>Ga0207701_10002568_pt1 | contig 18798 bp, 10 predicted proteins | sample KBSSwiSSwithPhiX_FD_184294 | JGI IMG/M metagenome (GOLD analysis project Ga0207701, IMG submission 184294) | Switchgrass rhizosphere bulk soil microbial communities from Kellogg Biological Station, Michigan, USA, with PhiX - S5 (SPAdes) (version 2) | ecosystem: Environmental > Terrestrial >... | reverse complement strand
GACGGGGGACGGGCGGCGGGCGACGTAAAAAGCGAGAACCCTCGGGAGGCTCATCTCACTGCGAGATGCCTCCCGAGGGTTCCGCATCTTACCCGTCGCCCACCGCCCGTCCCCCGCCGCCGGCTTATCTTCCAGGTTCACTCTCCAAAACTTCTCGCGCGACATCGACCATCGGGACCGATCGGTCCTGGCTCGTACGCTGGAGGATCCGGTAGGCTTCCTGTTCGGACAGTCCGGTGCGGCGCATGAGGATGCCCTTGGCACGCTCGATCGCCTTGCGGTTCTCGAGCTGCTGCCTAACGAGCGCCACCTCCTCGCGGGCCGAGCGGAGCTCGCGGGTGCGCTGAGCGGCGAGGCGAATGCTGGAGTCCAGGAGCGCCGCCGGGCAGGAGCTCGGAAGCACCGAGATCGCCGTCGTGTCGGCCACATCGCCATCGAGCGCGAACGTCTGGTCGCCGCAGAGGTAGATCACCGCAACGCCGGGATTGTCGTGGGCGAGCGTCTTCGCGGCTTCGGCCATCCGCGCGGGACCGAGATGCGCATCGAGCAGCAGTACGTCGGGCGAGAGCTCGCGTGTGCGGTCGAACGCATCGCTCATCGTCGCTGCTTCGCCGACGACGACGTGGCCGACCGCGCTCAGGCTCCGACTGAGCGTGCCGCGAAGCTCTGTGTCGTCCTCCGCGATGAGGACTCGCACGGGTGACGCTGGAGCATCGATCGCCGTAGCGCTACGGCCATCCGCTGCCATGCAGTGCTCCGAGTAGGCGTACGCGGCTACGGCATCGGCGTCGATGGTCGCCGCGGAAATCGAATATTCGATGAATTGCTCGGGACGTCAACCAAAGGTCGGACCATTCGCCCACGATTCTTCGGATTAGAGACATCGCGAGTGCGCTCGCTGTGGCTGCCTACGTAATCAGGCTGACGCCACGCTGGTCCGTAGAGTACGAATACGCCCGTTGCAGGAGGACACTGAGGCGGGTTCGGGAACCGACGTAATCTGAATGAGCGCCAGAACCACCAGGCGACCGATCCAGCCGTTGACTCAGAAGCTCCCCGACGTCCGCGACCGCCTTGTGTCGGCCGGTCGTCGCGACCTGCCGTAATTCCTATACCGAGACGTACGGTTCCGCGTCACGAATGCGGCGCGCGATGGTATCGGCGGCGCGCTTGTCATAATCTCGAGGGGCATCGGATCGATGCTCGTGATTTCCGGAGCGATTGACTCCCATTCGTTGTGATCAAAATAGGAATGACGCGCGCCACCAGCGATCACGAGGTAGTCGTAGCGCACCACACGCGACCGACCCGCTCTTTCATCGACGGTTAGATTGCGGTTAGCGACGTTGATACGGACCATTTTCAGTCGAGCAACACCGTCACATTTCGCTGAATCGACGGGAGACGGAAGTCCGACGTCGTCAGGGTTTGTTCCTGACGGATCGAGCAGCCTTGCTAGCGGCCCACGCGAGCGGATACTATGGCCGCGCGTGATGTGCGAACGAGACACGACACGACCCGACCCTTTTCCGACATGACAAGCCCGAGAGAGTCGCCAGCGCCGGCGACCCCGACGTTTCGCAAGACGTTGATTCGCGTTATGGCGGTTCAGGTCGGAGCGGTCCTCCTGCTCTGGCTGCTCCAGTCGCACTACACGCCCTGATCGGGTTTCGTGCACGCGCTCGACTGGATCATCGTCGCCGTTTATCTCGCCTACGTCGGCATAGACGGTATCCGGCGGACGCGGCGATCCACCGGGATCGAGGGATATCTCCTCGCGAATCGGAGCCTTCCCTGGTGGGCAGTCGGCCTCTCGGTCATGGCCACGCAGTTGTCGGCCGTCACGATGATCGGGACCACCGCGCAGGGCGCGACGGATGGCCTCCGATTCATCCAGTTCTATTTCGGGCTCCCGCTGGCGATGGTGATCATCGGTGTCACCCTCGTGCCGTTTCTGCACGGCGCGAAGGTGTACACGGCCTACGAGTACCTCGAGCGACGCTTCGACGCGAAGACCCGGTCGCTCACCGCATTCCTGTTCCTCATCTCGCGCGGCATGTCCTGCGGGACGATCCTCGCCGCACCAGGCGTCGTGTTTGCGTCCGTGTTTGGCTGGCCGATCGGGCTCACGGTCGCGATCATGGGAGTCCCAACCGTTCTGTACACGGTGATGGGCGGGGTACAGGCCGTCACATGGGCCGACGTGAAGCAGATGGTCCTCGTCGTCACGGCAATCGCGGCGGTGATCACCGTCGCCCTCCTCAAGTTGCCGGTGAGCCCTGATGATGCACTGCGAATCGCGGGCTCGGTGGGACGGCTCCGCGCGCTCGACTTCCACTTCGACCTCACGCAGCAGTACACGTTCTGGTCCGGTGTCATCGGCGGCACGTTCCTGATGATGTCCTACTTCGGAACCGACCAGAGCCAGGTGCAGCGGTTCCTCACGGCGAAGTCCGTAGACGAGGCGCGCAGCTCCCTGCTCATCAGCGCGTACTGGAAAATCCCGTTGCAGGCCGCCGTGCTGCTGGTCGGCGTGTTGGTGTTCGTGTTCTATCTGTTCGAGAAGCCGCCGATGCTCTTCAATCCAGCGCACGACCGACGCGCGCGCGAGGCAGAGCCGGCGCGGTACCAGGCGCTGGCCGCGCAGTATGGAGCGGCGCTCGCAGACCGTGACGCGGCAGCCCGCGGCATCGCGGCGCACGACGCGGCGGCAACACGCGACGCGTTCCGCGCCGCCGAAACGCGCGTGGAGGGGGTGCGGACGGAAGCGCTGGCCTTGGCGGAGCGCGTGACCGGCGAGTCGTCGAAGGATGTGAACTACATCATCCCGCACTTCGTGTTGTTCGACCTTCCCGTGGGCCTAACGGGGATTTTCATCGCGGCCGTGATGGCCGCGGCGATGTCGGCGGTGGCGGCGGAGCTCAACTCGCTCGCGACAGCGTCGGTGATCGACTTCTATCGGCGGTGGGTGCGCCCCGTAGCGCCCGACGCCGAGTATCTGCGTGCGTCGAAGGTCGCGACCGCGCTCTGGGGCATCTTCGCGTGTGTGATCGCGACCTACGCCGTGAGCCTCGGATCACTGATCGAGGTCGTGAACCGCTTCGGGTCATTCTTCTACGGCTCGATCCTCGGCGTGTTCCTGTTGGCAATGATTCCGAAGGCGCGCGCGTTGGGCGCGTTCGTCGGGCTCATCTCCGGGATGTTAGCGGTTGGCGCGGTGAACTTTGGCCGACCGGACGTGGCGTTCCTCTGGCATAACGTCATCGGCGCCGTGACCGTGGTCGTTGTCGGACTCGCCATAAGTAGCCTGAGTCGTAGGTCGGTAGTCGCGAGTCGTTAGCGCCTGTCGCCTGTCGCCTGTCGCCTGCCGCCTACGGAACGACCACCTTCTCCGGCGCCTTGGCCGCCAGCAGGTTCACGAAGAGCCGCGCCGCACCCGGAACACCGTTCGGCAGCTGACGGAAGAATGCGAGCGTCGTATAGACGTACGTACCGGCGCCGTACTTCGCCACCAGAATCGGCCCGTCGTTAGGCGGCTCGCTCGGGTCGTTCGTCGACAACACCCCGGCATACTCGCCCGCATGCGTCCTCGGCATGTACAGCGTCCGGTCCTGAATCCAACCCGAGAAATCCGACTCGGTAATCGTATTCGGGTAGGTCAGTACACGGGCCTTGGGGTCGAGGAGGCGGACCGGGCTCGTTTCGTCCGTCACCCGATCCGCCGGCCGCGCGAGCGTGATCGGATACGGCATCATCCCCGCCCGCGTCATCTCGTACTGGCCGTACTGCACCACCATCGTTCCGCCCTTTTTCACGTAGTCGAGCAGCGCCGCATTGTTCGCCACGAGCGCGTCGTTCGACTCGTACGCACGAGAGCCCACGACGATCGCGTTGAAGCGCGAGAGATCCGTCTTCGGGATATCCGCCGGGTTCAGCGCGGTCACGCGCAACCCAAGCTGCTGCAGCATCGGAGCCGAGTTGTCTCCAACGCCCTGGATGTACGCGATGACGGCGTCGGCCGGGACCTTGAGATCGACCGCCTCGATCGCGACCGTCGCATCGCGATAGAGTCGCTGCGGTCGAATGTGATCGTATTCGATCGCCGTATAGCCCGTGGCGTAGCGGCGTCCATCCGACTCCGCGATGGCGGAGATGATATGTCGCCCCGGCACCAGCTCCCCGCGAATCGTGAACGTTGCACTGCGCACGGCCCCGTATGCCGGGAGCGTCACCGATCGCGCAGCGGAATCGACGCGAAGGCCGTTCGGCAGCCGCAGCGAGACACGAACGTCCCGCGACACCGTAGCGGCCGAGCGCACCTCCACGCGAAGCTGCCTGACGAGCGGCGTACGCGCGGGCGCATACTCCACCGCGCGATCGAGCGTGACCGACAGCTCGGGGACGAACGCCAACGGACGACTCACGTCGCCACGGAGCGGATCGGCGTACCGATATACGACCGGCACCTCGAGCTCGACCGGATATCCCGGCGGCGTGCCAACCGATAGTCGGACCCTAACGACGGCTCCACGTGTGGCCTGGTTCTCGGATTCGACGAGACTCGCCTTGGCGAACATGTCGCCCTGGCGTGGGGGGCTCAACCAATACGGTCCGTCGACAGGCCGTTCGCTCTGCGCACACTCGAATCCTCGCCAGGTGCGCGCGCTATCAGGGAGAATGGTGGCCGTGCTGTCGTTCCAAAGCATGACCGAGTCGCGCGGCGCGCGTCCGCCGGGCATCGGACGACTCCGTTGGCAATGCACGATGTACGACGGATCCGCCTGCACCGCCAAGCGACCGCGGTTGTAGACGGTGACGGTCAGCGGCGTGCTGTCGCCCGTGGCGATCTGCTCGCGCGGAATCGTTGCCTCTACAGCCACGCCGCTCGCGAGCGCGATCGCGTCGACCGCCTTGCGATAGGCAATGGTCGCTGCTTCCCGGAGGTCGGCCGACGCGGGCAGCGCCCCGACCACCTTGACACCCGGATGCGTTCGAGCAAAGTCGTTAGGTGCCACACCGAACCGCGCCAGCTCGCCGGCAAGCACCGTCAATGGTCCAACCGCGGAGGACGGATCACGCAGGTACGGCGTCGCCTTCACCTGTTCCACGAGCGATTGAACCCGGTCAATCTCCTGAGCAACCGGCGGCTCTGTCGACACCGTCTTGAACCGCGCCCACGTCGTATCGATGCCGTCGAACAGCGATCGCTCGGCGCCGGCCGGCTGCGACTCGTTCACGCGCGTCGCCTCGCGGCGCACTTGCGTGAATCGCGCGCCCTTCGGCTGGATCGATCCGAACGCCTGCGACTTGTGCTGGGACCGACTCTGCGCCGCAATCTCGGCGTACGAGCGGCCGAGCATCGCATTGAACTCGCCGACATTGATGCGAAGCACCGGGTCCGTCGCCGCCGCCGACCACGCGCCACGATAGAACTTGAGTGGCGTCCAGCCACCCAACCCTGCCGTGGCGGACCGTGGGATCCGCACAGTGTCACCGGCCACGTCGTACGCCTCGCGCGCCAGAATGCCTGATGCCTGATGATGTCCGTGCCCATCGCGCGGCGTACCAGAGAACATGGCGACGATCACGTGCGGCTTGAACGACCGCACGACCGTCACGACGTCGCGGAGGATCGAGTCCCGGGGCCAGTGCCGGAATGTCTCGTCGGAGCTCTTCGAGAATCCGAAGTCATACGCCCGCGTGAAGTACTGGCGCCCGCCGTCGATCCGCCGCGCGGCAAGCAGCTCTTCGGTGCGTATCGCGCCTAACGCATCGCCGAGCTCGTTCCCCAGCAGGTTCTGACCGCCGTCGCCCCGGGTGAGTGCGAGGTACGCGGTCTCGACGTGCCGCCCGCGCGCAAGCCACGTGATGAGCTGCGTGTCCTCGTCGTCCGGGTGCGCCGCGATGACGAGCACCCGCATGGGCACGGAGAGGCCCGAGATGGCTTCATCGAGCGCAGCGATGCCCTGCGATCGGACAGGGCGCGGAAGCGCGAAGGTCGCTGCCGTGGCGGCAGCGACCCCGATCAGCGCGCGACGAATATTCTGAATGCGCATTTACGAACGTGCTGCCGCTTTCCGCCTGGTTGGGACCTCGAGCGCTTCGGTAACGATGCGCGCCTGCTCCTCCTGATGCGACGCAACGTACCCTTCCGCCGGGCTCGCACGCTCCGGACGGCCGATATAGCGAATGAGCATCGCGTTCCCCGTGCAGGCTCGCAGCCGCGGCCACACGTACGTCCAGGCGCCCATGTTCTTCGGCTCCTCCTGCGCCCAGACGACCTCGGTGACATTGCGATAGAGGTCGACGGCGCGTGAGACCTGTTCCGCTGGCCACGGGTAGAGCTCCTCGACACGTGCGATCGCGACGTTCGCCGGACGCTCCTTGGCGTTGAGATCGTAGAACAGCTTGCCGGTGCAGAACACCACGCGCTGCACGTCCTCGCGTCGGTCGCCGATCGTTTGATCGTCGATCACCGACGAGAATCGCCCATTCACGAGGTCATCGAGCCGGGACGCCGCCTGCGGAAGGCGCAACAGGCTCTTGGGCTGCATGAGTACGAGCGGGCGGCGAGAATCCGACTTCGCCTGACGGCGCAGGATGTGGAAGTACTGCGCCGGCGTGGACGGGTACGCGACGGTCAGGTTCCCGTCGGCACAGAGCTGAAGGAAACGCTCGAGCCGTGCACTGGAATGCTCGGGCCCCTGCCCTTCGTACCCGTGTGGCAGGAGCATGACGACGCCGGAATGCTGCGCCCACTTGGCACGGTCGGCGGCGATGAACTGGTCGATGATCGGCTGCGCGACGTTCACGAAGTCACCGAACTGCGCCTCCCAGAGCACCAGCGAATCGTCGGCCGCAGTGCTGTACCCGTACTCGAAGCCGAGCACGCCGGTTTCGGACAGCGGGCTGTTGTAGATCTCGAACTGTCCTCTTGCGTTAGGCAGGTGCTGCAGCGGGGTGAATGTCTGGCCAGTGTTCGGGTCGTGCAGCACGGAGTGGCGATGCGAGAATGTTCCGCGCTCCGCATCCTGGCCCGACATCCGAACCGACGTGCCCTCGGCGAGCAATGAGGCGAACGCCAGCGACTCGGCGTGTCCCCAGTCGATGCCGCCCTCCTCGCCCATCGCATCGCGCCGGCGCTCGAGTTGTTTCGCGAGCCGCGGATGCGCGTTGAATCCCGTAGGCCAGGCAAGCAGCTGCTCGTTCAGGGCAACGAGCTGCTCGGCACGGACGGCCGTCTCGACCATTAGCGACGGTGCCGCCTTGCCGTGCTCGATCTCGAACTCCTCCGTCTTTACCTTCTTCGACTCGTCGTAAATCTCCTCGAGCTGCTGTGCAACATCGCGCTCGGCCGCCTGGACGTCCTCCGTCGTCACAATGCCTTCGCGCACCAATCGTTCACCCCATACCTGTCGCGGCGTGGGATGCGCCTTGATCGTCGCGTATAACGTGGGCTGCGTGAACGTCGGCTCGTCGCCCTCGTTATGGCCGTGACGGCGATAGCCAACGAGATCGATGAGGAAATCCTTCTTGAACTTCGTCCGATACGCCACGCCCAGCCGCACGGCCGCAATGCACGCTTCCAGATCGTCGGCGTTCACGTGAACGATCGGGATCTCGAACCCCTTGGCGAGATCGCTCGCGTAGTGCGTGGAGCGCGCGTCGGTGGGGTCGGTAGTGAACCCGACCTGGTTGTTGACGATCAGGTGGAGCGATCCACCCACCGTATAGCCGCGGAGCCGGGAGAGGTTCAGCGACTCGGCCACAATGCCTTCGCCGGGGAATGCCGCGTCGCCGTGCACGAGCACCGCGGTGACCGTCGTCGAGTCGAACTCGCCCGTTAGGCGCTCGCCGAGAGTCACGCGCTGGCGAGCGCGCGCGACGCCCGTGACGACCGGATTCACCACTTCGAGATGGCTCGGATTGGGCACGAGCTGCACACCGACCGTTCGGCCGTCGGCGAGCGTCCGCTCGGTCCGGGCACCGAGGTGGTACTTCACGTCACCGGTTTCGCTCTCGGCGGAGGCCGCGGCGTGTCGGCCGTCGAATTCGCCGAACACGGTACCGTACGGCTTCCCGAGGATGTGCGTGAGGACGTTGATGCGGCCACGATGCGCCATCGCGATCACGACTTCGCGCGTGCCGGTGCGGCCGGCGTCCTCGATGAGCACATCGAGCATCGGCACGAGCGCGTCGGTCCCCTCGATCGAGAACCGCTTCATGTTCACCCACGCGCGTCCGATGAAGCGCTCGAGGCCATCCACCTCGCTCAGGCGGCGCAGGACCGCGCGCTTCTCTTCCGGCGTGAGATAACGCGCGAGCCGTTCGTGCTCGATCGTCTCACGGAACCACTCGCGCTCCGCTTCCTCGCCCAGGTGTGCGAATTCGAACCCCATCGTGGACGAATAGAGGTCGCGCAGTCGTTCCGTCACGTCAGCGCCTGTGCCGACATCGAATCCAAGTGCAAGTGCGGGCACGAGCTGGAGGTCCGCGGCGGTGATGCCGTGGAACTCCGGTGTGAGCTCGGCGGCGCCAGACGGTGGCGATCCGAGAGGATCGAGCTGCACAGCGAGGTGGCCGTACTGACGGATCGCGTCGACGAGCGCCGCGGCGCCAGCAACTTTGCGAAGGTAGACGGGGTCCGCGGCTACCGTCGTCGCGCTCTTGTCCACACCGCCGAGCTGCTCGGCGAAGCGGAAAAACTGGCGCCAGGACTCGTCGACTGACGCGGGATCACGACGGTATGCCTCGTACACCTCGGCGATGTAGCCGTCGTTGTAGACGCTCGTAATTGGGGCGCTGGGCATGGTTGAAATCTACGGCGATCGACGGCGAGGAAAAGCCGGGGACGGCGGACGGGCTACGGGCGACGGCTGAAACGCGAGAACCTCGGGACGCCCCTCTTAGTGAGGTGAGCATCCTGAGGGTTTTCCGCTGTTAAACCGTCGCCCGTCGTCCGTCCGCCGTCCCCGGCTTTATCCCAGCTTGCTATACCGAACCGGAATGCAGAGCGTAAATGCGCTCCCAACGCCCGGCTCCGAGTCCACGTCGATGCGTCCGCCAAGGAGTTGCGCGAGGCGGCTCGAGTTGTAGAGCCCGAGCCCAGTTCCACCGTGTCGCCGGGTAAGCCCGGCATCGAGCTGAGTGAAGGGATGGAATAGCCGATTCCGATCCATGTCGTCGATGCCAATCCCCGTGTCACGCACCTGGACGCGAACCTCGCCGTTGCGGCGGTCGACCGTCAGGGAGATGCCGCCCTTGTCGGTGAACTTGACGGCGTTGTTCATGAGGTTCACGAGGATCTGCCGGACCTTCTCCCCGTCGGTGTAGAGCATCGGGGCGCGTTCCGGCATCGTGAACGCGAGTTCGAGGTCCTTCTGACGCGCCAGCGGCTCGACGATGCTGACGACCGACTCGACGATGTCGCCAAGCCGGACGTCGCTGGGATGGACCGTCTCGCGTCCCGCCTCGAGCGCCGAGAAGGTCAGGAGCTCGTCCACCATGACCCCGAGCTGATGCGTGACCGACCGCATCCGGTCGACCATGTCGAGCTGGTGGGCGCTGAGCGGGCCAACGATCTCGTCGGCGAGGAGCTCGCCGTAACCGGTCAGCGCTGTGAGCGGAGTGCGAAGCTCGTGGGAGATCGTCGCGAGGAAGGTGCCCTTCGCGTGCGTTGCCGCCTGCGCTTCCTCCAGGAGCCGCGCCTTCACGAGCACAACAGCGGCGTGATCGGCGATCGTTCTGAGTCGCTGCCGGTCCCGCTGCGAGAACGCACCGCCATCGTCGCGTTGCCATGCGCAGAGCAACCCAAGCGGCTGATCCGCGGCGATGAGCGGGGCGACGGCGACCTCGCCGATATTGGCGTCCGACGTGAAGATCGGACAGGCCAGCGACGGATCGTCGTGCTCGACGATGAGGGTGCGACTGCGCAGTGCGTTGCCGGCGAGAGAGTCTCCAACGTCGAAGAGCTTGCCCGCGTCAGGTGCCTCGGTGCCTGACGCGGCCAGCACGACTCCGTCGGATCCCGCAAGCCGAGCGACCGCGGCACCATTGGCGCCACCGATTTCGCATGCCGCGTCGCACAATACGGACAGCAGTGCGAGCGAATCGGAGCCAGCCGCCATCCGGTGTGCGAGCTCGCGAAGCGGCTCGGCGTCATCACCTGACGAGTCGCGCGACGTGCGCGGCATTTCACGGATCTCGAACACGAGCCAGCCGGCACGGGTCCGCGCTACGCGGACCTCGTGGATCGCATCGGCTCGGCCACCCGGAAGCGCCGCGGAAAACGCGCGCGGCGTGCCGTCGAGAATGGTCGCGGCGATTTGCTGGTGGCCCCGGCCGTCGTGCAACGCGGGGAATGCGCTCCAGAAGTCGCTGCCGACGGTGTTCGTCCCGGCGCCGAGCGCCTCCGCGGCGACTTCGTTCACCGTGGACACGGTCCCGTCCGGGAGGACACATACGATCCCGGTACCAAGTGCGCCGAGAACGTCGATCCCGGCGGCGGACAACAGCGCCTCGTTTTGCGCGGCGCGGTCTATCCCCTTCGTCTTCACCTCAGGCCTGTTCAATGCTCGCCGTTCCTGCTTCGTCGCGGGCGTCGCTTCCCGGTCCGTTCGCGCGCTCGTCGTGCGTGACACCACGAACAAGAAAACGAGCGCGCGAATGATAACCTATCACGATCCGCGCGCAATTGGATGCGGCGATGGGTGTTGATGATCGATGGCCATCACTCGCGTCAGGCAGGCGGCCGGGCAGTCGATACGGGCCGATCGAGCGCGGAGCGAAGCGAGTATCCGGCGCTGGGTCGAACGGCACGCAACAACCGACGTGCGTCGTCGTCGGTGAGTGACGGCAAATAGAAGAACCCGGCGATGTTGTTCACGTCGAGCAGATGCATCTCGTCGGACCGCCGCGTGAGGCTGACGGCAATGACGGGAATGCGCGAGAGGAGCGGATCGCGCTCCCACGGTTCGAGCGGAACGGTGGCCAACAAATCGTATTCACAGAACACGACGTCGGGCACGTGAGCGTGTGCCGCGGGGATGGCATCGGCGATTCCAACGACGCTCGAAGCGTCGACGCCGAGTTTCCGGAAGAACCGTTTGAAGTGATCGCTCAGATAGCGATGGCGACCCACACACAAAGCCTTCAATTCGCTGCTCTCTCTCGACATTGATGACATTCGCCTCGGCCGCGCCGGCCCAAACAGCGGCTGATGCCGCGGCCGGAGGATTCGAATGTGATACCGCCGGGAAACGCGATTGGTCCGGTCGACTTTGAGTGACCGGCCCCGGCCGTTCGTTGCGCGTGTGAGGGCGAATGTTGTTGCGAAGGGGGAGGATGGGCAAGTGAGACCAATGCCATAGCTATTAGCTATTAGCTATTAGCTATTAGCTATTAGCTAATCTTCCATCCCAATCCGTCCGGGAAGCTTGAGTAAAAACGTGCTTCCCTTCCCGCGCTCGGATGTCACGCGCAGCTCGCCACCCAGGAGTGTGGCCAGGCGCTTCGAGATCGGGAGGCCCAAGCCGGTCCCGCCCAGCTGCTGCGAGTTCGACAGTTGCACGAACTCATCGAAGATCCGAGGAAGGTCATCCGGCTCGATGCCCTCGCCGTGATCCGTGACCGCGACCTCGATATGGTCCGCCGCGCCAAGCGAGAGATCGACCTCGATCGGCTGTCCACGACCGAACTTGATCGCATTCGAAAGCAGATTCAGCAAAATCTGCCTGACGCGACGCGGGTCACTGATGATCGCCTTCGGGCCACCGTCGATGTTGAGATGCAGCTCGGTCGCGTGCTCATCGGCAAGCGGACGCACCGTGACGAACAGATCCTCGATGGTCCCGGGGAATGGAACCGGCTGCAGGGTCAGCTCGATCTTGCCGGCCTCGATCTTCGAGAGATCGAGCACGTCGTTCACGAGCTCCAGAAGATGATTGGCAGCCTTGTGTGTCCGCTCGAGGCCGTGGGTTTGCTTGTCGTTGAGCGGCCCGTAGATGTGGTCGAGCAGCAGCGTGTTGTAGCCGATGATCGCATTGATCGGAGTGCGCAGCTCGTGGCTCATCGAAGCATAGAACCGGTTGCGCGCCGTCATCGCCCGCTCGAGCTCTTCCTGCCGCTCCTTCAACTCGTTGTTCAGCTCGCGCAGCTCGGCGGCGTTCTCTGCGAGCGACTCCGCCTGCGTGCGAAGCGCCTCCTGCGCGCGAGCTCGATCGGTCACGTCGCGCGCGATGATCGCGTAGCTCCGATCGCCCGCGACGTCGAGACAGGACACCGAGACCTCGAGCGGAAATTTCTCCCCCGTGGATCGATACCCGAACAGCGAGGAGAGCTCCGACTTGCTGGAGTCTGCTCCCTCTTTGCTCGCGATCGTTAGGGCGCGGTCGAGCTGTTCATCCGCGACGACTTGCTCGACGGGTCTGCCGATCACGTCGGCAGCCAATCGTCCGAACATCCGTTCGGCGGCAGCGTTGAAGACCTCGATATGGCGTTGCGCATCCAGCACCACGATCGCATCCATGGCGGTGCTCACGATGTGCGCCGTGCGCGCTTCCTGCGCGAGAAATCGAGCACGGTGCTCGAGCTCGATCTGTCGAACTGCAGCTTCGTGCAGCAGGCTCTCCTGCTCCTTGAGCTGGCGCTGCTTGCGGTAGAGATCCACGAACACGGCAACCTTCGACCGCAGCACATCGGGCTGGAACGGCTTCGACATGTAGTCGACCGCACCCACCGAGTAGCCGCGGAAGACGTACGCCTCGTCCTTGCTGATCGCGGTGAGAAAAATGATCGGGATGTAGCGCGTACGTTCGCGTGACTTGATCAGTTCGGCGGTCTCGAAGCCGTTGAGCCCCGGCATTTGGACGTCGAGCAGAATGACCGCGAAATCGTCGGTGAGGAGATACTTCAGCGCCTCGTCACCGGAGTGCGCGCGCACCGTCCGCTCCCCGAGCGGCTCGAGGATGGCTTCCAGCGCGAGGAGATTTTCCGCCCGATCGTCGACGAGCAGGATGTTGACGCGGTCGTCGCGCGAGGCGCCCTCGACGTCCACGGCGGACTCACCGAGCGTGGCTGTCACGCGAGCGGCGCCCTAACGCGGTGCTCGGCCGGCGGCCTTGGTGGCGCGATCGCAATGAGATGACTCGCGATGCGGTCGAGCGGAACGACACGCGCTTTGGGAACGCTGCGAAGCGCAGCCCGCGGCATCGCCGCGCCTTCCGCCGTCTCAGGATCCTGGACGATCGCGTAGCCACCGCGATCGGCAATCCGCTTGAGGCCTAACGCGCCATCTTCGTTGGCTCCAGTGAGGACGACGCCAACCGTCCGCCGACCGTACGCGTCCGCGGCGGACACGAACGTGACGTCGATGGACGGCCGGCTGTAGCGCACCGGGGCGTCCGTCGTCAGCGAAAAGAAGCCCTGTTCGATCAGGAGATGGTAATTGGCGGGCGCGACGTACACATGACCCGCTGCGATCGGGTGCTTGTCGTCGACTTCAACCACGGAGAGGCTGGTGTGTGACTGAAGGAGCTCGGCAAGGAACCCAACCGTGTCGGGGCTGCGATGCTGCACGACGACGAGCGGAAGCGCGAATGTCGCCGGCAAGCCGGCGACCACCCGTGACAGCGCGTTGAGCCCGCCCCACGAAGTTCCGATCACCACGATCTCGTACACGGCGCTACCGAACCTTCCGGTAAATCTTCTCGTCCCTCGAGAGCTCCTCATACGAGCTCTCGTACTTCGAGAGCCGTAGCGTCTCCTTCGCCCCGAGGCACAGAATCCCGAGATGCACGAGCGACTCGTGAAAGAGCCCGTGCACGCGCGTCTGCAGCTCGCGGTCGAAGTAGATGAGCACGTTACGGCACAGGATGACGTTGAACTCCGCGAAGGACCGATCCGTAACGAGGTTGTGCTGCGAGAACACGACGTTGCGCTGCAACGCCGGAGAGAAGAGCGCGCCGTCGTACTTCGCGACGTAATACTCCGAGAACGATCGTGCCCCTCCAGCCCTGATGTAGTTCTCGGTGTACTCCTGCATCCGCTCCAGCGGGAAGATGCCCGCTCGCGCGCGGTGGACGACGACTTCGTTGATGTCGGTCGCATAGATGCGCGCACGCTCGTAGAGCCCCTCCTCCTCGAGGAGAATGGCCATCGAATAGACTTCTTCACCCGTCGAGCACCCCGCGTGCCAGATCCTGATGAACGGATAGGTCCGCAGGAGCGGCACGACCCTTTGCCGGAACGCCAGGTAGAACGTCGGGTCCCGGAACATCGCCGTGACGTTGATCGAGAGGTCGAGCAGCACCTTCTCCATCATCGCGGGCTCGTGCAGGAGGCGGTCCTGCAGTGACGACACGGTCGTCAGCCCTTCCGCCTCGATCCGCCGCCACAGCCGACGACGAATCGAGGCGTACGCGTACGAGCGAAAATCGAAGCCGTAGTGGCGGTAGATCGCCTCGAGCAGCAGCTCGATCTCCAGCCGCTCGAGGTCGGGATCGTAGGACAGCGGCGCCCCCGCGGAGGCGCTCGTAGATAGACGCGTCCCGAGCGCCACGCCAGCGCGGTCCTCCTGTCGGCGCCCGGTGGTTGATGGGTCGGTCGCCGGCACCCTCATCGATACAACCACACCCGCATGAGCGAGAGCAGTTGCTCCGTGTCCACCGGTTTGGTGATGTAGTCGGACGCTCCAGCGGCGATGCACTTCTCACGGTCACCCTTCATCGCCTTCGCGGTCAGCGCGATGATCGGCAGCGATCGGAAACGCGGATTCTGCCGGATCGCCCGCGTCGTCTCGTACCCATCCATCTCCGGCATCATCACGTCCATCAGCACGAGATCCATGTCTGGACCGCTCTCCAGCCGAGCGAGCGCGTCGCGGCCGTTCTCGGCGAACGCGACGTTCATGCCGTGCGATTCGAGCACGCTCGTCAGCGAGAAGATGTTGCGGACGTCGTCGTCGACGATGAGCACGTGCTTGCCGGCGAACACGGCGTCCGTGTTGTGCAGCTGCTCGAGCATGCGCCGCTTGGTCTCCGGCAACTTCGCTTCGATGCGATGAAGGAAGAGCGCCGTCTCGTCGAGGAGCCGCTCTGGCGACTTCACGTCCTTCACGATGATCGTCTCGGCGTACTTGCGGAGGCGGGTCTCTTCGGGCTGGGAGAGGTCGCGCCCGGTGTAGATGATGATCGGGATCTCCCGAACCGTCTGGCGCTGATCGCTCTTGACTCGCTCGAGCAGATCGAACCCGCTCATCCCGCCGCCAAGCCCCAGGTCGAGGACCATGCAGTCGAAATGACCTCGATGGAGCTCATCGAGTGCTTCCTCACCAGACGCCACCGTGACGATCTCGATGTCGTCATCGCCAATGAGCTCGACCATGCTGCGCTGCTGGTCCGCGTCGTCCTCGACGATCATCAGTCGCTTGACCCGATTGTCGATGAACGATCGGATGTGCCCGAACGCTTCGTCGAGCTTCGCCTTGTCGACCGGTTTCTCGAGGTATGCGATGGCGCCGGCCATGAGTCCCTGTTGGCGGCGGTCGATGCCCGAGATGATGTGTACCGGGATGTGCCGCGTGTCAGGACTGTGCTTCAGGCGATCGAGCACCTGCCACCCGTCGATCCCGGGCATGTCGATGTCGAGCGTGATCGCGTCAGGTTTGTACTCGTGGGCGAGCTGGATGCCGGTCTCGCCGTCTAGCGCGATCAGCCCGAGGAATCCCTTCTCGCGCGCCATCTCCAGCAGCACGCGCGCGAAGTTGAGATCGTTCTCGACGATGAGAACCACACGGTCGGTGGGTTGGATCGCATCCCGGTCATCTGCCGGCCGAGATCCTTGATTGGCTGACCGGGAACCGGGAACTGGGAACCGGGAACCGATCGGTTCCGCCTCCGTCCGTGTTGCCTCGTCCGGTAGCGTTTCGGGGCCTGGTGCCTCAACCGCCGTCCCAGTCGCTCCGAGAACCGGCTGCTCGGACTGCTCGTTAGGCAACGACGGTCGTCGCGGTGGTCGAATCGCCCGCGCCGCCGGACGGAGCCGGGAGGGCCCGCGCCCCAGGACCGGTTCCCTGTTCCCGGTTCCCGGTTCGCCGCCAGCGGGCGCCCGGTCGGCTGACAGCTCGGGCATCCGGTCTGGCAAAAACAACGTGAACGTACTCCCAACCCCCGGCGTGCTCTCCACGCGGATCTCCCCGCCTAACAACCGCGCGATCTCGCGGCTGATCGAGAGTCCGAGCCCCGTCCCGCCATACTTGCGGCTGGTCGCCCCGTCGGCCTGCTGGAACGACTCGAAGATCAACCGCTGCTTGTCTTTCGCGATGCCGATCCCCGTGTCACTCACCGCGAACGCGATCACCGAGTTGGCGTTGTCGAGCGAGGCGTTCGCGAACCGCCGGCCGCGCTCGGCCGCACGAATCGTCAGGCTCACGTGCCCCTGGTGCGTGAACTTGAACGCATTCGACAGGAGATTCTTGAGGACCTGATGCAGCCGCTGCCCGTCCGTGACGATCCGCGCGGGCGTTCCAGGCTGAACGTCGACCGTGAACCCGAGCTGTTTCTGATCGGCGACCGGGCGGAATCCCTTGTCGACCTGGTCGCGGACGTCGGTCACCGACACTTCCGTTGGGTTCACCTCCATCTTGCCCGCCTCGACCTTGGACAGGTCGAGCACATCGTTGATGAGGGTGAGCAGGTCCGTGCCCGACGTCAGGATCGTGTTCGCGTACTCCATCTGCTTCGGCGTGAGATTCCCGTCCTTGTTCTCCGACATCAGGCGCGCGAGGATGAGCAGCGAGTTGAGCGGCGTGCGCAGCTCGTGCGACATGTTTGCCAGGAACTCGCTCTTGTACTTCGACGAGACCGACAGCTGTTCGGCTTTCTCCTCGAGTGCCACGCGCGCGGACTCGACCTCCGCGTTCTTCTGCTCGACCTTCTTGTTCTGCTCCGCGAGGAGACTTGCCTTCTCCTCCAGCTCTTCGTTGACCTGCTGCAGCTCCTCCTGCTGGTCCTTGAGCATCTCCTCGGACTGCTTGAGCGTGTGCGCCTGCTGCTCGAGCTCCGAGTTGGACCGGCGCAGCTCTTCCTGCTGACGCTTGAGCTCCTCGGACTGGCTCTGCAGCTCTTGCGTGAGCTTCTGGGACTGCTGCAGCAGCTCCTCGGTGCGCATGTTCGCGGCGATCATGTTGAGCACGACGCCGATCGACTCCTGCAGCTGGTCGAGGAAGGTCTGATGGATCTGACTGAAGGGCAGGAAGCTCGCGAGCTCCACTACCGCCTTCACATCGCCCTCGAACAGGATAGGAAGGACGATGATGTTCCTCGGCGGCGCTTCACCCAGTCCCGACGAAATCTGGATGTAGTCCGACGGAACGTTCGTCAGCAGAATGGGCTTCTTCTCGAGCGCCGCCTGGCCGACGAGGCCCTCGCCCATGTGCCAGACGTTGTTGAGGTGCTTGCGCTCCTTGTACGCGTAGCTCGCAATGAGACGAAGCGCCCCGCCGTTTCCGTTCTCCTGCTGCATGATGAAGAACGCGCCCTGACGTGCCTGCACGAGGGGCGTGAGCTCGCTCATGATGAGGCGCGCCACCGTGTCGAGGTCCTTCTGGCCCTGCATCATGCGCGAGAACTTCGCGAGGTTTGTCTTCAACCAGTCCTGCTCCGCGTTTGCCTCGGTTGTGTTCTTGAGGTTCGCGATCATCTGGTTGATGTTCTTCTTCAGTTCATCGAGCTCGCCCTGCGCCTGCACGGTGATCTGTCGGCTCAGGTCACCACGCGTCACGGCGGTGGCGACGTCGGCAATCGACCGCACCTGCACCGTCAGATTATTCGCGAGCAGGTTCACCGAGTCGGTGAGATCCTTCCACGTCCCGGCGACGCCCGGCACCTCGGCCTGTCCACCCAGCTTGCCTTCAGTGCCGACTTCCTTCGCGACGCGCGTGACCTCGTCCGCGAAGGCGTTCAGCTGATCGACCATCGTGTTCACGGTGCTCTTGAGCTCGAGGATTTCACCTCGCGCGTCCACCGTGATCTTGCGTGAGAGGTCGCCCTTCGCGACCGCGGTAGTGACGTCGGCGATGTTGCGAACCTGATTCGTCAGGTTCGACGCCATGCCGTTCACGGAGTCGGTGAGGTCCTTCCAGGTGCCGGCGACGCCTGGCACGCTGGCCTGGCCACCGAGCTTGCCCTCAGTGCCCACCTCGCGCGCAACACGCGTGACCTCCGACGCGAAGCCGTTGAGCTGGTCCACCATCGTATTGACGGTGTTCTTGAGCTCGAGGATCTCGCCGCGGACATCGACGGTGATCTTCTGAGACAGGTCGCCGCGCGCAACTGCTGTCGTGACCTGCGCGATATTGCGAACCTGCGTCGTCAGGTTCCCCGCGAGGACGTTCACGTTGTCGGTGAGGTCCTTCCAGGTACCAGCAACGCCCGGCACGTTGGCCTGGCCGCCGAGCCGCCCCTCCGATCCCACTTCCTTCGCCACGCGCGTGACCTCGGCGGCGAAGCTCGAAAGCTGATCGACCATCACGTTGATCGTCGTCTTCAGATCGAGCACTTCTCCCTTCACATCCACGGTGATCTTCTTCGACAGATCACCTTTCGCGACCGCCGTCGTCACCTCGGCGATGTTGCGAACCTGCGTCGTGAGACTCGACGCCATGAAGTTCACGTTGTCGGTCAGATCCTTCCACGTGCCGGCGACGCCCCCGACGTTTGCCTGCCCGCCCAGGCGACCTTCGGCGCCGACCTCACGAGCCACGCGCGTAACCTCGCCCGCGAAGATCGACAGCGAGTCCAC
>Ga0207701_10002567_pt1 | contig 18813 bp, 15 predicted proteins | sample KBSSwiSSwithPhiX_FD_184294 | JGI IMG/M metagenome (GOLD analysis project Ga0207701, IMG submission 184294) | Switchgrass rhizosphere bulk soil microbial communities from Kellogg Biological Station, Michigan, USA, with PhiX - S5 (SPAdes) (version 2) | ecosystem: Environmental > Terrestrial >... | reverse complement strand
ACCAGCGATCTGCCGTGCCGGTTCCTGAACCGAATACCGGCTGTCCGGTGTAGTTGGCCCGGATTGGATTCTCACCTAGAAGCGTACCGGCGTTCGCGGTATCGCCAAACACTGAAATAGTAAACGGAAATCCCGATTGTGCTTGATAGAGAGCTGAGAGGCGCCAATTCTTCGACACTGCACCCACGAACCCGGATCGACTCAGTGATGGAAGATCATAAACAGTGCTCAGTGAGAATCGATGTCGGATATCGCAAGCCAGCGCCTTCTCTAAAAACAACCTCGAGTTGTCCTGCGGTGCCGCGGATTCAAACATCGGTGAGCGAAAGTCAGGAGCATCGCTAAGATTTTTTGAGTAGGTGTAGTTGGCCAGAAAGGTCCAACCCTTAGCGAGACGCCGACGCACATTTACATAACCCGCCTCATACCAACTTTGCGCCGAGTTCTCCAGCAAGTTGATCCCGCTAACCGGAAACGTAGTGTTGGCAATTGTGATGTTGTCCGGCAAAACCATGCCTGGCAGAAAGCTTAAAGTCTTGAATGGCCGACGTGGACCAATCGCGCCAGGGCCGGCCGGCGCGTTGTTGATTAGATGACTACGCTGCAAATGGACTCCGTGCGATCCCAGGTAGCCAAGCTCCAACGTCATCTCCTGACCCAAACTCTTCTCGATCGATGCACTCCACTGCTGGATGTATTGCGGTGGCGGATCGGCTTCAACAGCAGCAAAGCTCACCGTGGTCACGCCCAAAACTGCAGGTGCGAAGTTGAAGTGAGTTGCCACAATGCCAGCCGCTGGGATGAAGTTATCGCTCTGTTGTGTCTCGGGAAACACGTAAGGAACATTGTGACGTTGATTGCACCAGGTGTTCATGTCTACCGGCGTAAAGAAGATGCCAAATGCGGCATGTAACACAATTCCATGCTTGTGCATATTGTGGGAGATGCCTGCGCGTGGTGCGAAGTTAAGTTTGTTTGCGTATGTCAGACCTTCGGGAAAGCCTTGTTGTCCTCCGATGAAAACGGAAGGCACGCCATTTACAAAAGTAAGATTGGTGTTGGCGTAACGAATGTCACGTAACGGACTCATGAATTCATAGCGCACGCCGAGTTGAATCGTGGTATTGCGCGTGATTTGAAAACTGTCTTGCACAAAAGCATCCGCGTACCACTGACGCAGCTGCATCTGAGGAATGCCAGCCTGTCGTTGTTTCACTGCAGGTAAGCCCAGTAAGAAACTGGCGAGAGCTGAACCCGTTCCGTCGTTGGTTGCCGTTTGTGTGGTGAAACCGCTGGTGAATTGATAGTACCCGCGGTTTTGGAAAAAGCCCCACATGGGCCAAATGAAATATCTGAAGCTGCCACCAAACTTGAGACTATGTCGACCCAGCTGCCAGTTCACTGAATCTCGCGCTTCGAGAACAGTGTCCCAGGCATGCATCGGTGTCGCGATAAAAGTGTCACCCATCCCGGAGTACCCTTGCACATTAAACCAGGGAGCGCCGAATGCTCCCTTACCACCAAAACCAACTCCCTGGATGCCGAGTTGCGACACTATGTCGTTGCTCTCACTGTTCTCAGAGGATCGGTGCATCGACAGCCGTGAAAAGCTAATCGATGCCATGTTCACTAGCGTCGGGCTAATGATCCGATTCCATCCTACGACGGCGTGTTGGGAGAAGTTGTCGTGAATAGCACCAAAGCCAGGAAGGTTCTGCGGCGTAAATCCACTCTCACTACTAAATGAATAGCGCCCGAAAAGACTGTCTCCGCCCTTTAGTGCCTGGTCAAAACGAAAGGTGGCTTGATCTGTGACGTGATGCTCATTTCGCACGTCAAGATAGTTATTGCAATCGACGCCGGCACCAACGACAGTCGGAACACCCATCATCGTCATCCCGCAACCGTTCATTCCCATCTCCATGTTCGGACGTGGAGTGTACTGTCGAAGGAATTGTAGTGCCTTCGGATCAATCAAATTTTGAGGAATGACATTCCCCTGGAAAGCGTCCCGAATAATCTGAGGGTTGCTGGGACTAATTGGTTTCGTCGGGTCGAAGTTCGGATTTGGATGAGAGCTGAATGGGTTATAGATTGTTGTGCCGCTCATTCCAAAGTCGCCATTAATCTCTTCTTCGGTCGGCACCGTGGCAATCATCGTATCGGACTTAGTATGTCGTAAGCCTTCATAGTTAACGAAGAAAAAGCTCTTGTTCCTGAAGATTGGCCCGCCAAGCGATCCACCGAAATTGTTTCTCACGAGGTGGTTGTCAGTATCCATCTCATTAAACGTCTTGGCATCCAGGGCGTCGTTGCGGAGAAACTCGTAACCGGTTCCGTGAAACTCGTTCGTGCCCGTTCTGGTGACGATATTGATTTGACCGCCGCCTGCTCCCCCCATGTCAGCACTGTAGCTTCCCGTTTGCACTTTGAATTCCTGCACACTGTCGGGTGAGGGACTCAGGTTCAGCGTATTAAACGTCGGATCTGTGTTGGTGGCGCCGTCCAACAGGAAATAATTAGCGTTCGGCCGATTACCACTAATGCTTACCGCTGAACGCTGGCCAGGACGCCAATAGAGAGCACTCATATCACCAGCCTGTGCACCATGACTTTCATGCGCTCCAGGCACCGTGAGCACCAGGTCAATCAACATTCGACCGTTTAGTGGAAGGTTGCGAACTGACGTAGGCTCGACAACTTCTCCCACGCTCGCATCAGTAGTCCGCAGCACGTTGGGAGTGTCAGTCTTAACGTCAACGGTGGTACTGAGAGATGAGAGGTTGAGACTGATATCGAGAGTCAGTTGCTGACCAACTTCGAGCGTCACGCTTTGCGTTAACGAAACGAGTCCCGAAGCTTGAACAGTCAATTTGTATGTTCCTGGTAGCAGAGCTGTAAATTGATAGAGTCCCTCCTCATTGCTGTTGACTGAACGTGACGCCTGAGTGCTGTCGGATATGAGTTGTACTGCTGCGCCGGGAATCGCCTTTTGTTGTGGGTCGAAAACCGTTCCGCTCAAGCTTGCATAATTGCTCTGACCAAGAGCGCTCGAAGAAGCTGACAAGAAGAGCGCCAGAAACCACAACTGAGTAAGTTTACGCATTGAACCTCCGCACAGCAGTGTCGTGACCGACTGAAAGAGTTTGAGCCCGCATGAGTGTGAACCGCACAGTCGGCTAAAAGATCAGATAGTCTTTCGTCGAGGACTGGCCATGCAATCAGGACCGTCGATTACTAATACATTTCGTTAAGTATCGATACCCGCAAACCGTATACACGGATTGGGAAATAAGTAGAGGTGCGAACTCTAGCAGTGGCTGTCCCTCGGGAACATCCACCAAAAGTTTGGGTTAGCTGTCACGCTTTGGTTGGAGGGCGGCGTGAGCTGTCAAAAATAAACTCGTCGCCTTGACACCTATTGAATTCGCTCAATATAGTCAAACACAACGATGCGCAAGTGGCTTACAGCATTCATACTGGTTTCGGCGATGCTTAGTGGTGTTGTCGGAGTCGGCGCGCATGAGAATGAAGGCTCATGCCCGATGTCGAATCTGCCCGACTGTTGTAAGAAGGCACAAGCGGCAAACAAGACTGCCGAGGTCTCGATGGCCCGTCTCTGTTGCAACCTCAACTGTTCAGAGCCAGGCAGCAGTGGATCGAATACTTCATCGAGCTTTTCACCCTCGCAAGGCAGCGCCCCAAGCGGCGTTGTCATACCAAGCGCATTGGTTATTAACTCCAAGCCCACGTGGAACTATCGCCCGACCTCTCAACCGGCCGATTCGAGTCCTAAGTACATTCAACATCTCGCACTGCTGATCTAGCAGACACAGGGCCGAAGTGTGTCTACTCGCAAGAGGCCGGTCTATTCGTGTGCCCTTGCGTCGTTCCAGAATCCGCACTTGTGCGGTTTCTTCACTGCAACGTCGATCAGGAGAAGAAAATGAGACGTGCTTTCTTAGCAATGCTTTGCTTGGTTTTATTGTTTGGCAGTGCAGCTAGTTCAACTGCGCAAGTAAAACGAGTGCAGATGCACATCGCCGGCTATCTGTGCGGGAATTGAGTCTACAACATTCAGAAGGCCGTGAGCCGTCTAGACTACGCACCAAAACTTAAAGAGATCGAAGTAACCGATTTTCAAAAAGGATTGGGTGTCTTCACACCTAAGCCTGATAAGCCTGTGTCTTTCACGGCATTGAAAGAAACGCTGAAGAAGGCTGGCTACACTCTGGACGCAGCAGATATCACCGTTGCGGGAACTCTCTCGAAAGACGATAAAGGGTGGACACTCGTTGTCGAACCATCAGGTCAGAGGTTCGCGCTTGAAGGACCTAACATCGAGCAATACTCGTTGGAGGCGAAGGCCGGAGTGTCAATCGAACTCAGCGGCGATTGGAAAACTGTTGGTACTGGAGCAGGTGCCCATGAAGTGATCTCACCTGTGCGTAAGGCGAGCGCGAAAACTCAGAACGTTCGTCTGCAGATGTTTCCGACGTTTGCGAGAGTTAGTTTCACTGAGGAAACGCCAGCGCTTTCCGAATCGGTTGAAGCGTCACCCACACTTCCTTTGCCACCGCTGGGCGCGCCCATCCGCGTGACTTCGCCTGGCTTGACTGTTTACAAAGGCGGAGCTGTCACCCCGCGGCTGTATTTGATTCATCAGCACCTGGGCTCGCTAGAGGTTGACCGACAGCTGTTTGACCTAAGCGTTTCGTACACGCCGTCGCCACGACTGCAGTTGGAAATTGAGACGCCATTCTCACGCACTGCATATGACAACGGCGTGACGTCTGGTTCGGGTTTTGGTCTTGGCAACATTACGGCCTGGGCCAAGTATCGCTTTTTCCGAAAGGTAAAAACTTACGGAGACAGGCAAGCGGCTGTGAGAGCTGGCCTCGAGTTGCCGACTGGCAAGGACGATGCACCAACACAGGCACAAATCAACACTCCCGCTTTTGTTAGACAACAACTCACTCCGATAAATGGTGGACTGTCTCCGCACATCGACCTGGCATTTTCTCAGGCAGGTGGTCGGTTTATTTTTGGCGGCAATGCGGAAGTGATCTTTCGGACTGAGCGGAATGGTTTTCGAATTGGCCACGAGCAGCGTCTAAGCACTGATCTTGAATACGTGGTACCTAAAGATAAACACAAACCGGGAGGCGAGGTCTTTCTGATATTGGAAACAACATTTGTTCACCGAGGCACCGGTCGTCTCGACGGACTCGAGGTCGAGGGAAGTACGGCAACGGAGTATTACTTAGCGCCAGGACTCCAGTATGCAGCACATCCAAGGTTTGTTATCGAGGGAAGCTATCAATTTCCCGTTGTGCGGAACACCGGACCTGTTGTTCTTCGGAATGATCGAAATCTGTTACTGGGGGTCAAGTTCCTGTTTTGAAGCGTATGACAAAGATAATTCCATGGCTCTTAGTTTTGCTTTGCTCAACCTTCGTGTTGGCGCAGTCTGAGAAGAGGGATCTGGCGCTAACGGATCTATCTGGTCGAACATTCAAGGTGTCCGACTATAAAGGAAGAGTTGTATTGCTTAACTTCTGGGCGACGTGGTGCCCGCCCTGTCTAACGGAAATCCCCGAGCTTGTGAAGATGCAACGCGAGTATCGCAAAGAAGGTTTGCAGGTAATTGGTATCACCTATCCGCCAGAAAAAGTTTCCGAGGTCAGGCAGTTTACGGCGAGGTCAAAAGTGAACTATCCGATTGTCTTGGGAAACGAAAGCACGAAAGCTTCATACAGTTCGAGCGACGTGTTGCCGTTGACGGTTGTTGTCGATCGAACCGGTGAGGTCCGAGAAGTGATCGAAGGAATTCTGTTGCCGGAAGAGTTTGAGGAAAAGATCAAGCCTCTGCTTTCGCGCTCGGCTCCCAGGGCTCAGCCGCGTTCCACGAGCAAAACCGAGAAAAAAGCGACGATTAGAATTACCTCGAGAGGTTATTCGCCCTCGAGCATTCGCTTACGAAAAGGCATAACTACTGAACTAGTCTTTATTCGCACAACCGATCTGACTTGTGGGACCGAGCTCAGAATTCCCGTCTTTGGAATCTCGCGCTCATTGCCGCTCAATGAAAAGGTGATTGTGAACCTCACACCTCTTAAATCTGGAACTGTAAAAATCACCTGCGGTATGGCCATGTTTAAAGGATCTCTGATCATCAGGTAAGTCGAGCTGTCTCTGGCTCACGTTAACCTCATGCCAAAAACAAAAGGCAGGGTGGGCGCCCTGCCTTAAGTCATTGGTTCTTTTGGTGGTGGGATACTGGTCAGGGACAGGAGAGACCGGATTCTGGTTTGAGAGTCACGCTAAATGTGTAAGTTTTCGTTCTCGTGAACGGCGGGCAGGATGCAGTGACGGTTTCAGTAAATTCTAATGTTCCCGAACCTTCTTCATTTAGTGTGACCTTATAGGTCCCACTACCGACTTGATTGCATCCACCTGAGTTTCCTTCCTCTTTCACGGTGCCGCCAGTGCTGCTGCTGGGCGTGAATGATTGAGTCTCCGAACCGTTGCCAAACTTTCCATTAATAACGAAGGGCTTCTCAAGGCTACAGATCTGACCGGAGAAAGTAACTGGACCGCTTGTGCCGGAAACCGTGTATCCCCCCGGGCAGCTCTTGGCGATGTTCATGAGCTTCTCAAGTTTTTCGTTGAAGCCTGAAGTTGCGGGGAGTCCCAGAAGCTGTCTTGTTCTTTCCAAAGAGATAAGATGTTTCAGCGCTGTTCCGGCATGTTTACAATCCAACTCCGCGGCCACCATCTCTTTTTGCACAGTCTGATCTTCATATTGGTCCAGCAACGACTTTAGCTTCTCTCCCATTTCAGAATCTGGATCCACCCCCAGTAGTTCTTCGCGGCGTTCTGCCTGCAGATACTCTCCGATTTTTTGCGCGATTCGGTTTTGTGCCTCGCTTGCCTGAATCATTAGATTCGCGGCCCACGCCGAATCCGCTGCGCTCCCAACGCCAGCTCCGCTGAACCGCATCAGTTTGACCTTGATGTCCTTGCTCTTCGGGTCAACCAGCGCAAGGTGATAGTCATTGCCGTCACCTTCGTAACTGAAGATGACTTGTTGCTTGAGCGGAATGTCCTTGGCCGGAGCAATCGTGAGCGTCGCCATCTCTTTGAAAAACAGACCTGAGGGTTCGAGCTGAACAGCCATAGGAGTATTGCTATCCAGTGGTGCCCCCGCGATGCTTTTGACCGCAGTCATCGTGATTGTCGTGTCACCATCAAGTGCGCCGGTCGGAACCTCGAGTGTGAATTCGCTTCCATCTGCGGCAGTAAGAGACACACTCCCGCCTGTGCGCGGCACCAGCTTGCTCGCCATCTGTTTCTTATCGAGCTGCACGGTTACCTTAAGCGGCTTGCCGGGCGCCGAAAAATCGATCGTCGGCTCTTTACCTCGGGAGGTTGCTCGATTGAGCAACTTACAGGACAAGGAAACGGTAACGAGCAGGAGCAGCGCCAGAATCGGGTTTATGTTTTTCATGTTAGGTTCAACTCTGCGGAAAGCAACTTATCTTGGTAGTTCGATGACTGGATTGTTTGCCGAAATGGGAGCGTAATACCATGCGTTACTAAACAAGGTATTACTACTGAATGGTCCATCCCGCTCGGTGGGTTTGTCTGCCTGCAATACCACGTTCCAAAGTTCAATTCCCGAGAAGTAATGTTTGGTCAAGCGGTAAGTAACTTTTTCGAGTGGGCGATTCTGCGTAGTTAAGAGTCTGCCCCATTTGTCAGCGCCGTCTCTCTTGCTCCAGGCTTCGATGACGCTTTTTTGTGGATTAATAGTGAGAGCGTTACCGCTTATCTGATAGGTGCCGCTTTCTTTCACTAGTAGAAGTTTGTCGTACGACATCCTGAAAGTTTTGGAAACAAAAGTGTAAGTACCATTCGCGTTGAACGTGTATTGATCCTTGCTGTATCCCGCCATGCTTGCTGACACCGGATCTGCGTAACGAACGCTTGCACTCGCACTCTTTCCCCAGGTACCCACGATCGATGCGGCGCTGCTATTGTCTGGCGCCGGCTGAGAACTGGCTTCCGGTTTCTTGAGCCTGATCGAAGCAGCAAATGCTTCGATTGCGGGCATACTATCCTGACTGTTGAAGATGGCCGCCGCGCTGAATGTTTTCCCGTAGCCGGAGTAAGTACTTAAGATGACTGCGGATGTTCCCATCTCATTTTCAAGAGTGGCGCCGCCGGTAATCACTTGCCAACCTTCGACGTTTGTCGCGGGCTCCATCTGCGGCTGACCCTTGACTCCAAGTTGCCCAACGATAAATTGCTGCCAGTCGCTTTCGAAGTCACTTTTCGCATTGCCCGAACTCACGCCGCTGCCGTAAAGCGTGATTAGCGCGTAGGTTCCTTTTTGCTGGTTGGAGGTCGTGAAAAGAACAACTCCGTCCTTGGTTTGCTTCTTCCAACCAGCTGGCGGTTGAAACGTAGCAATATCGAAGGTGTCCGAAGTTTGAGCCAAGGAGCTAACGAAAAAGCACAAAAAGCAGATAATCAAAAAGAGTGATCGTTTCATGGAAGTCGTTTTGTTTCTGAACCCCGGTAAGATTCAATCTTGAAGACTTTTTCAAATTGTTAATTAGCTTCCCAAAAGCCTTGCCGTCGAGCCACAAGATCCTTGCTCGTCTAATGCAGGAAAACACCCATTAAGGTTCTGGGCTCGCCTTTCTCCCACACAAGAGATACGGCTCTGCCACACAAGATACGGCCGCCAGTGTTGGCAGCCGTATATTTATTGAGATTAATGGTCGGGGCGAGAGGATTCGAACCTCCGACCTCTCGGTCCCAAACCGAGCGCACTACCAGGCTGTGCTACGCCCCGAAGAATCTGCAGCTTTCAAAAAATATCTTGCCGCAGGGGCGTCATAATAAGAGCGGAGGTTAGCTCGGTCAAGCGAGCCGAATCTAGCCAATCAAGAACTGTCGCATCTTTTGGAGCGCTCTTGCTCGATGACTTATCGAGTTTTTGACTTCCTCTGATAACTCACCAAAGGTCTGACGATAGCCATCAGGCTCGAAGATCGGATCGTAACCAAAGCCGGATTTGCCGCGTTCAGCGAAGCAGATTGAACCTTCGCAAATCCCTTCTGCGACCTGTAAAACTTCCCCTTCCGGGTTTGCCATTACTGCCGCACAAACAAATCTTGCGCTTCTATCTGACGAGCCGACTGCCTTCAGCTCGCTGAGTAGTTTTACACGCCGGACTTCGTCACTGGCATCCGGTCCAGCATATCTGGCTGACAAGACACCCGGTGCTCCTGCCAAGGCTGTGACCTCCAAGCCTGAATCGTCAGCCATTACGATTTCGCCGGTCGCGCTCGCATAGAATTTAGCTTTTGAGATCGCGTTTCCGACGTACGTACTTTCGTTCTCCTCTGCCTCACCAACGTTCTCAAACTGGTCTAGCGTAACGAGGCTCCAGGGAATGTCACCGAGTAAAGTTACGATCTCCAGCAGTTTTCCATGATTGCGGGTGGCGATTACAAGCCGTCGTGATGAAGCTGCTTTGGGCAAGGATCTTTACGGGAGTGGAGTTGAACTATCGGCCTGCGCCAATGCTAAAAGATTTCCGAACTGTCCAAATGCAGACAGGCTTACTCGCTCAATGCCATTTGAATTAAGGCGGCTCTCCGTAAACGACACATTGAATTTGTTCAGTCGCTTTCTGACTTCGACAAGTTCGGCCTCCGACAGCGGGTGGCCATTTAACAGCGACAATGCGCTGACTACAGTTGTTAGTGATTCTCGCTCGCTTGTGTAGGTAGTGATAGCCGCGGAGTGTTTTTGTTCCAGGCTTCTTAAGACATTCGAATGGTCCGTGGTTATCATTTCCCCGTTTCGGAGTTGAGCAAGATAGACGGCAACATTTTCAGTCTTTCCAAGAATTACAAAACCATCGAGAAACACAGCGGCAAATTCACGGTTCTTATCGGGTTCTGTTTGACTCCCGGTAAGAATCTGACCTTTGCCTTCTCTGAGGAGATCGCTCGTAAGGCTTCGACGAAGTTGTTCCTGATCTTTCACACGTGCCAAAAGGAGTGAGCCGTCTCCTAACACGGGACGAATGGTAACCACCGGTGGCGCCATACTACCTAGTACATCCCTGGGATTCTCAATGCCATAACCTGAAAGGCCGGCTTTGAGCAGCGACGCGAAGAGCATACTCGACATTGCATCGAGTTTTGTTGCCGCTGCTGAATTCAACGAAAACCATGCCGTCTGAGGATCGCTGCTTTTGTAGACAGTCAAAGACCTAAATGCATCTGGGACAAGCTTCCAGAAGTCATCGTTAGACTTCGTCGGTTCAAATGCGGGTTCGAGTCGTTTCGTTACCTCCGGCTCTAGTGAAATTTGATAACGATCCTCGATTCGTCCAGCGGTTGCCTTTGAGGCCCAGGCAATTCCACGCAGTATCTTCGCGGCACTGTTACCAAGCAATTGCTCCAATTGCTGATCGCCTGGTGCTTTTCCGAGAAGTAGCGGCGCGCCGAGAGAAAACAGTTTTGCGGAATTAGCTTGCGATACATAACCGAACGATAGTGCGGAATCGGACCCTAGACTCTTCTTAGCGATCAATAGCTCTGGATCCGTGTGCAAGCTAGGACGCTGCCCGCCTCGTACTTCCAGACAATTCTGAACAGCCTTATCGGAGTTCGCTATGATCACAACAGTTCCATCAATCGCGCCAATCAGTTTTCGTGACCCACTTGATTCAACGCATTCAACAAAATCGGCACCCGCCGTTCTCTCCGTGCAGGTTGATGAGCCATACGCAAATTCAGCCAACCGCTTAAGATTCTTCACTACCGTACTCTTCATTCGCCATCCTGCAGTGTGTGTCTCCACCACCAGTGCAACCTCAGGTTTTATTCGAAGTGAGTTTTCCTTTTCAGCTGTGCTAACTCCGACCACAACTAAGGCCATTTGGGCACGAGTCGAAACTACAGCCTCTACCGGACCAATCCCGGATCGAGCGGCAAAGAAGGCTAAAGACCCTTGAGGCTTGGAGCGGTTGCCAAGCGCTGTCGATGTGGTCTGCCAGGCTTCAGTTTCCTGGATCGCTTTTGCTAAATCTGTGAAGCTGTTGATTTCAATGTAAATAAGTGAATCCGCCGGCACATAGTCTGACATATCAACTTTGACAGGTCGGTTCCACCAGAGAGTGATCAGCGCGAGAACTACGGCGAGACAAATCAGAACGACGAGGGAACGCAAGATTTTCATTGAGCGCGCATCCTAGCGTTATGACGAAGTGACAGGCAAGTTGAAAGAGATTCGAATTGCTGCCACTTCCAGTCGTGTGTTACTTTCAGCCAATTCCGCATACAACTAGCAGTGCAGGGAAGTACTGGGATTGGCCTATGACCTATCGCGAATTGTCAGCCCAAGCGTTGGCTGAGACTGACTACGAAAGTTTCTTAACAGAACTAGAGCGCGCTTTAACTAACGGACGTAGAGATCCGAACGCCGTCGTTCAAGAGACTCTGACGGAGATTTACTTTGGTCACTCGAATACCGAAACGGATCAGCTTCCTAGCGCCGCTCGTGCGGTCATTCACACGTTCGACCCAAGGAATGTAACCACCGAGCCCGAGTACTACACAGACATCGACACCGCTCGTTACTCAGATCGCAAACCGCTGATCTGGCTGTGGCAGATGTTTGATCGTTCACCGCTCGGACAAAATGCGCTTTTAGGTCATCGATTTCGCCGGATGCTGTCGCCTTACATCTTTGCGAAGGTAGGAAAGAATTTTAAGTGTTGGCACGGTGTTGAGTGGTCATTCGGATACAACCTCACTTTTGGTGACAATGTCGTGGTGCACCGAAACGTGCTTCTCGACGATCGGGGCGGAATCGATATCGGAAGCAATGTCTCGATCTCGGACTATGCCAACGTCTATTCGCATACTCACGATATCTACGACATTCATAAGGTCTACACCCCGAATACCAAAATAGGGGACGGCGTAAGGCTTACCTATCATTCGACGGTTCTGGCGGGAGTTAAGATTGGAAATAACGCGATGGTAGGCACCGGAGCGGTCGTCACTCGTGACGTTGAAGCAAATCACATTGTTCTCGGAATCCCAGCGAAGACAGCCAAGGTTAAGGCGACTCAGGCTGACTGATTTCGTTCAAATAGACTCTGGAACTCAAGCGAGAGAATTCCAGAAAAGCCTCTCTTCAATGACTCTGGAAGCGACCTTAATCACTCACACAGCGTAAGTTAAACCATGAAAAATAGCGGTTGACATTGTTTGGGGCCGTAATGTACTCTCACTCAAGTTGACGGCAGTACGTGCCGTCTTCTGGGGTGCCCACCTGGTTTTCAATAGCGGACTATCCCGCTAAATCTTTTGGAGCACGATAAAGGCACACTTCGCGTGAGCGGAGGTCGCAAAGCCTACAGAAGTTGGTAGTCACCAACTTGGCTGGGTTTCCGAATGAGCTTCCATCCTGCCGTACCAGACTTCTCTAATAGTTCTCTGCTGACACTCGAAGGGAACAATCCCCTGTCGGTCGGTGTCGCGACCTTTCATCTTCCACACCCCCGGACTTCCAAATTGAAACAGACAACTCACTGCTCCGCCGCCAAAGTAGGTAAAGGACGAATGCCCAGAGCACGTAAAGCTCGTGCCCGGCTTCGCAAACAAAACAAACTGCGGGCTCACGTTGCGAGGAATAACTAACTATGTTCAAGAAAAGCATGGGCAAAAAGAACCTTGTTGGTCTCGATATTGGTTCAAGCTCAGTCAAAGCTGTCGAGCTGACCAAAAAGGGATCAAGCCTGCAACTCCTCAACCTGGGTTTTGAGAACCTGCAGACAGACACAATTGTTGATGGCCAGATCATGGAGCTCAACAACGTCTCCAACGTTATCTCCAACATCTTCACCGAACACCAGATTCGCACTCCTCGGGTGGCGGCAGGCGTTAGCGGTCACTCTGTGATCGTTAAGAACATCGTCCTGCCGGCTATGAGCCAGGAGGAGCTACAGGAGTCGTTCAGCTGGCATGCGGAAGAACACATTCCTTTCGATATCGCTGATGTCAATTTGGACTACGAACTCACGAGCAAATCTTCGGAGTCGCTCCAGGTTCTGATGGCGGCATGCAAGAGCGACAAGATCGCTAACGTCAAGCAAGCCATCCAGCTCGCAGGCAAGCACCCGGTCATCATTGACGTCGATGCGTTCGCTTTGCAGAACTGCTACGAAGTCAACTATGACCCGCGAGCCGGCGAAGTTGTCGCACTGCTCAACATCGGCGCATCGACGATGAACATCAACATCCTCAACGGAACTCGTTCGGTGTTTGCGCGCGACGCTTCAGTTGGCGGCAGCCAGTACACGAGTTTGTTGCAGAAGGAATTGGGATTGAGTTTCGAACAGGCAGAAGGCGTGAAGCGCGGAATGCCATTGCCTGAAGGTATTGAACCACGACCAATTCAGCCGATCATCGAAACCGTTTCGGACATCCTTGCTCTCGAAGTTCGCAAGACCATGGACTTCTATCGCGCTACCGCTGCAGAGGGTGAGACTGCGATCCAGAAGATCCTTTTGGCTGGCGGTGGCTCCAAACTTCCAGGCCTCGCCGATTACCTGGCGAAGCGATTTGAAATTCCGGTGGAGGTCTTCAATCCATTCCGACAGATTGAAGTCGACGACAAGAAATTTGACCCCGACTACATGCGAGAAATAGTTCCTGAAATGGCAATTGCCGTTGGTCTCGCCCTGAGAGGAGTTGAGGCATGATCAAGATCAATCTACTCGAATCCGTTACTGATCGCCCCAAGGGTGTTGCCCTTGTTGAAGACAAAGTTGCAAGTCCGCGGATTCAGACACTACTACTGGCGTTGACCGTGTTCGGACTGATGGTCCTGGGCATGGGCTACGAATACGTCAGTGCTCAAAACGCACATTCCACAGCTCAGAAGGAGCTCGAGACTGAACGAAGAATCAATCAGCAAATGCTTGCTGTTCAACGCGAGCAGACGGAACTGGAAAAGAAAGCGCAGGAGATCCAAGCTCGCATCGATGCGATCAAGAGACTGCGTGAGTCCCAACAGGGCCCGAGTGCTGTGCTACACGAGATTAAGGCCCGCTTTGATGCAGTTCCTGGGTTGTATCTCAAGAGCATCGAACAGAAGGATGGAGAAATCACTATTAAGGGCGAATCACCAAATGAGTATTCGGTTACCAAGTTTGGACAGAGCCTTGAGTTCTCGAACGGCTTGTTTAGCAATCTGAACATCGAGACTCTAAGAGAAGCTGCCAAGGAGGTAGCCGGGGCCAATAACGCACCTGCTCCGGCAGCAGCCGATCCAAACATGCCGAAGCCCGAGGTCGTTAGCTTTACTGTCCGGGCAAACTTCGGAATGTCCAAGACGCAACCGGCTCAACCCGCCACTGCCTCAAGTGCAAACCAGGTAGCAATGAAGAAGTAACGACTTCCCATTAGACCTCAAAACGATAAGGAACACTCAAATGAAATTCGGCAAGCTTCCACACCTTCCCTGGTACCTGCGATTGATTGTTTTCGTAGCAGTCGCCGGCGTGATGTATGCCGGGTTCTGGTACTTCATGACGCGCGGCACGCGTACCGAAACCAAAACCATGCAGGATGAAATCGCGCAGCTCAAGCCGCGTAATGCTCAGGCACAAATTGCTTCGCAGCGTTTGAACGAGTTCCGCGCTATCTATAAGGCTCGTGAAGAAGAATACGCCGAGCTTAAAGCGCTGCTTCCTGAGCAGCGCGAACTCACAATGGTCTTACAGGGAATCCAGGATCGCGCTCACAACAGTGGTTTGGTCCTGGCTCGTTTCAATCCTAAAGAGGATATGCAACAAGACAACTATAGTGGCAAGAAAATCGAGGTAGGAGTTGTTGCCTCATTCGCGGGACTCAGAGCGTTCTTCGAGCAGCTTGCGCACTATCAGCGCATTGTTTCGGTTACCAATTTCGAGTTGAAGCAGTTGGACAAACAGTCACCCACGAAGACTGTCGATGCACGTTTTGATTTGACTGCCTTTTATGTTTCCGCAGAGCGTCTGCAAGGTCAGGCGCAACAAAGCCCCAACAAAGCTGGATCCGGTGGACCAGCGCCAGCGCCTGCCGCTCCTCAACCTGCAAAGTAAGTGCGAACTTAAGCGCAGACGCACACAAGGAAGTGAAAACGACCATGATGAACAACAACTCAAAGAGATTCGGATTCGCCGGTTTGCTGATGGGTGGCGCCATGCTGATCATCGGTGGCACCGTTTCAGTTGCCATGTCTCAGAGCTCTCAAAAGCAAGCAACGCCGAAGACCCGTACGGTGAGCTCAGGCCGCGATCCTTTCAGGAAATACGAACCACCTAAAGCTGTCTTAAGGCGAGTTGCAGGTGAAGCCGCGGTTCCTTCGATCCAGGAACGGATCAATCTGTACAAGGCACAGAAGCAAGCCGCGATGAATGCGCGGATGCCGGCGCCCAAGCCGACGACGGCTTTGTTGCTAAATGAAATTCAGGTCGTCGGCATTTCGCGAACTCCGCGCGGTTACGCGGCAATCGTGGAAGCCACACCAATCAAGTTGTCGTATGTCATTTATCCCGGTGAGCCGTTCTACGACGGGCAGCTAGTTGCTATTGAAGACAGCCGACTGGTGTTTCGTCGCGAGACTGTTTTCGCGGATGGTCGCCGCGAACGAAACGTTGAAATAAAACCCTTGAGACAACCTAATGCGATTAACGCGATGGCTGCTCCCGCGGTGTCCGATTCAGTTGCTGCTACAAAGCCGTAACCATTCCTGGCTTGGTTCGAGTTGAACCAAACCCCTTTGACTGCTCGGCTCACAGAGCCGCGCATTTTGACAATACCCGAGACAATGCCGTTTTAGTGCGGCGCGCGCTTCAGTTGCTCCGGCAATCGAGCGTAGTGCGTGGCGGTGACGTTTCGAAATCCCCTAAGGAGGGAAAGATGTCTTATCAGCCTCGAGTAAGATCAGCCATCATCGGGACCACGCTCGTCCTGTTGCTTGTATGCCTTTCCGGCATTACGGCTTTGGCTGCCCCCACAGAATCAAACGTCGTCGGTAATAACACCGATGACCAAAGCCCTGCGGTGCAACAGTCTAAGCAGACAGCGATGGCTGCGGCTCCGACGCCTACTCCGCCAGTTGGTATGTCGCGTTCTACCGACAAACAATCGGATCAGGGTAAACAGTATGGACAGCCTGGATTCGTCGGCGAGCCGATCAATCTGAACGTTGTTAATGCTGACATCCGCGACATCCTCAATTACATCACCGAACAGTACGGCGTGAACTTTGTTATCGATAGTTCAGTTGGCGCTATACCGGTGACCGTAAACGTTCAGGATGTACCGTGGAATATTGCGTTGGATGCAGTATTGAAGGCTAACCGACTCGGGATCGAAGCGAATGGCAACATCCTTCGCGTCGCCACAACTGAGGTTCTGGCGAAAGAGGCTGAAACGCAGAAAGTCATTAACGACTCACGTCTTGATGCTTCACCCCTCGTCACCGAATTCATCCGATTGAACTACGCACGCGCTTCGGGCACATTGGCCCAGGCGGCCGGTTCGACTGGTGGTTTCGCTGGTGGTTCAACAAACTTGAGCTTCAGCGGTGGTGCTGGTGGCGATTCAACCGGTGGTAGCGGCGATCAGGGGCTACTGCCGATCATCTCGCGTCGACTGTCGCGTCGTGGTGGTATTGAAGTCGATGGTCGCAGCAATACGCTGATCATCACCGACGTCAAAGAGAACATCGAAGCCATTCGTCAACTGGTTGTGATTCTCGATCAGCCTGAACCCCAGGTTGAAATCGAAACACGCATCGTCATTGCTCAGCGCAACTTCAGCCGCGACCTCGGCGCCCAGCTTTCAGCAGGCGTTGTGAATCTCGGACGCGGTGGCTTGGGTAATGTGTCAACTCTCCCTAGCGGCACGCAAGGCGGTTCCGGTAGTGGAAGTGGTTCTGGTAGCGGCAGTGGTTCAGGTTCGGGCTCCGGCTCGGGCGGATCTGGAAGCTCAGGAAGTACTTCCGGACCAAATCCGTTTGGTGTGTTCGGTGGCTTGGCTGGTACCGCCCAACCTAATCCATCACTTGCAGCAGCAGCGGCGAGCACAATTATTGGTTTGACTACTGGCTTGTTCGGTACTGCTCAGATCAGCGCCTTGATTACGATGGCGGAATCAAGAGGTCAGGCGAAGACAGTTGCCACTCCTCGCGTGACTGCTCTTAATAATCGCCCGGCCCAAATCGAGAGTGGTTCACAGATTCCGGTGCAAACCACACAGGCAGCGAGCGGAACGGCAGTCGTTACGACAACGTTTGTTTCTGTTCCTTTACGTCTATCAATCACCCCGCAGATCACGGATGTTGGTACCGTTGTCTTGAGAGTTACGATCGAGAACAACACCATCAACACCGGTATCGCAGTCGGCGGCGTCCCTGGTATCGATACTCAGCGTATGCAGTCTGAAGTGTTGGTTCCAGATGGTGGCACGACTGTCATGGGTGGTGTGTTGGCCGACACGGAAGGTGAGACCAGACAACGCACGCCTGGTATCGCATCCATCCCGGTCTTTGGAAACCTCTTTAAGCGCAAACTGACTACGAAGGCGAGTACCGAAATTCTCTTCTTCATCACTCCACACATCTATCGTCCGGACTATCAAGGCCGGCCGACAGCCGGAACGGTGAGCACCGGTCCGCGTTCAGTGCAAATTCCTCAGCCGGTGCCACTAGGCAACCCGCCGAGCAACACGCCGACGCCGACACAGTTGCAGCAACAACCAACCAATCCTCAAACGATGACGCCGGGACAACAGCAACCGCAGATGCTGAGCGCTCCGACGCCCAATGCCGCGCCGGGCAACACCCCATCTGCACGGCCTGGTACCTTAGGCGGTCAACGACCGTAAGGAGGAAAACGGATGTTCAAGGAAATGCTTGAGTCCATCATTGAGCGCACCGAGGGAAGCCTCGGTGCACTCATAATGGGAACCGACGGGATCGCAGTTGAAAAAGTACTTGGTGAAGCAGGTACCGACGCGAACCTTGATGTAGCAGCCGCAGAATTCACTTCATTGGTTCGTGGTGCTCAACGCGCCGGTAACGACACCGGACTTGGTGCCATGCGGGAATTGGTGGTCTCGCTCGATGGTGCGATCTTGATTATGCGTTTATTGAGTAAAGACTATTTTGTAGTCCTGGCGCTCAGTGCGCAGGGCAACCTTGGTCGAGGCAGATTCGAGCTCCGCAAAGCCGAATTGAAGCTCGCCAAAGAGTTCGCAGTCTAAACGCGAAACATTTATGAAGACTCATTCAAGGTGGCTGGGTCTAGGCGTCTTTGCCCTCAGCCTTATCGTGTGCCAACAGGCTAGGGCAGCGTCAATTACGGGTAAAGTGGTTGATGTTACTGACGGTGACGAGATCACGATTTTCAACCTGAATCGAAACGTTCGAATCAAGTTAATGGCGATTGATGCGCCTGAGAAAGATCAGGCATTTGGTGCTGCTGCAAGGCAGCACCTTTTTGATTTGGTCCACGACAAACTCGTGTCGGTCGAGTATTGGGGAGTTGGTCAGCACAATATCTTGATCGGACGCGTGTTGTCAGGCGGCAACGACATCTGTGCGCAGATGATTCGTGATGGAGCGGCGTGGTTTGATCCGGCCAGCAAAGATCTACTAACAGAGACGGATCGCGAGATCTACTTTCAATCGGAGCAGGCTGCCCGTTCTGAAAGACGTGGACTTTGG
>Ga0207701_10002565_pt1 | contig 18816 bp, 13 predicted proteins | sample KBSSwiSSwithPhiX_FD_184294 | JGI IMG/M metagenome (GOLD analysis project Ga0207701, IMG submission 184294) | Switchgrass rhizosphere bulk soil microbial communities from Kellogg Biological Station, Michigan, USA, with PhiX - S5 (SPAdes) (version 2) | ecosystem: Environmental > Terrestrial >... | reverse complement strand
TCGGCGCCGATGTGCGATGGCCACCTCGTGCTCGCCAAGACCGACCAGCGTGGCGCGACCTGCTTCTTCGTGCCGCGCTGGCGGCCCGATGGTGGCAGGAACCCCGTTCACATCCAGCGTCTCAAGGACAAGGTGGGCAACCGCTCCAACAGCAGCAGCGAGGTCGAGTTCAAGGACGCCTTGGGCGTGCTGGTGGGGGAGGAAGGGCGCGGCATCTCCACCATCATCGAGATGGCCACCTACACCCGGCTCGACTGTGCGCTTTCCAGCGCGGGCTTCATACGTCAAGCGTTCGCTCAGGCGTTGCATTACACGCGCCACCGTTACGCCTTCGGCAAGGCACTGGTCGACCAGCCGGTGATGGCCGAACTGTTGGCCGACATGGCGCTCGAATCCGCAGCCGCCACCCTCCTGGCGATGGACCTGGCCAGCCGCTTCGGGTCCGCAAGCGCGATCGACGCCGCTTGGCGCCGAGTGATGACGCCGGTGGCCAAGTTCTGGAACTGCAAGCGCGCCGTGGCCTTGACCGGCGAAGCCATGGAAGTGTTCGGCGGCAACGGCTACGTCGAGACCGGTCCGATGGGGCGCCTTTTCCGGGAAGCCCCGGTGAATTCGATTTGGGAGGGATCGGGCAACGTGATGTGTCTGGACGTGCTGCGCGCGCTTTCACGCAATCCCGACGATGCCCACCTCATGCTCGACCACCTACAGGAGGTGGCCACGCAAGCCCCCCGCGTGCTGGCTCAACTGAGCAAGTTGCGCGACGCCATCGCCCAGCCCCCCGAGGTGCTCGAGCGCGAGGCCCGACGGTTCACGCAGCGGTTGGCGCTGGTCAGCCAAGCCTGCCTGATGCTTCGGCATGGCAGCGCCGACACTTCGGACGCCTTCATCTGCAGCCGCTTCGACCCCGACTGGGGTCCTGTCACCGGGGTCAGCTCAGGCACGAGCAACCCAGCCGCGCTGCTGCGCGAGGCGTGGACCTGAGCGAAGGTCACCTCTTTGCGCGATGTGACGGATCCAGGCCAATCGGCGAGCCGTAGAACGCGGCGTGCTGCCGCACGCTGTTATCAACGCAAATCGAGCCCGGATTGCCAGCCTCGCAGCAAGGCACCGGCTGCCGGGGATGTATCCCGATAGCGAGTACGTGGAGGCCGGAGGGCTGATGTCGTACGCCGCGAACAACTCCGATCAGCAGACACTCGCCGTTCGCGAATGACTGACGGCTCATGGCCGACTGCCGGTGAAGATTGCGCGTGGCACACTGAGCCGACGCTCGGCCCAGCTCCGGCCGCCGCAACCCACCCCAGAGGAGACATCGATGCTGACTACGGAGAAGACGGCCGACTACGTGAATCGTTGGGTCGCCGCGTTCGAGTCGAAGGACCTCGATCGCGTGCTGGCCTTCTACGCCAACGACGTGACCTTCCACTCCCCGTTGATTGCGCGGCTGAGCCATGACCCCAGCGGCACCGTGCACGGCAAGGCGGCGCTGCGCGCGTACGTGAAGAAAGGCTTCGAGGTGTTCGACCACATCAAGTTCACCGTACTCGACGTGCTGCGCGGCGTCGACAGCATTGCGATCCACTACAAGGGCATCACGGGCACGCATGTCGTCGAGGTACTCTGCTTCGACAAGGACGGCGTGGTCCGCGAGTCGTACGTGCACTACGCGTCGCCTGATTAGCAACAGAGTTAGGGCTCATCCCATGAGCTAGCCAGGTGCGGCGCTGGCAACCGCAAAGTCCGGCGCTTCCGCGAGAGCGACGCGTGTCGCTATTTCTTCGAGAGCGTGCTGCGGCGCTGCATGAGCGAAGGACTCGTAGCCGGCGAAGGCTTCGCGATCGACGCCAGCGTCATCAAGGCAGATTTCAACCGAGTCTCTTGGTGCGCAAGGGCAACCGAGCCCCGTACAAGCGTATGAGATAGAGGCATCCAGCCCGGATGCTTGCAGTTGGAGCCGGCCGACAAGGACATCGGCGGCGCGTGGTCCGCAGTGACTTGCTTGGCGGTGGCAAGGCCCGGAAGAGGCCGCTCGAAAAGCCTGCGCCCCTGTGCGCATCGTTTGCCTTGCGCCTCAAGGGGAAACCCGCTGTCGGCGCGATTGACAAATGAGCGCCGTGATTGGCAGCTCCCGATCCGAATCGCCTTCCCGATCAAGGGCTGGCCGGGAGCGGTATGGAAACTGCTTTATGCCATGCGCGAATAAAGATTAAACCCAATCTTCGGGGAGGTAATTGCAATGAAGACCGGGATCCTGGCCGAATTAGCTCGCGCGGCGATCGCCGCCTTGCCGCTGGTCTTTGCCAACGCCGCTCTGGCAGGGCCGGTCCTCACCAGCACGTATACCCCGCTGATCACTGCCGGCGCACCGCCAGACTCGCCGCTCGCCCATGTCGATCCGAACGTCTTGGCCTCGTCGTTCTCGGGCGTGGTCAGCATCAACATCCGCTACAACAACGCGAACGGCGTGCAGCAATCGTTCATCTGCTCGGGCACCCTGGTGTCCAGTCGCGACGTCGTGACCGCCGGCCACTGCGTCGACACCAATGGCAATGGCACAGTGATCGACCTCACCAAAGCGGGTAGCGACGTCCGCGTGGTGTTCAACTCCAATGGCACCGCAAATGCCGTCATCACCGCCGACAAGGTGTCGATGAATCCGAACTACCAGGTGCTTCGGGGTTTGCCCTGCAGGCGTGAACAACTTCTGCGTCAACGACGACGTGGCGGTGATCCACCTGGGCGCGGACGCGCCCGCCAGCGCCAAGATCTATCGCACCTACACGGGCGAGGTCGGCTCGGGGCAACTGATCACGATGGTCGGTTATGGCACCTCCGGCGACGGCATCAACGGCTTCACCATCGACCCGAGCTTCTTCGTCAAACGCAGCGGCCAGAACATCATGGATCTGTTCGACGGCAACGACGAGAACGACTTTGGAGGCCCGAATGAAGTCTGGTACGCCGACTTCGATGGCGGCGGGCAGAACACCTTCTGCACGTACTTCGGGGTCTGTACCCCGACCCTGGCGAATAACAGGGAGTCGGGAATCGGTGGCGGCGACTCTGGTGGCGCCGCCTTCATGCGCATCGGCGCTGAAGACTTCCTCGTCGGCACCGACACCTTTAGCCAACGTTTCACCATAGGCGGTGTTACGCAGACGGCCGGCACCTTTGGCACCGCTTTCGGCGGCATTCTGCTGAATTCGTACATGGACTACCTCGAGTTGGCCACCAACGGCGCGATCGAGGGGTTCAAGGTTCCGGAGCCCGGCTCGCTGCCCTTGGTCGGCATCGCCCTGCTGGGCATGCTGGGCGCGGGCCGCCGCCGCCGCGATTGCGCGGTAAACGTCGAGGATCCCGCCCGGATCGCTATCGGCTGAGGACCCCTAGGCGGGTGATCGTCGGGTTGGCGAAGGGCAGGTGTGAGCGATCTGTCGTCAGCAATAGCAAGGGTTGTTCGCGCAATGAATGCGCGCAGCGTTCTTTATGCGGTTGGGTTTCCGCAGTCGTCACCGAGCCACAGCGGCCGCCCCTAGCTCTTCACCCTCGGTCGCTCCTCCGCATGCGGATGGCTGACCATCGGGAATGGGTCGTTGGTTCGGCGAAGCATGAAGTCCAAGCCGCGCCAGCCGACACCCGACCGTTTTATGATCGCTTCTTGGCTGTGGAGGCGCGACGGCTATGAACTCAGCGATTGCTATGTTCGGCGCGATCGTCGGTCTGGTCGTCGCCGCTCACGCACCGGTGGCGCACGCCAGCACCATCTCGTATTCCTGGTCGGGCACTTGCGACGACGCACCTTATCCAGCAGGTTGCGGAACCGGGATGGCTCATGCCCTCCTTGAGTTGCAGGACTATTCGCCCGGGGCGGAGTTGCATCGCGACAACCTTCTGTCCTTCGCGTACTTTTCGGACTTGTATGACACTGGCTATACCGCGCAGTTCGGATTCGCAATAGGCGCTGGCTCGCTCCCGGCGGTTCCCTTCGGAACACCGTTCAACACCGACTTGACGATCCTCATCTGGGACAATCCGATGCATACGAGCGCGTCCATATTCGAGACGTTCACGTTTCTCAATAACCGCTGGTGCTTCAACGGCTGCGGGCACGATGTCGGGATCAACTCCAATTTCCTGCAGGTCGCGCAGGTGCCCGAACCGCACGTCTTCGCCCTTCTGGGCCTCGGCCTCGCCATTGGCGCACTGAGCCGTCGCTCGCGAGCTCCCGTCGTCGTCGTGGACTCAGCAATTGCACCCGAGGTGTGAGTCAGGCCGCGGTTGCTACTCCGACACTTCGTCCGCTGTCGAGGCATTGAAGGCGTTCGGTAAGGTTGCCGTAAGGTGATCTTCTCAAGTGGGCATCGGCTCCAAGGTGATCCCTGCCGCAACCAAGCGCTGGCCCAGTGCGAGGCCCAGCCCGCTCGCGGGCGTGAGGACGCCGCCGCCGCGCTGGCCACCCGGAAGGGCTTGCGGTTGCGTCGCCAGCGCAAGGGCCGATTCGCAGACGAACTTCGTCGTCGCGCGGTTGCCAGGGTCGCCTTGGCCCGCGACGCCACCCCGCAGCACCTTGCCACTGGCGGTCTTGCCGACGAGCTCGCAGCGAAACGATCCGCCGTCCATCGTGCTCTCCGACGGACCCTGTCCAGGTGATACCGCGGCGGCACGGGCCAGTGCGCGCCAGGTCTTGAAGCGCATCGCCGCCTGTCCCAAGCTCATGCCGATGCTGATGCCCGTGGCAGCCGCAGCGGCGAGCGGCCCTCTGCCGAAGCGCATGTACTCCTGGTAGGTGAAGTGCGCGCCGTAGGCCGCGTCGCCGCGCGCTCTCAGCAACGCAGCCGTGCGGCGCACCACCCGGGTGTTGATCGGCCCCATCACGAAGGGGCCCACCCATGCGTCGAAATCAGCGTCGTGATGCGGTGCCACGGGGTCCGCATGCTCGGTCGGGTTGCGCGGTACGGAGTTCGGGGGATTGAGCAGAAACGGGTCGGCGAGCAGCCGGTCCTGGCCGGCCTCGATCAGGTTCAGTGCCGAAGCCAGCGTGCCGCCGTTGAGACCGCCCCGCATCGAATGGCAAGCCTTCACGTCCACGCACTGCTCACCGTGCCGTCGCCAGATGGTCTCGGCAACCAGCCACGCGCCGAGATCGGACGGCACCGAGTCGAATCCGCAGCAGGGGATGATGCGCGTGCCGTCCCGCGCAGCCTGCGCATGGTGACGATCTATCAGCGCGCGCACCCAGGGCGTTTCGCCGGTGATGTCGACGTAGTGGGTGCGGTGCGCCACGCAGGCCGCGACGAGCGCGCTGCCATGGAGAGCAAACGGGCCCGCGGTGCTGAGAACCACCACGGCCTGCCCGGCCAGCGCGCCCAGCGCCTTGTCGTCGGCCGCATCGGCCACGATGATCCCGGCGCCGGCGGCACCAGGTCCGCAGGCTTGTTGCACCTGCTCGAGCTTTTGCGCCGAACGGCCAGCGAGCGCCCAGCGCACGCCGTTGGCATGCGCGGCGAAGTGAGCCACCGTCTGGCGGCCGACGAAACCCGTGGCGCCATAGAGCACCACGTCATACGACCGGCGGGTCGAGGTCCGCTTCGCATTCACAGTCATTCTCCTTCGATCGGTCGCTCTAACCGATCATGATCCGTCGGCACCTCATCGAACGGCACCGTGTGCAGCGCGATGACGCGAGCTCGCATCTCCGGCGTCGGCGTTGAGCGCAGGGGCGAACGTAACGAGCGAAGCGCGACGACGTGCCGGGGCTCGTGTGCCCCAGCGACGGTTCTGTTAAGCAGGAAGACGTCATCACGCTGATTGTCCCCGGACGTTAGATCGGGCAAGCGGATTTGGGAGGCTTCGTTGCGGTAAATGAATTCAATCTTGCGTAGAAGAGCGGCGGATGACTCATCCCTCGGTCCGTGCGTGCCGCTATCGGCCACAGCATGCAGCCCAGCAAGCGTGCCAAGACCACGCGCTGCTGAGGGGCGAGTAGGGTGTCGACAATCATTCCCCCGTCGCGCCGCTTCGGATGGAGCGGCTGGCGTTTAGGCGTCAAAGAAAGCACCTGACGCTCCGTCGACTTCGGGAGCGCGATGATCCCCCTGGTGCTGATGCGATGACCGGCCCGACCGGCCAGCCCGCCCGGAGGCCCGGTCTGCCGCCGGCAAGCGGCAGCGTCGGAGCATCGCAATCTGCTGTGTCCGCCGCCAAGCCGCCCACGGAAAGTCGGTTGGTGCGGCCTCTCCTCTCTTCAGCACCTTCTCTCGGGCAATCCTGTGATGGCGACGATGAGCACGGCGCTCGCATTGGACCGTCGCATGCGCAATCTCGAACTGGCTAGCGCCAACGGCGATGCCTCGGCCGCGTTAAGGGGCCGCTCTCCGGCCGATAATTGCCTTCGATGCAGGACCTTGGTCACAAGACGGACACGGACGTTGATTTCATCGCGCCCCGTCTCAAGTCGCGCCGCCTATTGCAGGTCATCGTCGCCACGATGATCGGCCTGGCAATCAGCGGCGCGATCAACCTGATCGAGGGCGACTGGACAAACCTCAACGTTCATGTGCCAGCGCAGCTTGCGTTGCTTGGTGCGCTATGGGCGTTGCGCAAAGCCCGCTTTGCGCTCGCGAACACGGTCCTTCTCGTCACCGCCACCGTCTCGATCAGCGTGCTCGTCTGGCAGAACTCAGGCCTGCGCGATCCGGCGATGATCGCCTACCCCGCTATCCTTGCCTTCGCAAGCACGATGGGCGGCCGGCGGTTGTTCCTCTTCTTGCTCGCCATGATCCTGCTGGTCGTGGCGTTGGTAGGTGTCGCCAACCTGCAGGGCTGGCACGTCAATCCAGTGCCCAGGCACACTCTGGGCAGCATGATCAACGTGAGCGTCGTGCTCTCGCTGACCGCGTTCCTCATCTGGCTGATGGCCGGCGACCTACGCGCCGCGCTTGCGAAGCTGACGGCTGAGAACGAACGCGTGCGCCGGTCACAGATGCGCATCGAGTTCCTGGCGACTCACGACTCCCTGACCGGGCTGCCAAACCGAATACTCGCGCGCGATCGGTTTGGCCATGCCATCGCCCTCGCCCGACGCCATCAAACAATGGCGGCTTTGGTCTTTCTCGACCTCGACAACTTCAAGAGCGTCAACGATTCGCTTGGTCACCCCCGGGGCGACGAGTTGCTGCGTACGGTCGGCGACCGGCTCACCAAAGTCCTGCGCGACAGCGACACGGTCTGCCGTCAAGGCGGCGACGAGTTCTTGATTTTGCTTGGCGACGTGCGCGACCGTAGTGACGTGGCCGAGATCGGCGAGAAGCTGCTCGGGCAACTGACCGCACCGTTCCTGCTTGACGGGTTGGAGGTCTCGACATCGGGTTCGATGGGAATTGCGATGTATCCCAACGACGGAGCCGATTTCGACGAGTTGCTCAAGAGAGCAGACATTGCGATGTACGCTGCCAAGGATGCTGGGCGCAATGCGATCCGCTTCTTCGCCAACGAGATGAGCTTGAGTGTTCTGGAAGATGTGCATCTGGTCTCTGGCATGCGCACTGCGCTCGCCCGAGGCGAGTTCATGCTGCACTACCAGCCGCAATTCGATCTCGCCAGCGACCGCGTCGTCGGCGCCGAAGCACTACTACGTTGGCGCCATCCCGAGCTCGGTCTCGTGCCGCCGAGCCGCTTCATCCCCATCGCCGAGCAGTCAGGGCTCATCATCGAGATCGGCGCCTGGGTGCTCGCCGAAGCGTGCCGACAGATGCAGCTTTGGCGCGCGATGGGCCTTGCCGGTCTGACGATCTCCGTCAACGTCTCCTCGCTACAGTTTCAGCGCGAGGTGATTGAGACCGACGTCGTCAATGCACTCGACGCCTCGGGTCTGCCTGCGTCGGCGCTTGAGTTGGAGCTGACGGAGTCGCTGCTGATCCAGGATTCGAGCATGATTTCTGCGCTGTTGGGCCGCCTCCGGGGACGCGGCGTGAGTTTTTCCATCGACGATTTCGGGATCGGCTATTCGAACCTCGGCTACCTTAAGCGCTTCGAGGTTTCACGCTTGAAGATCGACCAGTCCTTCATCCGCAGGCTGACCGATAGCAGGCACGACGAGGCTATCGTGCGGGCGATCGTCCAGATGACCACCAGCCTGGGGCTGGTGGCGATCGCCGAAGGTGTCGAGAGCGAATCGACGTTGGCTCGGTTGATTGATCTGGGCTGCCACGAGGGACAGGGGCTCCACTGGGCGCCAGCAATGCCTCCCGGAGAATTTCTTGAATTCTTCAGGAAGTGGCGGTCGATGAGTTGGATGCCCAGCGAGCGAACAGCGGCCGGCGCACGAGCAGTCGGCCGCTAGGGACTGCAATGGACGTTCTGCGCGGCGGAAGGGCGTCGGCTGTCAAGAGCGGCCCCTCAGCACGGCGACTGTCGTCCAGGAGCCGCCGATCACGACCGCTCGCTGTCGAGTGGTCAGAGCCGGTTGGAGTCTCGCGTGAGCCGCGTGAGGACTACCACGCACCACTTCCGTGGCTATGAAACCATTCAGCGCTGGCCAGCCCTTTGACGGCGACACGTGCTGAGGATTGAGCAGACGTTTCACCGGGCCGGCATTGAGAAAGAGTACAAATCACAGTACAACTCGCTATGTTGCGACGCTCACAACCGAGGTGAGCCATGATGTTCGAACGAGCAGCCGATCGTCCTAGCCGCCGAGAGGTGCGGTCGTCGTGCACGCGCCGAGCAATGCTGCCAGCACGAAGATGGACGAGCGCATCTGCTTGATGCAAGACTGCCCTGTCGCTTGTTGCAAGACTAGCGCCTTGAAGTCCCTGGCGTGGGTGAGCAGCTCAGACCGGACTTGACGACTGCTTGTACTTGCCGAGCTGGATCATGTGCTTGTCCAGATCTCCGAGCGTCTTGTCGTTGACCTTCAACTCCCTGATCGCCCCGTCGAGCTCGCCGGTCAGGAGCTTCTGCGCCTGCTGTATCTTCTTGGCGTCCTTCTTTGCGTCGAGCTTGAAGTCGTTCTTTTCGATCCTGGCCCGGAACTGCTCGAGTGCATTGAGGAACGCCGCGTTGGCGTTGTCCAGCTCGAGCAGCTTGGCTTCGCACGCTTCGCGCGAGGCCTTGAACGCCGTATTCACGTCGTCGAAGGCCTTGCTGGCCTTCAGGATCGGATCCGCCAGGTCTGGAACCTCGGCGCCGTCGCCGAGAGCCTTCAGGGCCTGTGCCTTCGCCTTGTCCCAGTCCGCCATGATCAGTGACTCCAATAGCAAGGGCAGGTCGCCGATCCCGCCCACGATCCACCAGCGTCAGCGCGACATCTTATCGCCGCGCCAGGTGGCACGGTGGCCGGTCTCGGCATGATTGCAGCGATACCGCAAGGCAAGGCGCCGACTGATCATCTGACTTGTGGAGATCTCGAGCCGCTGCCCGGCCGTCGAAACCTTGATCGGCGTATCGAGTTGGCGTTCAATACCTCGAGGTTCGAGATCGCGCCGGCCATTCGCAGGACGAGAGGAGAAAGACATGGGTACCAAACCTCTGACGGGTGCGCAGCAGACGTGGCTCGATGACCTGGGCAAGCTGGTCGGCGTGGTGGCCGGCGGCAATGCGGCTGTCCCGGAAAAAGAGCGGGCGCGCGGCCAGCAGGGCCCGCGCGAGAAGACCGAAGGGCAGGGCGAGTTCATCGGCAGCAAGGGCGTGCTCGTGTTCGACTTCGCGCCCGGCTCGGCGGCCCTGACTCCCAACCAGGAACGCGTGCTGATGAGCCAGCAGGTCAAGTTCTCGAGCCGTGGTGCCCGGGTGCGAATCGTTGGCCATTCATCGGCCGAGGAAGATGCCAGCGTCGCGCAGAAGCGAGCCGATGCGGTGGCGGCCTTCTTGCGCGCCGACCCGAAGCACCCGGTGCCCGACGCCAACATCCTCGAAGCGAAGGGTGTCGGCGCGGCGCGGCCGATCGCACCCGAAGGCGACAAGGGCAAGGTGAACGAGGCGAACCGGAAGCGGAACCGCAGCGTCGAGGTCGTCATGACGACGGCGGGAGAGTACCTCGGCGGAGGCGATGTCGGCGTCGATGCCGGCAAGGTCGGCAAAGACGCGCCGCAGCCGAACGAGAAGGCCGGCGATGCGGTCGGGTACGCCGACATCGTGGCGGCGGTCATCGAAGGCGTGTTCGAAGGAACCGCGTTGGGCTTTGCCGCCGCGTTCGTAGGACCGGCAGCGTTGATGGCGCACGTCGCGCTGGCCCAGGAGGAAGCCCGCGCATCGCAGCAACGCATCGCCTATGCCGACGGCGTTCGCAACTGCGCGGATGCCGCCCGCGACTTCATCGCCAAGCACCACGCGAGCGTCGCCTATGGCGACGTCGAATCGGCGGCAATGCCCAAGATCGACGACATGACCTACTTTCCGGCGAGCGCCGGCGAGGCAACGCAGGCCGCGTCGATGGGCATCAAGTCCGCGGTCGACGCGTTCGACCCGGCGATGCGCCGGACGGAGGCGTTCGTCCGCAAGCGTCTCGAAGCCAAGGGGCTGAAGGGCCCGGACCTGCAAAAGGTCTACGACAAGATCATCGACGACATGCGCGGCAAGATCGCTTACGCGCTGGCCGACGCGCTCAAGGCGAAGGCGCGGGAGCTTCGTCGCGGGTGAGACGAGCGGCTACTTCCCCAAGACCGGCGCCGAAATGGCGCCCGCCGGCTTCACCGCTTTCGCCGTCTCTCGCCGTCGAGCGTGGCTACATGCCTCGGCTAACTTTGCCGGGCCAAGACGGGCTTGAAATTTCTGCTGCTGAAGCAGGCGCGACAGACGAACCGTTGACGTGCAAGCTTTGGATCGACGTCGCGCAGATGACTCTGGGTTCGCCGAGGTCAGTGCTGAACGGCGCCCGCGAAGTCCGCCGTCACCTGCTCCGTGCTAGACCAGCAGAAGGCCACAGAGAGGCCCCGTCCTTTGCGGAGCTGAGCGCAACATTCGTCGAAGCCGCCAAGAGCGATCTGCGCGAGCCGCGCCGGCCAGGGCTTGACCTGCATCAATCCGGGCGCGCTCAGTCGTGCCGAAACTGCGGCAGGAGGTGCGCACCATGGACGACCGTCTGCCGCCGGCCGCCGCCGAGACCGGGCCGATCGATGCCTTCTCGCAGTGCCATGCGGGGATCCTCGCGGGTCTGTCCCGCTTCGCCGCGCTGCCAGAGCTGGTCGACGCCGCAGCTCGCTCGCGGAAAGTCGCCAGCGACACACTCGGGTTGTTCGACAGTGCCGTGCTTGAACACCACGCCGAAGAAGAAGCCGAATTGTTCCCCGCGGTGCTGCGCAGCGCCAAGCCTGGGCGCGAACTCGCGCGGGTCGTCGAGATCACGGAGCGCCTGGTGCTGGAGCATCGCATGATCGAAAAGCTCTGGAGCCGACTCAAGCCGTCGGTGGTGGCAGCCGCGGCCGGCAGGGCCGCCGATATGGACTTGCACGAGGTTGCCAGACTGGTCCGCACGTACACCGCGCATGCCCGCCTGGAAGAGACCGAGCTGTTACCACTGGCGCAGGAGATCCTCGAACGCGACGGCAATTATATGGCGGCCTTGGGCGTGTCGCTGCACATGCGGCACGTGCCGCCGGTGGTCGGCTACATCTGAGGCCGCTCGGGCGGCCTGGGGGCGTGATCTCCGGTGCGGCGGCACGCGCTGCCCTCAGAGAAGGTTGTCGTGCAAGCGCCACTGGACGATGCGTGACGCCGCCGTGCCCCTGCCCGAGGGTTGGGAGAATGCGGGCATGCTTCTGGATCAGCCGCTCAGCCCCTGGCGTCTATCGGTCGCGCTGATGACGGATGAGGCGAAGGCGGTGAAGCCGGTATCAGTCTCGGCATTGAAACGCAAAAGGCGCTACGCCTCCCGACGTAACGCGTTGAATTTCTGGCTCGCCGACCTGGGCTCGAACCAGGGACCTACGGCATGACAGTTGGCGCCAGTCGTCAGCCGTTTTCACTGAGCCGGAGTCGCTAGACTCAGTCGCCGAATAACGGCAACTGCTCCAAGATGACCACGCAGAAAGAGCACCGCGTGCGAAGGGGGGTTTTCGTCTCCTACGCACGCCGCGATGGCGAATCGCTTGCCCGGGATTTGTGTCAAAGGCTCCTGGCGCATGGTGTTCCCGTCTGGCATGACCGGTCGAGCATGGAAGGCGGAAGAGATTGGTGGGATCAGATCAAGCGTGCGCTGCGCGAAGTCGAGTTCTTGGTGTTGATAATGACGCCGGGAGCCGTTCAATCCGAGACTGTCCGTCAGGAATGGCGCATTGCGCGACAGCAGGGAGTTTGTGTGTTCCCTGTGATTGCCGACGCGGGCATCGGGATGGATGTCTTGCCTCGTTGGATGCGGACCGTCCATTGGTATGACCTCGCTCACGAGGAAGCCAAGCTACTCAACGATCTGAATACGCAATGCCGCGTGCGACGGGTTCCTTTCATGGTGGAACCGCTCCCTGTCGATTTCGTGCCGCGAAACTCGGAATTCGAGCAGCTCAAGTCATCACTTCTCACCGCGGACCGAGAAGAGCCGGTAGCGATCACGGCCTCGCTCCGCGGCGCAGGGGGCTACGGAAAGACAACACTTGCGAAGGCGATCTGCCACGACGAAGACATTCAAACTGCATTCGATGACGGGGTTCTCTGGGTCACCCTTGGAGAAGCACCAAGTTCTGCAGCGCTCCTCTCAAAGATCAACGATCTGATCGAGACGCTCGGCGACGAACGTCCCAGCTTCGAAGGCATTGACGCCGCATCCGCCCGGTTGCGCGAAATGCTTGAGGATCAAGACGTCCTCCTAGTGATCGATGATGTATGGCGCGCCTCGGATGTTCGTCCCTTTCTAGGCCTGGGCCCCCGATGCGCGCGGTTGATGACCACCCGCCGGGCAGACACTGTTCCACCCGACAGCGTAAATGTGTTCGTCGACCAAATGCAGCTGCAGGAAGCGACCACGCTCATCTCAAGGGGTTTGCCGAGGAGTCGCCACGGCGCATATGGCCAGCTCGCCGAACGGCTCGGGGAATGGCCGCTCCTCTTGAAGCTTGCCAACTCGTGGCTCCGCAAGCGCATTCAGGAGGCTGAAGAGCCGGTCGACAAGGCGCTCAGCAGTCTTGACGCGGCCCTCGTCAGGCGTGGAGTCATCGCATTGGATGCGCGAAACGCCGAAGAACGCAACACCGCGGTTGCAAAGACGCTTGACCTTAGCTTCTCCAGCTTGATCTCCGCAGACCAGAGCCGTCTCGTCGAGCTGTCGATCTTCGAAGAGGATCTCGATATTCCCTTGACAGTGCTCGAGCGTTATTGGGCACGAACTGGCGGCCTCGATGCGCTGGAGACCGAGGAAACCTGTCAGCGGCTATTCGACGAGTCATTCCTCGTGAGCCTAAGTCTCGCGGAACGGACCATTAGATTGCATGACGCGATTCGGTCGTGGTTGCTCACGCGTTCAGACGAAAAGACTCGCGCGGAGATGAATTGCCGCCTCTTGGGCAGCTACGCGTCATCCGGGACCGATTGGCAAGACATTGCAGACGATGGTTACCTCCATGCACATTTAGGTCGACATCTCGTGGCTGCGGGCCGCCAAGAGGAATTGAAGGACCTTCTTCTGAATCTCGCGTGGATTGAAGCGCGTCTTGGTGTGAATCGCGGTGTTGTCGGGGGCGCTTGGGCCGAGGTCCACGCGATGATGAGCGACTATGACCTCATGCAGGCCGACCCCGAGGTAGCAATCGTTCGTGAAGCGTTGCTGCTTTCCACTCACGTCATAGCCAAACGTCCCGATCAGGTGGGATTCCAGCTATTCGGCCGTCTTGGTTCGAGTGACTCAGCACGCGTGAGGCACTTGTGCGACCAAGCGATCGCAATGGGATCCTGTCGCGCGCTCGTACCGTTGCGATCCGCACTGACATCGCCAGGCAATCTGCGGCTCACACTGGGCGGGCACGCGGGTACGGTGCAGGGAGCCGTGTTCGTTCCTCGAACGTCCTGGGGGCTCTCATGGTCCGTCGACGGGAACTACAGGCTTTGGGATCTGCAGCGTGGCTCGCTCATCCACGAGCTGAACGTCCCGTCCAAAACTGCCCCAGGGCTGGTAGTGTTAGCCGAGCGGCACAGAGCACTTCTTTGGTATGACAACGGCACGATGGCTCTTTGGGATCTCGAGAGCGGCCGGCTTGGCGATGCACTCGCTGGCCACGAGCGCGAAGTCTTAGGGGCACTCCTACTCTCCGACGGCCGTAGCGCTCTGTCGTGGTCGCGGGACCTGACGCTGCGGCTCTGGGATCTTGTACAAGGTTCCGTCAGGCACACGTTGACTGGTCATGGTTCTCGTCCGATCGGGGTGCAGCTGCTTGCGAGTGATCGTCAGGCATTGTCCTGGTCCGAGGATCGGACGCTGAAGCTTTGGGACTTGGAGCAAGGTCGACAGCTCCTTAGCCTGAAGGGACACGACTTGCGCATCCAAGGTGTCGCTCTGATTGGCGACAGGGAAGCAGTGACGTGGGCCCGCGACCGGACCATTCGGCTCTGGGACCTCGTTGAAGGCAGGCAAGTTCGAGCAATTGCCGCCCATGCCCGAGAGGTCAGGGGTCTGGCGTTGCTTGCGGACGGTCAGGAGGCGCTGACGTGGTCCACCGATCGCACGCTGAAGCGCTGGGATCTCCGTTCTGGAGAGATGATGGTCCACTTCGCCGGCCATGAGGCGGCCGTATTGGGTGCTGCCGTGCTGGAGGATAAGAGACAGGCCTTGTCGTGGTCGGCCGATGGGACGCTCAGGATCTGGAGCCTTGATCAAGGCGAGTCGATCGCCATCTTGAGCGACCACAAGCGCGAAGTGACCGGCTGCCTGGTGTTGGAAGGCGGACAAAGAGCCCTCTCCTGGTCGGCGGACCACACCATCAAGCTGTGGGATATCGAACACCGTCGGCTGATCAGCACATTGGCGGGCCACGAGGACGCCATCCTGGGCTTGACGCAGTGTGGACACTTGGCCCTGTCCTGGGCCGCAGATCGGACCCTCAAGCTCTGGGACTTGAAACGCACTTCATTGGATCAGAGCGTCGATGGCGAAGAGCCTTTGCGGGGTCTTACGACTCTCTCCGATGGTCATGTGGCGCTTTCGTGGTCACATGACCGTGCGGCTCGAGTATGGGACTTGGATCGTGGTCTCTTGTTATCCGCTCTCAAGGGACACACCCGCGGCATCCGTGGCACAGCCGTCTCTGCTGACGAGCGCCAGGTCCTCTCGTGGTCGTTCGACGGAACGCTGAAGCTCTGGGACCTCAAACGGTTCCAACCTCTGCACACCTTCATTGGGCACGAGCGCTCGGTCGTTGGCGCCATGTTCCTGAACCAAGAAAAGTCACTGCTGTCGTGGTCGAACGATGGCACCCTCAAGCTTTGGGATCTTGGCACCCGTCAGCTCATGCACACGTTCAGCGGTCACCGGCTGGGCATCAAAGGAGTTCGCGTGCTTGCGTTCGACCAGGTCTTGTCCTGGTCACACGACGGAGGCATGAAGATCTGGGATCTACGTTCCCAGACGCTGGTGCGCAGTCTTGCAGGCCATGATCGCTCGATTGATGGCGTCTCACTGCGTGTGGGAGTTGGACAGGCGCTCTCGTGGTCCGAGGATCGGACATTGCGCATCTGGAATCTCGTGACGGGTGAGTTGCTGCGTACGCTGACCGGGCACGAGGGTGCGGTTCGGGGAACTCGGGTTGTGGCCGATCGACGGCAAGTACTGTCTTGGTCACAGGACCGCACCCTACGAGTATGGGACCTCGACAGCGGTGCGCAACTGCATAAGTTCGCCCAGCATACTTCCGCAGTGACCGGGGCTTTCTTGTTCGGCGATGGCAAACGAGCGCTTTCCTGGGGAAAGGATGGCCTCAAACTCTGGGACCTGAAGAAGTTCGCACTGCAAGGAGAGTTGCCGCAATCGATTAGAAAGACAAGGGGGGTGGCGCTGATCGGGGACGGGCCGCACTTTCTGACTGCAACGAGCGAACGAGAACTCCAATTGTGGAATGCCGACACCATGATGCTTCTGGACGTATATGTTGCCGATGCCGAACTCAGCATCTTCAAGATCGAATCGGCTCCCTTTCGCATCTTGGCCGGCGATGCGTTCGGACGAATTCACGTGATTCGCCTCGATCTGCCCGAGGCGCGATGAAAGCGCAATCGGACTTGCCTTGCAGGTTGACCAATGACTCGCAGCAGGGCTCACGCGCTGCGACTTTCATCGGTCCTGAGCCAAGGTCCGACTTCTTGATGCTTCGCGGTATTGAGTGTCCCCTTGCTGAGTGACGACTCTCCCATGTCCGCCGCGACCGAAGCCAGCGAAGGCGGTGAAGCCGGTATCAGACTCGGTACAGAAGTGACGAAGGGGCTACGCCTCCCGACGTAACGCCTTGAATTTCTGGCTCCCCGACCTGGGCTCGAACCAGGGACCTATGGTTCTCCACCACATGGGCATGAAGCTTTCGCCCGTAGTCAGAGTCTTGCCAGACGGTTTTCTCGCCGAACGCGCCCTGCCGCTGCGCCGCCCGCCGCCGCGTCCCGCGCCGGGACGCAACCATCACTTCGGTTGCGTGCCGCCCTGTGCGACACTGCCGTCAATGGGACGGAATGACTTTCAGCGGCACAATCAAAGGGACGGTTAGATGGGCAATCCCAAGGAAGACGAAATCGTCAAGCAGGTCGGCGCCAACCTGGAGTCTTGGTACAAGCGCAACGGCAGCCGCATCAAGCTCATGGACGACCTCACGCTCGACTGCGAGGTCTGCAAGACGAAGGAGGCCAAGGAGCTGATCAAGAAGGAGATCGACACCACGCTCAAGAACTTCAAGGGCGAGGTCGACAAGCTCAACAAGCAGAACGGCGAACTGTTCAAGGATGTGGGCAAGTCGGAGAAGCAGGACCTGGGCAAGAAAGCCAAGGAGGCCTTGGACAAGAAGCTCACCATCTACAACAAGGACGGCAAGAAGGTGCAGCTCAATGGCGATATGAAGGACGGCGTGCCGACCGTCGGGGTCTCGGGAAGCTTCTAGGGCGGGATCGCGGCCGGCAGAGGCCCGCGTGCTGGTGCACCAGGCGGCAAAGGGTGGTCTGCTCAGGGCCTGCCGTGCGCTCTGAAGCGTTATCTCACTCGCGCAGACCATCACCTGCAGCTTGCGCTCAAGCCGGTCCCTTCACGCGCGCATTCCACTCACCGTCCCAGCTCTGTAGCCAGAGGTTGTCTTCCAACGGGGATGGCCGCCTATCGCCAGCGGTACGAAATGATCCGGTTCGTACTTGATGGCGTCCTTCGGATTGAGGCCGGCGCGGTCATCATGGTTCCCTTGAGCGCCTGCGTGAATGACGTAGCAGGCCTAACAGTCGCGGTGCGTGATAGCTACATAGCTAACCAAGGCCACCCCGACACCCGGCGTCCGCGAGTTGAAAAATCGGATCGACGCAACTCGACAGTCGCCAGCGTCAGTCCAAGGCGCCGTCGGCATCGACGACGCGACACGAGCCGCCCATTGGCTGCACGGACTCCATGCAGCTGGCCAGGGCACGCTCCCTCGCCTCGGTTTCCGAACCAGCGCCGGCGATCCACGCGTGCGTGCCACGGGACGAGATGGCAAAAGCCTTATGGTTCCGCGCGAGCAAATAGCCCTGTCTGTACTCGCGGAGGGCCTCGGCTGTCATGTCTTCCGGGATCGCGCCATCTGTCGCCGGATCGGACGACCCTTCTGGCGCCGCCGCAGTCGTCGACATATCGGCTGGTGCCTGCACTAAGGGTGATGACCGGGTCGCGTCCGCCGGGTCCTGCGATGTCGTTGCGTTTGACGGGGACGCCTCCGACCACAGCGCGGACCCTATTGCGACCCCAAGTATCACAGCGAGGACGATGCATATAGCACCCAGACCGCCCCACTTTAGCGGTCGCCACGATGGAGCTCGGGCGGTGCGTGTGGCTGGGCCCCTCGAGGGTAAGGGCTCAGGGCGCGGCGACGTCGGCTTTGAGGGTTCCGCGCGTAGTAGCGCGCCCAATGTCGCGAACCGCGCAATGTGTCGGTCCGCTCTCAGTGCGTCCACCTCCCGACGCAGCACCACGGGCTTGCCCGAGAACAGTCGTTGCGTGCGCGCTTCGTCGAGTCTTAGAGCGCGGGCCACAGCCTGTCGCACGACACCAGGATCGTAGCCATCAAGGCACTCGCCCCTGAAGACGAGCTGCAATGGGACGTCGGCGCGCGTGGGATCCAAGTTTGTAATCTCGGCCGCAACCTTTGAAGCGTATCGGAAACTGTCCCGGAAAGTAAACTGCTCCGCGGCCGTTGCAGGCCGTCGGGACCGAAGGCGGAGTCGGCCGCGAACTCTGGATTCACGTCGCCCCACTCGGGGTGCAACTCACTGGCGGTGTCGAAGATACAGTCCGGATCGTCGGACAGGCCGCGCTGCAGAACGTAGCCGATGCACTCGGTGACCCAATTGCGGCGTCAAAGCATGCAGGCAGCATAGAAGCCAACCGGTGACGCGAGTTTCCCTCTCGGGTGTGGTTCCGGGGGCTGGTTCAGCGGCTGGTTGTTCGGTACGCCGGCGAAGACCACTTTCCATTGCACGGCCGCCATTGGATTGCACACGCACTTCATGCCAGCGCCGCCGCAGCGGTCGTGCTCGAGCGGTCTGTCGGCGTGCTCTTCGCAGACCCAGCCAGGCGACGCTGAGCCAGCGCAAATTTCGCAGCCGAGGGGTGCGCCAATCTTCGTGTTCACGGGGTGATCAGACAACTCGCATGCCTTGACTCCATCGGCGGCC
>Ga0207701_10002564_pt1 | contig 18817 bp, 18 predicted proteins | sample KBSSwiSSwithPhiX_FD_184294 | JGI IMG/M metagenome (GOLD analysis project Ga0207701, IMG submission 184294) | Switchgrass rhizosphere bulk soil microbial communities from Kellogg Biological Station, Michigan, USA, with PhiX - S5 (SPAdes) (version 2) | ecosystem: Environmental > Terrestrial >... | reverse complement strand
TGGGGCCGTGTGAAGTGCCGCGCGCGGGCGAGGAGCGCCAGGGTCGGCCGCGGCGTCCGTGCGGGCCGATCGGGATCGGCGATCCGATGGTAGCCGCGCGGCGCCCGGACGTGCTCGCGCAGCAGCTGCCCGGTGAGCGTGAGCAGGCGGACATGGAGCACGGTCCATTGCACCTGGACGCGCTGGCCGATCCAGCCGGCCGGTGCCGAGTGGTAGGCGGCGTCCACTTCGACGCACCCATCGAGATGGACGGTCCGCAGGCCGTAGCGGTAATACCGAAACGGTTCGAGGGGCAGCGGCTGCAGCGCCGGTCGCTCCTCCGCAAACATCGCGGCGACCTGGCGCTTAGTGGTGCCGTGGACGACCGCACCGGTCTCGAGATCGACGGCGTGCTCGGCTTGCATCGCAAGCGTGAGAAGACCTATCGGCAGTAGGTGGTTCATCGTGTATCCTCCTCATCTCTCCGTCCCACGTGACATCGTTCGGGGACGACCGATTGGAGCATCCGCGCGAACGCGGGTCCATTGGACGATCGTGTCGATCGATACCTAGGGAGGGGTCTTTGTGAGGACCTGTCGAGCAGGGCGAAGGAGCCGTTGACAGAACCGGACGATCGCGGCGATTCGTCGCGTGGTTCTCAGTGTGTTGGCGCAGAACGTGAGTCCAGCCGCGCGGCCATCGTCACAAGGCCGGGAAGAGACCCGGCATTCATCTTGCGCATCACCTGGCCGCGGTGCGCCTTCACCGTGATCTCGCTGATGCCGAGTTCACCCCCCACTTGCTTATTCAGCAAACCGGAGACGACCAACGCCATGACCTGCCGCTCGCGTGGGCTCAGTGAGGCATGACAGTTGCGAAGTTGTCGCATGGCGTCCTCGTCATGGATCATGGCGCGGCTCCGCTCGATGGCACGCTGGATGGCGCTGACAAGCACGGCACCGGTCAGCGGCTTCGTCAGGAACTCCATTGCCCCCGCCTTCATCGCGCGGACCGTCATCGGTACGTCGCCGTAGCCCGAAATGAAGATGATGGGCATGTTAGTCCGGTCCGGAGCGACTCGCTTCTGCAGTTCGAGACCATCAAGGTCCGGAAGACTGAAGTCGAGTACCAGGCAGCTTGGGGCAACGACCCGTGGACGGTGCAGGAACTCCTGCGCTGACGCGAATGTCTCCGGCTGCCACCCTGCGGAGTCGATCAGCAACGCGAGCGATTCGCGCACTGAGACGTCGTCATCGACGACGAATACGATTGGTGTGACATGCGACATGACAGCGACCTCGACGCATTCTCGTGCGATTGATCGTCATGGCGCTATCACATGTTTCTGTTACAGACGGCCATCCGGCAGTCTGGCAGAATCCTGGCATGGCCATCCCTGACCACGCTCGCCGCCCCATCGTTGCGGCGGTCGACGATGATCAGAGGATTCTCGAATCAGTGGAACTTCTGCTCGAGTCTGCAGACTATGACGTGCGCCTGTTTTCTTCCGCCAGGGCGCTGCTCGAGAGTGGTGGTCTCCGGGAGATCGATTGCCTGATCTCCGACGTCGGCATGCCCGTCATGGACGGTTTTGAACTCGCACAAGCCGCCCAGGCCGCACGGCCCGGGTTGCCAGTCATCCTGATCACCGGTCGCTCCGACCTGCTGAGTCGGGCTCCGCTCAACTGGTCACGCCGCTACCTGCTGTTCAAGAAACCCTTCGACGCTCAGGAACTGCTCACGGCCCTCAGTGATGCTCTGCGCAGTCCGAAGAGTCAGGAGACGGATGCGTGATACGCCACGTCGATTGGCCCGGGCTTGGCTCAGTGTTGCCTTGCATGACGGAGCGGTATTTCCAGCCTCACGGCCATTCTCACGAGCTCGGCCAGCGAGTCGGCCTCCAGCTTCTTCATAATCTTTCCCCGATGAATCTGGAGGGTGACTTCGCTGATGCCAAGCTCGGCGGCGGACTGCTTGTTGAGAAGCCCTGACACCACCAGCGGCAAGACCTCGCGCTCACGTGGCGTCAGACGCGACAGGCGGCGCTGCAGTTCGGCGAGCTCGGCTCGGTCCCGCCTCGCGATGCGGTCCTGCGTGAGGGCGGCATGGATGGCCCTTACCAGGTCTGATTCTTTGAGCGGTTTGGTCAGGAAGTCGACGGCGCCCGCCTTCATCGCGCGCACCGATGTGGGAATGTCGCCCCGTCCCGTGATGAATACGATGTGCGGCTGAGGCTGTCCTGTCTGCCTTTGCAGATCGAGTCCATTGGCGTCCGGCAGTTCCACGTCCAAAACGAGGCACGCCGGTAGGTCTGGTTTCGGATACGCGATGTACTCAGCAGCGGAACCGAACGCCACCACGTTCAGGTCGAAGGTTGACAGCAGATCAGTGAGCGCTTCGCGAATTCCCTGGTCATCATCAACGACAAAGACGGTATGGTCTTGCGCCGGCACTCACGAGAGGATGCGCCACTCACCGCCGGAAGTCCACCAGACGTTCGTCTGCCTTCCCGGGTGGACCCCCTGGTACCTCGCCGCGCTTCCTCCAAACGCGGGGTTCGCCGTATATGATTCGAGCGCAGAACGCAGCACCGGCGATGCCAAACGATCCCTTCGTCCAGCGGCGCGCGCGAAAGCTCGCTTCGATGCGTGGGAGAGTTCCCAGTGTCGCGGATGGCCAGCATTTCGTCCTCTCGAGCCTTCCGCCAACTCCGGGCCAAAAACGCCTCGCTCTGGGCATCGTGCTCGGACTGACAGTCGCCCTTTACCTTGTCATCGGCCCGTTCGGTGGCATGCAGTTGGGGCCGATCCCGTCGTTCGTGGCGGTCTACACGACCGGGATGTTCGTGACCGATTCGATCACGGCAGTACTCCTCTACGCCCAGTTCTCCATTCTGCGCGCTCGCGCCATCCTCGTGATCGCCAGCGGATACCTCTTTACGGCGTTTCTGATTGTCCCGTATGTCCTCGCGTTTCCAGGGGTGTTGGCTCCGAACGGCGTCGTCGGCGGGTTGCAGACGACCGCGCACCTGTACCTCCTATGGCACTGTGGATTCCCACTATTCGTGATCGGCTATGCCTTGTTGAAGGACCAGGACCCGAGCAGACAGTGTTCGCAACGGGAGGTCCGTGCAGCGATTTTCCGAAGTGTCGCCTTGACGGCGGCCGGCACGGCGGCCCTGGCGCTTCTGTGCATCCGAGGCACAGCCGTGTTGCCGCGCATCATGCTCGATCAGTACCGGTTTGTGCCGGAGTGGCCCTACGTGGTCGGTGCGCCGATTGCGGCGCTGTGCACTCTGGCGCTCGTCGTGCTCTGGCTGCGGCGACGATCGATTCTCGATCTGTTTGTGATGGTGGTGTTGTGGGCGTACTTGGTTGAAATACCTCCACATTACTATCCGTTTGCGATTCGGTTCAGCACCGGCTGGTACGCCGTGCGCGTCACCAGCTTGCTCTCCAGTACGATCGTCCTCATTGTCTTGCTGTACGAGATTACAGCCCTCTACGGAGGGCTCCTGGACGCTGTGCTTCGTCAGCGCCGGGAACGGGAGGCGCGCCTGATGACTGGCGACGTCGTCGCGGCGTCGATTGCTCACGAGATCAGGCAGCCATTGACGGCAATGATCACGAGCGCCGATGCGGGCTTTCGCTTTCTCGATCGGTCGGCGCCGAATCTCGAGAGAGCCAAGGAGGCGTTGAAACGCATCGCCACTGATGGCCATCGTGCCGGGGTGGTGGTCGAGAGCATTCGCGCGAACTTCAGGAACGACGACCGGACACGAACATCGCTCGACGTCAATGAACTAATCCAAGAGGTGCTGTCCCTGGAACGTGGCGCTTTGCAGAGGCATCGAATACGAGTCGAAGCCGAGACCGTCGGGCAGCTACCTCAAGTGCGAGGAAATCGAGTGCAGCTTCAGCAGGTGTTGATCAACTTGATCACGAACGCCATTGACTCGATGGCTTCCGAGGATGAGCCGCGGGTGCTGTGCGTCAAATCTGCAGCCCACGAACGTGACGGCGTCATGATATCGGTTGCGGACATCGGGACAGGCATCAGCCCGCAAATTCTCGATCGGATTTTCAATCCGCTCTTCACGACCAAATCCGACGGGATGGGGATGGGACTATCGATTTGCCGCGCCATCGTCGAGGCCCATGAGGGCCGGTTGTCGGTGTCTCAGAACCTTCCGCGGGGCGCAATCTTTCAGTTTACGTTGCACGGAACTCCCACAGCATCTGCCGGTCCTTGATCCGGAAGATTGGCGCTGCACGCACGGCTGAGAAAGGTGAGACTCGCCGGCGGCGACGCTTTTGTCCTCGGCTGACGCAGGCCTCAACGTGATTCATTCTTGTTCGGCGAATACCTGCGTCAGCGTTCTCCCGTACGGATAGAACCCGACCTTGGTGCCGCTCGCCCAGGCGGCCCGCTGCTCAGTGCTGCGAATGTCCCAATCCGGGCGGCAGCGATGCAGCACGTCCCGGAGATCGCGACGCAATTCTTCCACGGTCGGCCGCCCGAAAAACCAGTAGCCGTTGTGAATCTTGTAGACGCGCAGCCCCGGTTCGAGCACGACCGTGTGAGGGATCATCGAGTTGTGGTCGGGATCTGTATATTCCGCGATGTCGAGATCCTTTTGCACTCTGCGGCCGGGGTCGGACAGAAACGTCCATCCTCCCCCGACGGCAGTGCGAAACTCATTTGTCTCGAGCAGGTTGTCGGTCGAGATCGTCACGAGACGGCAGTAGCCGACCTGCATCTCGCGGTGGAGTTGCAGGAGGCCTTCGTGCTGTCTCCTCTCCTTTGGACAGAAACCCCCGCGGGAGAGCACTAGCACCAGCGGATCGCCGCCCTGCAACTCCGAGATCGTGCGGCGCATCCCACGATGATCCGACAGCGCGTAGTCAGGAAACACTGCCGGGAATGATGTCAGGACGCATACGACCTCTACGCGTTCGCGCGCTCAGCCACGCGTTCCAACTGCCGTGCGGCGTCTGCCGTCGCCTCGTGAGGAGTCTTGCCCCTCTGACGCGCCACGATGTATCCGCCGTACCACTCCGACCAGTGGTGCTTCGGAGCCGCCCGCTGGTACTCGCCGTGACGCTCCTCTGCTTCTCGCAGCAGCTCGGTCACCGTCGCGATGTCCGAGCTGAGTCCTCGCCCGGGAAACCGGGTCTTCACCTCTTGAAGCAGCCAGCTGTTGCCGTCGGGATCGCTGAACGACGCGAATGAGAAATACGAACTGCCGTTCGGGTCTCGGCCCGGCAAGCGTCCTTTCGTCCCGGTGACGCGAAGAAGGTTGCCATCGAAGTGGAACACGTCGCTCACGTTCACGCCATGTGCCACGAGTTCGGCGCGCGCTGCTGCAATGTCGTCAACGACGAGGAACGTGCCCTGGGCCGAGCCTGGCACCGCCGTCGTGTAGCCCTTTCCGAAACTGACGGAACACGGTGATCCGGGAGGGGTCAGCTGCACCACCCGCCAGTCGTCGCCGTTGGTGAAGTCCGCGTCCAGGCGCCAGCCCAGCCCCTCGTAGAAGCGCTTGGCCCGGTCGACGTCGGATACCGGAAGGGGGACGACCTCGAGTTTCAAATCGATCGCAGTGGTCGGGATCCGGGTGGGGTGCTCAGCGATTGGCTGTGTGCTGCTCATTGTGACCTCCGTCGGTTGTGGTGAATGTGATCAGGATCGTGTCGCGGTGTCCAGGCCTGCATGAAGAATGCTCCCGCGGCACGAAGGCGTCCATTGGACGTTGGTATTGGTTCGTCACACACCGTGGACATGCCGAGAGTCAATACGTACGTCTGATAGATCCGCCGTTCGAGGTCTGGTTTCATGTGCTCGAGGAGGTCCATATGAAAAGCATGCAAATCATCGTGTTGGCGGCAGTCATCGTCGGAACCTGTGTGGGGGTGCCCCTGGTGCGGGCACAGCAGTCAGGAATCAAGCGGACTGATCTCCAACAGCACGACCTCAGCCTGCCCGGACGCGAGGTCGTCCAGGTGCGCGTCGACTTCAGCCCGGGAGTGGCGTTCGGCAGGCACACACATCCTGGCGACGAGATCGTCTATGTCCTTGAAGGGTCGCTGGAGTACGAGGTGGACGGTAAGCCGACGGTGACGCTGAAGGCCGGCAGCGTGCTGTTCATCCCGGCCGGCACGGTTCACGCGGCGAAGAACGTTGGTAGCGGCAATGGTGCTGAGCTCGCGACATATGTCGTCGCCAAAGGGACGCCCCTGGTCGTGATGGTCAAGTGAGCGGCGGCGATCGATACGAAGGTGTCGTCGATACCTTCGTCCGATAGATCCCATGAGTGGCGTCTGGTTTCATGTGCCGAGGAGGACAGCATGAAACGATTCGAACGACTGACCGACCGGGTGACGCTCCGAAGCGGAATCATCATTGTTGCCGCAATGATGGTTCTCGCACTCTCGGCAACGGCCCCGCGCCGCGCGGGAATAGCCGTGCTCGCGGCGACCGCTGTCGGCGCAACATCGGCGACAGTGGCCGCTGCTGCAGACAACAACCCCAAGGTGGCGCCGTTCAGCGTCAGCGTGCCCGATGCTGATCTGGCGGACCTGCGCCGCCGCCTGAAGACGACGCGCTGGCCGGACAAGGAGACCGCGGCCGATCAGTGGCAGGGCGTGCAGCTGGCGAAGCTCCAGGGACTCGTTCGTTATTGGGGCACGGACTACGACTGGCGCAAGGCCGAAGCAAAGCTCAATGCCTGGCCGCAGTTCATTACGAACATCGACGGCGTCGACATCCACTTCATCCACGTGCGTTCTCGGCACCCGAATGCCATGCCGCTGATCATTACGCACGGGTGGCCTGGGTCGGTGTTCGAGCAAATCAAGCTCATTGGTCCACTCACGGATCCCACGAAGTACGGCGGCCGCGCCGAGGATGCATTCGACGTCGTGATCCCGTCTCTCCCTGGCTTCGGCTTCTCGGGGCGGCCGAGGCAGGTCGGTTGGGGGCTCGAGCGCATCGGCAGTGCGTGGGCCACCCTCATGCAGCGCCTGGGGTACACGCACTACGTGGCGCAGGGCGGGGATTGGGGAGCGGGGGTCGTCGAGGCGATGGGACGGCAGGCGCCGGCCGGGCTGCTGGGCATCCATACGAACTTTCCCGCTGCGATAACCAACGAGGTCGGTGCCGTACTTGGAGGTGGGCCGGTACCGGCGACATTCACCCAGAAGGAAGGCGCAGCAGTCGCCGACCTAGGGAAGTACGTTCAAAACGGCGGCCTGGCCTACCTGACGATGATGGGTGCGCGGCCGCAGGCGGTCGGCTACGGCTTGACGGACTCCCCGGCTGGCCTCGCCGGGTGGATGCTCGTGCACCCGGGGTTCGACAAGTGGACGTACGGTGAGGACCCGAACCAGTCGCCGACGAGAGACGACGTCCTGGACAACTTCACTCTGTACTGGCTCACGAACACCGCGGCATCGGCAGCGCGGATCTACTGGGAGAACCGTGACCAACAGTTGGTGAGTGCGGCGTCGCAGAGGACCGATCAGATCTCGGTTCCCGTAGCGATCACCGTGTTTCCGGACGAGGTCTTTCGCGCACAAGAACGATGGGCACGGAGCGCCTTCCGCAATGTGATCTACTTCCATGAGGCCGATCGGGGCGGCCACTTCGCCATGTGGGAGCACCCGGAGTTGTTCGCCGACGAACTCCGTGCCGCATTCCGATCAGTGCGCGGCGCAGAGTAGGGACCAGCGGCTTGTTCGCAGTCGTAGTGGATATCGCGGCGGCCGTTCACATGATCCGGTGGGAGCGCCGCCGCTCTCATAAAAGGTAGCGGAGGTAGTCCAATGGAACAGCCACACATCACGAGGTTGATCGTTCTTTCGACAACCGTCTTCGTTGTCACTCTGGTGGGCGCGGCACAACAGGCGCCGGATCGATTCAGCCTGACAACGGCAAACGGCATCGCGTTCTCGGAATTCAAAGATTACGAGGCGTGGCAGATGATTGCCACGAGCCAGCCCGATGACGCGAGTGGATGCGGCACATCGAAGGTTGGGTGCACGAAGGCAATCCTGGGGAATCCCACGATGATCAAGGCGTACCGCGAGGGCATTCCGGCCAACGGCCAACCGGTTCCGGACGGCGCCGCGATGGCCAAGATCGAATGGCTGAAGGGACACAAAGCCTCGCCGTACGGGGTGACAGTAGACGGGACCCAAACCGAAGTGTCGTTCATGCTGAAGGATTCAAAGCGCTTTCCGGACACCAACGGCTGGGGATATGCCACGTTCGAGTACGAAGCAGCGTCTAAAGCGTTCAAATCCGCCAAGCCGGCCACCGCGTCTGGCGCACTGGGCTCGTGCCACGGGTGCCACATCGCCGGTGCGAGGGCGCGTGACTTCGTTTACACCGACTACGCACAACGGTAGCGCAATGGGTACTCATGGGACAGCGTTGATCTCTGGCGCGTACTCCGGCATGGGGCGATCTATGCCGACCGCCTCGCCAGGCGTGGCTATGATCTGATTGTCGTAGCGCGGCGCGAAGCACGTCTGAGGGCGGTCCTGAGACGCATGTCCGGCGACACGAACCGCTCGGTGCAAGTCATGGCTGCTGACCTGGCCGATCTTCTTTCACGAGACGATGACCCCAGTGCGTGACTTCCTGGCTGCCCACGAGGTACCCACTTCCTTCGATGAGATATATGCGGGGCTGGGTGAGCACGTCAAAGGCAGCTGGGCACGCGACGGTTGTGCCTTCCAGTGCGAAGTACGTCTCTGCTGAGACGTACTTCGCCGCGGTGACTGCAACCGGCACAAGTTGCGCCGGCGGCGTGCATCGATTGCCTTCGGCCGAGCAGATGCGCTGCTGTTCCCGACTACGCCGTCTCCAGCTCCGCGAACCGAGAATCAGCAGTTCCAGATTCGCGGCAAGAGGTCACGGAAATCTGTCTGTCGCGGAACACACATCCGTCAAGCGCCGCCAGCGTGCCCGGCATCACGGTTCGATGGGACTGAACTCGGGCGGACTGCCGCTCCGCCTCGAGCTCAACGCTCCACGCGCTACCTCGCTCACGCGCCGTCCTCATCTCGAGGTGGACGGCTGCCGAAGCCCCGACGCGATGATCTGAAGGCGCCCTTCAATCTCGGCGTCACGCCCAAACGCGTCAGATCTAGCATGGACAGCGCGACAAGAGTCGGCATCTAGACACGCGGGACTGGCACGAGCCGACCTTGATGTCTGCCGTACCAGCCATTTCTGGAGCGGCGCGATGCCTGCCCAGCCGCGCCAGCCGGTGATGGGGGGCGTGGAGAAGTCCGTTTCAGGGCTCGCTGGTGATGAAGTACTGGGCCATGGGAGTGCCGGCGTACTTCTTGCCCATTATTCGCGCGAAGAGCAGCACCGAGCTGCGTGGCCGGTGGTTCACCACGAGGTGCTGGGCCTCCCCGGCGGCATTCCGGGTGACGGTGACGACGACGCTGGTGGGCTCGCCGCGAATCTGACAGGTGTACTCTTCGAGAAAGCCCTTATCGCCGTAGTCGCCGGTGAAGGTGAACTCCTGGTGCTCATACAGCTCGCGGGCGTCGAGCACCAGTGTTCGGACGCCCTCCGCGCCGTTGAGGATCCCCTGCATGGCCGCGCCCTCACCGGTGACGTCGTCGGCGAGCTTGTCGAGCCACCAAGGGTAATAGGCGGTGTGCTTGCGAGAGGGATCGCTGCTTCCGGTAGCCGTCATGTTGCGCCTCCTTCCGATCCGGCAGCGCGCCGGACGCTATGCGTGAAGCATGCGCCAGTCCGCCGGCGACATCCATTACACATTGGTATCGCCCAGTAAAAATGCCACCTCAGAACCTGGAGATCGAATTCGTCAATGCTTGTGTCGAGACGGTCGCGTTCACCTCCGGCCGCGTGTGGCGACCGCAATTAAGTCTCGCCCTGTATCGGCTACGAGATACACTCTGGGGCGTCGCAGAGACTTGGTTGCGCCGCCATTCGAGACTCGATGCTCTCGGATTCGCGCCACCACTCAGCGTCAGTCGGCCGTCTGATTGCGAACCCCGTCATGCCGCTCGCTCGAGGTAGGTTCATGTCTTGGTCGACACGCTCGAGATGGGGACAGGTGCTATTGGTCGCGACGTACGTGTGGGTAGCACGCTGTGGACCCGCCCCGCCAGCCTCGCAGCCGTCAATCGTGTTTAACACCGTCCCCGAGGCAGCGCCTGGGGGTTCGGAGAAGCGTGCTCTGATGGACGGCCGCGTCGTGGGTGCGCGCGGTGACGATCGGATCGTACTGTTCGCCAAGAGCAGCGTCGGCGTTTGGTGGGTGCAGCCGTTGACGGCCGAACCGTTTACGAGGATTGAGTCCGATACAACCTGGAAGAACACGATTCACCTCGGAATCGAGTACGCGGCACTGCTGGTGCGGCCGGGTTATCGCCCGCCCGACACGACCGAGGCGCTCCCTACCCCTGGGGGAGACGTGATCGCGGTCGCCACCGTCAAGGGCATTGGACAATTCGTGGTCCCGCCACCGAAGCGTCTCTCGTTCAGCGGCTATGAGTGGGACGTCCGTCAGACGCCCAGCGACCGCGGCGGCGCGAACGATTACGCTGCGGACAACGCCTGGACCGACGCCAAGGGGTCACTGCATCTGAGCCTTCGACAGCGTGAGGGCCAGTGGACCAGCGCCGAGGTGACCCTGAACCGCACGCTCGGCTACGGCACGTACGTGTTTGTGGTTCGCGATACATCACAATTGGATCCGGCCGCGGCGATCGGCATGCTCACATATGACCAGGGCAGTGCGGACCAGAATCATCGTGAACTGAGTGTCGAGATCAGCCAGTGGGGTGACCCGAGCGTCAGCAACGCGCAGTACGTCGTCCAGCCGTACTACGTGGCGGCGAACGTCTCGCGATTCGCGGTGCCAGCAGGCACGGTTTCCCACTCGTTTCGATGGGAGCCCGGTCGCGCGGTGTTCCGAACCATCCGCAATTCAGGGGCGGCGAGGGAAAAACCCACCATCGCTCAGCATGAGTTCACCTCCGGAGTGCCGATTCCTGGCAGCGAGCGCGTCCAGATCCATCTGTACTTCTTCAGGTATTCGCCGCGGCCGCCCCAGCGTGACGTCGAGGTCGTGATTGAACGCTTTCAGTACTTTCCCTAGCGGTAGGCGACTGCGTCGGTGGTCCGCCATCGCGATGTTGGCGATAGCCGTGACGCCTATGCTGGCGACGCCTGCTGCCGCCCTCGATCCGGACCGCGCGCTGGCGCAGTACCTGCGCGACGCATGGGGCCGCGAGCAGGGCTTCCCGGGCGGCCCGGTGTATGGCCTTGCGCAGACGTCGGATGGCTATCTATGGATCGCCGCCGAGAAGGGGTTGGTGCGCTTCGACGGAATCCGCTTCCGCCTTTTCGAGCCATCGGGTTCGACGTCAGCCATGGGCCCCACCGTGCTGGGCGTTGCCGCAGCGTCCGACGGAAGCCTGTGGGCGCGCCTTCGAGGACCGGCGCTCGTCCGCCTTCGTGATGGCGCATTCGAGGACATTCTGCCTACCGTCGGGCTTCCAGGATCTATCGTCACGGCCATGCTGCGTGGGCGTGATGACGCGATGCTCCTCGCGACCGTGGGGGAGGGGGCGGTCTCCTACCGAAGTGGCGCGACAGCCAGCGTCATCGCGCCCAGGAACGTCCTGCCGGCCTCGTTCATCATCTCGCTCGCACAGATGCCGAACGGACAAATCTGGTTCGGTACGCGCGATGCCGGCCTGCTGCGAGTAGAGGGATCGCGCGTCTCCCGGATTACGGAGGGATTGCGGAATCCGAAGATCAATTGCCTACTGGCTGGCGAGGAGGGCGATCTGTGGATCGGCACGGACCGGGGTGTCTCCCGGTGGAAGGCTGGCGAAATCGCAGGTTCAGGAGTCCCGAAAGCACTGGACACCATACCGGCCATGGCAATGATTCGGGACCGGGATTCGAACCTGTGGATCGCGGCGGGCCCAAGCGGGCTCCTGCGAGTCAACGGGCGCGGCGTGACGACGTTTACTGCCCGCGACAGACCGTTCGCAGGGAGTGTCACTGCCGTCTTCGAAGATCGCGACCGGAACCTCTGGGTTGGAACGACGGCCGGGATCGAGCGCCTGCGCGACGGCGCGTTCACGACACACTCGATGGCTCAAGGGCTGCCTGCCGGAGGAGTGGGAGCGATCCACGTCGATACCTCACAGCGCGTATGGATCGCGCCAACTGGCGGGGGCCTGTACTTGCTGCACGACGGGACAATTGAGCGCATCAGCGTCGCCGGATTGGATGACGACGTGGTCTATTCGATTACAGGTGCAGGCGCCGAGGTGTGGGTCGGCAGGCAACGCGGCGGATTGACGCGGGTGCGAGCAGCCGCGAACGGATCCTACACGGCACACAGCTTCACCCAGGTCGATGGACTCGGGCAGAACAGTGTTTACGCCGTCCACCAGACGCGCGACGGTGCAGTGTGGGCCGGCACGCTCAGCGGCGGCGCGAGCCGGTTCCACCAAGGCGTCGTCAGCACGTTCGGGACCTCGCAGGGACTGGCATCGAACACCGTGGCATCGATCCTCGAGAGCGGTGACGGGACCGTCTGGTTCGGAACGCCAAACGGCATCAGCACGCTGTCCCATGGCGCGTGGCGCACCTACGCGACCGCGAACGGTCTACCGTCGAACGACATCAACATTCTTTTCGAGGATTCGACCGGGCGCGTGTGGGCCGGCACCGCTGGTGGCGCGGCCATCTTTGCAGCCGCTGCGTTCCACACCCCTCCCAACCTGCCGGCCGGGCTACGCGGGTCGATACTGGGATTTGCGGAGGACAAGACGGGCGCGTTATGGATCGAGACCGCCGATCGGCTGTTCCGCATGCGCCGCCGCGATAGTGACGACGTCAACACACCTACTGAATACGACGTCCGCGAATACGGCATCGCTGACGGGCTGATGACGCTCGAGGGTGTGAAGCGGCATAGAAGCCTGGTGGCGGACGCGCGCGGGCGCATCTGGGTCTCCAGAACCGGTGGGCTGGCGATGACCGACCCCGCGCGGGGCGACTCCTCTGTCATGCCGGCGCTGTCCCATGTCGAGGCCCTGTCCGCGGACGGCACGGCCATCGACCTTCTGGGCTCTCGCCGGGTCCTTGCAGGCCGCCGGCGAGTCACGATTGGCTACGCAGGCCTGAGCCTTGCGGTACCTGAGCGCGTCATGTTCCAGTATCGGCTGGACGGCTTTGACACGGACTGGAGCCGACCGGTGGCGGAACGCGAAGCCGTGTATACAAACCTGGCCCCCCGTCCTTACGTCTTCCGCGTCAGGGCGTCGAATGGTGACGGCCTGTGGACGAGTACCGAAGCGTCGGTTCGATTCGAGATCGCACCGAGCGTCTGGCAGACCGCCTGGTTTCAGATCTCGGCCCTCATGATCTGTGCACTCGGAGGATGGGGACTCTTCCGCTTTCGTGTCTCTCTCGTGTCCCGAAATCTCAATCGTCAGTTCGAGGCGCAGCTCGCGGAGCGCACTCGCATCGCGCAGGAACTCCACGACACCCTGCTTCAGGGTTTCATCAGCGCCTCAATGCAACTCCATGTCGCCTCGGACAGGCTGCCGCCGGATTCAACGGTCAAGCCTGCAATCGGTCGGGTATTGGAACTGATGCGACGGGTCATCGACGAGGGACGCGTGGCGGTGCGTGGATTGCGGTCGGCGCGAACCGCCGCGCACGACCTGGAGGACGCCTTCGCCGGCATTCGCGACGAGTTGGCGGAGGCGGGACACATCGACTACCGGGTCACCATCGAGGGGGAGGTGAGGCCCCTCCATCCTTTGGTCCGCGACGAGGTCTACAGGATTGGTCGGGAAGCACTGGTGAACGCGTTTCGCCACGCCCGAGCGCGGAGCGTCGACCTCGAGCTCGATTACGCGCCGAACCGCCTGCGCCTGCACGTCCGAGACGATGGCCACGGAATCGATCCCGAGGTCGCGAGCTCGGGGACGGACGGGCACTGGGGCATCGCGGGGATGCGAGAACGTGCGGAGAAAATCGGCGCCCGAATTACGATCAGGAGTCGCCACGGCGCCGGCACGGAAATCGAGCTGATCGTGCCCGCCAAGGTCGCTTTCGATCGCAGGGCAACGGATGCGGGCCGCAGCTGGATCGCACGACTCCTGGGGAGTCGTCGGAAGGCAGGCCGTCCTGACGAAACGAAGAACGTATGAGCGCCCTCCCGCGCATCCGTGTGTTTTCCGTGGACGACCACCCCCTTTTGCGCGAAGGTATCGCCGCGGTCATAAACAGCCAGGTCGACATGCTGATGGTGGCGCAGGCATCCAGGGGCCGTGACGCGCTGCCACTCTTTCGCGAGCATCGCCCAGACGTGACCCTGATGGACCTCCGACTTCCCGACATCAGCGGCATCGACGCGACCATCGCGATCCGCGGCGAATTTCCGGAGGCGCGTATCGTCATGCTCACGACCTTCGAAGGCGACGTCGAGATCCAGCGCGCGCTCGCGGCTGGAGCACGGGGGTATGTGCTGAAGAACATGCCCCCTAATGAGCTCGTCGACGTGGTCCGGCACGTTCACGCAGGAAAGAAGCGGATTCCGCAGGAGATTGCCGTCCAACTCGCGGAGCACCTCACGGACGAGGCACTGACGCCGCGCGAGATCGATGTCCTTCGGCATGTGGCGGGCGGCAATCGCAACCGTGACATTGCGGAGCGGCTCTCGATTTCGGAAGAGACGGTCAAGGTTCACCTCAAGCACATCATGGAGAAGCTGGGTGCGACCGATCGGACGGCGGCGGTAGCGATTGGGGTGCGACGCGGCATCATTCAGCTGTAGGTCAGGACTCGCGCCCACTTCGTGGCGGGGCACCGCTGTCCCCCGATAGTGGTAGGAACACCTTCCTGAATTGAGGGATTCGCTCCAGCCGCGCAGCCAGTACGCTTACTGGGGCGCACACGTCGGGCGCCTCTCCAGAGGGTGCCGATTGCAACGACTTTTCTCGACGTTCCCCGGTCGATGGCCCGGCGTCGGTCTACTGCTGCTGCGGTTGGTGGTTGGGACCGGTGCGGGAGTCCAGGGTGGAACGTATTTAGCGACCGCCACGGCTCCGGACATCACGACGCAAGCTGCAGCCGCAGTGGCGATCGCCAGCGGAGCGTCGCTCGTGCTCGGCTTTGTCACGTCTGGCGCCACGGCGACCGCGGGGCTTGCCTTCGTAATTCTCGCGTTACCATCCGCAGGTCCGGCTGCGCGTCTCTTCCTCGACCGACCCGGTGCCCTGTCTCTGGCGCTTGTCGCCGCCGCGCTCGTCCTTCTCGGCCCCGGATCCCTTTCGCTGGATGCCCACCTGTTCGGTCGTCGTGAGATCGTGTTTCCTCACAACCGCCGCCCGCCTGCCCACTGAACACCGATCACCCCGGCGGGAGCGCTCGCGCCCGTCGCATTCCCCGATAGTAGTAGCGGAAACCTCTCGATCGGGTGATGCGGCGCGTCGTGCCGTAGACCACACTGCTCCCGCGAAACGAATTGCCGGAGTACCTCATGATTTCCAACTACAGTGCCGTCGCGGAACCCAGTGCATTGGCAATGCCGCAGTCAACATCGGTGGTGTTCGTGGTGGACGATGACCTCTCGGTACGGCAGTCCCTCGAACTGCTCATCGAGTCGGCGGGCTGGCGCGTGGAGGGATTCGGGTCGGCGGCTGAGTTCCTGCGCCGCCGTAAGCCGGATGCGCCGAGCTGCCTGGTGCTGGACGTGTACCTGCCCGATCTGAGCGGCCTCGATCTGCAGAGGCAACTCGCTGAGATCGAGAAAACGATTCCAATCATCTTTCTGACGGGCCACGCGGATATCTCGATGAGCGTGCGAGCGATGAAAGCTGGCGCTGTCGATTTCTTGACGAAGCCCTTTGTTGACCGGGACCTTCTCGCGTCGGTGCAGCACGCCCTCGAGCACAGCCGCATGGCACGGGAGCACGAGGCGGATTGCCGGAAACTGTTCGCCCGCTACGCTTCCCTGACACCTCGCGAGCGCCAGGTCATGGGGCTCGTGGCATCCGGGCTGCTGAACAAGCAAGTCGCCGGGGAGCTCGGAACCAGCGAGATCACGGTCAAAGCGCATCGCGGTCAAGTGATGCGGAAGATGGAAGCCGGCTCGCTCGCAGAGCTGGTACGAATGGCGGGACGCCTCGCTCTGCCAATCACTTGCTACCATTAAGCCGAAATGGAGCAGTAAGGATCGACGCTCAGCGCTAAGGACGCGAGTCCGATCGGCGCTCATCGAGACGCTCGCCTGCGGCCACATTGAAGTGGCAAGACCAGGAGCTGAAGCGGAGGCTCGTCGGAGGGACAGCGCCATGAGGCACGTCTGGATACTTGTCGCAGTAATGGGAGGATCGATCGTCATGAGTCCCACATCGATGCATGCACAGGCAGAAGTGGGGATCGCGACGGCCATCGGCGCGGCGGCGATCAAGCCCTTCAGCGTCAGGCTCACGAAGGGCGGACACTTTGCCGCGTGGGAGCAACCCGGCGCGTTTCCGCCGGAGCTCCGCACAGCGTTCAGATCACTCCGGGTGACAGAGTGATGGGGTCCTCTCGCGACGGTGGTCGGCGTCGATTTCTTGGAGCCGCTGCCTGGTCGATTGCAGGCGCATCCTTCGGCTCGAGTCGCTCAGCAGCGATGCACTTCGACAGCGACGAGTCCATAGCCAGTGCCAGTGATGCGGTTGCGCTTCCGGCGGCGTCGTTCGGTCCCTCGAAGCAGATTGACGCAGGCGTGCTGAGCGTCGGCTACGCCGAAGCCGGTCCAGCGAACGGCCCGCCGGTCATTCTTCTCCACGGGTGGCCGTACGACATCCACACCTATGTCGATGTCACACCGTTGCTCGTCGCCAAGGGCTACCGGGTCATCGTGCCCTCGCTCCGAGGCTACGGCTCGACGCGCTTTCTATCGACCGGTGCCGTGCGAAACGGGCAGCAGGCGGCGATCGCGGTCGACGTGATCGAATTGATGAATGCGCTCAAGATCGATAGGGCGATTGTGGGCGGTTGCGACTGGGGCGCGCGCACGGCCAACATCGTGGCGGCCCTGTGGCCGGAGCGCTGTAAGGCCCTCGTGTCGGTGAGCGGCTATCTGATTGGCAGCAGGGACGCGAACAAGAAGCCCCTGCCACCACAGGCGGAGGTCCAGTGGTGGTATCAGTTCTACTTCGCGACCGAGCGCGGCCGTGTGGGCTACGAGACGTATCGGCGGGAGTTTGCGAAGTTGATCTGGCAGACGGCCTCGCCGCAATGGCGCTTCGACGACGCCACGTTCGACCGGAGCGCCGCGTCCTTCGACAACCCGGATCACGTCAACATTGTCATTCACAACTATCGCTGGCGCCTCGGCCTGGCTGACGGTGAGTCGACCTACGACGCCCTCGAGAGTCGGCTTGCGGTTGGACCAGTCATTGGGGTGCCGACTATCACGCTCGAAGGGGACGCCAACGGCGCGCCGCATCCCGCCCCGGCTGCGTATGCCGCGAAGTTCTCCGGCAAGTATGTACACCGAAACGTCACTGGCGGCATCGGCCACAACCTGCCGCAAGAAGCCCCGCATGCGTTTGCGGCGGCAGTCATCGATGCGGACGGCCTGTGATCGGCGGTGTGTGTCAATTCTTGGAGTGCCATTTCATGAGAATCAGCCTGCCGATCCTTATCGCCGGCATCGTCGTCGCCTCGAGTCTGCTAGGCGCAGCGAGCACACTGCCCGCGTTGAAGGCAGAGCGCTGGGTGAACTCGGCACCACTGACCGCCGCCGGGCTACGTGGCAAGGTGGTGCTGGTCGACTTCTGGGAGTACACGTGCATCAATTGGATTCGCACCTTGCCATTTATCAAGGCGTGGGATCGCGACTACGCCGCGCTCGGCCTGGTGGTGATCGGAGTCCACGCGCCGGAGTTCGAGTTCGGCAAGCGCGCCGAGAACGTCGACCGCGGGATCCGCGACCATGGGCTGACCTATCCGATCGCCATCGACAATCAGTTCGCAATCTGGCGGGCCCTGGACAACGACGCCTGGCCGGCGAAGTATCTCTTCGACGGCCAGGGACGGCTGGTCAAGCGCTGGGTGGGCGAGGGGCGCTACGACGAGATCGAATCCGAGATCCGGCGACTCCTGGCAGCTGCGAACCCTGGCGTTCAGCTGCCCGGTGTCAGCGACGAGGCCACTGGGTTCGCGAGGACCGGCCAGCCTTCTTACGCGGGAATCACCAACGAAACGTATGTCGGAGCTGACCGACGCGAGCCCGGTGGTCCCACGCTCGAGGGGGACTGGCGAACCGAACCTCAGTACATCGAGCTCCGGAAGGGTACAGGCAAGATCCTGCTCTCCTTCACTGCCGGCGAAGTAAACCTCGTCATGCAACCGGGAGCCTCAGGCACCGCCGCGGTGACCGTGCTGCTGGACGGGAAGCCCGTCGGCGACGCCCGCGGTGCAGACGTCGGCGCAGACGGAGTGGCGCACTTCGATCGGTCAGGCATGATTCGCCTGGTCGCCGGTGCGGCGCGACGACGCCACGTGCTGACGCTGGTGACGAACGATCCTGGCGTGCGTGCGTTTTCCTTCACCTTCGGACCCTAAAGAGAGCACGCCCGATCTCTCGTGCCTTCCTCGACACCCGCTTGAAACGCGCCATCACCCGGGACGACAGGCGCCGTCGAAATCGACTTGGGCGTAGGTTCTTACCTTGACCGAGCGCACGACCGCACCCCTGTAAGTCGGTGTTAGCCGAGCCCCGGACTGGCACTGGCAAACCCAACCCAAACGGAGCCGTCGG
>Ga0207701_10002563_pt1 | contig 18833 bp, 18 predicted proteins | sample KBSSwiSSwithPhiX_FD_184294 | JGI IMG/M metagenome (GOLD analysis project Ga0207701, IMG submission 184294) | Switchgrass rhizosphere bulk soil microbial communities from Kellogg Biological Station, Michigan, USA, with PhiX - S5 (SPAdes) (version 2) | ecosystem: Environmental > Terrestrial >... | reverse complement strand
AGGATCAATTCGACGCCCTGCTCTACCTGGGCCCACCGGAAGGCATCACGTTTGCGCAATTGCCACGCGCGCTCTGCACCGACAAGAGCTACATGGACACACGTCTGTCCCGCATGGCGATTGCCGCGCTGGCCACCCAGACTGAGCGGCTGAAGGAGTACTGCGCCGCCGCCCAACGAGAGTAGCGGTCTCGATACGGAGAATAGACGGGCCTGCGTCGACCGCGCGCGGCAACCCGCCCTTGCGGGCAACCAGTGGTACCGGTCCCAGACGAGCCGCGCCGGTACCGGGCGATCCTCGCGGCACGGGATCTGGGTGGCACACCGAGAGCCAGGGCACAAGACTGAATTACCTGGCCGGGAACGCGGTTAACTTCATCTTTAAAGGCCCATCCGATTCCTCCTAATGAGCGTCCGCGCTAGCCGGAGCGTTGGCCGGAGCGACCGAGCATGCCACGAACAGCGCGCCTAGTGCGACTGCCGTCACGATGAGGACCTTCGATGCCGTCCCCATTTTTTTCACACTCTTCTTCTTAATTCGCGCAATCTCAGAAATTGGTATCGTCTCGCTGGTCACCTGGTCGCGGATCTGCCGCAAGACGGTCACGCTGTCAGCCGTGATCTCCTGGATAACGACGTCGAATTTCGTGCCGTCCTTACGTTCGAGGCTCGCGGTAGTCCCCTGCTGCATCCCCGCGAGGTCATTGGCGACGGCGGTTCTCTGCTGCTCGGCCCTTCTCTGGTCTCCGCTCTGACTGGCGGACACTGAATGGTCGATCCCTAGCGCCGAGGTAACCAATACCGCGAGCAGCACGACGGCGAAGACTCGCTTCATGACAGCTCTTTCATCATCGAGCGCTCCGCCCACCGCCTGAGTGGCGCCAGCCGTGATTGTTCCAGACCGTCCCGATAAAACAGGTTGTAAGTATCGAATGGAATGAGCCGCCCGTCGGGATGGACAATGTGCACGCAGGTCTTTTTCACCGAGCGCACGTCGAATGAGTACGCGTCGATGAACTGCATGATCAGGACGCGGAAGATGTTCTGATAGCCAAGGTCTCCGGGCGCGTTCAGCCGGGGGAGGCAGCATAACAGGTCCCGCAAGGTCTGGGCGCTCGACTCCGACGAGTGGTTGGTTGCAAACAGTCGGAACACTCCCTCGCGAACCGCGTCGTCCCCCTCGTAGACGATGGTGTTGCGACCCCCCTGGATCAACACCTGCGGGTCGATCAGACCTGTCAGCGGGATCAGTTTGCCGTTGATCTTGAGCGCGTATGCCATGGCTAGGCTGTCGGGATGGCAGGGGACCGGGATCAAGTCTTCGGGCCGGAACAGGTCGGTCTGTCTGAGGATGCCGCGCCGCACCTCGGTCAGAGTCAAACGGTCGGTCGCCGGATTGAAGTGGTCGAGCCGGCCAGCTGCTTGCACCGGTTGGAACGTCACGCCACGGACCGCGGGCTGCGTCACAGCGAAATCGATGATGCGGCCCATCTCCCCGTCGTTCAGCCCCCTCTTCAAGGTGACCACCAGCGTCGTCGAGAGACCTAAGCGATTGAGCCGCTCGAGGGCGCGGGAACGGACGTCACGGAGATCCGCCCCGCGGAGGGCGAGCAACGATGCCGCCTCGAAAGAATCAAACTGGAGGTAGACTTCAAAGTCCGGCATGTAACCAGCCAGACGCTTGGCGAACTCTTCGTCAGTGGCGATGCGCACGCCATTCGTATTCAGCATCAGGTGCCGGATCGGCGCCGCCTTTAGCCGGTCGAGAATCGCGAAGAAGTCAGGGTGAATGGTCGGCTCGCCGCCGGAGATCTGCACGACGTCGGGCTCCCCCTCGTTGTGCACGACCGCATCGATCATTCGCTGGACGTGGTCGAGCGTTCGGTACTCGTGGCGCGATGGTGCGCTGCCGGCGTAACAAATCGGGCACTCGAGGTTGCAGCGGTCCGTAATTTCGATCAGCGAAAGACAAGAGTGCTGCTGATGATCGGCGCAGAGGCCGCAATCGTAGGGACAGCCCCAGCGCACCGGAGTGTTGAAGGCCAACGGCATCTCAGGCGGCTTGATGAAAACCTCGCGACAGCGCCGGTAGTAGTCGATGTCGTCGGCCATGAGCACCCGTTCGGAGCCGTGCGAGGGACAGCGTTTGAGCATGTAGACGGAGCCGTCTTCAAACACAATCTTGCCCTCTACCTTGCGATAGCAGGTCGAGCAGATCGAGACGGCGACGTCATAAAAGAGATAAGGACGGACCCGGTCAGCCACGGCGCACCTCGGCGATCAACCGCGGCACGTGGGGCGCGTAATAGGCCAGGACGGCGAGACACGCCCACTGAATGGCGGAGAGGCCGCCGAACCGCACAGCCGGTTTGATGAAGTCCACCAGCACCCGAAGTCCGATATAGCCCACCATGAAGCCCTTGAAACGATCACCGATCGTCGCTTGGAGGCCGGTCCGAAGAACCAGCATTCCGCCCAGGCCAGCGAGGAAGAGCATCTCGTAGAGCTGTGTGGGATGGCGCTTGATTCCGTCCCCGATGTCGATACCCCACGGAAGCCCCGTCGCGATACCGTAGGACTGATCCTCCAAGCCGGACAGGAAGCAGCCGATTCGTCCGATCGCGACACCCACACACAGCGGCACGGCGAGAAGATCGCCAGTCGCCACGGTAATGCCCAGCACACGCTTGGCCCATTCGACCGTGAGCAGCGCGCCGATCAGCCCGCCGACGATCGTCTTCCCGCCGAACTCCAGCCCCAGCTGCGGCCAAGCGTTCTTCAACCCGGACGGGTCCTCGAAAGCGGCCAGCAGATGACTGCCGATGAGCCCCCCGAGAATCGCTGCGCCCAGAATCCACCTGCGGGCGGGGTCATCGATGACATCACCACTGCGCCGCGCGCGCCGGTACAGGTAGTAGCCGGTTGAATACGCGAGCGTTTCAAAGACGACGTGCGGATGCAGGACCACTGGTCCCAGCTGGATGTAGGCAGGAAAGGTCAATGGCAACGCCTCCCGGCTACCGGTGCGGGATGCAATCTGGGCAGGTCCTCCGGCGCTAATCGCGAGATCGCGGAGCACATGATGACGCGGGACAGACTACTACGGCCACGGCCCCACCAGTTGGACCGTCGTTTTCGGGGCTATTGAAGGCCTTGCCGCGTCTTTCGCCAACAGGCCATTTTCGTGGCTCGTGCGTGTTGCGCCCGTTTGGTCTTGAGCTCCAACACCGGCGGCACCTATAGCGCGGGGAGCGGCAGTTATCGTTGAGAAGCTTCTTGAGGAGCGGGCACCAGGGCGTCATCTCGCTGTTTCCCGCGCCGTCGTTACGGCCGAACCAGCCTGGCTACTTCCGACCACGAGCCGTCGCGTCGCTCAAAAACGTACGCGCCGCCCGCGTGGGTTCCCGCATCCGTCAGAGCTCCAACCACAATCGCGTCGTCAGTGGCGGCGACGCTGTTGCCGAACCACCGCAGTGGCGCTGCGTCGCTCGCGCCAAGTTTACGCGTTTGGGTCCACGCGCCGGCACGGCGCTCGAATACGTAGGCGGCACCCGTGGCGTTGCGGTCACCCGGAGCCCCCACGACGAGGAGATCCGCCAGGGCGCTCACCGAGAAGCCGAACAACTGGCTGGTCGCCCCATCGCTCGCGGTTAGTCGCGCCGTCTGCACCCACTGGCGGTGTTGCCGCTCGAACACGTACGCAGCGCCCGAGTTGCGGCCGTGCGAGTCAGCTCCAACGGCGCCGAATACGGCGTTACCACCCCTGAGAACAAGCGAGAAGCCAAACTCATCGCCAGGTGCAGCATCATCTGCGTGGAAGCGAGCCACTTCGGTCCATTTCCCTCCTCTCTTTTCAAAGGCGTAAGCTTTCCCTGCAGCGTTCCCTCGATCGTCGTTGAGGTCCGCGCTCACGACCATCATGCGGTTGTCTAGGCTCACACGTCCGAACAGATCGCCGGCAGCTGCATCACTGGCTGTCAACTTCGCGACCTGCTGCCAGTTGCGGCCGCGACGCTGATAGAGATACGTCGCGCCGGCATCTCTTCCATGGCTATCCTCTAGACGCGCGCCGACGGCGATTGTGTCGCCGCTGACTGACACCGTGAGGCCAAACTCGTCGCCGGGCGTCGCGTCGCCCGGCGACAATACGGCCGCCTGATGCCACGTGTTGCGGCGCCGTTCGAAGACGTACACCACACCGGAGTTCTCGCCGTGCACGTCGGCGTACTGGGCGCCGACGGCGAGAATGGCCCCATCCGCCGCCATGGAGATACCGAAATCATCCTCGACCGTCGCTTCCGGTACCGAAAGGGTTCCGGCGTGAACCCACGCTGAATCCCGGCGCTCGAAGAGATGCACGGTACCGGCACCACCCTTTCCGCTCGTGTCGGAGTTTGCCGCCACGAAGAGGAACCCCGACGTGGCCGCAACTGATCCGCCGAACGCCGACCATGAAGCGCGCGGCTGTTCCTTTGACCGCAGCCGCAATTCAGCTGAGTACAATGCGGAGACCGTGACGAGTGTCAGAACGGCAAGTCGTCCAACAGCCGTCCTTCGACACATGCCAGCCCTACGCGTGTTGTAACGAACCGGGCACATCATGCGAGAGACTAATCGAAGGGCGCCAGATTCTGCCGTCTTAGTCAGACTCTCCGAGGCGGCGTCGCAAGAAGCGTCGCGACGGCTGGACCGATTGCTCCATCCGACCCTCGTGGGCCGCCGCGGCCGGTCTGATGCAGATCGCGCAGAAACGGCGGGTTGTTGCGTCGGTCGAAACTAGACGAGCACGCCGCTCAGAAAGTAGACCACCCGAAGGACGTTCATTCCATGCCTGCGATGGCCTGCCTTTGGTCGAGATGACGGGGGCGTGATGCGGCAGCCGATTGAGCAGGTGGTCGTGAGCTGTTCGTCACCGGCGAAGCGTTTAGGATCACCGATCGAACAACACTTGGATGTCCGCACGCCGGCCCGGGTCCATCACAGGTCGCTTGCAGGGCCGCGGAATCGGCGCGCGACAACGAGCCGCAATACGCAGTTCGAAGTCATAATTCCTCCCGAATATCGTGCCGCGTTCACGAGGACGTCGAGACCCGCTACGAGTTTCGCGGCGTCTTGTGTGACGCCTCGAGCTGTGCAGGACCGCAAGGCCGTGGTGCAGGCGCCGCGCGACCTGAAAGTCACTGCCGAGCCCTCGCCTGCTTTGCCGCCGTTGCCCACGGGTGTCTACCGGACCTGCCAGGGTGATATCGAGATGCCCGAGCCAAACGACGAAGCACCGCAGCTACACCAGAGAGGCCATGCGCGAGGGGATTCAGCAACTGTCTTGATTACACGGTCGCTGCGCGCGCTCTGCCGACAGGTGAGGCGGGCGTGCTCGCGTCCTGCCACCCGGTTTGATGCTTGAGCAACGCATTGATGCTGGTCAGGCGGAGCCCTGCGCCCTCTGCGAGACGCGCGATTTCTTGGCGTCGCGAGTTTGTTGGCCGCGTGGGTCGACCCGGCTCAGGCCAGCGATCACTGACACGTCAGGGACTTGCGGGGATGTCGGATTCAGAAAAGACCGTTGCATTCCGCGTAGCGGTCAGAAGCCGAACTCGCAGGAGGCGCAGAGCACTCCGACGCCTGGGCCGGGGGACGCTTCCAGGGACAATGGGGAGACAACGCCGGGCGCGTAAACCGCGATTTCGTATATACTTAGCATTCTCGTGCGGTGAGGTGGCCGAGTGGCCGAAGGCGGCGGTTTGCCAAGGCTGCCAGGAATCAGAGAACGGGCCTGAAATTGATGATTTCAGGCCCGTTTCTTATTGGGACGTTGGTTGGCCTTGGCTGCCGAATGATGGTCCTTGGACCAAGTTTGGGCACACTGGCGTTGATGCCAATGTGTGCCTAACAGGCACACGTTGTGGTACGGTGGCCAAGTGAAGCACTTCGCTTGGGACAATGCGAAGAACGGGAAGCTCAGGGCCCAACGAATCCTGTTCGAAGACATCGTCTTCCACATCGAGCGAGGCGACGTGCTCGATATCCTGCACCAGGCTCACGAAGACGTCGTGCTGTTTCGACTCTGCCGCGTCTATGACCAAGAGCTCAACGCGCTAAGTCTTCGCACCTTACTGTTGCGAATCCAAGAGACGCCGGCAGACGCCCGGCCAAACGAGGGCGTTGCGAGCGCCCTGGGCGCGTCAGAACTGATGAACAATGCCTTGGAACCCGCCATCGCCGCCGACCTCGAATTCGTCGAGCAGAGTAGCAACGACAGAGTCAAGCGCTTGATGATGTGGCGGCACAAGGAGATCGCGCACCGCGACGAAACGTTTGCCTTGCAGGGCGGGCTCTCGGACAAGTTTCCCATCAACTGGACCGAGATCCAGCAGCTGATCGATGGTGGGATGGCAATCATTAATCGCTATTACGGCGCGTTCTTCGGAGTGTTTTACTCTCATCAGCCGCCTGATATCGGCGACTACGAGCGTCTTGTGGCTGCTATCCACTACGATTTGGAGCGTCGTCGGCAAGCTCGCCCGTGGTGAGATCGCAGGCGCAAAGCCGGAGACGGGAGGGTGAGGGCGCGGCGGAGACCTACTCCCGCCGCACATCCTTGCCTTCGCCATCACGAACATCTCGGCGTCAGGCCCGGTGATGTCGGCGAACCTTATGGTGCTTTGGTAAGGCGCAGAGTCAACAATGGTGCTAGCCTAGGTCGCACTCGGTTTCAGGCAAAGTTGCGTCCGCACGGATGAGAGGAGATCGTCGATGGCCAAGAAGAAGGTATCCTCGTCAAAACCCAAGAGGCTCACCATCCATCTCGATGAGCTGAAGGGTTTCAATTTGCCTCCGGCGGTCGCGAAAATGGTCAGACGCGATGCGCTGAACGGCAAAGGCTTCGAGGCATGCCACAGGACGATCCGCGCGCAGTCCGGCGTGTGGATTCCAGAGCTGAACCCGATCTTCAAGAAACTTGACCGCATGCTGGGGCTGCCCAAGCCCAGGTGACGTGCCGGCGGTGACGACCGGACTGCTGGAATACTTTGCACAGACGGCTCCGGTGGTCGCCGCCGAGCAGCTGCAGCTGCAAGTCGCCATCATGAGGCGTCTTGGGTTGGTGCCGCGAGGGAACGGACCGGGACGACGTCCCAATCCTTTCCTTTTCAATCTCGTCCACCAGCAGCCGCTGCCCGGCCGGGACGCACGGCAGCAGTGGGTGGCCGGCCTGACGTCTGCGCGCAGGTACCCGGCGTCCGTCGAACAGGGCCTGATCGAGATTCCATTGATCGGTCAGTTTCACGTGACGAGCCGGACGAAGCGCGTGATCGTCGACCTGTCCGACCGCCGGCGCCCGGCCTGCTCGGACCGCTCGTCGACATTGCATCGGTATCGGTCGGTGGCTGACCACTTTGGCGTGCCTCGGTTCATCCCCTCAGCGTTCCGCCCTTTCTTCGGTCACGCGAACGGCGTCCGCTCAGCGTCGCGAGATGGGTGTGTCCGCTTGGAGTCCGCTCTGCGCATGGCTAGGGCGGTTGGCGCACTGCCGTGGATTAGACAGGTCGTGCGGCTCGTTGTCCTCTTCCGCGGCGGAACATTGAATTCCTTCTACCACCCTCGGGCTCACGGCGCGGTCTTCATCCGACTCAATCGGGCGTGCGATGACTATCATGTGTTCGAAGAGATCATCCATCAAGCCGGTCATGCGTTTTTCGCGATTCTGCTGTGCCGAGAACCTCGCCTGCTCCGGAATCAGAACGGCGCACCGCAAGCAGTGCTCGACAGTTCAGATGACAACCGCAACATGCTCGTCGCATTGCACGGGCTGGTAACGGAGGCGCTCATCGCCGACGCGCTGTTCAAACTCCGCACTTCGCCCGGTGTTGCCGAACACGAACTGCTGGGTCGGCTCGCATTTTGCCTGGCCAAGTTCGGCTCTGACCTGAATGCCGTGATGCGGGCGAAGCGATTGTTGACGAAACGGGGCGTGCTCTGGCTGTCAGCACTGGCCCGTTCCTACGTCTCAATTGTGAGGGGGCTTGGTCCTCAGCTGTTGCGTGTCGACCTTGCCGACCAGCCGTATGTGTTCGACCCGCAGCTGTTTCGACGGAGGAACCGCTGGCTTGCACGGTCGGCCGTCCCTCGCAATGCCGGTGTGCACGTTCAGCTGACGGTTGGTCAAGGCCGGCATTTCGGCTAGACTGTGCCGGCCCGCCAGGATAGTCGGGGGTGTGAAGACGGAGGAGATGCCGTGGCGAAGACGCTCAGTTCAGTGCAGCAGCTCAGGAAGCTCAAGGCTGCGGCCAGGACGAAGTACAAGGTTTCGGTGGAGGACAGCAAGTTCGTCGTCGCGATGAACCGGGATTTGATCATCTCCGGACTGCCGATCAAGAACAAGTCAGCGAAGCCGTTCGAGAATATCGCGCTCATCAACGTGGAACCCGGATTCAAGGCTCGCGAGAAACTGGCAGTCCCTGCCGGCGTTTACAAGTTGACGAAGACTGCTCGCAAGTCGGCACTGAGAGACGACGCTGGTCAGCCAGTGGTCACCGGCGACGTCCATGCCGCCCCGTTGACGATTCCGATCGGCGACATCACGATCACGATCGGTGGAGGAAAGGTCTGCATCTATTGGGACGATCCCATAGACCCTGGAAATCCTCTAGGCGGGGGTCAGTGCCATTGTCACTGTGTCGTGTTGACGAAGAAAGCGATAGCCTAGGACAGTAGTTCTTCATGCCCGAGGCCGCGCCGGCATGCGCGGCGAGGAGGCCGAGATGAGTCCACAGGAAGACGCCGCCAAGGCCAGGCTCGCGGGCCTGTTGAAGCGAGTTCAGGTTCAGCCCGACGCCGCGCCGACCACGCTGCAGGGACGCGCGGTCAGCCGCAGCGACGGCAATCTCCACCTCGCGACATCGACGGGCCTCGTCGCGATCCCAATCGACACGATCGAGGATGTGACGCCGTTGTTGGCGTCGGGCGATCCGAACCTCGTCTCGGTTTCAGTGAACGACCACGCCAAGGTCCGCCACCTTCTGAAGCTGAAGTTGACAGGCGAGGACGGAGAGGGTGGCGGGGCGACGAGTGGGACCGGCGCGCCAACTGCGCTCCGGCGCGGGGGGTTCGGGGGCTTCGGGGCCGGCGGGACGATCACGCTGCCGCCGATCTTCACCTGCGACAGCTTCACCAACGACTACCTCGACACGGAGACGATGTCGCGGGGCGTGCTCGATGCCACCGACGATGTTAAGAACTTCCTGCAGTGCGACGATCACAACGTGTGAGCCGGCAGGAGCGCGACGCATGAGCGGCGAAACCACCGGGCCCGAGCGCCTGCACCTGCTGATCCGCGATCTGCCGTACGCCGACGAACGTTCATCGGACGGGTGCCTTGTGGGGCTGCTCGTCCCCTCAGAGCCTGGTCTCGTGCGCCTCGTGGCCGGAGCCCACGCCTTCTCGTTCGCAGCCGCCGATGTGCTCGACATCGCCCCCTTGGACGGTGTCGACGCGGTCGTGCTGGGCCCGCTCGGCGTCCGTCTCATGCTCAAGGCGCCTGCGACGCTCGTGAAAGTCGAGAGCTGGGAAGAGTTCCAGCACGCCGCTCTGGGCACGCGGCGACCGTTCGCGTATGCCACCAGGCCGCATCCGCTCGTCGCGCCGGCGCGGACGGAGTTCCGTGAACGAGAGCTGCGGTTTCGCCGCACGCTCGAATAAGCGCGACGTTCGCCGCCCACGCCAGCCATGGTGCTCATCGTCGCGCCCGAAGACGACCTTCACGCCCGCGCCGTCGCCCGTCACCTGCGCGAGCTGGGTGCCGAGGTGGCGATCGTCGATCTCGGTCTGCTTTGCGAACCGGGGCGGGGCCTGTGTCAGCGGCTCGGGCGAAACGGAGCCGACCGTGCAGCGGTCACATGTACGCGGGCCGGCGTCCACGACTGCCTCGAACTCTCCCGAGTCCAGACCGTCTGGTACCGGCGGCCACGACTCCCCAAAATGAACGGCCTTATCGTCGACGGCGATCGGAGCTTTGCAAATGGCGAGTGGAGCGCGGCGATTGATGGCCTCTGGGCGGCATGTCGGGCCCGGTTCGTCAGCGACGCGACCTGCCAGCGTCGTGCATCGAAACCGCGGCAGTTACAGATTGCGAAAGAGGTCGGCCTGACCATTCCGGATACGTTGGTGACGAGCAGCATCGCTGATGCCCGTGAGTTCGTCGAACGGCACGACGGCGGGGTCATCCACAAGGCGCTAACGGCTCCTTCGGATCGGTTCCTCGCCACCAAACGCTGGAGCGACGCAGATGCCGCGGCACTCGAGGACCTGCCGCTCGCGCCAACGATCTTTCAGGAGGAGATTCGAGGTTCTGTTGACCTGCGCATCACCATGATCGGCTCTCGCTTCTTTGCCGCGGACTTTCCGACGACGGCGCTCGAGAGTCACGACGCGCACTGGGTCGACAATCGCCTGAGTCTCGACCTTGGGTATGGGCTGCACGCGCTGCCGCCCACCGTCGAGGCGGGCCTCGGAAGGCTGTTTGAACGCCTCGGCTTGTCATTTGGCACCATCGACATGAAGATCGACGCGTCCGGCGAGTACGTCTTCCTCGAAGTCAATCCGCAGGGCCAGTTTCTGTACGTGGAAATTTTGACCGGACTCCCGCTGGCGCGAACCCTTGCCGAGTTCCTGATTGGGGGCTGAGGGAGCAACTTTCAAGTTCGAAGCTGAGTAGGCGGCCAGCGCCAATCGCGGTCGCCCGAATGGACGGTGTGGTGGGCCAGTGCCTCCGGCTGGCGCACCGCGCGAGGTTGGATCATCGCTTCTCGTCGAGTGAGCCCATCCCTTGACTCAACTGGGGGCGATTCCGGGACGGGCCGGTGAGCCGTTGCGCGTGGCCGAGCCGTTCATCGATCCAGCGATTCGATTCAGAGCGCACGGGAAGCCTGGCACGCATCGACAGACGCCCCGCCGGCGGATGCTCAGCGATGCACCGCGGCGGGAGAGGGCTTGACGGACTGAAAACGCGTTGGTTTGCCAATATGCAGCGGTTCCAAGAACCGGTGCCTGGCGAAGGCCCGCTCCTGAGCTAGATCCCGCGGGGAACGGCTGTCTTCAAGGCGCTAGTGGCCAGAGACGTGGATGCCGCCTCATGGGAGCAAAGCGGCGTGCGCCAGGCAGTTGCCGGCACCGCTGTCGCCGAAAAGAACCGCTGCCTTCGGATCCGCGGTCCCGGCGTGTGGATCGTCGCGGCTCGGCACCAATCGTCAGGGCTGGCAGGGACAATTTCAGGGACAATCGAGGGGACAGTCGGCGGGCGCGTAAGTCGCGATTTCGTATATACTTAGCATTCTCGTGCGGTGAGGTGGCCGAGTGGCCGAAGGCGGCGGTTTGCTAAACCGTTATACGGTCAAAAGCTGTATCCAGGGTTCGAATCCCTGCCTCACCGCCACTTAAGTTGTTCTACCCGTTCAACTTAACTTTTGGACCCCCCTCGGTCTCCAATATGTCTCCAAGTTTTTGCATGGATCCAAGACGGTTTGGGGTCGGACCGTTTGGCTCCTCCAAGAGTCGAATCGCCGCGTCGAGCGCCGCCGGCGTGAGGTGCATGTGGCGCGGCGTCATCGTCAGATCCGTGTGGCCGGCGAACTCCTGAATCGCCCGCGCCGGCGCCCCCCGCATCGCGAGGTGCGAACAGAACGAGTGCCGCAGGATGTGGATGCCGTCGTGCGACATCCCCGCCCGGCGTGACACCCGCTTCATCTTCCCCTGCACCCATGCCCGCGACAGCGGTGCGCCATCGTCCAGGCAGAGCACGCGTGCGCCCCGCAGGTGCCGATGCGCACTGAGCGCCGCGGCCAGGCGTCGGGTCAGCTGCAGCTTGCCCTCAGCCGCCGGCACGTCTTCCGTCTTGATCGCGTCGAGCTTGCGATTCCGAAGGCGGGCAGCAGATGGACCCGCAGCATGCGCTCCGTGCCGGCGATGCTGCTTGGCTTCTGCCGATTGGCCCGGGCGTGCCCCTCCACAAATCTCGGCGCCAACAGCCATGAACGTCCAGCCCGATCAACGCCGGATTCCGCGCCCTCGAAGGGTGTCGACCGCGCTCGGACGATCGATTGATTGACCGCCCATGCGCATTAAGTTGCCCAGTTTTTAACCTCCGCGCGGGACGCCGGATGGATCAGTCGATCGCGGATGCCAGCTGCCGCCATGTCAAACATTCCCAACGATGAACCGGGCACCGGCGATGGGCCTGTAAGGCTAGCCCGTAGCGACCTTCGCCTCTCGGAAAAAGTCGTCCGGCATCGGCTTTCGCAACCGCCAGGTGATCGAAATCGGACGGCTCCGCTCGTGCGAGACGTATTCGGCGGCGCCGAGGCAGGTGTACGCGGCCGTCCTCCCCGCCTCGTGTTTGCGATGCCGGACGAACAGAAACACGTGCGTTCCCCTGGCCCGATGCTGCAGGTAGCGTTGACCTGTTGGCGACTGCACCGACGTCGTCGATTGCGACTCCCAGTGGAACAGGTCTGGCGCGATCGCGTAGTCGCGATACATCGTCGACGGCGAGTAATGGCCCTCGGCTTTCTCGAGGGTGACGAAGAACAGGTCGCTGCCGGTCGTCTTGTCGAAATCGACCCCCTGTCGCAGGCGGTGCGGACGGTCAAACGTCATGCGACCGAACGCGGCCATGATCTCGTCAAGCGACGCCCTCGAGTGCACGGCCAGTGGGATCTGATGCGGCCATCGCATCTGCTCGTCCAGCGGTTCAGGGACGTGCTCCGCCTGGTCGTCCAGAATGTCGAAGAGTTCGCTCAGCTCCGTCGCCAACGCCGGATGCTGGCGCAGCCTGGTAATCGAGTCGCGCAGTGACGTGATCGCCGAATCGATGCCCCAGACGGCGAAATGCAGACCCATCAGCGCCCGTCCGGGCGAGCTGCTCGAATCGAGCTCCTTGTCCGATAGCTCACCGGCAACGGCACGCTTGTAGAGAGCGAGGCGGTTCGGGTCGTCGACATGCAACAACCTAAGAATCGCCCGCGCCGCGCGAGTTTCGTCGGGTCCCTCCGCCCCTGTGGGCAGGCCAGCCTCGCGTCGCAGGCGGGACCACGTCCAACCGCTCGACTTGTAGAGATCGTCCGGTTCCAGTGCGGCATCACGAAGGAAATCGGCCAAGCCGATGGCGCTCGGATCCCCACCGGCATGGCGTCGCGCGTCCGCCATTGCGCGCAGTTCCTGGACGAGGCCGGCAAAGGTCGAGCCGAGGCTCCCTTTCACGTTGGCGAGAACGATGCCTGAGGCGACGCGGTCCAAGTGGACGGAACAGCCAGACGGCAGGCGCGGGAACCCCTCCTCAATCTGCCGGATGATCTCTGAGCGATGCCCGCCTAGGAGTGCTCGCCAGCGAAGGTCAAAACGAAACCGCCGGTTTGCGCCGCCGATGAAGTCCAGCACGGTCAGGCAGGGCTTGCTGTCGCTTCGTCGCAGCCCCCGACCGAGCTGCTGAAGGAACACCAGTGCACTCTCGGTCGGGCGGAGAAACAGGACGGTGTCGATTTCCGGTACGTCAACCCCTTCGTTGAAGAGGTCGATGCAGAACACGACGCTGACCGTGCCGTCCCGGAGGTCGCGCAACGCCGCTTCACGATCCTCCGAGGGCGTGTCGGCCGACACAGCAATGGAGCGGAGACCGCGGCGAGAGAACTCGTGCGCCATGAACTGTGCGTGCGCCACACTTACGCAGAATCCCAGGGCGCGCATGGCGTGCGGGTTGGCTACAGTGTCTTCAATCGCTTGGACGATGAGCGATACACGAGCCTGATCGCCGGTGTAGACATTCTCGAGGGCGAGGACGTCGTAACCGCGACGGGCCCATTGCACGCGGGACAGGTCGGTGCCGTCATGCAGCCCGAAGTACTGGAAGGGGCACACCAAGCCGCGCTCGAGGGCATCCCACAACCGAAGTTCGACGGCAATGCGGCCGTCGAACCACTCGAGCACGCTCTGCCCATCGGTCCGTTCGGGAGTGGCAGTCAAACCCAGAAGGACCTTCGGCCGAAGGTGGTTGAGAAGGCGACCGTAGGTCGACGCCGCTGCATGGTGGAACTCGTCGACGACCACCACATCGAATGCGTCGGGTTCGATGTCGGCGAGGACCACCTGTGACAGCGATTGGATGGAGGCGAAGACGTGCCGCCCCTGCTCCGGCCGGTGGCCGTCGACGAGCAGCTCGCCGAAGGATCCGTCGCGGAGGACTGCCCGATACGCCGCCAGGCTCTGCGACAGAATCTCGCGACGGTGCGCGACGAACAGCAGGCTGGGATTCTGCAAGCGCGGCCGGAGCTGACGATAGTCGAACGCGGCCACGAGGGTTTTGCCTGTACCGGTGGCTGCGACGACGAGGTTTCGGTATCGGTGATGTCGCTCGCGCTCAGCGTCGAGGCGCTGGAGCATCTCGCGCTGGAACGGCCAGGGCTGCAGGTCGAAATGGAAAATCGGGGTGGGCTCAGTCCCGGATGTGGCACGAACGGCCTGGTCGAACCGGTCGCCATCCAGAGCGGGATCGTACGGTTCGTAGCTGGGATCGGCCCAGTAGCTCTCGAACGCCGCCTTGAACTTGTCGATCAAGTCCGGCGTCGACGCCTGCGCCAGGCGGACGTTCCACTCCACGCCGTCCAGCATGGCGCTGTGCGTCAGGTTGGATGACCCGATGAACGCCGTCGAATAGCCCGACAGTCGTTCGAACAGCCAGGCTTTTGCGTGCAGCCTGGTGGTTCTCGTGTCGTAGGAGACCTTGACCTCGGCGCCGATCGATGCCAGCCAGTCGAGCGCGCGTCGCTCCGTGGATCCCGTATACACGGTCGTGACCACGCGAAGAGGCCGACCGGCGTCGCGGTGAGCCTGGAGAGCGGGTCGGATGATCCGCAGACCGTTCCAGCGGACGAAGGCGCACAAGAGGTCGATGCGGTCGGCGGAATGAATCTCCCGCTCGATCGCGACGCCAACAGAGGGCTCTCCTCTGGCATTCACGAGCAAGTCTGCCGACGAAAGCGGCACCAGGGGATACGGTGTGGGGCCCGACAGGGCGGCGCCACGGCCGATCGCCCGGACCTCACGGAGGACCTCGAGCGGGACAACGAGGTCTTCTCCAGGCGGCGCGACCTCGGACGCCTGGCCGTCTTCACGGAGCCAGGCAAGGACTGCGTTGCAGAGCTCCGCTTGACGGCGCGGCCGCTCCGCCTCCGGAACCGCCCGAAGCGCGCGCTCGATGACCCGCCGGACGTGCTCCGCGACGGCCACATGAGCATCTGCCACGTCCGGAGCGGCAGTCGCGACGCGACCGGAATCCAACTCGTGGAGTAACCGCTGCAGTTCGACGGTCACGAGCTGCTCGTAAAGGCCGGAAACCGGTTTGGAGGCCACGGACGTCCAGTCTATGAGTGGCTCGCGCCAACGGCAAACGAAGCCTTGTCGTCGCGACGCGGAGGGGTGCGGCGGGCTGCAGTATTGAAGAGGAGAGGCAGTCTTCGAACCATACCGGTTGACGTATAACGCATGGCGTTATAGTGAAGATCACCGTGATCCGCTCGTTCAAGAATTCCGAGACCGGGGCGCTGTTTGCCGGCCGGTTCAGCCGACGCCTGCAGCAATTGGCTCGGGTCGCCCAGAGGAAACTGCAGCAGCTCCACGCCGCTCGCGAGCTTCGAGACCTGTCGGCATTTCCCGGCAATCGGCTGGCAGCATTGGCGGGCGATCGACGCGGACAACACAGCATCCGGGTCAACGATCGGTACCGCATCTGCTTTGTCTGGAACGACGGCGACGCGGAGGACGTGGAGAGCGTCGACTCTCACTAGCGTTCGAGGAGCAACCATGGCGAAGAGCCGCCGAGTGCCGCCCGTGCACCCCGGGGAAATCCTCCGCGAGGACCTGATGGCACCGCTCGGGCTGAGTATCAACAGACTGGCCCGCGACCTTCGGGTACCGGTCACACGGATGAGTGAGATCGTAAACGGGCGGCGCAGCATTACCGCCGACACGGCGCTGCGTCTCGCGCGCTACTTTTCGACGACACCAGAGTTCTGGGTGAATCTGCAGAGCGGCTACGATCTCGATGTCGCCACGCGCGCGTCTGCCGAACAGATCAAGCGCGACGTGCATCCGCGCGCTGCGGCGTAGCACGACGTCCGCAGGTCACCCGGGAGTCGCCCTCGCCGGCAAGAGCACGGTATAGCGCCATCAGATCCCGTCTGGAAACGCGACTATTCAGGCGGCGTGCGCCGCTTGGTGAAGGACGGTGTCGATTCGCCGCTTGCGAGCCTCTTCGTTCATGTGGCACGACCGGTGCCGCCGGACGCCGAGGGTGCCCAACGCGCGCGGAGTGCGTCGGAGGCATTTCTCTTCAGGCGCCTCGAGACGCTTCCTGGCTACGAAGGGTCGGTTCGCTGTCGACACGAAGTTGCCCATTCCGTTCGATGGCGCAGGGAGCCTGGAGAACGATCTCTTGTGTGCGGACGCTCGCGTGGCAGTGGAGCTGGATGGTGCGCAGCATCTCGCCCATCGTATCGCGTACCGGCGCGACCGGCGGAAGGACCAACTGCTTCAGGAGAGCGGATATCTCGTGTTGCGGTTTCTCGCCGAAGACCTTGGCAGGGATCTGGACGCGGTGCTAGACGCGATTCTCCGCGCGACGAGCCATCGCGCATCGTCAGGGTCTGCGGCTCCGCTTCACTTCATTCGATGGGGCGAGCCTGAGGAGTCGGTCCGTGCGCGGGCGCTGCGGAAGATGAGCTATTCGACGACGTACCCAAGTGCTCGGGCGTTGTCTCGCACTCTGTCATCGCGAGTCACGATCGTCACGACCTGTGGCGCTTCGCCGAGCCGCTCTGCCGTCGCAAGGTGCACGGCATCGAGCGTACGGATCGGCTCGACTGGAAACGGACGTCGCACGCGATCGAGAACGTCTCGGTCGACATCGAGGATGAAGCAGCGTCGCTCGAACGTGCGCAGGGCACGAACGGCAGCCTGTTCCTCGGCTGGCGTCAGCCGTCCGGCGGCGCGTGCCCGTATGATCGCCCGGCCGGCCTCAGCGAGGGTTAGCGCAGACGTCACGTGCCGTGTGCCGGCCGGCGCCTTCCGGACCGCGGGGTCATGTTCCAGCAACGCGGCCACAAGCGCACTCGACTCCATGTAGCGGATGCTCGCTGCGACTGCTTTCGGCCGACGGCCACGCGGGACGGTTTCCTGGGCCGGCCGCCGGCGAGGGACGCTACGCTTCGCCACGATCGCTGTCGATCAGGTCCGCGGCGGTTCCCGGCGGCAGCCGGATGTCGGGCCAGTCCTCGAATGGGTCACCCGCTTCTACTGGAGGATGGAGAATCCCGCTTGCCAGGAGCTCGTCCCATCGGGTACCGGGCGACATGCGGCCGCGTCCTCCTGGCGGCACCAGCTCGGCCACCACGCGTCCATGCGCGGTCACCGAAATCCGCTCACCGGCTTCGATTCGACGGATGTAGCGGCTCAAGTTGTCTTTGAGCTCTCGGATACGGTCTTCATCCGGCCAATCTAGCCACTTGTGGCCTCATCTTCAAACTCAGAGGACAACACCGCCAGGCGTCACCACGTCAGCGTATTCTACGACTCGCGTACGGCGAGCCGGCGGTCGTCGAATGCCGCGTGACCTTGGTCCGCTGAGGCGACGCGACCCGTGGTTCTCGACCGTCGTACACACTCGGGCGCGTGTCCGCCACGTCCGCAGTCGCCCGTAGTGATGGCAGTCGGCGGCAGGAATATTCGACGTCAACTTGACGGCTACCGGTTGACTCGGCGGCGGTCCGTCCGTCCCCGGAGGTGTGATGGGAGCTTGGCGGCGTAGCGAACTGAAGTCCGGCGTGTACGACGAGATCGTGAGCGAACGGGTCGGTCGCCAATTGGCGGACCTCGGTGCGAAGTTCGACATTCATCGCTCTCCTCTCAAGGCCAGCGATCCGATCGGTCCGGTACTGGAATCGATGCTGGGAGATGGGGTCGCGCTGGCACTGGCCGAGCTCAAAGCCGACTCGACGCAAAGCCTGGCACTCGCGGAGGCGCTGCTCGCGGTATTGCATGCCCACGCGCCACGGGCGTTCGGCCGTGAGAACGAGTTGCGACTGAACGCCGAGCGGCTGACGGCGATCGTCGCGAGGCCCGCGCCAGCACCTGATCGCCCGCGCGGGTCGCTGCATGCCTCGAGTCTCATCGTCAATGCCGAGGGCGATCAGCTGCTCGACTACTTGCGGAGTGAATTCGATAGCGCCGACTCGGTCGACCTTCTGTGTGCGTTCATCAAGGTCAGCGGCTTCGAGAAGCTGCGTTCTGAAATCGAACGACACTGCGACGCGCGCGGCCGCCCGCTACGCGTGTTGACCACGACGTACATGGGGGCGTCGGACGCCCTTGCCATCGAAAGACTGGCCGGACTCCCGAATGCGACGGTCAAGGTTTCGTACGACGAGAACGGCACACGGCTGCACGCCAAGGCGTGGGTCTTTCATCGCGCCAGCGGCTTCTCGACGGCGTTCGTCGGGTCGTCGAACCTCTCGCACGCGGCGCAGACCGAAGGCCTCGAATGGAACGTCCGCATGACGCAATCGGACCAGCCCGCGCTTCTGGCGCAGATGCAAGAGACGTTCGACCAGTATTGGGCGGACGCACATCAGTTCGAACCCTACGAGGCCGGGAAGAGCGAGATCAAGCGGCACTTCACGATCGATCACACGTACAACACCGGCGGTGATTATCGCGTCGAGTTCCGTCTCAAACAGAAGGACAAGGTGGTCGGACGAGGCTCGACCGACGTGAAGGTTCGGCCCGGAGTGCGGG
>Ga0207701_10002548_pt1 | contig 18879 bp, 20 predicted proteins | sample KBSSwiSSwithPhiX_FD_184294 | JGI IMG/M metagenome (GOLD analysis project Ga0207701, IMG submission 184294) | Switchgrass rhizosphere bulk soil microbial communities from Kellogg Biological Station, Michigan, USA, with PhiX - S5 (SPAdes) (version 2) | ecosystem: Environmental > Terrestrial >... | reverse complement strand
TGGCGTTCCATATGTTCTGTGCGGAAACCCGCGAGAAGGCCGCGGCGATCGCACGCGAGCCACTCAACATTTATCTGCGGTCAATCGTCAATGCCGCATCGGACTGGATGTCAGGCGTCGCATCGAAGGACTATCCGAACTACCAGAAGACCATCGAATTCCTCTCCAAAGAAACTTTCGAGTCGCAGGTCGCGAAGGGAGGCGCCTGGATCGGCACGCCAGATGAAATCCGCAAGTCGATAGCGGCCTATGACCGCGCGGTGAGCGGCTTTGAATCCGCCTCATTGCAGGTGAATTTTGGTATGATTGGGCAAGCCGACGCGGACCGGTCGATGATGCTGTTCGCGCAAGAAGTGATGCCGCATTTCAAGAACTAGGGAGGCTCGCTTGTCAGTCGCCGCCGTTGCCACCACCTCACGGAGCCTGTCGGGACGCGATATTCCGACGCTCGAATCTCTCTATGAAGCCGCGGGAGGCGTGAACTTCACGCCCGGCTGGGTACCACGCAAGAAACCCATCCTGTGGAGTGAGCCACGGCCCGAATACCTGCCCGCACACTGGACCTACGAAGACGCCAAGGCCGGCCTCGATGCCGCCGGCCGGCTTATCGACGTTACGCTGGCGGAACGCCGCAACCTGGTGATGCGCAATCCGGCGGCGAACGCCAGCTTCGAGACGAGCCGCACGTTGGTCTGTGCCTACCAGATGATCCTGCCTGGCGAACACGCGCCGTCGCATCGCCATTCGTCGCATGCGCTGCGCGTCATCATCGACAGCAAGGGTTCGTATTCGGTCGTTGATGGCGAGAAGACACCGATGGAGACCGGCGACGTTGTGCTGACGCCCGGCTGGTGCTGGCATGGCCACGGTCATGACGGCGACGAGCCGGCATACTGGTTCGACGGGCTCGATGTGCCGCTCACCCATCTGTTGGAACCGATGTTCTTCCAGGAGCATCCGCAGAAGCACCAGAAGGTCGAGCGCGTGGCTCAGACCTCACCCTACCGCTTCAAGCGCGACGAAATCGCGCGTCGGCTTGATGCTGCGACGGCCGATCCCGACGGCTTCCATGGCCCGCGCGTCACGCTCGAAGCACCAACCATGCCGCCGATGGGTCTGGTGATGGAGCGCCTTCCCTCCGGCACCAGGACGAAGCGCTATCGAACAACAGCCAACACCATTTTCCACGTTGCCGAGGGCTCAGGCGAAAGCACGATCGGCGACAAGCGCTTTGTTTGGCGGCGCGGCGACACCTTCGTGGCGCCGGGCTGGTACGCCATTGGCCACCGCGCGACGTCGGACGCGCAGCTGTTTGCGCTGTCGGACGAGCCATTGCTGCGTTTCTCGAACTATTATCGATTCGAGGCGGTGGAGTAGAGCCGAGTCGCCATTACTCGTGTCGTTGACCGCGGGGTCGCCTGGACGCCGCGATAGCGGGAGTGAGCCATAGATCGCGGCCCGGAATACCGAGACGGCCGCTAACCATACGGGAAGCTTGGCATCCGTCGCCGCCTAGGGCACGATATTCTGAAGGCCAACGTCTTTCACCCCACAGGGTCGCCCCGTGCTCCTTCATGCCTTTCGCCTGATCGTCATCGCTGCCGCCATGCTCGCCGGGGCCGCCGGCGCCAGGGCCAGCGAGAAAGTCGAATACGCCGGCAATGTCTCCGCCGGTACCGTCGTGGTGCAAACCTCTGAGCGCAGCCTCTATTTCGTCACTGGCAAGGGTCAGGCGCTCAAATATCCGGTCGGCGTCGGCCGCTCCGGCCAGCAATGGTTCGGCACCACGCGGATTGTCAGCAAGCACATCAAGCCGGCGTGGAAGCCGCCGGCGTCGCTGCGCGGCAAGCGCTCGCCGGACTTCTACATCGAGTCCGGCTCGCCGAGGAATCCGATGGGTGCCGCGGCCCTGGTGTTGGCCGACAACGAGCTCGCCATCCACGGCACCAACAACCCCGGCTCGATCGGCGGCCTGGTGTCAGCGGGCTGCATCCGCATGCACAACAAAGACATCATGGATTTGTTCGCACGCGTGGCGGTGGGGACAAGGGTGGTTTTCGAGCGGTAGTTAGCCAAGCCACCGGCAGAGCGCGCATCCAGGTTCCAAGAAACCTGTCCCTTTCAGCGCGTCTGTGCGTGGCGCCGATATCGCATGTCTCGCGCGGCCAGGCGCGCTCCGATTTGTTGAAGCCGCCTCAAGAGAATCCGCTTGTCATCTCAATACGACGACCGGTGTGCCGACATCCACGCGCCGATAGAGGTCCATGACGTCGTGATTGTGCATGCGGATGCAGCCATAAGAGGCGAAGTGGCCAATCGAGCCGGGGTTGTTGGTGCCGTGGATTGCATATTCGCCGGGGTTGAGTGTCATGGCCGCGACCCCCATTGGATTCTCCGGTGTTCCACCCGGAATAACATCCGGCAGGTTCGGCTTGTCCCGGCGAATGTCCTCGGGAGGCGACCAGGCGGGCTTCAAGAACTTTCCCTGGATATGAGCGACGCCCGTCCACGTCTTGCCGGCCTTGCCGACCGCTACCGGGTAGCTGACGGTCTGGCCGTTTTCGAGCACGTAATAGAGGCGGCGCTCGGAGGTCTTCACCACGATGGTGCCGGGCTCGTATCCGACTAAAACGGTATCGCGGCCTGGCGCTGCGGGCGCATTCCCAATGGCAGCGGCCTGCAGAATAACGACAAGTACAATCGATCGGAAAATTCTGCCCACGACGATGCTCCAGCGCCTTCAACGCGCTGGGTCACCGCGGGTTCCAGGCGACGATATCCGTCGCGGCATGGCGAATAAGAGCTTTCGCGACCGGTTGGATTTGTCGATCAAATTCCGCGCCCATTCAAATCCGGAGGTTCGTCAATGAACGCCCGCGGCAGCAACATTGCGGAGGTCGCGTCGTTGGCGATTTCGCGACGGCTTCTATCCTGGTGCAGGCACGGCAAAAAAGCGGGCAACATTGCTGATGCCGCCTCTTGCCGCGCTAACCGCGATCCAAGCTATTTAGGTGTTAGCCCTTGGTGACGATCGGAGCCGGGGCCTTGCCCTTGCCGACGAAGCAGCCGCCCAGGCTCAAGCCAGCGACCACCAACACCAAGGCTAATGCAACCTTCTTCATGACGTCCCCCTGTTAATGCAGACGAGGGACAAATGACAACGTAGTTCGTGGAACAACTAGTGCAAGAAAGACACAGTGGATGGATTTCAGCTACATTTGGCTCGTTTTCAGCGCCAAATCTGATTTGAGACCACCCTAGTTTGGCTGGTTTGAACCTATCCCCCGCGTTCCGGGGCGAGGCGACCTGTTCGCCGGTTTCCCATGGGTCAGCGCCATGACCTTCGGAAGGAGGGACGCCGCAATCATTCGGTGGCCAGCCGGCGTGAGATGGATTCCGTCGAAAACATACTTCCAGGGAATTTCGTCATCATAAACAATGACCTCGATCGAGCGAGCCTGCAGCCGCCGGGTCATCATTGCGATGTTCGCGGAGCGCTGCTCTCTCGAGCCAAGAAACCGCAAATCATTCCCGCCGGGCTGCAGAATAACGATCTGGGTTCCTTCGGGGACGGCAGAATCGATGCGAGCCAGCATCTTGGCTGTCGTGTCGAAGGGTACACCGGCGTTTGCGATTTGTGCCTCAACGCCTTTTTCCTTGAGCATCCCTTGCAGGACCGCGGGATACGCCGACTGCTCGCTGATGAGCCAGCCGGATGTGTTACTTGCGCCGACGGCAACGATTCGAAGCGGAGCCGCGTCCGCCGCGGTCATGAAGAGTGTTGCCGCGGCGCCAAGAAGCACCCCGAACCTGCGACGCTTCATGGGTTTCTCCGATCGCATGGAACTGGCAAGCCGATGCGCACGCACACGGTAAGGAAACACAATTCCAATACAAGAGCCGCCAATCCGAGAAGCGATCGCCGATGTATGCGGGCTGCTCTTGTCTGCATCTTGACGGTCTTTACCCGCAGATGATTTAACGTCCGCCACCGTCGTTGCCCGTCGGAACTCTAGGAAAATGATGCGCCGTTCATCTCATCGGATTGCCGCCGCTTTGGTCACGATACTGTTCGCCGGATCTTGCGGTTTCGCCATGAAAACAGAGGCGGCGGAGACGTCGCGCACGAACGCACCGGCTTGGTTCACGACGCCGTTCGGGATCGTCTACAAGATCCATGATCGCGAAACCGTATCTTATGCCGCTAAATACGCCCCTGGGACGATCGTCGTAAATACGAGCGAACGCTATCTCTATTTCGTGCTCGGTGAAGGAAAGGCGCTTCGCTACAACATCGGAGTGGGGAAGGAAGGGCATTCCTGGGCTGGCGTAAGCACCATTTCCTCGAAGCGGGAATGGCCGGATTGGTCCCCGACGCCGAACATTAAAAAACGGCAGCCTGAGCTGCCGGATCATATGAAGGGGGGCGACGGAAATCCGCTCGGCGCACGGGCTCTTTATCTGGGCGCAACGCTCTATCGCATTCACGGGACGAACGAGCCCTGGAAAATTGGCGACGCGGTCTCGTCGGGATGCATCCGCCTGACCAATGACGACATCATCGATCTCTACAACCGTGCCAAAATAGGCGCGACCGTTGTCGTCCAAAGGTGAGGGTTTCAACCGGCCGCTGCTTTTATGTGTTTAAATTCATCATTGAACGTTGGCTGCGGAGCGGTCGCCAATGAAATTGCCAGGTGTTCGTGAGGGTCTTGCTCTTGTTATTGGCTTCGCGGGTATTGTCTCCGCGACAGCGGACGAAGTCTGGGTTTGCACCTTCCCGGGCCTCATAAGCACAATGACCGTTAAAGAGCGATTCGAAGTTCGCACAGTCGATGTGCTGCGGGACGGGACAACGACCTACCGCATTGTTGAGAACAGCAATCGCGCGGTCATTGCAACGTACGCGCGCGCCGATGCCCCGGATCGGGCCGTTACGGTCGGCACGCTGGCGATTGACAAGCCCACCGGCGACTTTGTGCTTGGCGTGATGGTGCCAGGCGCGCCTTTGATGAATAAGGTCGTCGCCGGCAGGTGCCAAAAGACCGATAGATAGAACACCGCAGTGGGCGTCGATGCCCATCGCTTACACCGCGTAGTTTGGGGCGTTCGAAGGCCAGCGGGCTCGCTGTTTGGCTCGAACCAAAACGAGAGCTGTTCTTGACCGGACATCGGCCAGATCCGCGCACGACCCGGCGCCGCCGGCAGGTTTTTCACATCGCCGGATACGATCCCGTGTCTGTCAGCGACCACCACCGGCGCTTTGTCAGGCAACTGGCGATTTTCAAGAAAACATGGGCCGTTGCAGCCTCCGCATCCGCGCTGGAAGGTTCGACATCCAATCCCAACTGGAATGTGACGACGGAAGGGCCGAATTGGTGCACTGAAGCGAACGTTGAGCTTCTCGCCTGGGACGATCTCGTAAACGCGGATGCAAAAGGCTCCCGCATCGTTCGATTGCTTCGGGCGTTGAACGCCTATGCAAACTTAATCTGGACCGGGACGCTGTTGCGTTACGCAATGGCAAACCAGAGATACTTCCTCTTCACCATCGTGCCGTTGGTCGAAGCGATTCTCCTGGGTATTCTGGCATGGTCGGCGGCGCTGTATTTCACGCATGATCTGAGCGGCTCTGCGCTCGTTGATTATTCGCTAGGCACCATTGCAGGCCTTGTCCTGTTCATTCTCCTGCTCGAATGGCCAGGCAGACGTTGGCGCATCTATCAGGCTTTCGACGATTGGATTTTGTCGCTCGATTATATCTATGCAAAGCGAGCCGCACTCGAGACGCGGCTCGACCAGTTCGCTAAGCGCATTGTTTCGGCAGCGATCCATGGAACCGCCGACGAGATCGTCATTATCGGCCACAGTCTGGGTGCCACCTTTGCGATCGACGCGGTGGTACGCGCACTTGCAATCGAACCGGGGCTCGGCCGTCGCGGGCGCTCCGTATGCGTGGTGACAGTGGGAGCGACAATTCCGAAATGCGCGCTCCATCCACACGCCTCCAGGCTTCGCAACGCGATCAGGACAGTGGCAGACGAGCCGTCGGTGCATTGGGTCGAATACCAATCCAGGGCCGATCCGATCAGCTTCTATCGGTTCAATCCGGCCACGTTGCGACGAATTCGCGGGACGGACGACGAGCTCGCCGCCAGGCCGCCCGTTCGTCGGGTCCATATCAAAGACATGCTCCAGCCGGCAACCTTCGCCAGGTATCGACTTCGCGTGTTGCGCCTTCACTATCAATTCGTGATGGCCAACGAACGTCGCGCTTCCTATGATTACTTCATGATGATCTGCGGGCCTCTGCTGACCAAGGAGTGGACAACCAATCCATTGGGCCTGCTGGATTTCTTTGCTGATGCGCAAAGCGCTGTGGTCTCCGAAAGCGCAGAATTGCTTCCGTGATTTTGCTCGCGTCCAAAATCATATGGTGCGTCGGCGTGGTATGCTGGTTCGTTATCCGCCACCCGCACGCCCGAAGGAGCCGGCGCACCAGCAAGGCCCGAATTGTCGGTCGAGGACTTGAACGCTCCCTCCTTACGATATCGACAACCGGCCTTGGCATCGTTCCAGCGCTCTTTGTTTTCTCAGACATTTTGAAATTTGCCGACTACCCGATCCAATTTTGGCAGCCTTGGCTCGGCCTATTGGTTTTTGCGTTCGCGCTTTGGATGTTTCGCAAAACGCATGCCCAGCTCGGACGCAACTGGTCGGTCACCCTCGAGGTCAGGGTCGGTCATTCCCTGATCACCGATGGAGTCTACGCGCATGTCAGGCACCCGATGTACACGGCCTTCTGGCTCTGGGCCCTGGCGCAGGCGATCTTGCTGCCCAATTGGATCGCCGGGTTGGCCGGCATCCTCGGCTTTGGAACGCTTTATCTATTCCGCGTCGGCCGCGAGGAAGCCATGCTGCTGGAGGCATTTGGGGACGAATATCGCGATTATATGAGGCGCACCGGCAGGGTCATTCCCCGCCTCTAACCTCGATATTCAAGACGCGCGCTGCAATGCCAGAACCAGCCGGGCCAGAAGCCAGTCGGGTGTCAGCCAACATATCGACAAGACAAAGCGGTCGATGAGGCGCGGCACCACCAATGACCGGCCCTGTTTGAAGGCCGTCCATGCGATGCGTGCGGCCTTCTCGGCATTGCCCCGTGGCAGGATTTTCATCAGCCGGCTGTGTCCCATGGGCGCACGATCGAAAAACGCCGTTCGCAATATGCCCGGCGTCAGGCACGTCACCGTCACTCCGCTGCCCGCCACCTCGGCGGACAACGCCGCCGAAAATGAGCGGACAAATGCCTTGGATGCGCAGTAGCCGGCCATATACGGCCCCGGTGAATACCCGGTGATGGAGCCGATATTGATGATGCCACCTTGGCCTCTCGACAGCATGCCGGGAAGAAACCGCAACGACAGCGCGACGGTGGCTTTCACATTGACATCGATCAACTGCAACTGAAGGCTGCTGTCAGCATTGGCGGCTGGACCGAAAACGCCAAAGCCCGCGCTATTGATCAGAACGTCGCAGTAAAGTCCGTTCTCGGACAACAAGGCGTCGATTTGTGCGACGGCGTCGGCGCGCTGCAGATCGATACTCAGTTTCAATATTCGATTGGCGGCACGCCGGGCCGAAAGCTCCTGCACGAGCTCCGCAAGCGCAGGCTCGGAACGTCCCACCAGAACCAGAGCAACGCCATCTTCGATCGCAAGGCGGGCGAACTCCCGGCCAACCCCCGACGATGCGCCCGTGACGACGACCGCGGGGACGAGATGGCCCGCATTCATGAGCGGGGCGTTGCAGCCGCCCGATGTTCGCCCGACGTCCCACCCGTCCTGGCACCGCCGCCTTCGTTCAACTCCTTGAGCGCCGGAACGAACGCATAAGATACCTGGAACTGCCCGGGAACTTTAAGGCCGATGGCTTGGGCCAATTCGCCTATGAAATGATTGCAGTTGTTTGTAACCGCATTCCAATACGGCGATTTGTTTGCCTTGGCGGCGCTCAACGCCGCAAGCAGCTTTCGATATTGTTCGCCATTCAGGTTGCGACGATAGCGCGACGTCACAGGCAGCTTAAGCACGTCTGGGTCCCACTGCGTGTTTGCCGGAACAGGCAGAACATGTCCCAAGGCCATAACGGCATAATTGCCCATCGGATGCAGGTCGGCAAAATTTTGCCGGCCACCCACATTTCCGTACACAACGTAACTGTGGCCATAGGCGCCGATCTGGGCGGCCCTGAATTCGATGTAATATCCACCGCCGGCTGTCGTCGGGTTATGAGCTTGTCCGGTGGCAGACTTTTCAGCTGATCGCGATCCGGTCGTGTCCTGAGCTTGGATCGGCGTTGACAGGCCAATCCCCAACAGGAACGCCAGCACAGCTGCGATGCTGCCGCGTGAATTCCGAGCCCTGTACACCAACTTCGCCTCCCCTAACGAACAACAACCCGAGTGCCCACACCCACACGAGCATAAAGATCGAGGATGTCCTTGTTGAACATCCTGATGCATCCATACGAGACGAACCCGCCAATCGATCCGGGCGCGTTGGTCCCGTGGATAGCATATTGACCGTGAGCCAAAACAAGCGCGGCTGCCCCCATCGGATTCCGCGGTGATCCCGACGGAATCACGGCCGGCAAAGACGGACGATCATGCTTGATCTCTTCGGGCGGAGACCATGCCGGCCGCAAATGCTTGCTGGCGATGTACGAAGTGCCGGACCATTGCTTGCCGGCCCGGCCCACACCCACGGGATAGCTCACCGCACGCCCTTCCGACACGACAAGATAAAGCCGGCGCTGGCTGGTGTTTACGACAATCGTGCCAGGCGACTCGCTGGCGACCGCAGTGACTTGCGCAGCATGGATGGGACTCGACGGATCAAACAAAACAAGGAAAAAGGCGATCAGACCCACACAAATGACGGCATGTCGACGCATAGCTCGCTCCGGCTGCGGCGCTCAATCTAGCCGAATTTTTTCGAGCGGCAACAAGCGGCGGCAGCGCAATACTCGTGAGCGCGCAACCAACCACAACAAAGATTTGATCGGGTGACCGGAAGCTCCCCGGCGCAAGTTGTTAAGGGGCCTTTTCACTTGGTATCTCAGGGCCTTGCAGCGGTGGATTTATGCCCCGCCCGAGTTCCCACGGAACGTGCTGGAATTCATGTGCACTGTGGCTTTTTCGCACTAGAGCGCCCCCCCTGTTAGTGCGCTTATTGGGCGTCCGTTTGGGATCGAACCGTGAAAACGCGGGAGGAGTAAACGATGAGGAAGCTAGCTCTCGCCGTAGCCCTGGTGGTGGCATCTCTAAGTTTGGGCGGATGCTTTGTCGGAAAAGGCAAAGCGCCTGCACCGATCGTCACCAAAGGCTAATCGGCACAATGATCGGTAAAGAGCGCTGGCGAAAGCTGGCCTCTTTACCGACTTCCTGATTATGCGATGCACGTTGGCATTTCGTCTTCCATGTTGAGGATGGTGCGGGCATGAGCCTGAAGCAGGTTCCACATCGTCTTCATAAGTCAGCCGCGGTCGCCTTTCTCGCCGCTGCTGGCATGGCATTCGGCATAAGCTCATCGTCCGCACAAAACGCATCTCCCGCCAGTGAGCCGCCTACCGAACATAGCCAACCGGTGGTGGCACATGAGCCTGCTCAATCACACACTGGCTCCAAGATCGAACCGAGCGTGGGCAAGCCCTACTATATTGAATTTCGCTCGCGCAGCGCGCAGAGCTACGGCCATACGTTCTCGATCTACGGACGCCTGAATGGGCAAGGCAAGATTGCCAGCAAGTCGGTCGCCGGACTTCATCCGTTCAGTGAAAGTGCAGTCCCCTGGATGATCGGACACCTGTTCCTGGTTCCGTCTGAAACCGGCGCGAGCGACGGAGACACCGAAGATCAATATGTTACGGCGCGGTTCCGCGTGGCGCTGAGTCAAGCTGAGTATGCGAAGGTCACGACCTTCATTAAAGGGTTGCAGAAGAAATCTCCCGTCTGGCATGCGGTGCTTTACAACTGCAACGCCTTCGTCGGGGACATAGCCCGCTTCATGGGCATGGAAACACCTTCGTCAACGATGTTGATGCCTGCGGAATATATCAATGGTCTGCGCGACCTTAATATGTCGCGCACGGCGGCAGCGGGCGTGATCGGAACACCGGTCAGGGTTGAAGATCCGGCCAAGCTCCGGGCTCAAGCCCTTAAATCGATTGAGAAGCAGGAAAAGCTCGGGGCGAGGGTCCATCGGCAATCGACGAATTCAGAATCCGAAGCGACAGCTCCGTCGGCTGTTACGGGTCAGACCAACGATCCGCACAGGAGAACGACGCCCGCTTCGAGCAAGAAATCGGAATCTGGACAAGGAAGGGTAGATTCTACCCGAGCAGAATTGAGCCGGCTGGTGCCGACAAACAATTAGCAAGCAGCTTCCTCAAACTTTCGAAGCCGGGCAATCGATGCTCGGCTTTTTTTATGGACGTACATGAGCGCCGCCTGCCCCCCTCGCAGCGACCTCACCGCGGTGCCCTCCGGGACAAGCCGAATTCAACCGGGCGCGTGGAACGAAAAACCGGCCCATCGGTTGCCTTGGGCAGTTCTCCTCCAGCGCTCAGTCGCGATCAGGTATCAGGCGTAGACATGGTGAAGAACACGACATGGGACTGTTCCCGATTAATCCGCGGCATCGCAGCGGGATCGCTGGTGGTACTGGTGGCGGTTAGCGGCAAGCCCGCTGCAGCGCAAAGCGCGGACGCCCAGGAGCGCTGCACGGAAGACGTGATGCGGCTGTGCAGTGAGTTCGTGCCCGATGCCGACTCGATCGTGGTCTGCTTAAAAGCCAAGAGACTTCAGCTCACTTCGTCGTGCCTTAACGCACTGGCGCCGGCACCGCTCGCATCACAGGTATCACCAACGAAAAATTTGCAAAATGCACGACGCACCGTTTCACCAGCTGACGCCGCCCGATCAACGAGAATTCAACATCAAGCCGCGGCTGCGCGCTGAGTAGGAATGGCCCTTGAGGTCAATTGATTTCGGGGCTTTCGAGCCGAATTCCCTAATCAACGGAACAGGGAATTTCTGAGCACGAACAGGGAAATCTCCAAGGAGAACACGGAAATTTTTCGCTGCTCTAACATGCCGCGTGTTACGGTTTGTTAGGAGCGCGACATCGTTCCGCGCTATCATTCGGCGAAAGAGAAAGGACCGCGAGTTATCGCCGGCCCTTTTCAACGATTGAAATTGAGGATCGCGCCCAGCGAGCTGGGACGAGTTCATGAGCATTTCCCGTCGCAACCTGTTGTGTCTGGCGGCAGGAGTCGCCGCGCTTCCCGCCCTGCCCCGGCCGTCAATGGCGCAGGACTATCCGACCAAACCGATACGCCTGATCGTCGGCTACCAGGCCGGGACAGCGCCGGATCTCATCGGCCGCATGATCGGTCAAAGATTTTCGGAGCAGTTCGGCCAACCGGTGATTATCGAAAATCATGTCGGTGCGTCGAGCAACATTGCTGCCGAATTCGTGGTTCGTGCTCCACCCGACGGATACACTCTGTTCGAGTTGACCTCCGTCAATTCGTGGAATGTCGCGCTATTCGATAATCTCAAGTTCGATTTGTTGCGAGACCTGGCGCCCGTTGCCAGCATCTATCGCGGGATTGGCGTTGTGGTGGTGCAGCCCTCGTTTCCAGCGAAAACTCTTGGCGAGCTGATCGCCTACGCAAAAGCAAATCCCGGTCAGCTACGCATGGGTTCGGGCGGCATCGGAACGCCTCAGCATCTTTATGGCGAGATGTTCAAGCAAATGTGCGGCATCGACATGCTGCATGTGCCGTACCGGGGCGGCGGACGATCGCTCGCCGATCTTCTCGGCGGTCATGTTCACATCATGTTCGATACATTGGTTACGTCCATCAACCACATCAGGGCAAATGAACTTCGGGCTCTGGCTGTCACCTCGCCAACTCGCGTCGCGCTGCTGCCGAACATTCCAGCTGTTGCAGAAGTCGTGCCTGGCTATGCGGCAGACGGCTGGCAGGGAATCGCCGCGCCTGCGGACACGCCAGTCGGGATCATCGACAAGCTCAACAAGCAGGTCAATTTGGCCCTCGCCGACCCGAATTTCGCAGCGAGGATCGCCGATCTCGGCGGCGTGCCGTTTGCGACCTCGCCATCGGAGTTTCGGACTTTCATCGCCGAGTTCACCGCTAAGTGGAGCACCATCATCAAGTCTGCGAACATCAGGTAACAGGCCGTGCCGCGGCTGCCCCCCCGCCTAGCGTCGTCAGCATGCGTTCAGCGGCCTTGAGATCGGCCGTATCCAAGCCCTCGGTGAATTGCTCGAAGATCGGCAGCAATAGCGCTCGCGCATCGTCCGAGCGCCGCTGGCCAGCCCATAGCGATGCGAGATCGGTTGCGGTCCGCAGCGCCCATGCGCGCGATCCTTGGGCGCGGCTCGCTTCCAGCGACTGCATGAAACACATTTCGGCATCCCCGATGCGGGGCTGAGGCATCGCCAGGAGAATGCTGCCCTTCAGACGCAGAAGCTCGGGGATGTAAGAAGTGCCGCCCCTCGCTTCGACCAGCCCGATCGTTTCGTCCACCAGCGCCACACCTTCCATGAACCGACCGCTGGCAGCGAACCCGCGTGCGAGCATGATATGGAATCGCGTGGTGAAACGCTCGTAGCGCGCCGCATGAAGCCTCTCCAGACAGCCCCGCAATATCTCAATGCCAGTCTCAACTTCGCCGCCGCGGATCGCGAGTTCGCCTTTGAGACCGCGGCCCACGTCAAGATAGGGCCCGAAATACTGTGCTTCCGCGCGGGAGATAAACCAATCCAGGTGCTGCTCTGCGGCGGCAGTCTCGCCGGTCCACAACAGCACCGTGATGGCGGTCAGCACAATGGCGAGCGACACCGGATGGTCCGTCCGTTCGGCGTCTTTGATCGCTTGATGCGCGCACGCCGACGCCTGGGCCGGATAGCCCTGCAGCCAAAGGGTCGTGGCCAGTGCGACGCGGGCCCAGTTGTGGTGGTCAAATCCGAAATAGATCGCGCGGCTGGTTGACACACCCGGTCCAAGCTCCAGTGCTGCCTCCAGTTCCACGCGGGCTCGACTGAGATCGCCCATGAGATGGCGTGAAATCCCCAGCAGCGCATGAGCCAACGCTGTTATCCCCGCGTCATCGAGCCTGCTGGCGATCTTGGCGCTGTGCTCCGCATATTGCAGGGCGACCCTGAAATCGCCGCCGCGCAGGTGGTACATGTGCAGCATGCCCAGCAGCCCCGCCATGTTCGAAATGTCGCCGCATTCCTCGGCAATTCCGAGACCTCTGTTCAAGGCCACATGCACCGGCTCGCTGTTGCCGCGCGTGAACATCAACGAAATTCCCAGGCCCGCCTGAAGTTGCATTTCCTCGCGCTGGCCGCGGCTTCTCTCGTCGAGAACAGACAGTGCTCGCTCCGACCACCGATAACATTCCGGCAACAGTGACATCGTCAAGAAGACCGGCGCGGCGGCGGCCGCAAGCTCAACACCGGTTCTCACATCGCCGTTTTCACCAAAACACCATTCCAAAGCCGCGCGAGCATTGTTGAGACCGGCGAAGTGTGGCGCCCGTTCCACTCCGGTCGACAAAGTCGCCCATTCGGTCCCGGTCTGCTCCAGCCAGCGCCGGTAATAGCTTGCGTGACGCACGGCCAAATCAGAAAATTCGGCATCGTCAATCTTGATTTCGAGCGCGTAGGCGCGGGTCGTGTCCAGCAGCCGATAGCGCATCATGGCGCCAATGGGGCGAGTGGCCAGCATCGACTTGGCGACCAGGCTCTCGATCGCGCCAAAGGCAATCGACCGATCCAGCGTCTCGCTGGCGACGACCTCCAGCGCCGCATCGAGCGTAAAATGTCCGACGAACACCGCGAGGCGGCGAAGCACCACGCGTTCCAGTTCGGTCAGGAGCTCGTAGCTCCAATCGAGCGTGGCCTGCAATGTCTTCTGGCGTGGCGGGGCCGTGCGCGATCCAAGCCATAACAGTGTCAGTCGCTGGTCGAGCAGCTCGGCGGTCTGCTGCAGGCCGTAGGATTCAACGCGCCTAGCCGCCAGTTCAATGGCGAGTGCCACGCCATCCAGTTTCCGGCAGATGTTGGCAATGATGGGTGCCTGCGCATCGCTGACTTCCAAATGGGCACCGCCCGCTATCGCGCGCTCGATGAACAATTGGACCGCAGGAAACCGCCGAACCGTCGCCGCAGTGAGCCTTGTGGTGTCCGGTGGACACGCCAGCGCATCAAGTCTGTAGACGTGCTCACCCTCGATCCGGAGAGCCTCGCGGCTCGTGGCCAGGATGTGGACCTGCGGCGCGGCCTCCATGATGCTTGCGGCCAGCGCGGCAGCCGATTCCACCAGATGTTCGCAGGTGTCGAGGATCACCAGTATTCGCTTGGTTTTTAAAAATGCGATCAGACCGGGAGTTGGATCATCGGACTGAACCGACAGCCCCATCATGGACGCCACCGCCGTTGCCGCGAGTCTTGGATCGCTGATCATTCCAAGATCGACGAAGAGCACAGAACCCGCGAAAGCCTCCGCCAAATGATGGGCAACGGCCACCGCGACGGTCGTCTTGCCGACGCCGCCGGCGCCGACGATGGTGACAAAGCGCGAAGCGGTCAGGTGCGCTGACAGCTTCAGAACGTCGTCATCCCGGCCGACCATCCGGGTCAAGCGGTGGGGAAGATTGGCGTGCGAAAAATTGGCAGCTGCGGCAGGCGCGATCTCGGGGGGGCTGCTGACGCGAGAGACTGGCGCGACGAAGCAATAACCTCGCCCCGCCAAGGTCGTGATATATCGCGCACCATCCTTCCCATCGCCCAGCGCCTTACGGAGGCCGGCCATGTGAAACCGCAAGGCGCCTTCTTCAACGGTGACGTCGGGCCACACCCGCGACAGCAGATCCTTCTTGCTGACGACCTCGTTCGGCGCGGAAATCAGCGCAATCAGGATATCGAGTGCGCGCGCCCCCAACTCTACGGGGACACCCTCTTTGGTGAGGAGCCTTTCGCTCACGACCAAGCCAAAAGGGCCAAACGATAATACGTCTTTGGTCTGATCTATCGCCGTCGCCATGGCGTCTTTGGAGCCTGTTCCGGGCCGCACCTTAGGTCAAGGGTCAACCCCAAACCATACAACGAGCGGTGATCGGGCTTCCCGGTAAGCCGGTACGCTCGAATCTGCATGGGAGTGGGCAGCGCTAGCAGCAGCTAACAGCGCCTCATAACGCATAACGGGCGTTTCCCGCCTCGCAGTCGTAGGAGTCAGGCCGCACGCAAGTGCCGCCGAGAGCGACTATTGAAGCGAGGAATGACCCATGAATACGAACAATGCCGCCGAAGGAATCGACCGAAATCGTCGCCGGCTTTGGGGCACCGCCGCACTGAGTATTGCCGCCGCCGGCGCCGCCATTGCGGTCATGCTGGCCGTCTCGGGTGGCACGGCCATTTCCGCGCAAGATAAATACACCGTGCGGGTACCAAACGGGCTCGCGTTCTCCGAGTTCAGGGGCTTCGAGGACTGGGCGACTGTCGCCGTCAGCCAGGCAGGAGACCTGATCGAGGTCATCGTCGCCAATCCCGTGATGATCAAGGCCTACCGGGGCGGCGTTCCCGGCAACGGCAAACCTTTCCCCGACGGCTCCAAGATGGCGAAGATCCATTGGAAAGCCAAACAGAGTTCTGAGGCTCCCAATCCGACCACGGTGCCGGACACCCTGCACGACATCGATTTCATGGTCAGGGATTCCAAACGGTTCGCGAACACCGGCAACTGGGGATACGCGCAATTCAATTACGACGCCGCGTCCGATGCGTTCAAGCCGGACGGAACGGGCACCGATTGCGGATACGCGTGCCACACCATCGTGGCGAAGAAGGACTACGTCTTCACGTCGTACGGCAAGCGGTGAACAGCAGACACGCAATAAAGGAGGATGCCATGACATCGCCAACGCGACGAGGTTTTCTGGCCACAGCAGCGGCCGCGGGCGCAATCAGCCTCCTGCCTGGGCCACTTGTTGCGGCGCGTGAAGGCGGCCCAATCCGCCCCTTCCGCGTCGCCGTTCCGGAGGAGCAACTCGTCGATCTCCGAAAGCGCATCGCCGCCACGCGATGGCCGGACCAGGAAACCGTCAGTGACGGGTCGCAGGGCCCGCAGCTCGCAAAATTCCAGGAGGTGATGCGCCACTGGGGTACGGATTACGACTGGCGAAAGGTGGAGGCGCGGCTCAACGCGCTGCCCATGTTTATGACCGAGATCGACGGGGTCGATATTCATTTCATTCACGTCCGCTCGAAGCATAACGATGCTTTGCCGCTCATCGTGACGCACGGATGGCCGGGTTCGGTCATCGAGCAGCTGAAGATCATCGATCCGCTCACCAATCCCACCGCCCATGGCGCGAGCGCAGCGGACGCCTTCCATCTCGTGATCCCGTCGATGCCCGGTTACGGCTTCTCCGGCCATCCCAGGGACAAAGGCTGGAATCCTGACCGCATCGCCCGCGCCTGGGCGGAATTGATGAAGCGCCTTGGCTACACCCGCTACGTCGCGCAGGGCGGCGACTGGGGCTCCCCTGTCTCCGGCGCCATGGCACGTCAGGCGCCCGACGGATTGCTCGGCATCCATATCAACCTGCCGGCGACAGTGCCGACCGACGTAGCCATGGCCCTCGCCGGTGGCGGGCCTGCGCCGGCGGGACTTTCCAGCAAGGAAAGTGCGGCGTTTGATTCGCTCGACACATTCTTCAAGAAGCATCGAGCTTATGGCGCGATCATGGGCACGCGGCCGCAAGCGATTGGCTACGCCTTGGCGGACTCTCCAGTCGGCCTCGCGGCCTGGATCTATGACTACAACAACGGCGAGCCCGCGCGTCGCCTTAACCGCGATGATGTTCTCGACGACATCACGCTGTACTGGCTGACGAACACAGCGACTTCGGCCGCCCGCATCTACTGGGAGACTGCCGGCCAAAGCGTAATTATCTCGGCCGCGCAGAAGACCGCGGACATCGCTCTCCCAGTCGCCATCACGGTGTTTCCGGACGAGGTCTATCGCGCCCCGGAGACGTGGGCCCGGCGCGCCTATCGCAACCTCGTCTACTTCAACGAGGTCGACAAGGGCGGTCACTTTGCCGCCTGGGAGCAGCCCGAGCTCTTCAGCGCCGAGCTCCGCGCCGCGTTCAAATCACTTCGCAAATCCTGACAAACACGGAGGTTCACATGAAAACGCATCTACTCTTGGCGGCAGCAGCCCTGCTCGTCGCGACCAGTTTGCCCCTGCCTGCGGTCCAGGCTCAGGAAGTGAGTCTGGGAGATATCAAGCGCATCGATCTCGTGCGGAACGATCTGAGCGTCCCCGGACGCGAGGTGATCCAGGCGCTCATTGAATTCGGCCCTGGCGTATCGGCCGCCAGGCACTCGCATCCCGGCGACGAGATCGCCTACGTGACCGAAGGCTTGGTGGAATACCAGCTTGAAGGCAGGCCGCCGATCACGCTGAAGGCCGGCGAATCGCTGTTCATCCCGAACGGGACGCCGCATTCGGCGAGAAACGTCGGCACCGGCAAAGCGGCGGAGCTCGCCACGTACTTCGTCGAGAAAAGCAAGCCGCTGCTCGTGCTCAGCAAGTGACATGTCTGACATCCAACGTGCCTCATTGATCACCAGTCTCAAATCACCGAAACCATAGGAGCTAAACATGAACGCTCAAGTCCGCGGCAACCCCGCAATCAACGCGACGAAAACGCAACCGGTCGACATGAAGTTCGAGGTCGTCGTCATCCCTGTTTCGGATGTCGAACGCGCCAAGCAGTTTTACGCCAGTCTCGGCTGGAGGCTCGACGCCGACTTTGCCGACGGTGACGACTTCCGCGTGATGCAGTTCACGCCGCCTGGTTCCGGATCTTCGATCATCTTCGGTAAGAACGTCACCGCGGCGGCACCCGGCTCCGCCCAGGGTCTATACCTGATCGTCTCCGACATCGAAGCCGCCCGCAAAGAGCTGCTTGGTCGCGGCATCAAGGTCAGCGAGGCGTTCCACGCCGGCGCCGCGCACGCCGGTCCGGATGAGCCCTATCTGTTTGGGCGGCTCCGGGTCGGCGGTCCGGATCCCGAGCGTCGCACCTACCACACGTTCGCCTCGTTCAACGATCCGGATGGCAACGGCTGGCTGTTGCAGGAGGTCACGACGAGGCTGCCCGGCCGGATCGACACCGCTGAGACGGCATTCGCATCCGCGGCCGACCTGGCAAGCGCGTTCCGGCGCGCGGCAGCCGCACACGGCGAACACGAGAAGCGGAACGGTGGACGGCACGATGAAAACTGGCCGGACTGGTACGCCGAATACATGGTGGCGGAGCAGGCCGGCAAGGAGCTGCCGCGATAAGTCCGCGGCGACGTCATGGTCACCGGGGCTACATCTCCGGTGACCGACGCGATGTCGAAATCAAAACGCTAGGCCACGGCCATGAGTAATCGCATCCTCGTCTTCTACGGCTCCTATCGTTCCGACCGTATGGGTATCCGACTCGCCGACTTTGTGATCGAGCGGCTGCGGCGCCGGGGTGACGAAGTCGAGCTGATCGACGCCAAGGCGGTCAACCTCCCGATGCTCGACCGGATGTACAAGGAATATCCGAAGGGCCAAGCTCCTGAAGCGCTTGAACGGCTCGCCGGCAAGATCCGCGGCGCCGACGGGTTTGTGTTCGTCACCGGCGAGTACAATTGGGGCGTTCAGCCCGGACTGAAAAACCTCACCGATCATTTCCTCGAAGAATGGTTCTGGCGGCCCGCCGCGATCGTGAGCTATTCG
>Ga0207701_10002547_pt1 | contig 18879 bp, 19 predicted proteins | sample KBSSwiSSwithPhiX_FD_184294 | JGI IMG/M metagenome (GOLD analysis project Ga0207701, IMG submission 184294) | Switchgrass rhizosphere bulk soil microbial communities from Kellogg Biological Station, Michigan, USA, with PhiX - S5 (SPAdes) (version 2) | ecosystem: Environmental > Terrestrial >... | reverse complement strand
CGCGCTCGTCCTGAGCAGTGTGTCGGGATGCATCTTCATGATCGCGCGGACCGGCTATCGCCTGGCCGTGGTCGGCGAGTCAGGCTACCGATCCGAACGCGCAGCTCTCATGACGTTTAACCAGACATTCCTCAAAGAGAACCGCGCCGCACAAGATGCACCTGGCTACCCGACCGTGTTGCAGGCACGGCTCCGTCATATGCGGTGGTTTTACGTTCAGCCGTTCTCGTTCCTTCCGGTGAATACGCTCACGTTCTTTCTCATCGGCGTCATCGGGTTCCGGCTCGGCTTCTTCGAAAAACCCGCGGCGCACCGGCGCGGCATTGTCGCGATCTCCATCTTTGGTGTGGTGTCGTGGCTGGCGGCTCTCTGGCTGTTTCAGGACGGCGGCTTCGATTCCACCAACGTCCGCGATCTGACCCTTGCCTACGTCAGGGTCGGGTTCGGTCTCGTGCGTCACGCGTGGCTGGCGTTTGCATACATTGGCCTCGTGTTGTTGCTGGTCTCGTACAACCCGGCGTGGGTCCGGCGTTTGGGCGCGCTCGCGTGGACCGGCAGGATGGCGCTGACGATCTACATGGTCCAGATCGCGACTCTGGACCTCCTCTTTTCGAATTACGCACTCCACGTGACGCTCACGCCGCTGCAGGCGCTCGGCACGGGCCTTGTGTTCTTTGCGCTCAGCGCGGCGTTCAGCCGCTGGTGGCTTGCACGGTTTCGATTCGGTCCGTTCGAGTGGCTCTGGCGATCAATCACGTACGGACAGCGCCAACCGTGGCGCATCGATGCGCGTGCGGCGACCGTTGGAGCGACGTGATCCAGCTGCAGCGTGACGGATTTCTTGCCACGCCATGAGCTTCAGCGCTAGCGTTCCGTGAGGTCCCTCACGAATCCCAGCGCGCCCGCCACCTCTCCGAGCTCGTTGGTGATCGGGCTGACGGAGCTCACGACCCTGCGCTCGGTGCCGTCGGTGCTGCGAACACGGAATTCGACCTCTTCGCTCCGGCCGGGAATTCGCCGCGAAAAACTCTGCTCCAGTTTCTGACGGTCATCCGGGTGAACGAAGTCGAGCAGCGAGCGGCCCGAAAGTGCCGCCAACGGCTCGCCGAGAATCTCGCCCATCCGGCGGTTTGCGAAGGTCGTCCGGTGCGACGTGTCGATGGTCCAGATTCCCTCGTGGGCCGCGTCGATGATCTGACGATACCGCGCCTCGCTGCGTCGCACGGATCGCTCCACCCTGTCGCGGCTGATGGCGACCGCCGCGAGATCGGTCGCCGCGTCCACCCACTCGACCTCGGATTCATTCGGGCCTCGCGGTTTCAGGTAATACATCGCGAAGGTGCCGAGCACCCTCCCATCCGACGCCAGGATCGGCGTGGACCAGCACGCCCGCAGCCCGTGCGGCAGCGCAAGCTGCGCAAATTCCTCCCAGTAGGGATGGGTGCTGATGTCCTCCACGATCACCCGCTGGCCGAGATAGGCGGCCGTACCGCAGGAGCCGTTCTTCGGGCCGATCGGCAGGCCGTCGAGCAGACGCGTGTATTCCACTGGAAGGGTGGGCGCCGCGCCGTCGCGCAGACATTGCTCTTCCCAGTCGACCAGCAGGATTGACGCGAGCAGCCCCACGCGCTGGGCCTCGATCAACCGGACGATGCGGTCGAGGACGTCGGGAAGCGCCCGCCCGCGCGCGATCAATTCCAGCACCGCGAAACGGCCTGCGTCGAATGTCGGCGAGGGAGGCATGACAAGGTGAAATATAGTGCCGGCCCAATGGCTTCTCAAGGGCTGAAAGCCACCGTCAGTGCCGCGGCCCCGCCACGACTCCCCAGGGACTCCCGCCGATCGAGACACGGCGTTCGATCTTGCCGGTGGCGGCGTCGATGAATGAGACGTCCCCCGAAGGGCCGTTGGCCGTGTAGAGCCGGCGGCCGTCGGGGCTGAGCGCAATCCCCCACGGCCTCGCGCCGACGTCCTGGATCACGCTCGTCTGCTGGCGGGTCTTCATATCCACCGTCACCACCGCCTTCGCCCGCCCCGTCGTCACGAACAACTGCCCGCCGTCGCTCGACAGCACGGCCCCCATCGGACGCGCCGGAAACTCAGAGACACCGGGTATCGCGAGCGGGATCTTCCCGCTGGCCTTGTTGGTTGCGGCATCGATTACCGAAAGCGCTGCGCCGTTCTCGCACGTGACGAAGATCGTGCGCGCGTCGCGCGAGAAGACAATGCCTCGCGGGCGCGGTGCCGTCGGAACTTGAGCCGTCACGCGCAACGACGTCGTGTCGATCGCCGCCACGACGCCGTCGGCTTCGCACGTCACGTAGACCACGCGGCCATCGGGCGCGACGGTGACGCCCTCGGGCTCCCCACAGATGCTGACCGACCTGGTCACGGCACCTTTGTCGAGATCCACGACTGCCATCGCGGCCGTGTCTTCGTTCGAGACATAGAGGAGCTTCCCGTCCGGCGACACATCGAATGCTTCGGGATCCGGACCGCTCGGATAGATCCGCTCCAGCTTTCTCGAGGCCAGATCGATCACGCCGATGCCATCCGCGGAACGGTCGGCGGGCGGAAGCTTCGATTCATCCACCCCGGGGCCGCCGATAGGCGATCCAGACAGCGCCACGAAGAGGCGGGACCCGTCGCGAGAAAGCTTCACGCCGCGCGGACGCTTGCCGACCGGCACCTGGGCTTCGACAGCGCCCGTCGATCCATCGAGGATGACGACCGTGCCGGCGGTCTCATTGGAGACGTACAGGACCGCGCGGTCTCCCGGCTCGTTCGAAGCCGGTGAACCGGCGTGCGGGCTCGACCACAGGGTGACAGCCAGCGCGAAGGCAAGGGGGGCCGATCTACTTGTACAGCCAGAACGCATACAGCGTGTTTCCCGCGGCGACGAGCAGATACTGCCTGCCATCGAGGAGGTACGTCGTCGGCGGATTCGAGACGTAGCCGATGTGCGTGTGCCAGACCGGAACGCCTGTGGCCGCATCGTAGGCGACGAGATTGCCGCCCGCGTCGCCCGTGAACACCAGCTTGCCGGCCGTCGTGAGCATCCCGCCGCCACCGCCGCCCCAGAACCCGAGATACGGACGGCGCCAGACGACGGTGCCGGTGGTGGGATCGATGGCGGTGAGGAAATCGCCGCCCGTCCCGACCTCGACCTCCTCGTGGCCACCGAGGCCCATCGACCCGCGGGGATCCGGATCCGTCAGGTAATAGAGCGAGTAGCCGTTGTGCTCCGACACGTAGAACAGCTTCGTGTCTGGCGAGTACGCCGGCGGCTCCCAGTTGATCGTGCCGCCCGAACCAGGCGACACGATGGCGCCGGGCACGAGGGCGTCCTTCATCGGATCGCGGCGCAGCGATCCATTGGGAGCGATGCTCTTCACCCAATTGGTCGCCGACCCGTACTTCGTCGTCACGAGGTGCTCGCCCGTGACGCGATCCAGCGTGAAGAAGTAGCCGTTGCGCGCCGCCGTCGCGACGAGCTTGCGCGGCTTCCCCTTGATGACGGCATCGAACAGGACGGGCGTCTGCGCCGAATCCCAGTCGTGCATGTCGTGCGGCGAGGTCTGGTAGTGCCACGCCATCCTGCCCGTGTCCACGTTCACGGCAATGAGCGTGCACGTGTAGAGGTTGTCGCCTTCGCCGCGCCCGGCCGTATACGCCGGAATGGGATTGCCCGTGCCGAAGATGTACAGCTTCGTCTCGGGATCGTAGACTCCAGGCAGCCAGGGATGCCCGCCGCCGTAGCGCGCGGCTTCGAGGCTCGGCCACGTCTCGAGTCCTGGATCGCCCGTCTTCATCGGCACCGTGTACAGCCGCCACTGCATCTCGCCCGTGTCCGGATCCAACGACTGGAGGTAGCCCGGCGAGTCGAGGTCGTTGCCGGTGCCGATGAGCAGATGATCGCCGACGATGATCGGCGCCGCCGTCGAGAAGTACTGCTGGTTGAAGTCCGCGACTTCCTTCCGCCAGCGCTCCTTCCCCGTCTTCGACTCGAGCGAGACCAGGTAGTTGTCGGGCGTCACCATGTAGATCTTGTCGTGCCAGATCCCGGCGCCGCGATTCGCAATCGGGGTCCCGCCGCGCGTGCGCCAGAAGTAGTGCCACAGCTCATGTCCGTCGCGCGCATCAAGCGCCCACGCGTTGTCGGGCGTGGTGACATAGAGCGTGCCGTCGATCATCAGCGGCGTCCCCTTGATGTTGGCCGGAACGACCGGCCCATCGGCTGGCCCGAGTCCGCCGACGATGGCCGGGGGCGCACCGCCGCGGCGGAAGTAGCCGAAGCCCTGCTCTCCGCCGGGACCGGCCGTCACGGATGCCACCCAGGCGAGGCTCAGGTGCTGCACCGTCGTCTGGTCGATCTGCGAGAGCGAGCTGTAGCGCTTGCCCGAGTAGTCGCCCGAGTACGTCGGCCACAATTCGCCAAGCGGCTTCAGCAGCTCCGCCGGATCGATCCCACGCCCCTGCGCTCCGATCACGATCGGCAGGCACAGGAGGCCGAGCACGGCAATCAGTCTCTTCGACATCATTTGAGGGTCGCGAGAAATGCGGTGACGTCCTGCACGTTCTTGTTCGTGTACACCCCGAGGAGCGCATCGTGGCGCGCGAGCGGGTTGGTGATCTCGATCTTCGGCGTGTCGCCTTCGCGGCGGATGGATCGTACGGTCCCGTCAGCGAGCCGAACCGTGACGAGGAAGTCGTCCACGCGGGCCAGCGCGCCCTCGACGACCTCGTTCGGCAGGGTGACCTTGACGGTCGTGATCGCGGCGGTCGACGGGCCACCCCTGTGGCGGTGTCCTCCCGCCCCCGTCGTGCGTCCGCCCGAGACCCACAGGTTCTGCAGCGCCTTCGCGTCCTCGACGCGGCCCGCGACGCCGGCGAGATCGCCGGTCGTGGAGTGGCAGGTCGAGCAATTCGCGGTGAAGTAGGCGCTTCCGGCCCTGGGGTCACCGACGACGATGTTCAAGACGACAGGTGGGCCGGGAGGCGGTCCGCCCTGCTGGCTGCCTTCGGCCTGCAGGCTGTGGATGTAAGCGACGACGGCCTTCGCGTTCTCGTCCGATATCGGGATGGCGACCATCGCGGTGCCGGGGCGCCCCTTCTTGATGACTGGCAGGACGAGCTCGCCGTCCCTGTCGCCGAGCACCAGCGCAGACCGCAGCAGGTTGACGCCGCCGAGCTGTCCGCCGCGGCCGTCCGCGCCGTGGCAGGCGCTGCACAGGCTGGCGTAGTTCGTCTTCCCGCGCTCGATGACTTCGGGCGGCGCCGGCGGACGCTGATGCGCCGGGAATGGCGGCGGTCCTTCCTCAGGATCCCGGCCGTGCGCGGGAGGCGCCTTCGGCGGTTCGACTGGCTGCTGCGCCGCGGGCGCGGCAGGCGTTTGAGTGGCGGCGGCCTGATTGCTCGAGCTCGCTGACAGACTGACGCCGACGATCAACCCCAGACACGCTGACACCCACGCTCGTGGTCTCATCCGGCTTCGGGCTCCCCACCTGGTCGAATCCGCATCATGACACGGCCTGTCGTGCGTGGTCCATCCGAGGCGGTCGCGATCGGAGTGGCCGTCCGATGGCGGCGCTGCCGGCTCAGCGTGTATGCTCATCGTGTCGCTGCGGCGCTCAGGCACGCGGCCAGGCCTGCAGGTCGCCAAGGAGTCGGACGATGAGCATGACCCCACAGTCACGCCGGGAGTTCCTGGCATCGATCACAGCCGCAGGAGCGGTCTCGCTCGTGGCGCCGCGCGGCGTCGACGCGAGGACCGTCCGGCGCAGTTTCGGCGCCAACGACCGCATCCGGATCGGCGTCATCGGGTGCGGCAACCGCGGCATCGACACCGAGATGGCCAGCGTGCGCGATCACGCGAAGGAAGAGAACCTGGAAGTGATCGCCGTCTACGACCCCTGGCGCCTGGCCCGGGAGAACGCGGCAGCAAAGGCGAAGGAGTGGTTCGGAACCGACGCCAAGCAGTGCAGGAGCGTGGACGAACTGCTCGGCCTCGCCGATGTGGACGCGGTGTTCATCTCCGCGCCCGATCACTGGCACGCCACGTACCTCGAGGCGGTTACGAAAGCGGGCAAGCACGTGTACGTCGAAAAGCCGATGGCGATCGAGATTGGCGAGCTCAACCGGGCGTACGCGGCCGCGAAGGCCTCCGGCGTTGTCATCCAGGTCGGCACCCAGCTGCGTAGCACCGCGGTCGCGATGGGCTGTCGTGAACTGGTGAAGTCGGGCAAGCTCGGCAAACTCTCGCGCATCGAGCAGGTACGCAACGGCGAACGGCCCTACTGGTACGAGTACCTCAAGCCCGATGTCCGGGCGGAGGACCTCGACTGGAACACTTTCACGAAGGGGCGGACGACGAAGGCCTTCGACCCGATTCTGTACTCGGGTTGGTACGGCTACTGGGAGTTCTCGCAGGGCCCCGTGCCGCAATGGGCCGTGCACTTCCTCGACACGGCACACTTCATTGCCGGCCTCGGCATCCCCGAGAGCTGCGTGTGCCTGGGCGGTGTCTACACGTGGAAGGACGAGCACGCGTTCACCGCGCCGGACCAGGTGCAGGCGCTCTGGCAGTACCCCGAGGGCCTGATGATCAGCTACACGACGAACTTCGGCAACAGCGCCGGCGACACGATCCGCTACTGCGGCGACAAGGGCACACTGAAACTTGGCTGGGAGGATGCCACCTACAGCGCGGACGGCGGCATCCATCGCGACGGCTCGATTCGCGGTGAGAACAAGGTCGAGCCGATCGAGCAAACGGACCACTGGGTGAACTGGTACCGCTGCATGCGTGACAAGAAAACGCCGAACGCCTCGCTGGATGCGGGCTACCAGCACGCGATCGCGAGCATCATGGCCACGATGTCGTACGAGAAAGGGCGCCGCGCGCGATTCGATGCCGCGAAGCGCACCATCTCTCTCGATTGACGCGCTCGCGCCCGTTATCGGCGACGAGCTCCGTTCTCCTACGTCGTGGTGCGCTTGACGCTCGCCGCCCGCGGACCCTTCGGGCTGTCTTCAACCTCGAACTCGACTCCATCACCCTCGCGCAGATCGGCGATGCCCTCGCCATAGATAGCGCTGAACCCAAACCCCTTGTCCACTCGCAGCGTCCGAATTGTCGCCGTCATTTGTCGATCTCCGATCCCTGGTTCTGACAATCGCCGTCGATTTCAACTGGACCTGTACTCACCTCCGAGTTGCTGAGAATGGCGAAACAGAGGACGACATCGCGGCATTTGCACCACGGCGCGGCAGCGTAGGAGTAGGGTCCGTGCAGAAGCATTCTAGTGTGAGGAAAGTGGGCCGGCTCGTCAGGGGCGCGGTCTACAGGGGCATCACGCTGATCGACCGAATCGTGAGGTGGAGAGACGCTGCGATCCTGCCTCCGGCGCACCTGCGCATCTACTACTACCGGACATGGGACAGGAAGCGATTCGCGCGTGCGTGCGAGGAAGCTCGTGCCGAGTTAGTGCGGCAGGGACTTCAACCCGAGCACCGCGTGCTCGATGTGGGCTCGGGAATCGGAAACCTCGCGCTCGGCCTGGTCGGGTATCTCCGCGGCGGCTACGACGGCGTCGAGATTCACACGGAAGCCGTGGAGTGGTGTCAACGGGAGATCACGCCGCGCCATCCGCAGTTCCGATTTCATCGCGCCGACATCGTCAGTCGCGCCTACAACCCGCGCGGAGGCGTACCGGCACGGGATTACAGCTTTCCCTTTCACGATCACAGCTTCGACTTCATTCTGCTGGCATCAGTCTTCACCCACATGCTGCCCGACGACGTCGAGCACTACGTGTCGGAGATCTCGCGCCTGCTCAAGCCGGGCGGCGTCTGCGTTGCCAGCTACTTCCTGTTGAACGATGAGTCGCGCGCCGCCGTGGAGGCCGGCCGCAGTTTCATGACGTTCGACGTTCCTCACACATCCGGCGTCTGCCGGCTGCACAACGAGTCGGTTCCCGAGGCGGCGGTGGCGTTCGAGGAGACGTTCGTGCTCGCGATCCATCAACGGGCCGGCTTGCGCGTGCGCGCTCTCCACCGGGGCGGATGGTGGAGAGGTGTCGCTGACTATCAGGATGTGCTGGCGGTCACACCGAACGTCTCGCCTCCGTCGTAACACTGCGACGCCGACGTGCGGTCATCCCGGCGACGATGTTCGGCGGCGAATCGCTACGCATGAAGCAACTGCGGTTGCTATCGCTTCCGTCGCTGACTCGTTCGGGCAAGTGCGACATGGTCGCCGGTGATCAAGGCCTCCTTCCTGGCAGCGCTCCACCGTTCTCGGGACACTCGACTTCCTCGCTTCGCTTGCGAGTCGAGTGAACACCCTTCGGGAGCAAACAGGAAAGGGTCTCTTGCGCCGCGGGGTCCTTTCTCTTACTGTTGAGCTTCCAAAGCTGCCAGTTCCGGAGAATTTCCGGACATTCGGCAACGACGTTTGGCTGAACGACCTCGTTGGAGGAGGCCGGGTATGCGACTGTCGTCTGCGGTGCGCGCGTTGCTGCGCGTGATCTTCGTGATCTTCCTGTCCGCAAGTGCAGTGTTTGCGCAGTCCTCACAATCGGTGTCACCCGCCTCTGTTCCACACCTGATCAAGATCGGCGGCGTCTTCCACCCGGCCGACGGGCAGCCGGCCGGCGCGGTAGAAACGGTCACGCTCTCGATCTATGCCGATCCGGAAGGCGTCCTCCCGCTGTGGCAGGAGACGCAGACCATCGTGCTCGATGGGCAGGGCCGCTACACCGTGCTCCTCGGCGCCACCCAGGAGAGCGGCATTCCCGCCGCGGTGTTTGCCTCTGGCGACGCGCAGTGGCTGGGAACGGTGTTCGAGCGCCCCGGTGAAGTGGAAGGCCCGCGCGTCCGGATTGCCAGCGTCCCCTACGCGTTCAAAGCGCAGGACGCGGAGACGCTGGGGGGGCGCCCGGCGTCCGACTTCGTGCTGACGCCCATCGCCAAGGATCATGAACGCCATACAGCCGGCGCCGCCAAAGGTGACACCTCATCACCGGCGACGGCCAACGTGGTGCTGCCAGGCACGACGAATTTCCTCGCGAAGTACGTGAACAGCGCCGATCTGGGCAGCTCCGCGGTCTACGCGGCCGGCAGCGGCGCGGTGGGCATCGGCACGACGGCCCCGGCGGACTGGCTCCACATTCGCTTCACCAACACCGGCGGCACGGCGACGGGGCTGGCGGTGCAGAACCTGGGCAATACCGCGACGTCGTACTCGGGCATGCTCTTCTACGACCAGCTCGGGCAGGCCGTGCAGTTCCAGGGCTTCAACAACAGCACCCACGAGTATCGCATCAACAACGTCGCGCAGGTGACGCCGGGCGGCGCCTTCAACGGCTCCATCAACTTCATGATCGGCAGCACGTCGAAGTTCTTCGTTGGCAGCACTGGCGTCGGCATCGGCACGACGTCTGTCGGCCCAGGCCTCGACGTCAGCAATTCGCTGACTGGCGCCCTCGTCGCGACCATCGCCGCGTCGACCTACGGCACGACCCCGTTCGGAGGGACTTTCGTCGCCAGGAAGGCGCGCGGCACCCAGGCGGCGCCGACCGCGGTTCAGAACGGCGATCAGCTCGCTCTTTTCGCCGGAGTGGGCCAGGCAACCACCCACTCCGGAGCCTTTGGCAACGGCATGGAGATCAAGGCCGCCGAGAACTACACCGACGCAGCGCAGGGCACCGCCTTGAACTTCTACACGACGAAGATCGGCACGAATACGACCATCAAGGCGATGACTCTCAGTGACTCAGGCAATCTTGGCCTCGGCACGAACGCTCCGTCCGCGCCGCTGGAAGTGTCCCGGACAGGCACGAATGCAGGGGTCGTGTCGACGCTGTATGCCAACGGGGCGGATGCGGGGTCATTTCTCGTGGCCCAGACCGCGCGCGGAACGGCTGCCGCGCCGGCGGCGATACAAGTAGGCGATTTCCTGGGCGCGCTCCTTATCAACGGGTATGGGACCACCGGGTTCGATGAGGCTGCCGCCGTTGGCGCGATTGCGGCTGAAAACTTCAGTGACGCGGCACGAGGGACCGTCCTCGCGTTCGCCACGACGCCGCTGGGAGGAAATGACAGCGTCATAGGCATGGCCCTCCTGCCATCCGGCAATCTCGGCATCGGCACACCGTTGGACGTCAATGGCCTGCCCACTGCGACAGACAGGCTGCAGGTGTTCGGGGATGTCCGAGTGGGAACGACCGGCACGAACGGGTGCGTGAAGAACTTCGCCGGTACGGGACTGATCGGCACGTGTTCGTCCGATCGGCGGCTGAAGAAGGACATCACGCCGTTTGGCCTGATGCTCGACAAGGTGACCGCGCTCCAGCCAGTGCACTACTTCTGGCGCACGAGCGAATTTCCCGATCGGCATTTCGGGAACACTCAGAACTACGGCCTCATCGCGCAGGATGTCGAGCAGGTCCTGCCGGAACTTGTGGCAACTGACAGTGATGGTTACAAAGTGGTCGACTACAGCAAGCTGCCGTTGCTCACCATCCAGGCTGTCAAGGACCTGAAGTCGGAGAACGATGCGCTGAAACAACGCGTCTCCGAGCTCGAACGGCTCGTGAGCGAGTTGCTCGCCGCGACACCTCGGCCAATGACGCGTCGCTGAAAACGCCTGCTCGAGCGTGAGCACGCCTTGACAGACGGCTTAACTGGGAGCCCTTCGATGAGCTGGCAGGAAGAGTTCAATCGTTCCTCTCTCTCGCGATTCCTGAACAGGCCATCCGGGCGGGCCTTTCGAGTAGTTGCCGGCATTGGCTTTCTTGTCGTCGGTTATCTGTCGCGTCGTCACTTGCTCGGCCTGGTCGCGATCATCTGGAGCATTTTTCCGCTCAGCGCCGGCGGATTTGACGTGTGCTACATCAGCGCCGCGCTCGGGGGACCGCTGTCTGGCTCAACTATCAGAGCCCGGTATGGCTCTCCTTCCGGTACCAAGCCAACCTGACGGAGCCTTTCGTGAACACTCCGTGAGGGCTCGAGGCGATTCGCCGCTCACGGACTATTCACGGCTTCTACTCGCAGCAGGCACTCGCCGTGCGCCAAGCGGCGCGCGCCAAACGGCAACTGTTTTCGAGAGCGGCTTCGACAACGAGGCTAATGCGACTGCGTGCACAGCAAGGGCCGCCTTGCGACGGGCCTCGTCATGCGGTGCGCTGCGGCGAGGACTGGGCGCCCGCGCTAGCGACGCGGCCCGCGTCAGGGCTTTTCGACGACACCACAGGCGATCCGCGCTCCGGCGTTACCGGCCGGGTCGGTCTTGTTGTCGTCTGGGTTGGCGTGAACGACGATGGCGGTGCCGCCTGGATGGAACAGCGAGTCTGGCGCGGTGCCGAGAGAGAGGCCCGGCACGGTATAGGAAAGCGATGCCGTGCCGTCCGCGGCGACTTCAAAGTTCAGCAGGTCGCCGGCGTGGGACCCCATCGGGTTGTCGGTGCCGTGCTGCTTGCCGGCCGGATTGAAATGGCTGCCGGCGCTCGCGAAGTCCTTCGGCTCGCATTTCCCGACGGTGTGAATATGAATTGCGTGCGTCCCTGGCGGCAGACCTGTGAAGGTTCCATTGAGCGTGACGGCCGTGCCGCGAATCGTCGGGTAGAGGTTCACGGTCCCCACGACCTTGCCGTCGGCGTCCTTGAGAATCGCCTTACCCGCGAGCGGCTGAGGCTGGGCCAACGCCGACGCGCCCGCCATCAGGACGAACATCGAGATCGCATACGCACGAGTCATGGACACCTTCCTCTGGCACTGTAGCCCGCGTGTAATTGGCAACGCAACCGATCGGTGTCGCACGCCGGCACCGGGCATGTTGAGGGGCATACAGAGCAAGGGCCGCATCGCTGCGGCCCTGCTTCCTCGACGACGACGCGGTTACGCTCCGGTGGCGCCGCAAAGCGCTGAGCGGACCCGTGAGAACGGGGTCAGTCGACCGGCCCTTCAGCGACGTCGCCGCAAGGCCGACCGTCCTGCGGCCAAGAGACCCGCGCCTAACAGGACGAACGTACCAGGTTCCGGGACCGCAGCTTGCGGGGCCGCAGTCCAATCGCCATCGACCGGGAACCACTCGGCAGCAGTCATAATGCCATCTGGAAAGGTGGAAAATGTCTCGCCTCCGATTCCATCTGCACCGAAAGGCATCGAAAAGCCGAGCCCCATAACTCGGTCGATTGCGGGATCGGCAGGAGTAGGGGGAGGGATGGTTGGAAACACGATGTCTATTTGCCCACCATCCAGCTTCGACCCATCAACGGAGGAGATCGCCACACTAGCGACAGTGCCAGGCAGCAGATTGTCCGGCCCGAGGTGAAACACGCCGTCGTCCAGGAACAAGCTGATCAGATCCGACGAATCCGTGGTGCTCCAACCACTGTCGGGGCTCGCTGGCGGTGTCCTGACCTCCAATGTACCGATGACAGCGGTTGAACCCGCCTCGCGATACTCGTAGATGACGCTGGCAGAGCTTGCCGCTCCGAAGAGTGCCAGCAACATGATCCCAAGAGCGCAGCGAAACAGAGGCGACGCGACGTTCAGTCTGTTCATGACGTCCGTCCTTTGAAGCGAAGGGATCGCATGCTGGCACACGCACGACCGAGGCTACTCGCTCCGCAGAAGACGCTGTGGGTCGGCCTGCCTACCACGGGCGGAATGTGCCGCACGAATATCCCGGCCCGTTGATGAAGCGCGCCGCAGACCGTGCGTTGGCGTCGGCCGATGCCCCGAGCCGCACGCTGTTCGGCACCCAGCTCTGTGACTGATCGGCGACATCACACAGGAACTCGACCTGCACCTGGTTCGGCGAATGGAACCGATTGGCGGTCCCGTCGTTCTCCCACAGCGCCCCGAAGACGTACTTGCTCACGCCATGGAAGTAGAAGTAGTCGCACGCCGAGAACGTGCAGGCGCCCAGGGTGCACGTGCCATCCGGGTTGTTGACGCACGGACGATGACCGCCGGCCGAGCCGTTGTTCCAGTTGTACTTCCGCATCCACGCGTGCCACGACTCGTGCATGAAGTCCCCGGCGCGTGATGCCGGATTCGAGTTCGTCGCTGCCGGGTCGTAGAGTGGGCAGTCCGTCAGCAGCCTGTCCGGCGGGAGGAACTGGCCGAAGAAGGCGTTGTCGTCGCTGATCTGGTGAATGAAGTGATCGTGGAAGTTGCTGCTGGCGGCTTCCGCGGCGGCGCGGTAGTCGATCGTGCCGTGGAACGACTGGTCGTTGTTGTCCAGCAGACCGTAGGTGACGAGGTACGCGGCGTTCCAGTGCTTCGGATACTCGAGGCTGCTGTTGCAGGCGTCATTCCACCCGCGGCCGCTCCAATCGCTTTCGCGCATGTCGTACGCCCGGTATTGCCAGAGGAAGTAATCCTGCCAGCAGCCGTGGGTGTTCCAGAGGTCGGTGTCCGCCTGGCTGGCGGACGTCTGCACGCACAAACCGTAGGTGACAGTCGCCACCATCACCAGGGCGCACGCCTGAGCGCTCACGATGACCAGGGATTTCATGGAGCCCTCCTCAATGACCATGCCAGTTGTGGTGGTGCGCGGAACGGATCAGAACCGTGGCACTGGGTCCTTGAAGTCGTACGCCTTGCCGGGTTTCGACTGGTTCGACGAGCGTTCAGGTGCGGGCGCGGCCGCTTCCGGATGCGCGTGAAGATAGGCGTCCAGCCTTCGATTGAACACGTCGGCGCGGTCGCCCGGATTGCGGTTCGGGCGATCGAGGAAGACCTCTTCCCCTTTGCGCACGTACCGCCTGAGCGTGGCGCGAGCCTCCTCGGTATTGTCGTGATTCATGAGGTACGTCCTGATGGCCTCGGCTCGCACGATGCGCGATTCATGCTGCCCGACGGCCCAGAAGACCTCGCCGTTGCTCTCGGCCGTGTTCATGTACGCCAGGCCGGCGACCGCCTTGCCCTGCAGGGTCGCGAGCGCCGTCTGTGCAGGGTCTTCTCCTTCGAGCAGCGGAGTACGAGCGGGAGGGAGGGGAATGTGGACGAATTCTTTCAAGTAGGAGAACGCGTGAGGACTCCGCATCTCTCCCAGGACACTCAGTCCGAGCAACGCGCGGCTGTGATCGATCGCGCGCGCAGCGGTGACCTCCTCGGAGAGCGCCCGGACGATGTCCGCATTTCCCGCAGCCGCGGCGATTTCGCGCCGCCCTTCCTCGCGCTGGGCCGTCGTGGAGGCGCCGGCCCACGCAAGAAAGTCGCGAACCGCGCGGCGCGCGTCTTCCGCGGAGCCAACGAGCCTTGGCGCCGGCTTCGGTGGTGTTTGCGCGAGCAGCTCGCTCGGACGCAGCCGACTGGCATTCGCGGTCTTTGGTGGCTGGTGCCGGGCACATTGCCAGGCGGACAGCATGACCAGGACCGCCGCGAGAAGAAACGTTCGTGACGATGGGGGGCGCCTCGCCATGTTCTGCTCCGTGTCGCCCACGACGACCGATAGACGCCCGGCCGTCCGCTGGGGCGGAAACCCGAGAGGGAACGTGTTCAGCGTGCGGTGTCGCGCATCTTGAATCGGCCGACGTCACGACGCAAGAAAATTGCGTGCCCCCACCGGTGCAAATGCAAGAGCTAAGTGGACGAGGTTGACGTTGAGGTTGAGCGAAGCTCGGCCATACAAAGACGCCGCGTCGGACGCAGGTAGCCGCGGAAGCCGCGTGTGCTGCGACCGAGCGGCAGCGAGATCGCCGGCGCACCGGCGGACGTTCTGGAGCGGCGTGAACGCGGCGAACGTGCGCACGCGGTCGTAGTGGGTCTCGTACGGGAGATCCGTGGCGAGGTAGCCGAGGGGCGGCGCGGGCGCCGCCGTCGGTGAGATCAGCACGTCGTAGCGCTCGAGCACCTTCGCGTAGTCCCGATCGAAACGGCGGATGCGGAGATCGCGCCGAAGCAGAATGCGAGCGGAAACAGACTCCCTCTTGCCATGTTCGACCACCTCCGTTCTTTCATCTAAGTCGGCCTGAACGAGACGAAACGAGGTCGCCGCTTTCTAGGGCGCCTCAGGGCTGGGCGGCCGCTAATGACCGCTAACGAAGGTTCACCGGCTACCGACAGTGAGGATCGTCGCTGATAGGAGTTGAGCTTCACCGCTTCTTCGCAACACAACGCGCCTCCTACGTCCATCCAACGGCTTGGCGCCACCACGGGCTGCTAGGCGATCCGTCGGAGGATCGCATAAACGCTGCTGGGTCGCCACGGACCTCCCTGCCTCGTCGGTACTGCTTCTGCGCTCAGTCGGGCGGCCATCGCGGCGACGCTGAGTCTCAGCGCGCGCCTGGTTCAGCAGCACCGCAATCCTGCTGCTGGCGATAGCGACTGTCGCGGCTGACCTGCCCGCGCGCCGCGGGATTCGCATGGCGCCCGTGGATGCGCCGAGGGTCAACTGATGACAGCCACCGAATTGAAAGTCCCCTCACCGATTTGTAACAGTGCGGCCCGGAATCGCTGAACTCCTGCGGAAAAGGGGCCGGCACGTGCCTTGCGGTGTCCAGTGGCCGTGGCAAAGCGGACTCTCCCGCTTCGAGCGGGCCGAAGCGTGCGCTGGACGATCGAAGTGTTGCCGAAGGCCGGCGCCAAGAGCGGCGCGCGCGGGAAGAAGACGACTGGAAAGCCGCGGCGAGCAAAGTCGCCTGCGAAGAAGGCGCGCGTACCGGTGGCACTTTCGGTCGAGCCGGCTCGTTCTGTAGCGACACCTGCTACGGCAAATCCACCGGCGCCTGTGCAGCGCGCGGCATGGCTGCGGGCGGTGGTCCTGGCCGCGGCTGTGGTGCTCGTGGTCGCTGTAATCGCGTTCCCGCGTCGATCACCGGCGCCGGCCGCGACTGGTTCGGACGCTCAGGAACGGATTGCGCCTGCTGTCGCTGTCGCGCCGAGCACGCCGTCGATCGCACCGGCACCGATCGCGGCGCCAGTGCTGAGCGCCGCGCCACCGGCAGCGTCCATTGTTGCCACAGCGCGGGCCGTGAGTGAGCAGCCGAATAGATCGACCGTGAAGCCCGTCACGAATCGAGTCATAGGATCCAGGAAATCACTTGCACCGGTCGCCGCCACGGAGACAGCTGCCGATCCACCCAAACACGACGACCCCACCCCAACGCCGGCTGCGCCAGAAACGCCGGCTTCGCCCGCGACAACTTCGACAGGAATCGTCGTACCTGCACCCGTGACCATCACCGGCTGTCTCGAAGTCAGCACTGACGGAGACACCTTCCGCCTGAGCGACGTCGAGGGCGCGGACGCGCCAAAGTCCCGCAGTTGGCGCACGGGCTTCTTCAAGAAGCGACCGGCACCTGTGGTTCTTGTCGAACCTGCCGACCGGCAAGCGCTGACTGCCAACGTCGGGCATCGCGTCGCCGCCACCGGACAACTCGCCAGCCGCGAACTGAAAGTCAGCTCGCTGCGCGTCATCGGTTCTTCCTGCAACTAACCGGACCCGCGCGCTGCCTCGCAAGTCACCACGGTAAGAACCTGGTTCGGGTACGCTTTATCGAGGTTTAGAAACGTCGGCTGGCTGCGGCCTGTTCGACAGAAACTTGGGGCTGACCACCATTCCGCAGACTGTCCGAATATCCCGACATGGCTGGCCGCTGCAATGGCAGTGATACTGGAAGTCTGGATGCTGGAAGTCTGGATGCTGCTGTCGGCATCTTTCGAGTTGGCGCAGGTCTGGAGTCACGTGCGGTTCCCGTCAGCGACCGACGTCGTGATGAATGTAGCGGGGAGTGTCGCCGGGGCGCTGATTCGTTGATGCAGGCCCCAAAAGAAACCGGCTGCAGCAAGGGCCGCATCGCTGCGGCCCTGCTCTACAACAGATCCCGCTGTGGGGATCACATTTTCGTGAGGGCAAGGCTCGCTCGCGACATTAACCGGCCAATAACATGATGGTCCTGTGTTTGCAGGAACTGCCAAAGACACATGGACAGCGAAAGCTATCACTCCGCCTACCGGCTCGGGATCGGTATTACGCTTCTCTATGTGGTCGGGCAGCTCGTCCCAGCCGTAGGAAATTACGCCACGTTGGTGGTGGACATCGCTCACCACTCGCAGGAGACGAAGTCCGCACAGCCCAAGTTGAGCGCCGCGAACCTCGAATCTGCGCTGCTCCGAGCAAACCAATTCAGACCAGACTCTCAGCTCCATTGCGAGTCGGGCAGCCAGGGTTGGGACTACGTCTGCAACTACATGCCGACTCCGACGCAGTCTCCTACACGATTGCAGTTTGGCGTCAACGTGGACGCGATGCGGTGGCTACAGGTTTCGCCTCTGCGACCGGCCGGAACCAACCTCCCTCCGCCGGAGAAACGGGTGACAGGCGGTCCGCTCTAGCCGAGTACGGAGCGAAGTCCTGTCGCACCGGTCGCGTCAGTTCGAGCTCCACAACCCCCAAGCCCACTTGGAGTCTTGTGCGAGACGGCGCGCCGCCGTCCAATGGCGGGCATGGAGTACGAACGTCTCTCGACGCTGACCCGGATCTAGCCGCCAGCGTTAGCAGCCTGTCATCTTTGCGCCCTCTCGGAGTCACTGAGTCCGTCGTCTTCGCTGGCCATGCGACCTGATCCTCCTCGTGGCGGTAGCGTGGAGAAGTATGGCCGCCCCGCTTACTTCTACAGCCAGCGCCGAACCCGCCGCTGGTAGCTGCCGTACTCTGCTCCGAATACCTCGGTCAGCTTTGCTTCTTCTACGGGAATCACGACCCAGTTCACGTACCCAAGCACCAACGGCAACAGCACAGGTGGCCAGACTTGATGGAGTAGTATCGCCTCGCCCAGGTACGCGACCGCCAGACCCACGTACATCGGATTCCGACTGACGCGATACGGACCCCACGTCACCAACCGCGAAGAGGCCCTGCCAGGTACCGTCGTTGTGCGAGCCTTGCGAAACGTGACCAAGCCCCAACCCGCGATGACCGCTCCAACGGTGAACACGATGGCGCCAACTCGCAACGCCATGTCGGTGCTGGCTCCAGCACCGAAGTGTAGAGGCCAGACGTGCTCGAGGGCGACCCCGATCAGGTAAGTGAGCACGAACACCCACGGCACCGGGACCCGCATGAGCAGTCGGAAGGGTGCGGAATTGGCGTCTGGACGGGTATTGCTCACCCCGCTACGCTCCTTCTCAGGTCGGCCGAACGAATAGCAGGCTGACCAGTCTAAATCCGCAGTTCCCGCGAAGATCGCAGCATAACGCGGAATCGCTTCCGCGTTGACGGCTCGCACACTGCTGAATGGACGATGCGTTCCAGCCATCAGAGCGGATTCCCTCGCTGGATTGACGCGACCTGCGAGCACATTCAGCTCGAGCTACTCGGCGACCGCTCGCTGATCTTCCCGATCAACTCCGCATCCAAAGAAGCGGCGTACAGCGCAAGGGCCGCATCGCTGCGGCCCTGCTCACTCCACGACGCTGGCGTTCAGGATTTCGGGGGCGCCTGCACGTAGTCGACGAGCACCCACACCTCGCCACGCACGAGGTCTCTCGCCTTCCCTGTCCGGTCTCCCAGCTCGTTGACGCTCATGCCGATCCCCGCTCTCTGTACGACGCCGGCGAAGTCGAGGCCCACGATGTCCTTGAAGTGGCCGTACCCGCTGACCGTCGCGTAGCCATATGGATAATCGGTTCCGCCTGGCAGGATGCGGCCGTAGACGCCCCAGTTGAGCAGCGTCCCTTCCTTGATCCGCACGTCGTGCAGCTTTTTCCAGACCTTTTCGGTCTCCAGGTAGTTTGCATCACCGCCTGATGGCACTTTCATGTACTCGACGCTCAGGAAGGGCGCCGGCTTGGCAAGCGGTGTCACGGGAGTGCCGTCCAGTGTTCCCCACGTCTCGGAGCGCACAAGCTCGCGAGCCGCGAGTG
>Ga0207701_10002546_pt1 | contig 18882 bp, 13 predicted proteins | sample KBSSwiSSwithPhiX_FD_184294 | JGI IMG/M metagenome (GOLD analysis project Ga0207701, IMG submission 184294) | Switchgrass rhizosphere bulk soil microbial communities from Kellogg Biological Station, Michigan, USA, with PhiX - S5 (SPAdes) (version 2) | ecosystem: Environmental > Terrestrial >... | reverse complement strand
GCGATCATTGCGCCGGTCGGATTCGTGTGCGATCACATCGAGGTGCTGTACGACCTCGACACTGAGGCGGCGCAGGTGTGCCGCGAGATCGAGCTGCCCATGGCCCGTGCCGAGGCGGTCAATGACGATCCGCGGTTCCTCGACATGATGGCGGACGTGGTGCTGAAGACGGTCAATCGATATCGGGGAGGTAGGGCCTTGCCGGTTCGTCCCCCCGTGTGAGCTCCCAGGCGCGCAGGATTTTCCGGCACGTGCAGAACCGCCCAAGGTGACAAGCCGCAATCGCGGTGGCCTCGAACTCCATGGGCTCAATCGACGGCGGCTGCGCCCCGTGGCCTACCGTGATGTGCGGAGTGAACGCCCCGAAGCTGGCGTGCTGCCGAAAGCCACTGACCCAGTGCACGTCGGCGACCCGCCCGCCGCCATCGAGAAATGCGTGTGCATCGGCGCTGGTCCGCTCCAGAGCCTTCAGGGCTGTCATCAGACGCTCGTGCAGATCGAGGAGCGCCGGCGTCCGCTCGATCGCCATCCACAAGGTGTGGCCGCTCTGCCCCCCGCCGGTGATCGTGAGGTGAAGGGGCAACAGTCCTTCCAGTAACTCATCGATCTCCGCGTAAGCGCCATCGAGCTCTTCGTACCTGATGACGTGCTGTGTCAGCGTGATGTGCGGCAGATGCGTGGCATCAAGCACGAGACGCTCCGAACCATCGCGCGGAAGCGCAGCGCTGCAGGCGATTGCCCGCGCCATGACATCGGGCGGTGGCAGGATCGCGACACCCAGCGCGACGAGCTTTGTCATGGCCTGCATGCTAGCATCCGGCCCATGGCACGGACGTGCGCCATCGCGACGCTGCTGGCGTTCTGTGTGTCCTCGGCGCTGCATGGACAGTCGGCGATTTCCTACCGCCTGACATTCGCCGATCGCGCGCATCACATCATGCAGGTGGACGCCGTCTTCACCGACGTTCCCGCTGGTCCGCTTCAGCTGCGCATGAGCCGCAGCTCTCCCGGCCGATACGCGCTTCACGAGTTCGCGAAGAACGTACACGGCGTTGGAGCGACGGACGCTGGCGGTCAGCCGCTCACCGTCACCCATCCGAACCCGCAGCAGTGGGATGTCAGCGGGCACTCGGGTGAAGTGCGCGTGTCGTACCGGGTCTTCGGCGATTGGGTGGACGGCACCTACCTCGCAATCGACAACGCGCACGCACATATCAATATGCCGGCCGGGATCATGTGGGCCCGCGGCTTCGACTCGCGGCCAATCAGCGTCCGATTCGAGCCGCCGCCTGGCGCGTCGTGGCGCGTCGCGACGCAGCTGCTATCCGGCCGCGATTCACTGACGTTTACGGCGCCCAATCTGCAGTATCTGATGGACAGCCCGGCCGAGTTCAGCGCGTTCGCCCTGCGGACATTTACGGTCTCCGATCAAGGGCGAACTCCTGTCTTCCGAGTGGCGGTCCACCACACGGGCACTGACGCCGATCTCGACTCTCTGGTCCGCGACGTCGAGACGGTCGTGCGCGAAGCCCGTTATGTGTATGGCGAGTTTCCAGCGTTCGACGCGAACACCTATACGTTCATCGCCGACTACCTGCCCGGTAACGACGCCGACGCCATGGAGCACCGCAACAGCACGATGATGACGTCACCGCGTCCGGTCGGGAGCGACCGGATGGAGCACCTCGCATCGGTGTCCCACGAGTTCTGTCACGCATGGAACGTCGAGCGCATCCGGCCGGCGTCACTCGAGCCGTTCAACTTCGACGACGTGAATATGTCGGGGGAGTTGTGGCTGGCCGAGGGGTTTTGCAATTACTACGGCTCGCTGGTCCTCCGCCGCAGTGGCTTGATGAACGTCTCCGAATACGTTCGTGACATCGGCGCCGCGATCGTCACGGTCATATCGGCGCCGGGTCGACAGGTGCGCTCTGCTGTCGAAATGAGCCAGATGGCGCCGTTTGTCGACGGGGCCCGGTTCAACGATCGCTCCGATCTCGCAAGTACGTATATCTCGTATTACACGTGGGGTGAGGCACTCGGCGCCGCCCTCGACCTCTCGCTGCGTGAGCGCAGCGACGGCCGGATCACGCTCGACACCTACATGCGTGCGCTGTGGGAGAAGTTCGGCCGCTCCGCCGCGCGGCGACCTGGCTACGTCGAATCGCCGTACACGCTCGCAGACTTGAAAGCGACGTTGGCAGACGTGTCTGGGGACGCCACGTTTGCCACGCAGTTTTTTGCCCGCTATGTCGAGGGCCATGATGTTGTCGATTACGCGAGCCTGTTGTCTCGCGCTGGTCTGCTGCTGCGGTCGCGACCGGCGACCACGAAACCAGGTCCCGACTCTGACCTGGAAGTCGTGCTGGCTGAGTCGGCCGGTCAGCCGCTGACGGATGCGCAGCGCCGTTTCCGCGACGCATGGCTCAGCTCGGGCGCGCGGAACATCTTTTGATCCAGCAGGTCCACGGCTAAGGTGTGAAGATGAACTTCGGATCACTTCTTCGCGCATTCGACACGGTGGCCGCTGTTCGCGACGCCGCGCGGCGCCTCAAGACGGCGGGGCCATCCCAACCGTCACAACCAGAGGCCGCTCTCACGCCTGCGAATTCGCTGCATGGCCCGATCGAGGCCCGCCTGACCGGCGTCGTCATTGCGGCGCTGAGGGAGGCATTCGATCGGGATCGCGCGCGGCTGGATCTCGAACGCGCACAGCTGGACGAGCAACGTCGTCGAGCCGACGAAGCGTTGCGCGCTGAGCTCCGTCGTCAGGTCGTGGATCGTGAGGTCGGACGTCTCCGCTTGATCGCCGGCACGGCGCTCGTCGGTTGGATCGCGGCGGTGGCGTTCGCGTTGACGCGGCTGGGGGGCATGTCGCCGGTGTCGCGTGCGGTGAGTGCTGCCGGATGGCTGTCGCTGCTTGCCGCGATCGCGGTCGCCTTCATCGTGCAGGGGCGGATCGGCGCGGCGGCGACCGGATCGTCTTCGTCCGTGGGGGACAGCCGTTCTGGCGATGCGGCGCTCGGGCTGTTGATTGTGGGGCTGGCGTGCGCGGGAATCGCGCTGCTGTTGTGAGAGTCAGCCCGGCGCCCTGGAGATGATCGTTACGTCACCGACTATGACGAGCGGCGTTTCGTCGCTGGACGGCGACGCGCCGGCGTCTTCTTCATAGCGGTCTTCGTTTCCCGCGCGGTGCTGCGATCCGCACTCGCGCGAGCGGCGGCTGTCTGTGCCGCACGTTTCGACTTCGGTTTCTGACCGGTGCCTGTGCGCTCACGTCCGGATACGTGACCGTTCCCCCGAACGGTGTCGGTTGACGGGAGCGTCAGGCGGCGCGCGGCATCGAGTTGCCGCTGCAGCGATCCGATCATGCGGCCGAGGGACTCCGCAGATCGGATCAGCAGCGAATCGTCCATCGCGTGATGTCCGCGCGCGGGAAGTCTCTTTCGTTGCCTGGCCATTCCAAGCTCCTCCTCCCGGGCTGTTGCCCTCGGTCAGAGGTTCAGCAAGGCGCGCGCCAAGAGGAACCTGGGCTTTTGGGTTCCGATAGAATGCGCGAAATGGTCGCGAAGATCGTCATCGCGCTGGTGTTCGTCGGTCTTGTGTCGCCGGCGTCGGCGCAGACCGCACGCGGCGCACGTGCAGACCCGATTCGCTACATCGTGAGCTTTCCAGCTCCAGAGACCCATTACATCGAAGTCGCGGCCACTGTTCCCACCGGTGGCCGACCGGACATCGAATTGATGATGGCAGTCTGGACTCCAGGGTCTTACCTGATCCGTGAGTATCAGCGAAACGTCGAACGCATAACGGCGATGGCGTCGGGGCGATCGCTGCCGATCGAAAAATCCGCAAAGAACCGCTGGCGCGTCGCCACCCATGGTGCGCCGACCGTGACGGTGTCATACGGAGTGTTCGCCCACGAGCTGTCGGTGCGCGCGAACTGGGTGGAGTCACGTTTCGCGCTGATCAACGGCGCGCCGACGTTCATGACGCTGGCAGACGGCGTCGTGCGCCCGCATGAAGTCACGGTCGATTTGCCAGCCGCGTGGGCGCGTTCGATGACCGGGATGCGCGCGCTCTCCAAGCCGAATCAGTACGTGGCGCCGGACTTCGATACGCTCGTCGACTCTCCAATCCTCGCCGGCAATCCCACCGTCCGCGAATTCACGGTGGATGGCAAGCGTCACTATCTGGTGAACGAGGGTCAGACGGCGGAGTTCGATGACGCGCGGGCGGTCAAGGATTTTGAGGCGATCGTCCGCGAGCAGCGTCGCTTCTGGGGACAGCTGCCGTACGACAAGTACCTGGTGCTGAACGTCGTCATGCCGAACCGCGGTGGCGGGCTCGAGCACAAGAACTCGACCGTCATCATCGCCGCCGCTAGCGCCACGACGTCGCGGAACGCGTACGCCCGGTGGCTGACTGACCTGACGCACGAAATCTTTCACGCGTGGAACGGCAAGCGTCTCCGGCCGGTGGAACTCGGCCCGTTCGACTACGAACGCGAGGCGACAACGAGAAGCCTCTGGGTGGTCGAAGGTCTCTCGGACTACTACGGGGATCTGCTTGCGCTTCGCGCGGGGCTGTTGACGAGAGAGGAATTTCTCGGCAGTCTCTCGGCGACAATCGCCGATGTGGAATCGACGCCGGGACGGCTGCTCCAGTCGGTCGAAACGGCATCGTACGACGCGTGGATTCGGTACTATCGGCCCGACGAAAACTCGCCGAACGTCAGCATCAGCTATTACGCCAAAGGTCAGCTCCTCGGCTTTCTGCTCGATGCCAGGATTCGCCGGCTCACGAAGGGCGCCCGCAGTCTCGATGACGTGATGCGGGCGGCGTATGCGAGATACTCGGGCGCTCGCGGGTTTACACCGGACCAGTTCCGGGAAGTTGCGGAACAGATCGCCGGCACGTCGCTTGCCGACTTCTGGAATGCGTGGGTGAAGGGCACTGCGACCCTCGCGTACTCCGATGCGTTGACGACGCTTGGACTCCGATTCGCTGGTGGTTCCACCAGCAGCCGCGCTTCGCTTGGTGTCACGACGAGCAACGGTCTTCTGCCTGATGACGAGATCCTTGCGATCAACGAACGGAGAGTGACGGCGGATCAATTGCGTCGCGGGCTCGACGAGTATGCGCCGGGTGAACGTGTCTCGGTTCTCATCGCGCGCCAGGGGCAGCTGCAGCGAGTCGATCTGGTGCTTGGCAGCGAGCCACCGAGCGTGTGGGAGGTCGAGGTGGACCCCGCCGCTATTGACGCACAGCGGCTGCAGCTGACGGCTTGGCTGGGGGCGTCCTGATTCTTGGCGTACGAACCCAACCGTGCACCTTTCCCGCGCGTCTGAGCGTATAACCTTAACGTCCGCGGGACGTTCAACCTGGATGAGACGCATTCTCGCAGCACTTGTGTCAGCGCTCGTCACGTGCGGGACAGCCCACGCGCAGACGACTGGTGCCACTACGAATGTCGCGAAATCTGTGCACGCCCACGTGGTCACGGGCCCGGTCGCCGAGACCGACTGGCAAAAAGCCGAGCTGCTGACGGCCTTTGTTCAGCGCGAGCCGAGCGAGGGCACCCCGGCCACCTACGAGACGGAGGCGCGTGTCATTGCCGACGGCGCCGCGCTTCATGTGGTGGTCGATGCGAAGGATCCTGACCCGGAGAAGATCGTCGGGTATCTGACGCGGCGCGACGAAGACTCACAGTCCGACTGGATTCATCTCTTTATCGACTCCTATCACGACCGGCGGACCGGCTACCAGTTTGCCGTCAACGCTGCCGGTGTGAAGCGGGACTCCTATTGGTACAACGACGACAACAACGACGACAGCTGGGACGCCGTGTGGGAGGCCAACGTCAGCCGGACGCCGTCGGGATGGCGTGCGGAATTCCGTATTCCGTATTCCCAGCTCCGCTTCAGCAGCGGTTCGGACGGCAAAGTCGGATTCGCCGTGCTTCGCTATGTTCCGCGCATTAACGAGACCTCGTCCTGGCCTCTAATCGCACGTAGCCGCAACGGCCTCATCTCGCAGCTGGCCGAACTCGATGACGTATCGCCGTCGGGTTCCACGAAGCGGCTCGAGCTCTCTCCATATTCGGTCGCCACAACGGTCACGCAACCGGCAGAGCCGGGCAATCCGCTCCACAAGACGTTCAACCCCAATGTCTCCGTCGGGCTGGACCTGAAATACGCGGTGACGCCTGCGCTGTCGTTGACGGCCACGGTCAATCCCGATTTCGGTCAGGTAGAAGCCGACCCAGCCGTCGTTAATCTCAGTGCCTTCGAGACGTTCTTCCAGGAGCGACGTCCGTTCTTCATCGAGGGATCCGGCACCTACCGGTGGGATTGCAACGACGACTGCATCCTCTTTTACTCCCGCCGTATCGGCCGCCAGCCGCGCGGGTCACCTTCGCTCGGCGATGGCGAGTACTCCGATCAGCCGGCCCAAACCACAATCGTTGGCGCCGCGAAGCTGACCGGGCGCGTCGGCAAGTTTTCGGTCGGGTCCCTTATCGCCGCCACGCAGGAGGAATTTGCGGACGTAGCATTCGGCAGCGATCGCCGCCGGGAGGTCGTGGAGCCTGGAGCGTTCTTCTCGGTGTCGCGCGTGCGACGTGAGTTCGCTGATCAGTCCTCGCTCGGTCTGATCATGACGACCACCACTCGCAAGCTCAGCGACCCGGTGTCGTTCATTCCGGATACCGCCGTGACCGGCGGCACGGACTACGACTGGCGTATTGGCCGTCGTTTCAGCCTGAACGGCTACTGGGCCGGCAGCGCCGTGCGCGGCGACGAGAGTGCGATATCGCGTCTGCAGCTGAGCAACGTGCACTCCTATCAGCGGCCCGACGCGGAGCACGTCGAATTCGATCCCGCCGCCACGTCGTTGAACGGCCACGCCGGCGCGGTGAACTTCAGCAAGATCAGCGGCGAGCGGACCCGGTTCAACTTCACCGGCGTGTACAAGACGCCGGGTTTCGACGTCAACGATCTCGGATTCCTCCAGCGGGCCGATGTGCTCAGCGCCTTCGCGTGGCTGCAGATGCGCTGGGAGAAGCCGGGTCGCTTCGTGCGGACCAAGAACATCAATTTCAATCACTGGCAATCTCACAACTTCGACGGCGACCGAATCAGCTTTGGCGGGAACATCAACTCGCACTGGTCGTTCCAGAACAACTGGAACACCGGCTTCGGCGTCAACGTCAACGCGCGCAATATCGATGACCGCTTCACCCGCGGCGGGCCGAGCGCATACACCAACAACGGTGGTGGCTACTGGCACTATCTGAGCACCGACGGCCGAAAGCGTGTGCGGTTCGGGCTGGACGACAACTTTTACTCAGACGGGCACGGCCACAGTTGGGGCCTGGGACCCAGCGTCACGGTGAAGCCAACCGCGGCGCTGTCCACGGAATTCGGCATCTCGATGAACAAGAACATCGAGGACTCGCAATGGGTGGGAGCGGTCAACCGCGACGATGGGACCCACTACGTCTTCGGCCACCTCAATCAGACGACGACGTCGATGACGACCCGCGTCAACTACACGTTGACGCCGACCCTCTCGCTGCAGATCTACGCGCAGCCGTTCATCTCGGCAGGCGATTACGAGAACTTCCGCGAGCTGGTCAACGGCCGGGCGTTGCGCTACGACAATCGGTACGCGCCGATTGCCTACGGCGGCAACCCGGATTTCCGCTTCCTCTCGTTCCGCACAACGAACGTCATGCGCTGGGAATTCAAGCCCGGCTCGACGCTGTTTGTCGTGTGGCAGCAGGGGCGCGAACAGTTTGCCCCGGACGGCACATTCCGGTTCGGCCGCGACTACGCCGATGTCTTCTCGACGCCCTCGACCAACACCATCCTCGTCAAGCTCGCCTACTGGCTGAACCCGTGAGTCGGTTCGTAGTTGGATAGTTAGATAGTTCGTAGCTGCGAACTAACCACTGCCAACTAGCCAACTAGCCAACTAGTTTCAGAGCGCTATACTGCGAGCGTGCCGTTCGACCCGGAGTACGTGTCGCAAGTCCTCAACGACAACTTCGAGGACGCCAAGACACTGTTCCTCGGGCCGCTGATGGCCATCCACTATGCGCACCTGGTGATGCTCGCCGACCGCGGCATCATCACTCCGGATGATGCGCACACGCTGCGCGGGGCGCTCGACCGCATCTCACTGTCCGACATCCGGCGCACGCCATACGACGGTTCCTGCGAGGACCTGTTCTTCTTCGTCGAGCGTCTGCTCGTCGACGCGTGCGGAGCGGAGACGGCCGGCCGGTTGCACACCGCTCGCAGCCGCAACGACGTCGACATGACGATGTACCGGATGCGACTGCGCGAGCATCTGCTGATGCTCTGTGCCGCGGTGTTCGAATTACGTGTAACGCTGTGCGACATTGCCGAGCGTCATCGCGAGACGATCTTTGCGGCGCACACGCACACCCAACCGGCACAGCCGACCACCGTTGCCCACTATCTGCTCGCGGTGATCGAGCAGCTCGAGCGCGATACCAGGCGGCTGCGGGCCGCCTACGACACGACCAATCGCAGTCCACTCGGTGCCTGCGCGATTACCGGAAGCGGCTTTCCGATCGATCGTGAGCTGACGGCGACGCTGCTCGGGTTCGACGGGGCAACGGGCAACACCTACGGCAGCATCGCCACCGTGGACTACCTGCTGGAAAGCGTCGCTGCGGTGCAGGTGCTGCTCGTCGGCGTCGGCCGCGTCGTCCAGGATCTGCTGCTCTGGTGCACCGTGGAGTTCGGTTATCTGCGCCTTGCGGATGGGTTCGTGCAGGCGAGCAGCATCATGCCGCAGAAGCGCAATCCTGTCGCGCTCGAGCACGCGCGCGCGATTGCGAGCAAGGCGGTGGGCCAGTCCACCGCGATTGTCGCGGTCGTCCATAACACGCCGTTCGGCGACATCGTCGATACCGAGGACGACCTGCAGCCGCTGGTGGCGTCGGCGTTCCGCGATGCGGTGCGGGCGGTGACGCTCGTGGCGGCGGCGTTGCGCGGCGCTGAACTCGACGTCGCACGTCTCGAGGCGCGAGCCGCGGAAGGTGGCACCACGCTGACGGAACTGGCGGATCACCTGGCGCGCACGCATCGCGTCCCGTTTACGACTGCGCACGCGATCGCCGCGCGGCTGCAGCAGGCAAGGCGTGCACGACCGGATGCGCCGCTCGGTGCGATGTTGTCCACAGTGTCCGGCGATCTACTGGGTGTGCCGTTGCAATACTCGGACGCGCAGATCGCCGAGATCATGAGCCCCCGGCACTTTGTGGAGGTCCGGACGACGACGGGTGGCCCGGCGCCGGCAGAGACGGCGCGGGGGCTTCAGACTTCACGCGCACAGCTGACAGTCGATGGCAGATGGCTGGACGAGAGGCGCAGCGCCGTCGCTCGCGCGGCCGAGCAGCTGAAAACGAGGAGCGGCGCCCTTTGAAGATCCGTCCCACCTACATCCGCGTGCTCGTCACCTGGTTCGCCGTGCTCGCAGCGCTCTATCTTCTGCAGGAAGCGTTTTCCTGATGCACCCGATTGACTGGGTGGTCATCGGCGTCTATCTCATCTGGATGATCTGGGACGGGTTGCGCATGACCAAGCGCAGCCACGAGCTCGAGGGGTACTTTCTGGGCGCGCGCAGCCTGCCGTGGTGGGCGGTCGGTCTGTCGGTGATGGCGACGCAGTTGAGCGCCATCACGATGATCGGCACCACCGGCCAGGGATATGCCGACGGCATGCGCTTTCTGCAGTTTTATTACGCGCTGCCGCTCGCGATGATCGTCCTGTCGATGACGCTCGTGCCGTTCTTTCATCGCGCGAAGATCTACACGGCTTACGAGTATCTCGAGCAGCGATTCGACGCGAAGACGCGCGCGCTGACCAGTTTCCTGTTCCTGGTCTCGCGCAGCATGTCGCTGGGAGTGGTGATCTCCGCACCTGCCGTGGTGCTGGCCGTCGTCCTTGGCCTCAACGTGACAACGACGGCGCTGTTGATCGCGCTGCCAACCGCGGTTTATACGATGTTCGGCGGCGTTCAGGCAGTGACCTGGACCGACGTGAAGCAGATGGTCCTCATCGTCGGCGGCCTCATTGCGGCAGTCGTGGTGCTGATTATGAACCTGCCGCAGGACGTCGGCGTACTGCAGGCGCTGAAGATCGCCGGATCGACCGGCCGCATGCGGACGTTCGACTTCTCGTTCGACCTGACAAATCAGTACACGTTCTGGTCGGGGACCATTGCCGCGTTCTTTCTCTTCTGCTCGTACTTCGGTACGGATCAGAGTCAGGTGCAGCGATACCTGACGACGAAATCGGTCGTCGAGGCTCAAGACTCGCTGCTGATGAGCGCCTACTGGAAGATTCCGTTGCAGGCGCTGGTGCTCCTCGTCGGCGTGCTGATGTTCGTCTTCTACGTCTTCACCCCGTCGCCGATGCTCTTCAACAAAGTGCACGAGCGCGAGATGGTCGAGGGACCCCGTGCGGCGGAGTACAGGGCGCTCGAACGTCAGTTCGAGGAAGTCTCCGCCTCACGGGCATCGGCGGCCGCTGGCATCGCACGCGCGGAAACCGCGGGAGACGAGCCTCTGCGGGCAGCGGCCTCGCAGCAGTTCAAGATGCGGGAAGCGGAGGCACGCGAGGTGCGCCGCAAGGCACTGTCCCTTGTTCGGGAGGCCACCGGCGACGCCGCGTACAGCGACGTCAACTACGTGTTCCCGACGTTCATCGCCACACACATGCCGATCGGTATCGTCGGTCTATTGATCGCCGCGATCTTTGCCGCGGCGATGTCGACGATCTCCGCAGAGCTGGCGGCGCTGTCGACTGCCACCGTCATCGACTTCTATCGCCGCTTTGTCAGGCCGGTTGCGGACGATCGGCATTACCTGCGTGTCTCCCGGGTCGCCACCGGGTTCTGGGGACTCTTCGCGACCGGCGTGGCGATCTGGGCCGCGGAGCTCGGGTCGCTGATCGAGGTGGTGAACCGCTTCGGGTCGTATTTCTACGGTTCCATTCTCGGCGTGTTCATCCTCGCGATCGGCTTTCGCCGCGCGACGCCGGCTGGTGCGTTCGTCGGCCTGATCGCCGGCATGGTCTGCGTCGGCCTGGCCGCGAAATTCACCGACGTCGCCTTCCTGTGGCACAACGTCACCGGTGCCGTCGCCGTAGTCATCGTCGGCCTGATCGTCAGCCTGTTCACGTCACCTCGACCTACGGCCTGACGGATGGCCCGCGTCGTCGTCATCCTCGTGCTGGTGCTGATTGTCGCGTGGCTGGTGGGTGACATGATGCGCTCAGCGAGGAAACGGAGATAACGGAGGTCACGGGTGAACGCTGCTCTTCGCGTCCTTCGCGGTTGAAGTCAGATGATTCGCATCTTCGTCACCGGCGGCACGTTCGACAAGACCTACGACGAGATCCGCGGTGTGCTCTCGTTCGAGGACACGCACTTGTCGGAGATGCTCCGTCTCGGCCGCTCGCAAGTGGATGTGACCGTGCGGACGCTGATGATGGTCGACAGCCTCGAGATGACGGATGCGGATCGCGACCTCATTGTCCGGAGCTGCGATCAATCCCCCGAAGAGCGCATCGTCATCACTCACGGCACTGACACGATGGTCGAGACCGCGCGCGCACTGGCCGCCGGTGTGCACCGCAAGACCATCGTCATCACGGGCGCGATGATTCCCTACGCGTTCGGCAGCTCGGACGGACTCTTCAACCTGGGAAGCGCGCTCTCGTTCGCGCAGGTACTGCCGCCAGGCGTCTACATCGCCATGAACGGACAGCACTTCGTGTGGGACAAGGTGCGGAAGAACCGCGAGAGCGGTGTGTTCGAGCCTCTTTAATCGAATCCTTCAAACAGAAACAGATCGTGGTTGCCGGGTGGCGCGATGCCGGAGGCCCGGGCCGCCTGCGCCAGTTGCGCGAGGTGACGAACCTCGTGCAGGAAGACGTGGGTGACGAGCCGGCGCCGCGACAGTGTGACCGGCCCGACCCCGATGGCGTTCCACGTGATCGTGCCGTCGGCGACGACGTCCGTCAGGTCCGACACGTACCGGCGGAAGTCCGCGCGGACGAGATCCGCATACTCGAACAGCCGCTGCCAGTTGCCGAGTGGCACGCCGCTTTCCTCAGGCGGCGTCGAGCCCTGAAGCCGGCTGAGATGCCGGCGTTCGACTAAAAAAATGTGATCGAGCAGCTCCGCCGCCGTGGGGAATCGGCCGCCGGGCTGCAGAACGATCGACAGTCGCGTCGGATCGGCGGCAATCCAGTCGCGCCATTTCTGACGCTCGTAGTCGGAATACGCGAGGAGCCGTGGAAACTCGATGGTCACGCTCACGAGCCAATCGCCTCCTTGACGCTCAGGATCCGGATCTGACCCAGCTTCAGCCCGCGGACGCCAGCCTCGATAGCCTTGCGATCACCGGCAACGACGACGGCGAATTTGCCAGGTTGGATGTACGTGGCCGCCGCCTTCTGCACGTCGGCCGCCGTGACGGCCTGAATCTTGGCGACGTAGTTGGAGAAGTAGCCGTCCGGCAGCTTGTAGACGACCATCTCCTCGATGTGCGACGCCAGATCCTCCATCGTCTCGAACTCGCTGGGAAAACCGAGCGCCACGTAGTTCTTCGCCTTGGCGAGCTCGTCGGCGCTTACGGGTGAGCCGATCGCGGCGAGCTCGTTGAAGAACTCACGCAGCGCGTCGGCGGTCTTGTCGGTCTGGATGCCCGCACCGGCGAAGAATGGACCGGCGCCCAGACGCATGTCGAACCGCGAGCTGGCGCCGTAGGTGAACTGATTCTTCTCGCGGAGGTTCTGATTCAGCCTCGAGGTGAACGATCCGCCGAGGATTGTGTTCAACACCTGCAGCGTGAAGTAGTCCGGCGTGGACCGCGGTACGCCGACCCAGCCGATGCGCACCTGCGACTGTTCGGCTCCCGGCATGTCGACGATCGTCACCTGCCGTTCGGTCAGCTGCGGCGAGGAAGGCACCGCCGCGCGGGCGGCCGTGGCCGCCGCAGTCCAGCCACCGAACTGCTTCTCCAGCAGCGGCAACACGGCGTCGGCGCGGACATCTCCGACAACCACCAGCGTCGCGCTCGACGGTCGATACATCGACGCGTGAAACGTTCGCAGATCCATCGTCGTGAACGCCTTCAACGTGGACGGTGTGCCCATCGCTGCCGTGCCATACCGGTGTGTGCCGCCGAAGACAACCCGTGAGAACGCCAGCGGCGCTACCTGCGCGGCGTCGTCTCTGGCCTGGATCAGGGTCGTCAGCCGCTCCTGACGGAGGCGATCGAGCTCCGCCTGCGGAAAGGTCGGCCGCAGTGCGACGTCCGCCATGATCGGCAGCGCAGCTGCCAGCCGTGCAGACGGCACATTGAGGCGCACGGCGGATGCATCGAACGAGCTGCTCGTCTCGAGAGCGGCGCCGAGGAACTCGACGTCGTCAGCAATTTGCAATGCGGTTCGCTGGCCGGCGCCTTCATCCAACATTGCCGCGGTGAGGCTGGCCACACCGAATTTGTCGGCTGGATCGTCGGCGCTGCCGGTGAGGATCACGAGGTTGACCTGCACCAGCGGCACCTCGTGTGACTCAACCAGCACAACCGGCAGACCGTTCGCGAGCGTGGCCTTTTGAATCGGCGGCAGCTTCAGTTCCGGCGCGGGCCCCAGTGCCGGTGGCTTTGAGCGATCGGGAGGCTCAGGCGGCCGCGAACAGCTGCAAACCAGCGCGAGAACTGCAACAAGAGAAGCCGCGCGGTTCATCGCTTGACCTCCGGTTGGACGATGAGTTCCACCCGATGACCAGCGGGGAGCCAGCGAACGATCGCCGCCTGCGCATCTGCCGCGGTCAACGATGTGTAGCGGGCGAGGTCCTGGGCAAACCAGTCAGGCGGTTTGCCCGCGAAGTAATACGCGTTCAGCTGATCGGCTTTGCTGCTGACACGTTCCATACGGCGATAGAAGGACGCCTCGATCTGGTTGAGGGCACGCTGGACCTCCCGTCCCTCAGGCGGTGAGGTGCGCAGTTTCTCGAGCTCTTCGTCGATCGCCTTCTGCATCTCGGCGACGGTGTGACCCGGCCGGGCAGTGGCGACGATCTGGAAGGAGCTGCCGAGTGCCGCAGACGCCTGGTAGGCCGAGACGTCCTGAGCAATCTGCGTGTCGTAGACCAGCCGTTTATACAAGCGCGAGTTCTTGCCGCCCGTCAGGACCTGAGACACCACATCCAACGCTGCATCGCCAGGCGCATAGAGTGCAGGGGTGATCCAGGCGAGATACAGACGCGGCAGCGACACCCGATCGGTGAGCGTCGCCCGCTTGACGCTGTCCAGGCTGGCCGCTGGCGCTTTGACGCGTTCGACTGCTGCGCCGACCGGCACGTCGCTGAACCACTTTTCGACCGTGGCGCGGGTCTTGTCGTAGTCGATGTCGCCGGCGACGACGAGACTGGCGTTCGCTGGCACGTAGTACTTCTTGAAAAACTCCACGACGTCTGTCTGAGTCGCGGCGGTCAAGTCCTCCATGTAACCGATCACCGGCCAGTGGTACGGATGATCCGTCGGCCAGAGCATCTTGTCGATCTCGATGGAGGCCATTCCGTACGGACGGTTTTCGTAGCTCTGGCGCCGTTCATTCTTGACGACGTCGCGCTGGCTGTTGACCTGTTCGGGTGGCATGGCGTCGAGGAGAAATCCCATTCGGTCGGAATCGAGGAACAACGCAAGGTCGAGTGCGTTGATCGGCACGTCAATGAAGTAGTTGGTCCGGTCGTTCGACGTCGACGCGTTGTTGGTCGCGCCCGCGCTCTCGAGCAGCGTGTCGAACTGTCCTTCTTTCACGTGCTTGGAGCCTTCGAACATCAGGTGCTCGAACAGATGCGCGAAGCCGGTTCGCCCCGGCTTCTCGTTGGCCGAGCCGACGTGATACCAGATGTTGACGGTCGCGACGGGCACGGTCTTGTCCTGATGCAGGATGACGTTGAGACCGTTCGCCAGCTGGAACTGCCGGACAGGCACCTGCAACGGCGCCGGACCAGACGCCGCAGGGGCAGGTGACTGGGCCCGGAGCGGAAGGGCCAGCAGAATCACGGCGAGGAGGGCAACGAGACGACTCATGCGGACTCCTTGTTGAGAGAACTATTCTGCTTCATCCACGTTCGTCGTGTCCGCCTTTAGGCGGACCGTCCCAGAGTAGGAGTCAGCCATGTCGAGAGTCCTTCTCGTGCTGTTTGTCTTCGGAGCTGCGCTGGTCCACGCTCAGGCGCCGGCCGTATCGGCACCTGGCCTCGGCCTGGTCGTCGGCGCCGGAAACTTCTTCAGCCCGATCGTGTCGAACCTCGAGCGGGGCATCGCCTTCTATCGTGACGGACTCGGGCTCGAGGCCCCCGGGCAGCCCTCGAACGCCGATGACAACGCTCCGCTTCGTGACATGTTCGGCCTGCCCGCTGCGAAATTGCGATGGACGATTGCCCGCCCCACCGGGTTGCGGAGCGGCATCGAGATCATCGAAATCACGCAGGCCGGCGGCCGCGCGCTCGATCGGCGGATACAGGATCCAGGGGCGATGACGCTGGTGCGGCCGGTCGGGGAACTTGAAGCCGTGCTGACGCGATTGAAGGGACTCGGCGCAACGGTTGTCAGCAAAAGTGGGGCGCCGGTGAAGACCGGTCAGGCGCAGATGGTCCTCGTGAGGGAGCCGGACGATCACTTCGTCGAGTTGTTCGCGGCCGGTCGCGGCGCGGGTCCCGGTGACGCTCGTGTGCGCCTCACCGTGTCGAACCTCGATCGCACGGTCGCACTATATCGAGATGCGCTCGGATTGCGTGGAACCGTCGGAGAGGCGACACGTGATCAGGCGCTGATGAACATGCTCGGGTTGAGCGGCGGCACCGTGCGGCTGGCCTCGCTTGAAGTACCTGGCTCTGCGGTGGTCGTCGAGTTCATGGAGATCAGCGGCGTCGATCGGCGCACCGTGAGCGGCTCGATTCAGGATCCCGGATCGACCCGGATGCAGTTGCAAGTGCGCGACCTCGATGGGGCAATCCACGCAGTCGTTCGAGCCGGCGGTTCGGTGATTTCAACAGGTGCCAAGCCTGTTGAGTTGCCTGCAGGACGAGGCGCTTCGATCAAGGTCGCAATGGTGCGCGCTCCCGACGACCTCTTCCTCGTGTTGATCGAATCCCGACCACAGCCATAGCGTCCCACTCTCATCTGCGGGAAAGGCACCTCGCTTGCACCCTTCAGCTTCACGGAGGGTACACATGTCAGTGTTTGACAAGAACAGCTCGGTCGGACTGCGCCAGAAATACAACCACGCGATTCAGACGGCGAAGTCGCTTCACATGGACGGCGGTGCCGACGAGCGCGACGGCAAGCTGTACTTCAACGGCGCTGTGAATTCCGTTGATGAGAAGAACCAGATCTGGAACGCTTTGAAGACGGTTCCCGACTGGGACAAAGAGGTCGTCGCCGACATCAAGGTGAAGGCAGGCGCGCCGCAGAGCTCGGCGGCAGGGCCATCATCACAGCCGACGGCTGCCGCGTCGCCGACGCTTTCCTACACCGTGCAGGCGGGTGACACGCTCAGCGCGATTGCGAAGAAGTTCCTGGGCAGCGCCAACGAATACATGGACATCTTCAACGCCAATCGCGATCAGCTCACCGACCCGGACAAGATTAAGCCCGGCCAGGTACTCAAGATCCCCCAGCACAGTCACAAATAGGTCCGGCTGAAGCCGGACACTCCCGAATGTAGTGTCCGCCTTCAGGCGGACTCGCGACCGATGTCGTGTCAGGCGGACTCGCGGTCGATAATCGCGTTGAACGTCGCGCTCGGGCGCATGGCCCGGGCTGTAAGAGCCGGATCGGGTTGGTAGTAGCCGCCGATGTCCACGGGCTTGCCCTGGACACCGATCAGCTCGCCGACAATCCGGCTCTCGTTTGTTTCCAGCGCTCGTGCGATCGGAGCGAAGACGTCGCGCAACCCGGCGTCCGAATTCTGGTCGGCGATCGCACGCGCCCAATACATCGCCAGGTAGAAATGACTGCCGCGATTGTCGAGCTCGCCGACTTTTCTCTGTGGCCCCTTGTTGTTCTCGAGAATCAGCCCATTTGCCCTATCGAGCGCAGTGGCGAGGGCGAGCGTCGTCCTGTTCGCGGTCTTGTGCCCGAGATCTTCGATGGACACCGCGAGAGCGAGGAACTCGCCGAGCGAATCCCACCTGAGATAGTTCTCCTGAAGAAACTGCTGGACGTGCTTCGGGGCTGACCCGCCGGCGCCCGTTTCGTAGAGTCCGCCACCAGCCAGCAGCGGCACGATCGACAGCATTTTCGCACTGGTGCCCAGCTCGAGAATCGGAAACAGATCCGTGAGGTAGTCGCGCAGCACGTTTCCTGTTGCCGCGATGGTGTCGGCGCCAGCCCGCACCCGGGCGAGAGTCTCATGCATCGCCTCGATCGGGGAGCGGATGCTGATGTCGAGCCCGGACGTCTCGTGATCCTTCAGGTACTGCAGCGTCCTGGCGATCAGGTTGCGGTCGTACGCGCGTTGGGGATCGAGCCAGAAGATCGCCGCGTGTCCTGTCAGCCGGGCGCGGTTCACCGTCAATGTCACCCAGTCACGGATCGGCAGGTCCTTTGTCCGGCACATGCGCCAGATGTCGCCCGTCTCCACGCGATGCTCACAGATGGTCTCGCCGGCATTGGTGGTGACGCGTACGACGCCGTCGCGCGGAATTTCAAATGTCTTGTCGTGCGACCCGTACTCTTCGGCGCTCTGCGCCATCAGGCCGACGTTCGACACCGAGCCCATCGTGCGGACATCGAAGGCGCCGTTGGCCTTGCAGTCTTCAATGACCGCCTGATAGATGCCGGCGTACGAGCGATCGGGAATCATCGCCTTCGTGTCGTGCAGCTTGCCGTCCGGTCCCCACATCTGGCCGGACGTGCGAATCGCCGCCGGCATCGACGCATCGATGATGACGTCGCTCGGGACGTGCAGGTTGGTAATGCCGCGGCTCGAGTCGACCATCGCCAGCGGCGGCCGCGTCGCATACACGGCGTTGAGATCGGCTTCGATCACCGCTCGCTGGTTCGAGGGCAGGCTCTGGATCTTGGCGTAGGCGTCGCCGATGCCGTTGTCGGGGTCCACGCCAAGCGTCTGGAATACCGCGGCGTGCTTCTCGAAGACGTCCTTGTAGTACTCACGCACTGCATGTCCGAACATGATCGGATCGGACACCTTCATCATCGTCGCCTTCAGGTGCAGCGAGAGCAGGAGGCCTGTTGCCTTCGCGTCCGCGATCGCCTCCGCGAAGAACGCCTGAAGCGCGCGACGGCTCATCACCGATGCGCCGATGACGTCGTCGGCGTCGACTGTGATCCCGTCTTTGAGCACCGTGGTCACGCCGTCGCTGCCAGTGAACTCGATGCGCAACGTGCCCGTGGCCGAGATGATGGCCGACTGCTCGCTGCCATAGAAGTCGCCGGCCGCCATCTGCGTGACATGCGTCCGTGAATCGGGGCTCCAGGCGCCCATCGAATGCGGATGCGCGCGTGCGTAGGCTTTCACCGCTGCGGCGACCCGGCGATCCGAGTTGCCCTCGCGCAAGACCGGATTGACCGCACTGCCGAGCACCTTCGCGTATTTCGCCTTGATCGCCTTCTGTCGCTCATCGACCGGGTGTTCCGGATAGTCGGGCAAGGCGTAACCGTGTTGTTGCAGCTCGCGGATGGCTGCCTGCAGCTGCGGAATCGACGCGCTGATGTTGGGAAGCTTGATGATGTTGGCCGCCGGCGTTTTCGCGATCTCACCGAGCTCCGCGAGATCGTCAGGCCGCCGCCGATCCGGCGGC
>Ga0207701_10002544_pt1 | contig 18884 bp, 12 predicted proteins | sample KBSSwiSSwithPhiX_FD_184294 | JGI IMG/M metagenome (GOLD analysis project Ga0207701, IMG submission 184294) | Switchgrass rhizosphere bulk soil microbial communities from Kellogg Biological Station, Michigan, USA, with PhiX - S5 (SPAdes) (version 2) | ecosystem: Environmental > Terrestrial >... | reverse complement strand
ATACCGGCCAACACTACGACGTCGCGATGAACGAGCGATTGTTCATGGACCTCGAGTTGCCTGCGCCCGACATCAATCTCGAGGCCGGCTCCGGCTCGCACGCGGTGCAGACGGCCGAGATCATGCAGCGATTCGAACCCGTGCTCGACCGCCTCGCGCCGTCTTGCGTGATCGTCGTCGGCGACGTGAACTCGACCCTCGCCTGCAGCCTCGTCGCGAGCAAGAAGGCCGTTCGCGTGGTGCACATCGAGGCCGGGCTGCGCAGCTTCGATCGTGGGATGCCCGAAGAAATCAACCGGGTCCTCACCGACCAGATCGCGGACCGCCTGTACACGACCGAGCGCGCAGCGGAAGACAACCTGTCGCGGGAAGGCATCCCCGCCGAGCGCGTTCGGTTCGCGGGCAATGTCATGATCGATTCGCTGCTGCAGCATCGAAAACGCGCGGTCGCCCCGGCCACCACCCTCGCCAATGCGGGAATCGACGCCGGCTTCATCGACGCGAGCGTGGCATACGGGGTCGTGACGTTGCACCGCCCATCGAACGTGGATGACCTTCCGGCATTGCGCGAGTCCCTCGCGCTGCTGGACGATGTTGCCAGGCGCCTGCCGCTGATCTGGCCGATGCATCCTCGGACACGGCGCAACATCGAGGCGGCCGGGCTGTGGCCGCGACTCGCCTCGTCGCGCATCGCAGTCCTGCCACCTCAGGGATATCTCGAGATGCTCGGCCTCATCGCGAACGCGCGGCTGGCACTCACCGACTCCGGCGGTATTCAGGAGGAGACCACCGCGCTCGGCATTCCGTGCCTCACCATGCGCGACAACACCGAGCGGCCCATTACCCTGGAGCAGGGAACGAACACCCTCGTGGGCCGCGATGCCCTGCGCGCGCAGGAGTGCCTGGAGGCGATCCTCGCCAATGGCGGCAAGCGCGGGCGAGTGCCGGAGCTTTGGGATGGCCATGCGGCGGAACGCATCGCGGAAGACCTCGCTGGCTGGCTTCACCACGCCGGCGCGGGATCACAGGCGGTCAACGCATGAGCCCGAAGGGCCCTAGCAAGCAAGGCGGCCGAGACCGAAGGTCGAGGCAAGGCCCGAAGGGCCCGTCGCCGCGCGAGCGTACGTGGCACGCGGAGAGTTGCACAACCCAGGCGTCGCAATGAGGCCACCCCCCGAGGGCGAATCAGCCACGAAGCGCGTAGCGAGTAGGGTAATCCTATGAGCGCGAAGCGTAATCCGGTGAGCGCGCCCATGCGTCGCGAAGGTGCGGTCGTCAATGCGATGACGATCGACGTCGAGGACTACTTCCAGGTCTCCGCGTTCGCACCGTACATCGATCGCGCACGTTGGGACAGCATGCCGTGCCGAGTCGAAGCCAATGTGGAGCGCATCCTGGATTTGCTCGACGAAGCCGGTGCACATGCGACGTTTTTCACGCTAGGCTGGGTCGCCGAACGGTATCCAGCCCTGGTTCGCCGCATCGCAGACGCAGGCCACGAGCTCGCGAGTCATGGCTACGGGCACCTGCGCGCGACGGAGCAGGGGGTCGACGAGTTCCTGACGGACATCAAGCTCGCCAAGGCGATCCTGGAGGACGTGTCGTCGCGGCCGGTAAGCGGGTATCGGGCTCCGAGCTTCTCGGTCGGGCCGACCAACCCGTGGGCGTTCGATTGCATCGCCGCCGCGGGATACCGCTACAGCTCGAGCATCTACCCGATTCGCCACGATCACTACGGCGTTCCCGACGCGCCGCGCTTTGCGCACGAAGTGCGTCCAGGATTGCTGGAGGTGCCGGTGGCGACCATGCGCCTGCTGGCGCGTAACTGGCCGGCGGGGGGCGGCGGGTACTTCAGGCTCCTGCCGTATTCGTTGTCTCGATGGTTCCTCAACCGAGTCAACGCCGTCGATGGAAAGCCCGCCACCTTCTACCTGCATCCGTGGGAGTTCGATCCCGAGCAGCCGCGGGTGGAGGAGGCGAATGCGAAGGCGCGTTTTCGCCACTACCTCAACCTCGAGCGAACCGGCGATCGCATGCGCCGGCTGCTTGCGGACTTTCGCTGGGACCGGGTCGATCGGGTGTACCTCGGTGGCGCCGCATGAGAGACGTCGTGCACGCATCGCCAGCACCGGGTGTTGGCGTAAGTGGTGAAGTCCGCGTCAAGTCGTTCGCCGGCGGCGACGCGCGGCGCTGGGATGCCTTCGTCGACGACTGCCCGGACGCCACGTTCTTTCACAGGAGCGGATGGCGCGCAATCCTCGAGGAAATCTTCCGTCATCGTACTCATTACCTTTTCGCCGAACGCGGCGAAACCGTTGTAGGCGTGCTGCCTCTCGCCGAAGTGAGAAGCAGGCTGTTCGGCGATTCGCTGGTATCCCTTCCGTTCTGCGTCTACGGCGGACCCGCCGCCAACGATCGCGCAGCGAGCGATGCCCTGATCGACGCCGCAGGCGAGCTCGCGCGAACGCTTCGCGTGCCGTACCTCGAACTTCGCAATCGGCAGTCGCTGCGTCCGGACTGGCCGCAGCAGGCGCTGTACGTCACCTTCCGCAAGGATCTGCTTCCGGATCCGGAGGCGAACCTCGCCGCCATTCCACGCAAGCAGCGCGCGATGGTGCGCAAGGGCATGAAGCACGGGCTTCGCAGCGAGATCGACGATACTTCCGATCGCTTCTTCGATCTCTACGCGGACAACATGCATCGCCACGGAACCCCGCCGATGTCGCACGCGTATTTCAGGCGACTGATGCAAACGTTCGGAGGCGACTGCGAAGTGCTGACAGTGGTCGACACCGGCGGGCGTGCCGTCAGCAGCGTCATGAGCTTCTATTTCGGCAACGAGGTGCTGCCGTACTACGCCGGAGATTGCGTCGAAGCGCGTGACCTCGCCGCCAATGACTTCAAGTACTGGGAGCTCATGCGCCGCGGATGCGAGCGCGGATTGCGCGTGTTCGACTACGGTCGCAGCAAGCGCGATACCGGTTCGTTCGCCTTCAAGCACAACTGGGGATTTGTGCCGTCGCCGCTCGCATACGAATTCCTCCTTCTCGGTCGCGACGAGGTCCCACAGAATAATCCGCTGAACCCGAAGTACCGCGCCATGATCGCGCTCTGGAAGCGGATGCCACGCTTTGCCGCGAACGCCATTGGCCCGCACATCGTTCGAGGCCTTGGCTGAAGAGCCGTCGTTGCCGTGGAGTCCATCCTCTATCTGACACACCGGATCCCGTTTCCCCCTAACAAGGGCGACAAAGTCCGCTCGTTCAACCTGCTCCGTTTTCTCTGCAAGCGCTACCGCGTGCACCTCGGGACGTTCGTCGACGATCCCGCGGACCTCGCGCATGTCCCCGACCTCGAAAGGATGTGCGCATCGTTCAAGGCGATCACGCTGCGCCCGATGCTCGCGCGATTGCGAAGTGCCGTCGGCCTGTTGACAGGGGAGGCGCTGACGTTGCCGTACTACCGCAACGCCGGGTTGGCGCAGTGGATCGAACGAGTCCTGCGCGAGCACGCCATTTCGAAGGCAATCGTGTTCTCGTCGGCCATGGCGCAGTATGTCCTGGAACATCGCGAGCTGCGACTGGTCGTCGATTTCGTCGACGTGGACTCGGCGAAATGGGATGAATATAGCCGCTCCCGGCGCTGGCCCTTTTCCACCATCTACGGACGCGAAAGTCGCCGTCTTCTTGCGTTCGAGCGCGCCGTTGCCGCGCGCGCTCATGCGAGCGTTTTCGTGACCGCGGCCGAAGCAAGTCTCTTCTGCAGGCTCGCGCCCGAGTGCGCAGCGACAGTTCACTACGCGCAGAACGGCGTCGACACGGACTATTTCGCGCCGGACCCGAACCGCACGAGCCCCATCCCGCCGCATGAAGACGCGATCGTCTTCACGGGCGCGATGGACTATTGGCCGAACATCGATGCCGTGACGTGGTTCGCGAGCGAGGTGATGCCGCGAATCGTCGCCAGGCGGCCGGGCGCGCGCTTCTATGTAGTGGGCATGCAGCCTGCCCCTGCCGTGATGGCGCTGGCTCGCGATCCGAGCATCACGGTGACCGGCCTCGTGCCCGACACGCGCCCCTATCTGCAGCACGCGCGCGTGGTCGTGGCACCCCTGCGCGTCGCACGCGGCATCCAGAACAAGGTGCTGGAAGGGATGGCGATGGGCCGTCCCGTCGTCGTATCTGCTGCGGCCGCCGAAGGCATCCAGGCGGAGTACCGCATCGATTTCGAGGTCGCGTCGGACGCCGAAGATTTTGCAAAAAAAATCTTGGCGCTCATGGACGACGAGCCAAGGAGCCGCCGCATGGGAGAGGTCGCGCGCGCGCGCGTGATCGCCGCCTATTCCTGGTCGGCCAACCTGCTGCCCTTCGCGTCGCTGCTCGAAGGCGACCTCGCCGGCCAGGCAGCTGCCGGTTAAGCGCGCGGCCCGTTAGCCATGTCGAACTTTTCCATGCACGACGACCGCTCGATCCAGCAGCTGCTGGCCGGGCGGGATTCCGCCTCGCGATTGACGCCGACCTGGATCGTCGTCCTGCTGGTCGTGTGGGTACTTGTTGCCTACGCGCCAACGACCTGGTCGATGATCACGATCTGGGAACGCTCGGAAACCTTCGCCCACGGGTTCGTGGTGGTTCCGATCGTGTTGTACCTTTTGTGGCGAAATCGTGCGGCCACCGATGCGCTCGCGCCGCGACCCTGGCTGCCTGCACTCGCGGGGATCGTGGCTGCCGGTGCCGTCTGGTTCGTCGCGTCTCGCCTCCGAGTGAACAGCGCTGCGCAATTCGCGATGATTGCGACGGTGTCCTTGGCCGTCTGGGCCGTGCTGGGCACTGCTGCGTTACGCCTGCTGGCCTTTCCCCTCGCGTTCCTGTTCTTCGCGGTTCCCTTCGGCGAGTTCCTGATGCCGACGCTCATCGACCGGACTGCCGATGTCACGATCTGGGCGCTAAGGCTCACAGGCGTTCCCGTTTACCGGGAAGGCAACTTCTTCACGATTCCCACGGGACGGTGGTCCGTGGTCGAGGCCTGCAGCGGCCTGCGCTATCTCATCGCGTCGTTGATGGTCGGGTGCCTCTTCGCCTACCTTTCGTATCGCACGCTGCGACGGCGTGCCATCTTCGTGGCCTGCGCGATCGCCGTGCCGATCGTGGCGAATTGGATCCGCGCCTACATGATCGTGATGCTGGGCCACCTGTCGGGTAACCGTCTCGCGGTCGGCGCCGATCATCTGCTGTATGGCTGGGTATTCTTCGGCGTCGTCATGGCCTTGCTCTTTTTCATCGGCGCGCGCTGGCGGGAGGACCTGGGGCCAGCCCAGGCTCGCGAGCCCGTCGCAGCACCGCAACGTTCACTGCTAGCAGGCCCCGCGCTTTCGCGCGCTCTCGTCATGACCCTTGGCGTCGTGGCCCTCGTGCCCCTCCTCGCGCTCGCCGTCCCGAATCACGCCGCGACGCCGGCCCGGCCCGTGCCTGCCATTCCCGGCAGCGGCGGATGGAACCCCGCGCCCGGCAATTTGTCGCAATGGCGACCGGATGTCGAAGGGTTCACGTCCATCGTGCAGCAGGCGTTCGACAAGGGCGGGATTGGCGCGGGTGTCGTCATCGCCTATTTCGGTGATCCGTACAGCGCATCCAAACCGATCACGTCCACCAACCAGATCGTGCGATCGACCAACAGGCAATGGTCGCAAATCGGCGCCGGAACCACGGACGCCGTACTCGGGGGCAAGACGACCGCCGTGCGAACGGCCGTCGTGACAGGAACAAGCGAGCGCCTGGCGGTATGGCAGTGGTTCTGGGTCGATGGAAAGACCACCGGAAGCGAGGTCATGGCCAAGATCTACCAGGCGCTGGCGCTGCTTCGCGGACGCAACGCTCCCGTCGCCTGGGTCTTGGTATACACGCCGATTGCCAGCCAAGAACGAGACCCGCGCCCCGTCTTGTCGGCTTTCGTCGCCGAAATGGACAGCGCCATTGCCGGCGCACTTTCCAACGCGGCAACGCCATGACGGCCGTCGATCCACGCCCGTGCATCGCGCACGTCGTCTATCGCTTCGACGTCGGAGGGCTCGAGAACGGCGTCGTGAACCTCGTCAATCGCCTTCCGCCGGAAAGCTACCGCCACGTGATCGTCGCGTTGACCGAGGTCACGGACTTTCGCCACCGGGTCGTCCGCGACGACGTGCGCTTCATCGAGTTGCGCAAATCGCCAGGACATGGCTATCGCTTGTTTCCGAAGCTCCATCGGCTGTTCCGCGAACTGGCCCCGGACATCGTGCACACTCGCAATCTCGCCGCACTCGAAGCAACGATTCCCGCGCTTGCGGCTGGAGTATCCGTTCGCATCCATGGCGAGCACGGCCGCGACGTCGGCGACCTCGACGGCACCAATCGCCGGTACCGCCTCGTGCGCCGACTTTACCGGCCGTTCGTGACGAAGTACGTCGCACTGTCGAAGGATCTCGAGCGTTACCTGGAAGGCCCCATCGGCGTGCCGCCCAAGCGAATCGACCAGATCTACAATGGTGTCGACACGGAGATCTTTACGCCCGCACCCGACATGCGGGCGCCGATCGAAGGGTGTCCGTTCGACCGGTCCGGGCATTTCCTCGTGGGAACCGTAGGTCGCATGCAAGCCGTGAAGAATCCGGTGGCGCTTGCCCGGGCGTTCGCGCGCGCGGTGAAAAGCCGCACCCGGGGCCACAACCTCCGGCTCGTCATGGTCGGCGACGGTCCGCAGCGCGGCGATGTGGAATCGGTGCTTGCCGACGCGGGGGTGCGCGATCTGGCCTGGCTGCCCGGCGAGCGGTCGGATATACCGGCGGTCATGCGCGGCCTCGATTGCTTCGTGCTTCCATCGCTTGCCGAAGGGATCTCGAACACCGTGCTCGAGGCCATGGCGAGCGGGGTACCTGTGGTAGCGACGCGAGTCGGCGGGAATCCCGAGCTCGTGGACGACGAATCGACCGGGCGCCTCGTTCCTTCCGGCAGTGACGACGCCCTCATGGCCGCGATCCTGCGCTATTTCGACGACCCGGTGGCCGCTCGCAGGCATGGCGGCGCGGCGCGCAGCGCCGTCGTTCGACGCTTCAGCCTGGATCGAATGGTGCAGGACTACCGTGCGCTTTACGACACGACACGCAAGCATCGGCATTGCTCGGCTGCGCGCGCCGACGCATCGGTTTGAAGCAACGAGCTAACGAGGACGACAGCGCATGTGCGGCATCGTAGGAATTTTCGAGACGCGTGGACGAGGCGAGATTTCGCGCCCAAAGCTCGCGCGCATGAACAATCGGCAGCGGCACCGCGGTCCCGACGACGAGGGCTATCTCATCCAGCCGGGAATTGGACTAGGACACCGCCGGCTGTCGATCATCGACCTCACCACCGGCCACCAGCCCCTGTACAACGAGGACGGCAGCGTCGGCATCGTCTTCAATGGCGAGATCTACAACTACCAGGAGCTCATCCCGGAGCTTACGCGCCTCGGGCATGTCTTTCGCACGCGCAGCGACACCGAAGTCATCGTGCACGCATGGGAAGCCTGGGGTGAATCGTGCGTCGAGCGCTTCCGCGGCATGTTCGCGTTCGCGTTATGGGATCGCAACCAGGAAACGCTGTTCCTGGCCCGTGACCGGCTCGGCGTCAAGCCGATGTTCTACGCGTGGCTGCCGGGCGGCACGCTCATTTTCGGGTCCGAGCTCAAGGCGCTGGTGGAGCACGGCGGGTGGTCGACGGAACTCGATCCGCGGGCGATCGAGGACTACTTCGCGCTGGGCTACATCCCCGAGCCGCGCACCATCTATTCGCACGTGGCCAAGCTTCCTCCCGCGCATACGCTCCTCGTGAAGCGCGGCGCGGGTCACGCGTCGCCGCGCGAATACTGGGATGTACGCTTCACGCTCGACAGCCGGCTCACCGAGCGCGAAGCGCAGGAGGAACTGATCGTCCGCCTGCGGGAGTCCGTGCGCCTGCGCATGATCGCCGACGTTCCGCTCGGCGCCTTTCTATCGGGGGGCGTCGATTCGAGCGCGGTCGTCTCGGTCATGGCGGGCTTGTCGAAAGATCCCGTCAACACGTGCTCGATCCGGTTCTCCGATGCCGCTTACGACGAGTCGGAGTGGGCGCAGCAGGTCGCCTCGCGGTATGGCACACACCACTCGGTCGAGGACGTCGAAAGCGACGATTTCGACCTCATCGACGAGCTCGCGCGGCTCTACGACGAGCCGTATGCGGACAGTTCCGCCATCCCGACCTACCGCGTGTGCCAGCTCGCGCGCCGCCACGTGACGGTCGCGTTGTCGGGAGACGGCGGCGACGAGGGGTTTGGCGGCTACCGCCGCTATCGCCTCCACGCGGCGGAAGAGCGTCTCCGATCGACGATGTCGGCCTCATTGCGCCGGCCCCTGTTTGGGCTCCTCGGCCGCGCGTACCCGAAGGCGGATTGGGCTCCCAGGGTCCTGCGTGCGAAATCGACGTTCCAGGCGCTCGCGCGCGATTCCGTCGGCGCGTACTTTCACAGCGTGTCGATCTTTCGCGACGACATGCGCAGGCAGCTCTACAGTCCTGCGTTCAAGGCGAGCCTCAACGGCTACGACGCCAGCGAAACGTTCCGCCGGCATGCGCAACGCGTGGAGGTCGACGATCCGCTGGCACTCGTTCAGTACCTCGACATGAAGACCTACCTCGTCGGCGACATCAATACCAAGGTCGACCGTGCGAGCATGGCGCATTCGCTCGAGGTGCGCGAGCCGCTGATGGACCATCCGCTGCTCGAGTGGCTCGGCACGCTGCCGTCGTCGTTCAAGGTCCGCGGAGGCGAGGGCAAGGCGCTTCTCAAGTCCGCGATGAAGCCGTATCTTCCCGCCGACCTCATGCATCGTCCAAAGCAGGGGTTCGCGGTTCCGCTCGCCCGGTGGTTTCGTGGGCCTCTCAAGGATCGGATGCGCTCCGCGATCCTCGGCGAGCGACTGGAAGCGACCGGACTTTTCGACCGGCGCTATCTGAATCAGCTGGTCGAGCACCACGCGTCGGGCGCACGCGACTACAGCGCACCGCTCTGGACGCTCCTGATGTTCGACGCGTTCCTCGCCAACGTCATGCAGGCCGAGCCGTCCCGACAGCAGGAGAAGGCGGTTGGATGACGGCCTTGCGCATCCTGCACGTCCTCGATCACTCGCTACCCCTGCAAAGCGGCTATACCTTTCGCACCAGGGAGATCCTGCGCGAGCAGCACAACCTCGGCTGGGAGACATTCCACGTCACGAGTCCCAAGCACACCGCGCCGAGCGGGTTGCAAGAGCACGTTGACGGCCTCGACTTCTACCGCTCGACGACCCCATCCGCGGCGTGGACGCGGATGCCCGTGCTGCACGAAGTGGCACTGATGCAGGCGACGGCGCGCCGCATCCGTGAAGTCGCGCGCCTCACGCGACCGCACGTGCTCCACGTTCATTCGCCGGTGCTGAACGCGTTGCCGGGGTTGCGCGTCGCCCGGGCGCTTGGCATACCCATGGTGTACGAAGTGCGCGCATTCTGGGAAGACGCCGCGGTCGATCACGGCACGAGCCGCGAGTGGGGGCCGCGTTATCGCGCGAGCCGGGCGCTCGAGACCTACGCATTGCACCGTGCCGATCACGTAACCACCATATGCGACGGGCTCAAGGGCGATATCGTGGAACGGGGAATCCCCGAAGGGGGCATAACCGTGATTCCGAATGCGGTGAACGTCGCGAGCTTTGCCTACGATGTGACGCCGGATGTTGCGCTCCGCGGCAAGCTGGGCCTCGACGACGCCTTCGTTCTCGGCTTCGTGGGCTCGTTCTACGCGTACGAGGGACTCGACCTTCTGCTGCAGGCCTTGCCGCTCGTGCTGCGCGAAGTTCCACGCGCGCGTGTCCTGCTCGTGGGCGGCGGGCCCGAGGACACGGCGCTCAAGGCAATGGCCAGGACTCTCGGCATCGCCGACAAAGTCGTGTTCACGGGACGGGTGCCTCACGGCGAGGTGCAACGGTATTACAGCGTCGTCGACGTGCTCGCCTATCCACGGCGTCCCATGCGGCTCACCGAGCTCGTCACCCCCTTGAAGCCGCTGGAGGCGATGGCCCAGGGCCGGCTGCTCGTCGCATCGGACGTGGGCGGCCACCGCGAGCTCATACGCGACGGAGAAACGGGCATCCTCTTCCCGGCGGGCGATGCAGTTGCATTGGCCGCTGCGCTGACGCGACTGTTTGCCGAACGGGAGCGGTGGCCCGCATTGCGCGAGCAGGGGCGGCGCTATGTCGAGAACGAGCGAAGCTGGGCATCCAGCGTCGCTCGGTACCGCGACGTGTACGATAGCCTTCCGAGACGGGCGACGTGATGCTGCGTGGCTTGAAGCTTGCACTGGTCGGGCCGCTGCCGCCGCCGTCGGGCGGCATGGCGAACCAGACGCGCCAGCTCGGCGAGCTCCTGGCCAACGAGGGAGCGGTGGTGACCATCGTGCAGGTCAATGCGCCATACCCAGGCAAAGTCGTCGAGCGCGTTCCGGTTGTGCGTGCGGTGGTTCGACTGTTCCCCTATGTCGTGCGGCTGTTCCGCGTGATGGGGACGGCGGACATCGTTCACGTGATGGCGAATTCCGGATGGTCGTGGCACCTTTTCGCCGCTCCCGCGATCATGGTGGCCCGGTGGCGCGGCGTGCCGTCGGTGGTGAATTACCGCGGAGGCGAGGCTGCGACATTCCTCGCTGCTTCCCACGCGTTGGTGCGCTTCATTCTGCGGCGCTCGAGCGCACTCGTCGTTCCCTCGCGGTACTTGCACGAGGTTTTTTCGACGCATCGTATCGAGAGCGACATCGTGCCCAACATCATCGACCTCGAGCGCTTCCGGCCGCGCACCGAGCCGCGCTCCCGGAACGCCCTCCATATCCTCGTGCCGCGCAACCTGGAGCCGATCTACGACGTCGCTGCGGCGCTGCACGCGCTGCAAATCCTGCGCAGGACGCTGCCGCAGGTGCGCATGACGGTGGCAGGCTCCGGCCCGGAGCGAGAGCAACTGGAACGGCTCGCGAGCGAGCTCGGTGTCGCGGATGCCGTCGAGTTCTGTGGCCGCGTGGAGCGTGACGTCATGGCCTCGCTGTATCGCGATGCCGACGTCGTCGTCAATCCGAGCCTTGTCGACAACATGCCGAATTCCGTGCTGGAAGCGCTCGCGAGCGGCGTTCCCGTTGTCAGCACGAATGTCGGCGGCATCCCCTGCATCGTGCGGGATGGCGCAACTGCATTGCTCGTACCGCCGGGCGCGCCTGCGGAGCTTGCGGCCGCCGTGCGTCGTGTTCTCGAGGACGCGACGCTCGCGGCCGAGCTCCGCCAGAACGGCTTGCGAGACGTTCGGCAATACGCGTGGTCCCAGGTTCGCGACCAGTGGGCACGTGTATACGAGGCGGCGCTCGCCGGCTCGCGCATCGCGATGGAAACCGCGTGAACGCGACAGTGCGCCCCGCCGGCCTCTACACGCGCTTCGTGTCGGGAGTGCTGTTCCCGCTGCAGGAGCGCGTGAAGCGACATGCGACGGTCGAGATCCGCCGCGGGCTGGAACAGTCGCAATGGTGGACTCCGCAGGCCATCGCCGAGCTGCAGCTTCGACGACTGCGAGCGTTGCTTGTCGAGGCTGGCGCGCATACGGCGTATTACGGCGAAGTATTCGGTAATGCAGGGTTCGACCCCTGCCGCGTGAACTCAAGCGCAGACCTCGCACGCCTGCCGTTTCTCACCAAGTCCGACATCCGGGCTCGCACGGAGGACATGAAGTCGCGCCGTGGCATGCGGCTGCAACGCAGTAACACGGGCGGATCGAGCGGCGAGCCACTCGTGTTCTACCTCGACGCGGAGCGCGTCGGCCACGATGTCGCGGCCAAGTGGCGCGCGACCCGCTGGTTCGGCGTGGATATCGGAGATCCGGAAATCGTCGTCTGGGGCTCGCCGATCGAGCTCGGCGCGCAGGACCGGGTTCGCGGCCTGCGCGACTTCCTGCTTCGTACCGTGCTGCTGCCGGCATTCGACATGTCGCAAGCGCGGCTCGACGACTACGTCCGGCTTATTCGCACGCGGCGGCCACGCATGCTGTTTGGCTATCCATCCGCGCTCGCGCACATCGCACGGCACGCGCAAGCCAGATCCGTTCGACTCGACGATATCGGCATCAAGGTCGCCTTCGCGACGTCCGAACGTCTTTACGACGATCAAAGGGCGACCATCGAACAGGTGTTCGGATGCCGGGTGGCCAACGGGTACGGCGGACGCGACGCGGGATTCATTGCCCACGAATGTCCCGAGGGCAGGATGCACGTCACCGCCGAGGACATCGTCCTCGAACTGGTCGACGAAGCGGGCGAGGCCGTCGCTCCCGGGCAATCGGGTGAGATCGTCGTGACGCATCTCGCATCGCGGGCGTTTCCCTTCATTCGGTATCGAACCGGTGATTACGGCGTCCTTGCGAAAGAGCCTTGTCCTTGCGGGCGCGGCTTGCCCGTGCTCGAGCAGATTCTCGGACGCAGCACCGACTTCGTGGTGGCCTCGGACGGCACTGTCCTGCACGGCCTCGCGTTGATTTATGTCGTGCGCGATCTTCCGGGCATTGCATCCTTCCGGATCGTGCAGGAAAGCCGCGAGCTCACGCGCGTGGAGCTCGTGCCGGGTCCGGGCTTCGATTCCAAGGTCAACAATGCGATCCGCGACGGAATGCGCAAGCGATTGGGCGCGGACGTGGAAATTCGCGTCGAGGAAATGGCGATGCTGCCTCGCGAACGGTCGGGCAAGCACCGGTACGTCGTGAGCAAGGTGGCAGCATAGTCGACGGCGATGCGCGACGCACTCATCCTCGCGATACTTGCAGTGTGCGCCGCAGTGGCGCTCTTCCATCCATGGATCGGGATCATGGGCTGGACTCTCGTCAGCATCATGAATCCGCATCGGTATTCGTGGGTGGCATCGGATCTGCCCGTTGCCGCGGTGATCGTAGTCGCGACGTTGATTGGCCTGGTCCTTACGCGCGATCGTGTGCGCTTCTTCGTCTCTCCGGTCATGGTCGTCCTCGTGGTGTTCGCCGCGTGGATGTGCATCACGCTGCCGGCTTCGATCTATCCGTCGACCAGCTATCCGATGTGGAAGCAGGTGATGAAGATCGACTTCATGATCATCGTCGCCGCCATGGTGCTGACCACGCGCAAGCACATCATGGCGCTCGCTTGGGTGCTCGTGTGTTCCCTGGGCATCTACGGCGTCAAGGGAGGCATCTTCACTATCGCTACTGGCGGAGGCCACAGGGTGTGGGGTCCGCCGGAAAGCTTCATCGAAGGCAACAACGAGCTCGCATTGGCGCTCGTGATGACGATTCCACTCATGCGGTTCCTCCAGCTGCAAATGAAGGCGCCCCTCGCGCGTCACGCGCTGACGTTGACGATGCTGCTGTGCGCCGTCTCCGCGCTGGGCTCGCAATCCCGTGGCGCGTTGCTTGCCATCCTTGCGATGGCGGTCGTATTGTGGACGCGGACTCGACACAAGCTCGTGTCCGGCATTGCGCTGGTGCTAGTGGGTGCCGCGTTGATTGCGTTCATGCCCGGCGAATGGGAGCACCGGATGAGCTCCATCGCCGACTACGAGCAGGATGCGTCAGCGATGGGGCGCATCAATGCGTGGTGGATGGCGTGGAACCTTGCCGTGGACCGACCTTTCGGTGGCGGATACGACATTTACTGGCCGGAGGTGTTTGCGCGTTATGCGCCGGTCCCCGACGACGTCCATGCGGCCCACAGCATTTATTTCCAGGTCCTGGGGGAGCACGGATTCATAGGACTCGGCCTGTTCCTGTTGGTTTGGATCATGGCGTGGCGAACCGCGGGATACCTGCGACGGACTGGACCGCTCCTTCCGGCAACGCAATGGACCGCGGATCTCGGCGCCATGACGCAGGCGAGTCTTGCCGGATATGCGGTGGGCGGCGCGTTCCTGAGCCTCGCGTACTTCGATTTGCCCTACAACCTCGTGCTGCTCGTCGTCCTCGCGCGACAGTGGATTGCCGAGAAAGGTTGGGAGCGCGAAGCCGTTGCGGCGCCCACCCCGGGCGCCACGCGCGCGGTCTCGCCACCGGTTTCGACATGAACGCGCTGGTGCCTGCCTTTCGCCATCTTTCGCCCGCGGGAGCGAAGGGACAATTGTCGATTCTTGCTTTCCACCGCGTGCTCCGCGAGGGCGACGCGCTTTTCCCCGACGTGCCCGACGCGCGACGTTTCGCTAGAATACTGACGTGGCTCAAAGGATGGTTCAACGTACTGCCCCTCGACGAAGCGATCGATCGGCTTTCCCGCGGCGAGCTGCCGGAACGCGCGGCTTCAATCACGTTCGACGATGGGTATGCGGACAACTACACGGAAGCGCTGCCGCTCCTCCGGGAGCACGGTATGTCCGCCACGTTCTTCGTCGCGACGGGATTCCTGGATGGCGGACGGATGTGGAACGACACCGTCATCGAGGCTATCCGCCGGTCCCGGCACGACAGCGTCGATCTGTCGGCGATCGGATTGCCGAGGCTTCCCATTGCGTCGCTGATCGAGCGTCGCGCAGCGATCGAGCGGTGCATCAAGGCGCTCAAGTACCGGCCTCTGTCGCAGCGCGTCGCCGATGCCGAGCAGGTTGCCGTAGCGGCGCAAACGACCCCGCCGGACGATCTCATGATGAAGTCGGCGGAGGTCCAGGAGCTGCACCGTAGCGGCATGCAGATCGGTGCTCATACGGTCTCGCATCCGATACTCACCCGACTCGCCAGCGACGATGCTCGCCGGGAAATCGAGGGGAGTCGAGCGAGATTGGAGGAATTGCTGGATGCCCCCGTGAAATGTTTCGCGTATCCCAACGGTAAGGCTGGCGACGATTACTCGGACGAGCACGTGGCGCTGATACGCGACATCGGATTCGCGTACGGCTTGTCGACCAATCCGGGCGCGGCCGGGAAGGGGTCCGATCTCATGCAGCTGCCGCGCTTCACGCCATGGGATCGGACTTCGTTTCGGTTCGGGGCACGGCTTCTCGCGAACCTCGCGAGCGCCCGTCGACGCTCGCGCAGCGACCTCGACAGGCGCGAAAGGATTCAGCTTTGAAACGACGCCGATTCATGGGTGGGCTTGCCGGAAACCTCCTCGCGACGCCGCTCGCAGCGTGGGCCCAGGCGTTGCCGAAGGGCAAGGGCGCGGCGACGCCGGCACCCGGCGCCAGAGCATCGCCCTCAACCCTTGCCGCGAACACGGCGCGCAACATTGGTCCGTATCCCTCAGGCGAGGTCGGTGGTCAGAACATCACGGACTACTCGGGCATCACCTACGACTCCGTGGGCAAGAGAATGTGCCTGTTCGGCGGCGGTCATGGGCCCTCGCAGGAAACCGACATTCGGGTTCTTGATTTGCAGACGATGCAGTGGTCGTCTTTGTATCCAACCACGCCTCGCAGCGAGATGACGCTTAGCAACGGCGACAGCGACCTCGGTCGGTGGATCTCGACCAACCAGCCATACGCGCGCCACAGCTACAACATGACGGTGGTCGCAGGCCGACGCTTCTACCTCTTCACACCCTTTGGGCAGGCAGACCACCTGGCGGGGCCGAATCCGCCGTACGGCGGCCGCGCCTGCTGGTACGACTTCGACGCCAAGGCCTGGAGGTACAGTCAGATTTCGAGCGCGCAAACGCCTTGGGCCTATTACTCGGCTGCCGTGCTCGATCCCGTCACGGGCCGAATCGTGATCGGCGGCGGCAACCCGCAGGGTGGGGTTGGAAAGATCTGGCTTTACGATCCTGCGACCGACACGTTCGAGACGGGGCCTTCCTTTCCGGGTGAAATCGGTTACGCGCACGACATCGTTTACTTTCCTCCCGACGACAGCTTTTACGTGTTTCAGTCGGACGGACGCGTGTGGCGCATGACTCTCGGCCGTCCGAACGTCATGTTGTCGAGCATCGTGCCCCTCAATGTCACCGGCACCTTGCCCGCCGCCAGCAGCCGCTGCGGATTTGCCTACGACACCATCAACAAGAAAATCGGCGGTAACGTCACGAACGGGACGTTCTATACGTTCGATCCCGCCACGCTTGCATGGACGTCGGCGACGATGCGCGTGGAGGCGGGATCCGTCGGCTCGCCGAATCAAGCGTTCCATTGCCTCGACTTCGATCACGGCAGTGGATGCTTCGTATTCCTCGGCGATGCGACTGCCCCGGCCACGTGGCTGTATCGGCCGGCCAGCGTGCCGTTGGGCGGCGCGTCGACGACTTCGCCGGTCAGCGATTTGAGCGTTACGCTCGATTTTGGCGCAGGGAACGTCGCTGTGTTCGCGGGGGCCGAGGCCGTAAACCAGGGAGACTTCGTCGGCGAATTCGTGCGCCAGAAGTGCTACCTCGCAAAAAATCCTGCGTTCCCTGATTGGCGCGTCTATTTTCGTGTCGATGCCGACGTCGGTGGAAATCGCATCGTAGGGACGAGCGGGCGCGACGAAGTCATCGTCGAATATGGGCGCGCCGGGGCAGGTACTCCTGCGCATGTAAGTTCGCCGTATACGGCAACTGTGGCGAAGGGCGGGACGACGGTTGCCACCTACACGGTCCCGAAGCACTGGTGGTACGCGCGATGGCGCTACCAATCGTCTCCGCGCCCGGTCGTACGCACCCCGGCGACGCTCATTGCGCGCGGCTGGATCGGGAATTTCGGAACCGCGGGGCTGTTCGGACTCGGACCCAATACCACGGCCGTCTCGTGGGGCGGACCGATGAGTGCGCCGCAGGGGTTCTCCAACACGATGGGGTCGGGCGGCGACAATCAGCAGATCGGTTTCCTCACGGAGTTCGCAGCGGACTACGTGATTCACCAGACGCAGTCCTCACTGACTTCGCTGCGAACCGAGGGCGAGTGGTGCGGCAACTGGTGCATGCACATCCGCGACGACACGACAGGTGCGGTGCTGGACGTTCGCAATAACAAGCTCAGATACAAAGCGGACGGCGGCACCGTCAACAGCAGCCCCGCCGTGAACCCGGCCACCGCTCCGAACTTCGTGGCTCTCGATTATGCGCACTTCTATCCGTGCGCGAACTTGCCGTGGCTCCTGACCGAGGATCCGTTCTTCCTCGAGGAAATGCAATTCGGATGCAATTGGCAGTTGTTGTTCAATCAGTACCACCGCTCGCAGCAAGGACTGCAGGGTCTTGTGTACTTCGGCGAAACGCGCAGCTTTGCGTGGGGCATGCGCGACATGTTCCTGCTCGCAGCGAGCTGCCCGGTTCTCGTTCCCCAATGGCTTCGCCCGAGGAGCTATTGGCGGTCGTGCGTCGACGATAACCGCGTCTATGCGGAGAGGTTCCAGAAATCGCCTGCGCGGATCCACGCGCTGTTCAAGACGTGGACACGGTCGGATGCCGATCCCGCCTGGCAGGCTTCGTGGCTCAACGCGGTGACCGGAATGGCTGTCGCGCAAGGGTTCACCAACTGGAAGCCGATCTTCGAATGGGGCGTAGACAAGCACATCCAGCAGACCAACGGGACATCGGGCTGGCCACGCCAGTGGCCGGTCCCTTATTACTCGATTCCCAACAAGGCGGCGGTGTATGGAAATCCGACGGGACTCTTCACGACGACGGCCGTCGATGCCACGACTTGCACGAGCTGGGCCGATTACTGGGCTTACTACAAATCCGGTTCGCCGGATGCAGCGGGCGTCGGCCATACGGACGCCAGCGGCGTGACGATCAACGACGCCGGATGGGATGGCCATACGATCATGCAAGCGCAGTCGGGTCCTTCGTTCTTCCTTCATTTGCGCGCGGTCCTCGCGGTCGCCGCAGGTCGCAACATCCCGGGGGCGCAGGCCTGTTACGACTACATCCAGGGCGAGCTCGCGAACGAAGTCATGCCGCGATTCAAGGCGAAGGGGCAGGCGCGCTTCTCGATCGACCCGACCGCAGTCGTTTCCCTGCCGCCGCCGGCGAACGTGCAGGGCCTTTGGTGGAACGATCCCCCAGGTTCTGAATCCGGCTGGGGCATAAATCTCGCTCAACAAGGCGAAGTCGTCTTTGCAACCTGGTTCACTTATGATGCCGCGGGCAAGCCATGGTGGCTTTCGATGGCGGCGAGCAAGCGCGCGGACAACGTCTATGAGGGAGAGCTTCTGGCGACGCATGGACCGGCCTTTGACACCGTTCCCTTCGATCCGAACCTCGTATCGAGGACAGTCGTAGGCGCCGGAACGCTGGTATTCGACGATGCCGGCTCAGGGACGTTCTCGTATAGTGTTAACGGGATCGCGCAGACCAAAGCGATCGCCCGATCCGTTTTCGCAGACCCGGTTCCCGAGTGCGCCGACCGAACGAATGAGCTCCCTTTGATCACGGAAAACTACCAGGACGTATGGTGGGCAGACCCTGCCGGATCCGAATCGGGTTGGGGGATGAACATCGTTCACCAAGGTGATACGATTTTCACGACCTGGTTCACCTATGATTCCGACGGGTCACCGCTGTGGCTTTCCGCGTCCGCGCAAAAGGTGGACGAAGGCGTGTATTCGGGTCAACTGCTACGAACGACGGGTCCTTCCTTCAGCGCCACACCCTTCGATCCTGCGCTCGTGGTTCGGACACCCGTGGGCGATGCCACATTGCGGTTTTACAACGCAAGTGTCGCGTTCTTCGAATACACCATAGGTGAACTCATGCAGAGCAAGCGCATCACGCGCTTCGTGTTCCGCGGGACTGGTGCGGTATGCCAGTAACCGCGCCTTGGTAGGGGGTAAGCCATGTCAGGCGTCATCTCTCGGGTGAAGCGTTGGTCCACTCGCCCTTAGTCAACGCGGCGAGGTCCGCCGCTGCCG
>Ga0207701_10002543_pt1 | contig 18885 bp, 18 predicted proteins | sample KBSSwiSSwithPhiX_FD_184294 | JGI IMG/M metagenome (GOLD analysis project Ga0207701, IMG submission 184294) | Switchgrass rhizosphere bulk soil microbial communities from Kellogg Biological Station, Michigan, USA, with PhiX - S5 (SPAdes) (version 2) | ecosystem: Environmental > Terrestrial >... | reverse complement strand
AGGCCCATATCGCCTTGGACGATTCTCTTGAGCCAGCTCAGATATTGAACGTAAATGGGCCGGTCAAATCCCAGTTGTTGTTGCAGCGCGCGATACTGCTCGTCATTGACGCGCGTGCGCTCTTCTGCATCGATTCCCATCATCACCAGGACGGGATCGCCCGGAATAATGCGCACGATAAGAAACACCGCCATGCTGACCAGGATCAGCACCGGAATGAGCTGCCAGATGCGCTGGGCGATATAGCGGGCGAGCATGAAACGAGCGGCGCCGTGTGGCGCATCTTCCTTACTGTGCTACGTGGCCCTTGCGGTCAAGGAGTTGTTCGGCACGACGCGCGCTAAAGTCTTGACGAATCATTCTTATGGATTCGTGTCCGTCGTGCCTCCTTCGTGGTGAAAATTGTATTTTTCTTCTGTGGCCCTCACTTGTCGATCCACGCGTGGCTCAGACCGGCGCCCCAAGGCTCAAAATCCCCGCTGGCGTTGGTGGCGAAGTCTTTTATATGGCTACGGAACGTGAAAAATCGCGGCGTGAAACCGATAACCAGTATCGGCAGGTCATCCGTCAACTTTGCCACCACCTGCTTGAAGATCGCCTTGCGCTTCTCCAAATCCACTTCGCCCTCAGCTTTCTTTAGCAAGGCGTCATAGTCTTTATCACAGTAACCGCTCTCGTTGAGCCGGCGATTTTGCAGGTTCGGTTCGCAAGCATATTCTTCATAAGCCGGCAGCGGGTCCGGGTAATCGGAACCGCCGGCGAGCTTGAACATGTATTTACCCTGGCGGCGTATCTCGAGCGCGGAGGCACGCTCGAGAATTTTCAGCTCCACCTTGACACCGATCCGCTTGAGCTGCGCCTGTATCGCCGCGCCTTCGATGTCCGCCACCTCGCCGCGGTTGCCCATGAGCTCGAGCGTTTCGCCCTTATAGCCGGCTTCCTTCAAGAGCGCTTTAGCCCTATTGGCATCGAAGCGCGGCGCCGCTACATCCTTGAAATACCAGAAATGGCCGCTCGGAAAGCGCTGGTCGGCCGTGTCGGCCAAGCCGAAGTACGCTGCTTGCATGATTTCTTTCCTATCGATGGCGTAGGCTATCGCTTGACGAAGTTTCTTGTTGTTAAAAGGCGGATCGGCGACGTTGAATTCTAGATTCCGCGCGCCGGCGCGCGCCGCTTTGGCAACACCGATCCCTTTGACTTTCCCTTGTATGATTTGCTGGACCCATTCGTACGGCGTCCGCTCGATCAAATCGACATCGCCCGACTGCAGCGCGGTGAAGCGAACCGTATTGTCGCCGATTTCTTTCATGATGACGCGATCGACGTAAGCTTTGTGACCCCAGTAGTCATCGTTTCGTTCAAAAACGATGCGCTGCCCAGGCTGCCATTCGACGAACTTGAATGGACCGGTGCCCGGAGGAAATGTTGCCGGCTTCCTCAGTCCCTCGGGCAGCGACTCGTTGGGAATCGCCGAGAAGGAGCGGATTTCCGTGAGCACTGTTGGAAGCAGCGGATTGTGGCGCTTCATATAAATCTTAAGCGTATATTTATCGGCTACCTCAGCACGCTCAACCGCGTTTAAGTCTTCAAAGCCGTACGCTCCGTTCTTGGGATTGAGGGTGTAATCGATGGCGAACTTGATATCGTCGGCGGTCATTTCCTTGCCATTGTGAAATTTTACATTCTTGCGCAGCTTGAAAGTATAGAGCTTGCCATCCTTGGACACTTCCCAAGACTCGGCGAGGCGCGGCTGGATTGCGCCCTTGGAGTCACGAGCGAGCAACGGCTCATACATCAGCTCGCGAATGCGCGATTCCGTCGAGCTGGTGTTGACCAAAGGATTCATCAGCGCCAGTTCTTTGCTGATACCGAGCGTGATCGTGCCGCCGCGCTTGGGTTGAGCGGACGCGGCTTCGAGAATCGAGATGGCGCTGAAAGAGAACAGCAACAATAATAAGCTCAGCAGGGCAAGTTTTTTCATAGAGACCTCCTTTACAACTCGACCGTGTCCCGCTGTTAAGCGTCCGCGCGCTTGCGCTTGTATAGCTTGTCGATAAAGCCCGAATTGTCGAGCTCGCGCAGATAGTGCAGGTCCCAGAGCGCCATGGGGCTCAACTGTTTGGCTTCGGGCGCCTTGATGCAGCCAAGGTCGTAGGCGTTTATAATAGCCTGGGCATCTGGATAAGGCTTGCTCGGCATCCGTTCTAACCGGCTGTATTGAAAATCTTCACCGGTTCGCTTGTTTAAGCCGTCCAAAATTTTTTGGGTCTTCTGCCGCTGCGTTTTGGCGAAATGAATACCCAGCACCAAGGCTTTGACCAGCCGTTCGCCGATCCCTTTTTTCTTATGCAGCACCGTGTAAGAAGTCGTCAACGTTGGTCCGTTGATCATCGGCAAGGGGCCGAGAGGCAAGATGTGCATGCCCAGTTCTTTGTAGCGCTCGCCGCCGGAGACGAAGCGGGCGTCAGCTCGACGCGATTTCAACGCTGCGAATTGCTCATCGGCGCTTTCGCTTTCGACCCATTGAACGTCATCGATGCTCATGCCGGCACGGATCAGGTACATCATATGGTTGCCGCGACCATGATGAAAGCCGCCTTCGCGTCCTTCCATCGGAGTATCGACGATCCGCTTGCCGCGCAGATCGTGCAGCGACTTGATTGGTTCCCATGACGCGATGCTGGCGTTCTGTCCATTCACCGGGGAAGCAATACTGACGATCGGCTTGCCCTGGACTACTAACGCGTACGGTGTCAGGTGATCGCCGGAGATGAAATCGATATCACCCTTGAACAATGCCCGCTCGGCGTCCGGCGGCATCGCACAGTATTCAAAACTCACCAGATCGAGTCCCGCCTTTTGCCAGATGCGCGCTTTGTCCATTACCTCCCAAATCGGCAGATGACTGCCCGAGCGATAAACCCCGCGAACCTTTATTTTTCGCTGTGCCATCTTGTCCTCCTTACGCTGACTCTCGTAATACAACCCGAGTGTTCGCCGCCCACTTTGACCGCTCTTCGATTTCTCACTATCCCGCTCGAGCGCGGCATCATTCCCGGTGTCTCTCCCCCTATCAGCGCGCTCCGATTCTTGTCAAATACAATGAAATGTTCTTAGTATTCATCGACAATGAAAGCGGAAGCGCAGAGACTATCAGCTGGCAATGTTTTGGGTGGCAACGTTCCATTACTCCACCACTCCCATACTCCAGCCGCGCGCCCAAGCGTGTAAAAATGCCGAACGGTTCGGACACCGCCGTGATCGACAACGGCAAGCCGAATACGATCGGCATGACCCGCCGCGTCCGCATAGCTCACGCCGACCTCACCAAGCAAGTGCCGACCTTCGAGACTTGCGCCGGCACCGGCGGCCCCGAGCAGCGCCTCGCCGAGCAGGATCGGAGACCATCGATCGCGAGAGGCCTGCGTACAGAGAATTTCTTGCCCATGATCGCAATGACGAAAGGCGCGGCTCATGTGGGATGATCAATGGAAGGGTAAAACTATCGGCACGGCGCTCGACCACGCGGCGCGGAAGTACGGAGACAAAGTCGCCACGGAATTTCACAACGGCGCCATCACCTATAACCAACTCAAGAAAATTTCCGATCTGATCGCCTGCGGCTTTCTCAAGCTCGGGATCGGCAAGAGCGACAAAGTCGCGATTTGGATGGCCGGCTATTCGGAATGGGCGTTGGTTTACTTCGCCCTCATGCGCATCGGCGCGATCATCGTGCCCGTCAACACCCGCTACCGTCCCGAAGAAATCGAATATGTTCTCAACAAATCGCGAGCGTCTTTACTGGTTTTGAAAGAAGAGCCGAACAAAGATTATCTCAGTTTGCTCAGAGAACTCTGCCCTGGAGCCGGCGAAGCGGCTGACGCGCTGCCCAACGAAAAGCTTCCTTATCTTAGAAGAATCGTCGTTTCGTCGCCCCGAAGTTCGGCCGGCTGGCTCTCTTTCGATGCATTAAACGCTCTCGGCGCTGAGGTTCCTGAAGGCACTTTGCGGCAGGCCGTGGAAAAAGTCCGAGCCGATGACATCGCCATGATTCAGTTCACTTCCGGCACCACGGCGATGCCCAAGGGCGCGATGCTGTTTCAAGCAGCAATGCTGCGCGGCGCCCAGTGCGGCTGCCTGGCGCTGAAACTGACCGAGAGCGATCGCTTTTTCAGCCCTCAGCCATTTTTCCACGTCGGTGGATCGATCCAGGTAATGCTCACGCCGGTGGTCTCCGGCTGCACGATGATCGTGCAGCCCTATTTCGATGCTGGCGAAGCTTTGGAGCTCATGGAACGACATCGATGCAACGTGTTAATGGGCCACCAACCGCACTATATCGAATATCTCAACCACCCCGATCTGAAGAAGCGAAAGCTTGTGCTCGAAAAAGGCATGATCTTCGCCAGCCCGGTGGTCAACAAGCGAGCTCACGACGAGATGGGCATTAAAAAACTCATCAGCCCGTACGGGCTTACGGAGACTCATATCGGCGGCACCGCATGCGAGTTGGACGATCCTTTGGAATTGCGAATGACTACTGTGGGGAAAGCCATGCCCGGCGTCGAGATCGGCATTCGACAGTTGGAGGGTCAAGAATTCTTACCCCAGGGACAGCCCGGCGAGGTTTGTTTCAGAGGTTGGTGCGTCACGAAAGGCTACTATGACGACCCACAGAAAACCGCCGAGGCGATCGATGAAACTGGTTGGTTTCGCACCGGAGACTTGGGCGTCATCGGCGCCGACGGCTGCCTACGGCTTATCGGACGGGTCAAAGATATGATCCGCGTCGGCGGCGAAAACGTCGCCGCGGCGGAGGTGGAAGCCGTGCTGCTCCAGCACGACGCCGTGAAGCAAGCGGTAGCGGTCGGTATGGCCGATCCGCGCTTAGCTGAAGTTGTGGCAACCTTCGTAGAACTGAAACCGGAAAAACATAGCAATGAGCAAGAACTTATCGATTACTGTCGCCAACATCTCGCCAGCTTTAAGGTGCCGCGCAAAGTGGTCTTCATCGCGGCTTGGCCCATGAGCGGCGCAGGAAAAATTCAGCGCTATGTTTTGAAAGAATCCCTGCCGCGTTAGAAGTCGAAGATGATGCGAAGTCCGCTAGATCGAGTAAAGCGCCTTGGCGTTGTCGTATAGCAACTTATTCTTGGTCTCGTCTGAAAGATCTTTTCGGTTCTGCACCATGCGCAGATTGCCGGGAAACTCGCTGTCCCAGTGCGGGATGTCGGTGGCGTAGAGAAAGTGATCGTCGCCTAAGTAGCGAAAGGTTTCCGGCAAAAGCGTCTCATCCGACTCTAAACTAAAAAAAATCGATCGTTTTCTCACCGAGTCGCTCGGACGCTGGGTTAAGAACGGCGTCTCTATCTTGCCGCGCTTCTCCCAGTGTTCGTCCATGCGGTCGAGCCAATAAGGCAGCCAGGTGCAGCCAATCTCCAGAAACGCCAGGCGAAGTTTTGGAAACCGTTCTGGCACGCCGTGAAAAATCATGTTGGAAAACTGCACGAAGATACCCACAGGAAAAGATACCGTGTGCACTTCGGTGAAAGTCTCGAATGCCCCCGAAGCAAGCTCCTCGGCGCCGTTGGTGCCGTGCACGGCAATCGCGCAATTCAAGCGTTCCGCTTCACGGTAAATCGGATCGTAGAACTTATGCCCCAACGGCAAGCGCAGGCCGGTCGTGCGTACCACCGCCGCGCGATAGCCTAGCTGGGTCACCGCCCGGCGCATTTCCACCGCCGCCCGCTCGGCATCCTGCGGCGGGATGACGGCGATGGGCTTTAACCGGTCGGAGACTTTCGCGTAGTGATCGTAGACGTAATCGTTATAAGCCTCGCACAGCGCCACGGCGTAATCAGGTTCGCGAATACGCGATACGTTCCCGGTCGACGTCGGGTAGAGAAACGCCTGCTCGATGTCGTAGCGATCCATGATGCGAAGCCAATCCTCTGCCCGCGGCGCGCGTGGAAAGATTGTTTGGTCGTGCGGCAAGGTATCCTGCAAGTCACGATCCCATGGTTCGGACGCGGTCAGCGGCCCGCCGCGCTTGTTAAACGGCGCTTTCAAATATCGCCGCAGTTCTTCAGCGCGCTCGATGATATGGCCGTCGGCGTCAATCACTTTCCCGCTACTCATAGTCACCCCGCGTAAAATCAACCATCAGAGTTTGTAGGCGAGCATGATGCCGTCACGAAACGGCAGCAGTACGTTTTCCACTCGCGGATCTTTATGAAGGCGGCCGTTTAGCGCATTGACGATGCGCGCGTCTTCCTCTACGGGGTTTAACACCCGCCCGTAGCGCAACATATTGTCGAGCACGATCAACCCGCCTTTGCGGGTCAAGTCCACGCAACGATCGTAATAATAATCGTAACTCGGCTTATCGGCGTCGATGAAGCAGAGATCGAAGGGTCCGCTCAGCGTCTTCAAAGTATCCGCCGCGCGCCCGGCTCTAACTTCGATCTTATTCCGATGGGGGCTTTGGGCAAAAAATCGGCTGCCGATTTCGATCGCATGAGGGTCAAGTTCGCACGTGATAATGCGGCCATCCGCCGGTAAAGCCTCGGCAAAACACAGCGCGCTGTAGCCGGTAAACATGCCGACTTCGAGAATGCTTTTGGCTTGTGTCAGGCGCACCAGCATTTTGAGAAACGCGCCTTCCAACTCGCCGACGAGAAAATTGGCCGTAGTCGTTTTCTCCTCGGTCTCGCTGAGCAAGCGCTCATGCAGTTCCGTGAGCGCCGTCGTATGCCGCTCGCAATACTCTTCAACCCCTTCGGGCAGAACTTTAACGCCGACCGCGCGCCGATCTTTTGGTTGTATCGCCATAAACGCGTCCGTATCCTTTCATAGAGCCTAACTCACTTGTCGTGCAATTATTGTATCCTGGCCCATCGTGTATAAACGCACGGAATGCTCGAGGTGACTCACCTGCAACACCACGTGCCCAAGACGCTGTATCTTGAACGGCATGCCTTCCGGTGGAGTCAGCGCTCTCAACTCGTTAATATTTGCTGCCATGATCGCCTCGCTAGGCTTCGGTGATGACAAGCTATCACTTTAACATTCCCAGGCGCTACAATTTTCTCTGACGTCGACGTCTTAATCCTTAAAACCAAGGTTGCAATTCATTAACCAATTTCCCGCGGTTTCGGTTTCCGTTTGTGTTATCATTCGCTACGGAATTCGCCACGAAAAGATCAGCAATACTTCGTCGAAGGTATCATAAATATCTTCGGCTTGGCCGGCGACCCTATCTTACCCGTGCTCAAATCATGAATGGTCGACGTCCGCTTCGTCAAGGAACTGGATGACACGGGTTTCATCCAAAGCCTCGACAAAAAATAGGCTTGCGCGTTAGTAAATGTCGAATTTAAACTCAACCGGAGTCGACTAACTCGAACCACACAAGGAGGAGAGGACAATCATGGATACGGTTCCATCTCGGAAATTGACCAGAGAAGGCGCCATGAAGGTGCTCAATGCCGCGGTTGACAAAGCGCAGGCGTTGAACTCGGCGGTGAGCATCGCCGTAGTTGACGACGGCGGCCATCTGATCGCGTTTACGCGCTCGGAAAAAGCCGAGCTCTATTCGATCGCTATCGCCCAAGCGAAAGCCAAGAGCGCAGCGCTGACTCGGTTTCCCTCCGGCAAGAAAAGTCCCAGCGGCAACGAACGCGACGATCATCATGCGCTCGCTATCACATTGGCCGCCGGTCCTGGCTCCTTTGTCACCATCCCCGGTGGCTTTCCGCTTTATTCCGAAGGCGAGATCGTCGGCGCCGTCGCGGTGAGCGGTGCGGGATCCAAGGACATAGAAATCGCCCAGACCGCCGCCGCGATCTTGGGCAAATAAATTTCGCCACGGTTGTTGTTTGACCGACAACCGCGATGGCACGTAGTTAAACATGCCGACGGGCTAATACTCGACGGTATCGCCGATTGAGCGAAGACACGTCCCCTCCTCGCGCGCGTGTGCTCATTCGTATTTCAGCGCGCGCCCAGCGTTCTGGCAGTATTTCCACTAGACAGGGGACGCGCCAATTTACCTATGAAACAGACGTCACGGGCCGGCACACTGCGTGAAGCACAGGGGATTCGCGACCACGCGGATTCGTTAAAACTGTGCAACCTAGCATTGAGTCTCCGCGGTCTTCCCGTTCCGGATACAAAACCACTACTATCGGCGCAGTCACATCGCTCGGTGATGATTACAAAATAGTGTACAGGAGAGAAACGGATGGCTGATATTAAGAAACCGCCCTTTCGCGCCGACCACGTCGGTAGCTTGCTGCGCCCGCAAGAACTCTTGCAGGCTCGCGAACGTCGGCAAAATGGCGAACTGTCGGCTGCTGCGTTGCGGCAAATCGAAGATCGTTGCATTCGCGATGTCGTCAAGATGCAAGAGGATATCGGCCTTCAGAGCATCACCGACGGTGAGTATCGCCGAACGATTTGGCACGCGGACTTTCTTCGCCAGATCAACGGGGTAATCGTCAAGGAAGGCGTGGCGGCTCAAAGGGGAGTAGCCAGAAAGTTTCAGTCCGGGGACGAAGAAATCGAGCGGACGCCGACGAGATTTGAAATTGCCGGAGGGCTCAAACGCAGCCACGGTATCGAGACCGACAATTTTAAGTACTTGGCATCGGTGACCCATCGAACACCGAAGGTCTGTATTCCGTCCCCGACGATTTTGCACATGCGCGGCGGCCGGGACGCCATCGACAGACACACCTATCCCGACATGGAAGGTTTCTATGCGGACCTAGCGCAAGTGTACCGTGAGGAAATTCGCGCGTTAGCAGATCTTGGATGCACCTATCTCCAGCTTGACGATCCGAATCTGGCGTACCTCTGTGATGAAAAGATGCGTGAGGGCGTGCGTCATATCGGCGAAGATCCAAACCAACTGCCGCGGACTTATGCCCGACTCATAAACGAATGTATTAAGGATCGTCCCGACCACATGACTGTGTGCATGCATATCTGCAGAGGCAACTTCCGCAGCGCGTGGGCGGCGGAGGGCGGCTACGATCCAGTTGCGGAAATTCTGTTTAACGAGTTTAAGCTCGATGGTTTTTTTCTAGAATATGACTCACCGCGAGCCGGAAGCTTTTCGCCGCTGCGCTTCGTGCCAAGTGATAAGAAGATCGTGCTCGGGTTAGTGACCACCAAGACCGGCGATTTGGAGAAAGCCGAGGATATCAAACGGCGCATCGATGAAGCGAGCCGCTATGTTTCCCTCGGACAGCTAGCACTCAGTCCCCAATGCGGTTTTTCCAGCACGGTTTTAGGCAACAACATCACCGTCGAAGCCGAGCTTGCCAAACTGTCTCTCGTCGTCAACGTGGCCCATGAGGTTTGGGGATGACCCCGACGCTCCGTCCCTTAAAGTCGAACCCGGCGAAGCGTGCGCTGGATAACTTCGGGAAATCTTCCGGGTGGCTGACGAACAAAACTATGGAATATCATCGTCCTCTGAGATCTACTGCGGTATCGGATGTTTACGAAACCAATCGACGAGGAAATCGCCCAGAGAGCGAATCTTTTGCGGCGTTGGTTTCCCAGGTGAGAAGACCAGGGACAGCGGGTGAACGGGGATAGGGAAATGAGTTAGGATCTCGCGCAAAGCGCCGCTTTTGAGATCCTCTTTGACACAGTAGAGAGGTAAGATCGCAATACCCAGCGCTTCAAGCGCGGCTTTGCGAAGCACGAGCACACTATTCGAAGCAAATGGCCCCTGAACTTTTACCGAAGCGAGGCCAGCCGCGTCGCAAAGACGCCAGACTCGGTCGCTTGGGTCCGAGTTAATATGGACCAAACATTGATGCCGTGTAAGATCTTTCGGCCGACGCGGTTCGCCATGCTGCTTGAGATAATTCGGCGATGCGCAAAGCAGCCAACGCAAGTTGGCAATTTTTCTGGCGACCAAGCTCGACTCGCGAATGGGCGTCGTATGCACTGCGACATCGAATCCGCGTTCGATAAAATCGTAGCTGCGAAACGAAAGATCATCGAGCATCAGGTTGATATTGAGATGCGGATAGGCCGCGGCGAAACTCGCGATCGCGTCGCCGAGCGCCAACGTGGTCAAAGATTTTGGCGCAAGAATCTTGAGCGAGCCGGCGGGCTCCTTTTGCGTCCGTTTGAGAGAAGTTTCTTGTTCTTCGGTTTCCTGAATGACCCGCTGGCAAAAATTAAAATGCGCCGCCCCGGCCTCGGTTAGTGTGATGCGCCGAGTCGTCCGCGTGAGCAGCCGAACTCCCAGGTGCCTTTCCAGGTCCGTCACGTGACGCGAAACCAGCGGCCGCGAGAGCCCGAGCAGCTTGGCGGCCTCTGAGAAGCTGCCAAGTCTGATGACTTCAACGAAGCTCTGCATGGTTCGAAAGCGGTCCATAATTGATTTGATTAGTTAAATATCTGCAACCTTGCTTTTAATATTTGTGATCTTCTCGCGATAAATGCACAAGGGATACTGTTGCTATTCGCTATATCGGTTAACTATTACTCGCCGGAACACGGCAACTAATTAGAGCACTTGTCAAACGGACAATTCAAGGTTTATTGATGGCTACAAAAAACGCTTCCCCGGGAAAGAGGTGGAGCCCGATGAAGAAACGTCGGCGAAGTAGAATCACTTCAGCAGCATCGAACATCATTTGTTTCTTACTATGCTCGTTGACGCAGGCCGATGCCGCCGAGGCACTTAAAAAGATGCGCATCGCCATCCCCAGCATCGTCATCGATTTCGCGCCCCTCTGGATCGCACGCGACAAGGGTTTTTTTCGCGACGAACGTATCGAGGTAGAGATCCCCTATATTCAAGGCAATGTTCGAGGCGTCCAATCCCTGCTAGCCGGCGACGTGCAGGTGGGAATCGCCGGCTCTGCAGGTCCGATATCAGCAAAGGCGGCTGGAGAGGACGCAGTAATCGTGGCGGTACCGATGAACCGTTTAGACTATACCTTCGTGGGGCGCCAACCATTCAAGAGTCCAAGCGACCTCAACGGCAAGAAAGTGGGTATCGGGTCGTTTGGCGGCTCCGACGAGGTCGCCACCCGCATTGCCCTGGAACATCTGGGGGTCGATTCGAACAGCGTGACAAGACTTCAAATCGGCGGGTCGGCGGAACGCCTTGCCGCGCTTCGCACCGGGTCCATAGATGCCGCTAACATAGGCGGCGCGACTTTTATCGGCGGCGGCGCCGGGCTCTATAAACTTCTCGATCTCACCGAGCTCGGCGTTGAATTTCCCTTCACGGCGATATTTACGACAAGAAGATATGCGCAGGCAAACCGGGAAACCGTGCTGGCAGTGATTCGAGCATACATGAGAGGCGTTCGTTTTTTCCAGCAGAGCAAAGATGAATCGATTACCATAACCGCGCGCAACCTCAGAACGACCAACCGTGAACTGCTGGAACGCCAGTGGCAATACGTCAAAGATCACGTCTATGAGAAAATACCCCTGCCGAGCGAGAAAGGCTTCAAGTTGATTTTTGACGTAATGGCGCCGCGAAATCCTAAGATAGCCGGGCTGCGGATGGATGATGTCTTTGACGCCAGTTTTGTGCGAGAGTTGGCGGACAAAGGGTTCTTTAAATAAGCGAGGTCTAAGCCAATGGCAGCGAAATTAATCAATGGGAGCGGGGCGAGGATAGATGTTCACGCCCATGCCTTTACGCCCGAGTTTACGAGAGTGCTAAGAAAAAGCGTATCTCGACCCCTCGATATAAGAAGCATCTGGGAATGGGATGAGAATAGATTCTTGGGTGAAATGGATCGCTGGAATGTCACGTTACAGGTCCTATCATTGCCCCAGATGTACGAGTACTTCGATTGGGGAAATCGCAAGCCGGCGATTGAAATGTCCCAGGTCGCTAATGATGAATACGCCCAAATATGCGCAAAGCATCCGGAACGGTTCAGGATGTTCGCGTCCATTCCGATGATGGACGCCGACCAGGCGTGCAAGGAGCTAGAGAGAGCAAGTCGTTTTCCCGGCTTCTCCGGTATTACCCTGTGCACCCATATTCGAGAGCGAGCGCTGGATGAAACTGAGTTCGCGGCTTTCTTTGCTTATGCCAATGCAAGTGGTCTGGCAATGTTTCTTCATCCTCTGGAGCGGCCCTTGCCCAAAGAGTGGAATGTTTACCGTCTCGATCACCTCATTGGGCTACCGGTGGATACGACCTTTGCGTTATCGAGACTCGCGCTGGGAGGTTTCTTCGACAAATATCCAAACCTCAAAGTCATCGCTGCCCACGTCGGCGGAGCCATCCCTTTTTTAGCCCGTAGAATCGAGAGAGCCTTTCGTGAGGGCAAAAGCGAGCACAAACCAAGTCATTATTTTGGCCAACTCTTTTACGACACGGCGGGACCCACCGATGAAGCCATCGTCGCCTGCGTTGCCAGAATGTTCGGTTCCGAACAAATCGTATTCGGCACCGACTATCCCTTCGGACTCGGGCAAGAGGGAAAGCAATACACGGAACATGCCGTTGGGGTAGTCCAAGAGTCGGGTTTGGGCGAGACGGATTTGGCAAAAATATACGGCGGCAACGCGCGCCGGCTGTTGCATATCGACCGGCTGTAACGGGCGAACCTCAAACCGAGGGGGCATCATATGATTCGCGTCGGATTCGTCATCGGCGGCTACCCACCCGAAGAACACAAACGGCGCGCCGATGTCGCACTCTCCTATTCCACCGCGGAAATTCAGGTCGGTATCGTCGACGTCGCCGCCAGCCCGTATTTTTACGGCATGACACCAACCGAAATACAGCTCGTCGCACCGGCGTTCATCGACGCCTTCAAACGCGCCGAGAAAGACGGCTACGATGCGGTCGTGCCTTTGGGCACGCTCGACTTGGGAGTCGATGGCGGCAAATCAGCGGTGGACATCCCCGTCGTCGGACCGACCGAAGCCTGCCTGCACGTCGCCTCGCTGATTGGCGATCGATTCGGCGTCATGGTTTATCACCCCAGCTTGGTCGCATTTTCACGGGCGATCATTCGGCGCTACGGGATGGAAGATCGCATCGTCGGTTTCGGCGTGAGCGGATTCGACTTGCCGGACTTGGCGGCGCATCACGACGAAGTCGTCGACAATTTCGTCAGCGAAGCCAAACGTCTGGTCGCCGAAGGCGCCGAAGTGATTTATCCGATGGGCATCAGCCAATGTCCGGTGCACATCAAACCGGCTTGGTTGCAAGAACAAATTGGTGTGCCGGTGGTCGAAGGCTTCGGCACACCGATCAGAATGGCGGCGATGCTGGCGGGCTTAGGCTTGCGCCAAAGCCGGGCGCGTTGGGTGAAGTCAAGAAACTAATCGATCACAATCCAAAAAGGGGCACTCAAGTGGCAAATTATGAAACCATTTTAGTCGACCGCCAGGACAACATCGCGACGATCACTTTCAACCGGCCCAATAAGCGCAATGCGATGAACCCAAAGCTTCATTATGAGATGGTCGAAGTCTTGACCGAGCTAAGATTCGATAAGGACTTGCGGGTGCTTATCCTGACCGGCGCCGGCGAGAGCTTTTCCGCAGGCGAGGATCTGAAAGAGTTTTTTTATGAACAGCGCGAGCGAATGGAGTTCGAGCGGTTGTTGGAAAAGGCGTTGGAGTGGCGCGTGCGCATCTTGCGCGCCTTTCCTGTTCCCACCATCGCAGCGATCAATGGATTCTGCTTCGGCGGCGCTTTCTCGATCGTATCCGGTTGCGACATCGCGATCGCAGCGGACGAAGCCACCTTTGGACTCTCCGAAGTGAACTTCGGCCATTTCCCGGGTGGCCCGGTCAGCAAGCAAATATCGCAGATCATGCGCGTCCGCGATGCGGTCTACTACATCCTTACCGGCGATACATTCAACGGCAAACGGGCCGCGGAAATTGGCTTTGTGACCTTTTCGGTGCCGCGATCGTCGTTGATGGAGGAAGCCAACAAACTCGCCAAGAAGCTCGCTGAAAAAGACCCGCTCGCGCTCCGCGCTTGTAAAGACGCGTACCGCGACAGCTTACTGATTCCCGACTACGAGACCGCCTTGAGTTACAGTTCGGCGAAAAGCGACCAGCTTTCTTTTCTGCAGGGCGGCGCATGGAAAGAGCAGGGCATCAAGCAGTTTATCGAAGGCCAGTATCGACCGGGATTCGGCGCGTTCAAGAAAGAAAATTAGCCTTGCACTCATGAAGACCGGCAAGCCTTTCCTCCCGGCTATTTTTGGGCTCATGGCGTGCCTGTTGTCGTTTGCTCCGGCTCTCGCGCTGGAGAGCCTCGTCATCGCCTATCCGACCACCAGCAGTCAGTTTACCCCGCTTTGGTTTGCCCGCGACGTCGGGCTTTACGAGAAATACAACCTGGACGGCAAGCTGGTCTTCATCCAGGGCGGCAGCGTGCTGCTCCAAGCGATGATTGCCGGTCAGGCCCAGGCGGCGCAAAACGGCGTGGCCGAAACCGTGACCGCGATTCTCCGCGGCGGCGATCTCCGCATGCTCGGCGTCACCGCGAAAATTTTTCCCTATAGTTTGATCGCGGCTAAGAATGTCAAAAGCGCCAAGGATCTCATCGGCGGTCGGATCGGCATCAACCGCATCGGTGACGTGAGCGCTTACGGCTCGCAGCTGGCGCTGCGCAAACTGGGGCTCAACCCGGAAAAAGACGTGACCATGATGCAAATCGGCGGCTCGCCGCAGCGTTTGGCCGCATTGCAATCCGGCGCGGTGCAAGCGGCGGCAATGGATTTCATGTCGGGGCTTCGACTGGCCAAGCTCGGCTTTCCGGTGCTCATGCAGCTCAACTTGAACTATCCCTATCTGGGTCCGATGGTGTCCGGTAAATTCCTCCGCGAAAGTCCCGCCACCGCCGAGGCCTTTATCAAAGCCTTCGTCGAAGGCATTGCGCGCTTCAAGCGCAACCGCGAAGAGGGCATCAAAGCGTTGGCGCGCTACATGAAGTCCAACGAAACCGACGTGCTGAATAAAGCCTATGACTTCATCGCCAACGATTTTTACGCCGAGACTCTGGAGCCGGACGCCAAAGGCTTCCAAGACCTGATCGACGAGATCGCCGAGCGCGAACCGCTGGCCAAAAAGGCGACCCTCGGCCAAGTCTTCGATTTGACCATCGCGCGCAAGCTCGAAAAGCAAGGCTTCTTTGAGACCCTGTTCAAACGCTAGGCGCGAGCCGATTCGCACAAGGAGAGTGAACTATGGCATCGACGACTCAGAAAAATGCCACAGAAAATTCCGCGCCGTTTAAGATTGAGAAAGTTCAAAGTTGGCGCGCGACTTTGCGCCGAGCGACGGCTTGGAAAACCGCGCGGTATACCAAAGGAGACATCGAAGCCACTGTCGTTGGCATCAGCGACCATCACGGCAACACCGGTTACGGCTATATGCCGGCGATGCTGATCGTCGGCGAATCGCCGGCGACGGCCGAGGCGTTGCTGCACACCACCATCGCGCCGTTGCTTGGGCAAGACCCAGTCGACGGCGTACAGCCAGTCATGCGCGCTATCGATCTCGCCATCGGCGGCAATGTTCAGCTGAAGTTCGCCGTCGAAGAGGCGTTGCTCGATCTCTACGCCAAGCGCATGCAGACGCCGCTGTTTAATTTATTCGGCGGCGTCAGCCGGCGGGAGGTGCCGGTGATGCGCATGCTCGGTCTCAAGCCGCCCAAAGAAACCGCCGATGAGGCGCTCGCTCTGGCCGAGCGCGGCTATCGTTATGTCAAAATCAAGATCGGCCTCGATGACAAGCGCGATATCGAAACGGTCAAGCGCACCCGCGATGCGCTTGGTGAAGACGTGTTCATCTCGGTGGACGCCAATCAAGCCTATACGCCGATGCGCGCGGTGAAAATCTTAAACCAGCTGAGTGATTGTAACCTCGTCGTCGTCGAGCAACCGGTCAGGCAAGACGACGTGCGCGGCATGAAGTTTGTGCGCAAGAATGTGAATATTCCGATCATGGCCGACGAAGGCGTGAACACCGTGGCCGATGCGCTGCGCTTGATCGAAGCCGACGCCATGGACGCGGTCAGCATCAAGATTTGGAAAATGGGCGGTTATTACAAATCCCGCGAGATCGCATCCGTGTGTAGCGCCGCCAACGTTGGCGTCCACGTCGGCAGCACGGCTGGCAGCCAGCTCATGGAAGCGATGCAGCTCCACTTCTGCGCGGCGATACCGGACTTGTTCGCCGGCGCCGAGATCGGCGAGTTTGAAAGCTTGAACGATGACCCGGCGTCGGGCTTGACCGTCGAACAAGGAACGCTGCGCATTTCCGACCGCCCTGGGCTCGGTGTTGACATCGATATGAATAAGCTGCAAGAAACCACGGCCTTCTGGCACCCCAAGTGAGAAACTATTTTGGAGGTAACGAGTGATTCGGGTTGCGTTTTGCATCGGCGGCTATCCGCCGGAAGAATTCAAGCGGCGCGCCGATCTGGCTTTATCGTATGCCAACGCCGAGATTCAAGTCGGGATTATCAACGTCGAGGCGTCGCCCTACTTCTATGGGATAACACCGACGGAAATTCAGCTCGTGGCGCCGGCGTTTATCGACGCCTACCGGCGCGCCGAGAAAGAAGGCTATGACGCCGTGGTGCCGTTAGGCATGTTGGATTTGGCCGTCGACGGCGGCAGGTCAGCCGTGGAGATTCCGATCGTCGGTCCGATGGAGGCCTGTCTCCACGTCGCGGCGCTGCTGGGCGATCGCTTCGGCCTGATTATCTATCATGAAAAATTGCTCGCCTTTAACCGCGCTATCGTGCGCCGCTATGGCATGGAAAATCGTATTGTCGGTTTTGGCACGAGTGGCTTCGACTTACCCGACTTGGCTGCGCACCGCGACGAAGTCGTGCAAAACTTCGTCAATGAAGCAAAGCGGCTGATCAGTCTCGGCGCCGAAGTGATCATCCCCATGGGCATTAGCCAGTGCCCGGTGCACATCAATCCAAAGTGGTTGCAAGAGCAACTCGGCGTGCCGGTCGTAGAAGGGTTCGGCGCGCCGATACGGATGGCGGCATTACTCGCGAGTCTCGGGCTCAAACAAAGCCGCGTGCGTTGGCCAAAATCGGCGGGCGGAAGCAAGTAACAGCTTCCTCGCAGCACCAGGAATTAGATTTGATTCGCTATTGCGGCGCATCAGCCAGCCACGGTTGACAACGGAAGCTTTTCCAATTTAATCAGTCAATTGACAGTAGTCCTGGAACAGGGAAGGAACCTCATATGGCTCGTCAGTATAAATGCATTTCCGGCGATGGACACATCGATCTCAACCCCGATATTTGGCGCGAACGCGTCCAGAGTAAATGGCGCGAGCGTGCGCCCAAGCGCGTCAAGATGCCCAATGGCTCGGACGCGGTGGTGATCGACGGCGGCAAGCCCAATACCATCGGCATCACTCGCAGCGTGCGCGTTCCGCACGCGGAGCTGGCCAAACAAGTGCCGACCTTTGAAACTTGCGCCGGCACGGGCGGCCCGGAGCAACGCCTCGCCGAACAGGATCAGGACGGTATCGATTGCGAGATTTTATTTTCCCAAATCACGTTCGTCTTGCGTCAGACCAAAGATGACGACTTCTATAAAGACTGCATACGCGCTTACAACGAGTTCTTGGGCGAGGAATACATGGCCCCAGAGCCGCACCGGCTCGTTTGCATGGGCACTTTACCAACGACAGGCGTCGACGACGCGATCAAAGAAATGGAACACTGTGCCCAGCTTGGGATGAAGGGTGTAAAGCTCGATCGCTATCCGAGCGGCAAAAGTTATCCGACGCCTGAAGACGACAAGTTCTGGGCGGCGGCGCTCGATCTGGGTATTGCCCTCACCAACCACAATACCGGCACCATGGGATCGGGAAAAGGCGAGCCCGATTATCTTTACCCGAAAGACCCGGGCCACGACGTGCATCAGAAAGACGCTTTTAAATTCTTCACCCGCTTCACAAACGATGCCATGACCGCGACCTTGCAAATGGCGTTTGCCGGAGTGTGGGATCGCTTTCCCCAGCTGCAATTGTATTGGGCGGAGACCATGGTCGGGTGGCTGGAATATGGCTTGTGGCAGATCGACGATCACTATCACCGCTACATCGGCATGATTCATGACAACTGGGGGCTGAATAAATTGGCGCGCAAGCCGAGCGAGTATTTGAAAGACCGCAACTACTGGGGCTTCCTGCACGATCCGGTCGGCGTCCAACGGCGCGCCTGCATCGGTTACGACAAAATCATGTGGGGCACTGACTTCGCCCACGCGGCAAGCGAATTCCCAAACTCACAGAAACACTTAGCGGAAGACTTTGCAGGCGTGCCGGAAAATGAAAAACGCGCCATGATCGTCGATAACTGCGTGAAGTATTTTCGCCTCGATCGATAGAGAAATCATACCACGAAGGACACGAAGAGCACGAAGCAAGAGAGTTGGTTCATTTTTGTAAATTCTTTTTCCGGGTAACCTTCGTGTCCTTAGTGATCTTCGTGGTAATAGAATCTATCGGACCGGCATTAAGGAGACTTAATCGTGAGCGATGTAGGAACCACCCACGAAGACCTCGAACATTTTCTCGCCGAGCACCATCTCGTCGGCGCCGGGCTGAGACGCGACGGACGCGCGGCGCCGCGCCAGGGCAACACTGCGGCGCATTGGACATGGGACGGCATTTACCGCGGCCTCATGCGCTCGGGCGAGATCGTCACCGTTGGGCCGAACGGCATGACCGGCATGCGCTCGGTCGTCGGCATCGAGGCGCGCAGGTTTCCGATCTGGATGAATGCGCAGATTCTCATGCCCGGCGAGCGCACCCAAGCGCACCGCAACTTGCGCAGCGAAACGCGGCTTGTCTGCCAAGCGCCCAAGGATGCCGTATTCGTAT
>Ga0207701_10002541_pt1 | contig 18889 bp, 13 predicted proteins | sample KBSSwiSSwithPhiX_FD_184294 | JGI IMG/M metagenome (GOLD analysis project Ga0207701, IMG submission 184294) | Switchgrass rhizosphere bulk soil microbial communities from Kellogg Biological Station, Michigan, USA, with PhiX - S5 (SPAdes) (version 2) | ecosystem: Environmental > Terrestrial >... | reverse complement strand
GCCCGAACCGCCCCAGTGAGCCGGTGGTCCCCCGGCCGCGCAGGCTTTCGTCCACGCGCACCGCGATCGACTGCCACGCAGACACGACGCCAATCGCCAAGCCAATCACGACGGTCAACAGCGCCGTTGCGGCGAGCGCGCCGCTGGCATCAACCGTCATCGTCGGAAACTTTTCACCCGTGCGACCGACCAGGAGTGACGCCCTTATGGCCCGGACGATCCACCACGCGAGCGGCAGAGCACCCGCGAACGACACGGTCGATAGCAGGAGTCCGTCGACCAGCAGCTGCCAGAACACGCGCCGCGGGCTGCCGCCCAGTGCGAGACGAATTGCGACCTGGTGGCGTCGGGTCAGCGAGCGCGCGAGGGTGAGGCCCGCAAGGTTGGCGCACGCGACCGCCAGGAGAGTCCCCGTCAGCGCCAGGAGCAGCCAGAGCGTGGTGCCGTAGCGGTCGCGCGCATCCGAAAACCCTGACGCGAGCGGCGCCACGTCCAGCCGCTGACGGAGCAGCGCCTCCCGCTCGGCTTCAGTCAGCGCCGCCGGCAGCGTCGCCGACTGAATCGAGGGCCACCACGTGACCAGTTCGGCGCGCGCCGTGTCGATCGACACGCCGCTCGCCAGACGTCCGACGACGATCCTCGATCGAGACGGAGTGGGCGCCTCTCCAGCGGCCGCTCGTATCACCGCGAAGGGCACGATGATGTCGGTGGTCTCGTCGAGTTGGAGACCGTCGAAACCGTCCGCCACGACGCCGATCACGGTCGCCGGCACCGCGTTGATCTTGATCGCCTCGCCGATGCCGGGACCATTCCCGAAGAGCCGCCGGCGGAAACCCTCGCTGATCACAGCGACCGCGTCGTCTGTTTCGGTGAAGAACCGTCCCGCAGAGAGCCGCGCACCGACGAGGTCGAGATAGTCCGGCGAGACGGTTTCTGTCGACGCGTCCTCGGACCCTCCGGAACGCGCTTCGACGCGCATGAGTCGTCCGCCGGAGTACATCGATAGGTGCGCGAAGGATCGCTGGACGGCGCGGTATGCGTTGAACGTGTCGCGGTAGAAGTAGCCGTCCACATTCGCCCCGGGCTCGAACGCCGACAGGGTCACGAGCTGTTCGGGATTCGGGACCGCGGGCTTTCGCAAGACGATGGCGTTCAGCAGGCTGCCTACCGCCGTGGTCGCGCCGACAGCGAGGACCAGCGTGATGATGATGATCAATGAGAAAGAGGGAGCCCATCGCAAACTACGGAAGGAATACCGGACGTCAAGGCGTAGTGCGTCCCACATGCGAGAAGTCTAGCCCAGCGGAGCTCACGGCGTGGGACAGGTCCACCTTCGCGGGCGCCGCCACGGTGGACGCCATCCTTCGGTTGACAGCTCACTTCAAGCCCAGGTAACGAAGCGCAGCGACCTGTCAGAGACTCCGTCTCGCACGAAGCGTGTCCACATCATGTGCGAAGTCGCCCACTCGGTCCGTCGAAGCAGTTACATTCTTGTTGGGCAAATTCTTCTCTCCTTGTACACAGTGCTCCCCCCTCAAGCAGCTATGCCGTTGATTACACAGGAGTAACGCTCTCGCAGCCTCGCGTCTCGCGACGGAACAGGTCTTGCCGCTCGGCATCCGCACCCGAAGAGGAGATTTGGAATGCGCGTCGCCCGCGGTTTGGTGGTCTCGGCTGTGATCGTGTTCTGCGCTCCCTCGGTGCTCCACGCGCAGACGTTTGTTTGGGACCCGAGTCCAGATCCTGCTGTGACCGGCTACCGCCTCGTTTATGGAACTCAGACTGGCGCCTACACCGAGCAGGTGGACGTCGGGAATGTCGTGAGCTATCAGCCCTCAGGATTCGACTGGTCGATTAAGCGCTACTTCGCAGTGCTTGCGTACAGCAGCAGCGGCGCGACGAGTTCGTTGTCGAACGAAGTTCAATGGGTTCCCATCAAGGTCACAGGCATCCAAGCCAGCGCCAGCTATCCATTGCTCGCGGGAAGGTCTGTCACGTGGACTGCCACTGCCACCGCGTCGATTCCACTGGAGTATCGATTCTGGTTGTATCGAAAAACCGGATGGACACTGGCGCAGGACTACACTGCCAGCAACACGTTCACCTGGACGCCGACGCAAGCCGACGTGGGGGATCCATACGCCGTTCAAGTCTGGGCCCGAGCCGTCGGTTCGATCGCCCAATACGACAGCTGGGTAGGAACCCCAACATTCTCGGTGACGGTTCTTCCGTTCGAGCTTTCCGCCGATGTCGACTTTCCTACGCCACTTGGAAACGAGGTGACGTGGACGGCGACGGTTGCGGCCGCGAGCACGAGCACGCTCGAGTACAGGTTCCTCGTCAACGAACAGAACAGTCCCGACTGGACGGTCTTCCGCGAGTACGCAACCAGCAACGTGGCGCAGTGGACCCCGACGGCGAGCGGCATCTATGCGATTCAGGGATGGGCACGCCGCGTCGGCAGCGCCGCGCAATATGAGTACACCGGGACGACAGACTACTTTACCGTCTCGCAGTCGCCGCTCACTGTTACCGGGCTGACTTCCGACGTACCTTCTCCCGCGACCACTGGCACCGCGATTAAGTGGACTGCTCGCGTCATGGGTGGATCCTCGGGGCCGATTCAGTACCAGTTCTCTCTCTATTCACCCACAACCGGATGGAACGTGGTCCAGCCCTATGGACCGAGTGAGACGTACACGTGGACGCCCACGTGGGGGAGTGAAGGGGACTACCTGGTGCAGGTGTGGGTCCGAAGCAACGGTTCCACGCAGAATTACGAGGACTCGCGCGTCAGTGACACATTCACCGTCCAGCGCGCGTCGATGAAGCTGACGACCAATACGCTCTTCCCGGTGGCGCCTGGAAGCATGGTGGACTGGACAGCCGACGTTCCGGATCCAACGGCCAACTTCGAGTACGAGTTCTGGGTCTACTCTGTGGCAACTGCTAACTGGTCGCTTGGCAAGCCCTATGGCGTCGACCATACATTCAGGTGGATACCGGCCAGCACCGGCAGCTATTTCATTCAAGCGTGGGCACGCCGGGTTGGTTCGCCCCTCGCGTACGAGATCTATCTCAGTACAAACGAGCTGGTGGTGTCTCAAGGTCCGGCACAACTCGTGAGTTTGACTTCGAACGTCTCGCTACCCGCGACGTCTGGCACGACCATCACATGGACCGCGGCAGCCAGTGGCGGAACGGCGGGTCCGCTCCAGTATCAATTCTGGAGGTGGGGCAGCACCGGCTGGGTCATGGTGCAGGACTACAGTCCTGTGAGCAGCTATAGCTGGACTCCGACTGCCAACGACGTAGGCGACCACGCGCTTCAAGTCTGGGTGCGTAGCGCCGGCGCATCCGTCGCGTACGAGTCATACAAGAGCACCGGGATTTTCTCCATCAACTGATCCCGCACCAGATCTCGATCTCGCTCACGCGATCGCCCGCCCGGGCGATCGCGTGCTTTCCCTCAGCGCGCCCCGCCCATCATTCGGACAGCCGAGACTAGAAAGTGGTTTCAAAACCGATCTCGCGCAAAGAGCGCGGAGCACGCAGAGAAGAAAGGTGTGGCGACGCCTTCCCGTCGCGGACTGGCCCGTCGGGCCACGACATGCACGCCCGTTCCAATTTCTTCTCTGCGGCCTCGGCGCTCTTTGCGCGAGACGGTATTCTCCGCGCTCTCTGCGCGGGTCAGCCCTGCGCGCAATCACTAGTCACCTGCTGACGTGGCAAAGTTCTGCCCATATCAGGAAAACGGCGACCCTGTCTCGACTCGAGCAACCCCTCAACGCACGCGCGCCGACGCGTAAGCCCCTGCAGTTTCACGAACTTGAGAGCGGACCATGTAACTGCCACTCGTGGCAGCACTGTTGATGTGACCACGGCGAATCGTCTCCCCCGCAACCGGTGGAACGTCTTCTCGATCGGTTGTGAGTTGTGACGACGAACTGACCGCCCGGAATCTTCCGGGCCCGTCGATGCGGCCGCACGGGCGCCGCAACGGGAGGTTCGTCATGGTGCGCTTCGCCTGCTTACGGATCGCGTTCGTCCTGCTGATCTGTGCCGCCGGTTCTGCCGGCCGCCTCTCGGCACAGGAACTCGAGCGCGCAACTCTTGGCGATGGGGCAGTGGCGCCGCTGGCCGAAGCCACGCCGTTGGCCGCACCCGCGCCGTCTTCACCGAACACGGCCGAAATTGGCCGGGCCCGCGAACGGCGTCCTGATGCACTCGTCCCGCTGTACGTCTCGTTCTCCGCCTTTCAGGTACTTGATACCCACTCGACATGGCGCGCGATCGATCGCGGCGCCGTTGAAGTTAATCCAGTGTTAAAAGGGGTCGTGGGAAATCAGGTCGGCCTGGTTGCGCTGAAGGCCGCGGGGACGGCTGGGCTCATCTACGCGAGCGAAAAGATGTGGAAGAGGAACAGGACCGCCTCCATCATCTTTATGGTCGCGGCGAATTCCGCAATGGCATGGGTTGTTCAAAACAACTATCGGGCAGTGCGCTGAGGCCGGGCGGCACGCTCATTTCCATCCGACTGCGGCGGCAAGCTTCTGCAAGACGCCAGGTTCGTCGCCGGCGACCGAGACCTGATCGAGAATATCGAGGCACTCGCCAATACTCTTTGCCACCCCAATCCCCAGGCTGCGCGCCCGGCGAGTCATCGCCTCATTGCCTGAGGGCACAATCAGGATTGGCTTGGCGTGACCCTCTGACATCACATCCAGACAGTTCTGGGGGCTGTCGTCGACGTGGTAGTCCAGCCGCAGGGCCTTCGCAGCGGCGCCGCGCGAGCCGCCGATGACCAGCACGCTCGGGACGTCGAACCCCTGCGCGAGAAGCCAGCGCTGCGTCTGCCGCTGTACCGTCTCCCCGACCGTCTCCGGCCGCTGGGTAATGAAGAAGACCTCCCACCGATGGCGGATCATCTCATCCCGGATTCGCCGGACCGCCGTTGGGTCGAGGGGCTTGAGCGTTGTCCAGAAGCCCGGCGTCGACCGGATCGCGTTCCAGATCGCTTCCGAACGCCTGCGGGTATCGTCGACGCTGCCGGCACCGCGCTCTCCTGTCGTTGACCGCCCCGACTGTCTTTCCTCCGCTTCTTCCGGCAACTCCGGCCGAATCGGCCTTCCGCCGCCAAACAGACGTACCTCTACCTCGTGAAAGGCGGATGAGAAGTCCGCGAGCACGCCGTCCATATCGAACCCGATTCTCAGCGGCATTCGAAAAGTTCCGCCCTCCCTCAGCGACGATCAATTCGCCTGGCAACTTCGAGTCTGATCGGTCTCGAAGACGCCTGGCCCGTTCCCGTCCGTGCGGACCGTGGTGTAGCAAGCCGCAATCGTGGCTCCGCCACGTCACCTTCTTCTTCCGGATTGTCGATGTTCGCAGGATTGTGCAGCGCGATTGCGCAGACGATGGTGAAGAGCACGGCGTTACCGGGCATCTGCAGGCTGAACTCGACAGTCTCCTGACAGGCGATGGACAGCAGCGACGTCACCGCACCGGCACGAAGCCACCATCCCATCGAACCACGTCCGTCGTGCATGGTCCGCGACACGTTCCGAACAAAGACTCCGATACAAGCGATCACTGGCAGGATCAGTAGAAGCCCACCCTCCGCAGCAATCTGGAAATAATCGTTGTGTGATTGCGCGAAGAAATACTCGAGCTCATGGCGCTGATAGAAGAGGGCGGCGGCCCAGTACGTATTGAGTCCCGTCCCCGACAGCGGAAAGTCTCGCACAACGCTCCAGGCGTCAGACCATGCGCCCCGCCGATTGTTGAACTCCCCCCAGTCGCCGGCGGCGAACCGGCTGGCAAGGACCTCAGGGCCGGACCATACCACGACGATGATGACGAGGAGCACGAAGCACGCCGTCGAGGCCAGCCTTCGCGAACGCGTGTCGGACGCTCTGACAACGAACGATGCCATGATCACGAGCGACAACATGAAAGCCGCGATTCCAGACCTCGACATCGTCAACATCAGCGAGAGCGCCATGATGACCGCAGCGGCGGCAACCAGAATGAGCTGACTTGCCTCGGGCGACGAGAACCACAGCACCTTGTGCCGCCAGCCGGGTTTGAGTCCCCGCATGCTGCGATGAATCCCGCCGGACAGCAGCGCCAATGTGAGGGGGAGCGCCATCAGCATCCATCCGGCGAAATGATTCCTGTTGACGAACGGTCCGAACGGCATCCGGCCGATGTCAAGAGGCCAAAGTCCGTAGATTGCTCCCGCATACAGGGGCTTCTGGATGATTCCGATCAGCGCCAGGATTACGCCGAATAACGTCAGCGCCTGAACCAGGCGGCGGCTTCCCGCCACCGATAAGAGACGCGCCGTTCCGACGAGGAGCATCGCCAATGAAGCGTAGAGCACGAAGGCTACGAGCGTGTCGCTCGGCCAGACCGAGATTGCGTGCCACCGCATCAGGCCGGCGGCAAACGCGGGATTCAGCTTGTGAAGCAGATCGATCGTGTGCGGGCTGAAGGTCGATAGCGTGTGTACCGGCAGCGGCAACAATTGAACGAGAATGGCGCCTGCCAGCACGGTGAGGACGAGCACCAACGGTGTGTCGACCGATTTTCCCGCCGCGTCGCGAGCGACGTAGGTTGCCACGCATCCCGACAGGAGGCACACGCCAGCAAGCGGCCAGTATGCCCACGCATACACGCCGCCGAAGGCCAATGCGCCCCACGCGATCGCACACAGAGGAAGCATCTGCGCCAGCGCGACCGCTCGATCCCTGGAGGGGGCACCAGCATCCGCCGCGACAGCTGGTGCAGGGTGGATCACTGCAAATCCCTCGGCGAAAAGCTTGGGCGAAATGTCTTCGGCCCATCCTGCACCGCGGTGTCGAGTGCGACGAGATCGGGCATCGAAACCGGCTCGGGCGATTCATAATCGCCGAATTCGAGTGGTATCAACCAGCCGCGCCAATTGCACGTGTCGCAGCGAAACAACCGATGTACTGAGCTGGTACGACGCAGGCGTTCAGCGATCGTGCGTGCGCGCGATCGATGCAGGCTGGCCGATTGACAGTGCGGACATGATTGTCTGCGGAAGGCGTCGGCCGCCGGACTCACTCTGGCCGGTGAACCGTCGACGAGAGCACCAGATCGATTGGCGATCGCGGAGGCCTCCGTGGAGTCTTCGCCCGCCGACGACAGTCCGACAAGCGTCTGCAGAGCGGTGATCACCGAGTCGCGCCTGCCCTCGGCGGCAGCCCGTTCGAGTGCTGAGATCGACGAAGGAAAATCATCAGCCGGTGGTGTGCGGCTCGTCACCCGCAGGATTTTCTCGATTGCCGAGGCCTGGACGTGCTCGTCTTTCCCGACCAATTCTTCGTAGAGTTTCTCTCCCGGACGTAATCCGACAAATTCGATCGCGATCTCCTCTTCTGGTACGAATCCCGAGAGGCGGATCAGGTCCCGCGCCATATCCAGTACCTTCACCTGCTCTCCCATCTCGAGGACGTAGATCTCGCCGCTGTCCGCCTGGGCGGCGGCGTGCAGCACGAGCTGCACGGCTTCTGGAATCAGCATGAAGAACCGGCGGATCTCCGGGTGGGTGATCGTGACCGGACCCCCTTTCTTGATCTGATCGATGAAACGCGGGACCACGCTGCCGTTGCTGGCGAGCACGTTGCCGAACCGCACGACAGCGAACGACGTGCCGCTGCCGATCGCCTTGGCCTGGACGACGAGCTCCGCGAGCCGCTTCGATGCGCCCATGACGCTCGTCGGGTTGACTGCCTTGTCTGTCGAGATCAGGATGAAGCGGTCGACGCCATACCGTTCGGCAGCCTCGGCCAGCAGCCGGGTGCCGCGAAGGTTGTTCTTGACGGCTTCGCAGGGGTTTTCCTCCATCAGAGGCACGTGCTTGTGCGCCGCCGCATGAAAGATGATCTCGGGTTGATGCTGCACCATCACTTCGGCGATTCGAGTCGCGTCCGTGACATCGCCAATCACCGGGTGCAGGGCGAACTTGTGCGAGCCATCCTCGAGCTCCATGCGAATGGTATGGAGACTGTTCTCGTACCGGTCGAGCATGATCAACGAGACAGGCTTCAATGTTGAAATCTGCCGGCAGAGCTCGGAGCCAATCGAACCGCCCGCCCCGGTGACAAGCACCCGGCGGCCGGCGATCAGACATTTCACGGCCCCCGGGTCGAGACCTACCGGCGCGCGCGCAAGCAGGTCCTCGACAGCCAGGCTTCGAATCTGCGAAATACTGGTTTCGCCATCGAGGAGGTTTCGCGGTTTCGGAACCGTCTTGATCGGGATTTTGAACGGCTCCAGCGAGCGAACCATCGCGCGGACGGCGGCCGGTTCAGCGTTGGGAAGCGCCAGCAACACTTCATCCGGTTGGAAGCGCGCGACGATTCTCGGCAGGTCTGCTCGGGTTCCAAGCACGGGCACGCCGTGGATACAGTGCCCCGACTTCGCTAGATCGTCGTCGACGAAGCCAATCGGGTGGTGATTGTTCGACGTGCTGTGCTTCATGTCACGAACGATCAGTTCGCCGGTATCGCCCGCACCAAATATGAGGACACGCTTCTCCGGCTTTCCGCGAGCAAGCTCCGAGCAAAGTCGACGACCCATACGGACGCCACCAAGGAGCAGCATCACGATCAACGCGTCGACCACAAAAATCGATCGCGGATACATGGCAGGACCGAACGGCGTCCGCGTGAACAGAAAAAAGATCACTGAGCTGACGGTGACACTGCCGGCGATCGCGCGTAAGTCGTAGATGCTCGCATGACGCCAGAGGCCTTCGTACAACCGGAATGGGATGAAGGTCACCGCCCGAATCGCGACCAGCCACGGCAGCGTCAGCCAGAACGCTTCGCTGGCGCGATGCGGCAGATCGCCGTCGAATCGCAGTATGAACGCCAGGCCGTTCGACAGCACGACGACTCCGAGTTGCACGGCGATGGTGAGCGCGCGCTGCAACTGAAGCGACAGTCTCGCAGGATGAGAAGGTCTCTCAGACACGGGTCATCCTTTCGGTCATGGTCTCTCTCTCTGGTGTGCCGGTGAGGTGTCGCGGCGCGTCCGCAATCGCCGCGATCACGCGCCATTGGTCCGCATCGGACATGCTGGAACCGCTCGGGAGGCAAAGACCTCTGTTGAAAAGATCCGCCGAGACCCTGCCTCTGCGAGAGGGGCAGTGTCGGAACACCGGCTGGAGATGCATCGGCTTCCAGACTCTGCGCGTCTCGATGTCGCACGATTCCAGATGCAGACGGATCTGCTCGCTCGTTGCGCCGAACAGCAAGGAATCCACCGTGATGCAGGTCAACCAGGCGTTCGAGTGGCCGTACGGCGCTTCGGGCATGAAATGAATCCCTGAATAGCTGCCGAGCGTCTCTTGATACCGGCTACGAATGCTGCGGCGGCGTTGGACTTTGTCCCGAAGCGTGGTCAACTGCCCACGTCCGATTGCGGCCAGCAAATTGCTCATGCGGTAGTTGAACCCGATCTCGGAATGCTCGTAATGTGGCAGAGGGTCACGAGCCTGTGTTGCCAGGTGTCGTGCCTGATCCGCCACGGTTCTGCTGTGGGACACGAGCATGCCGCCACCGCTGGTCGTGATGATCTTGTTGCCGTTGAAAGAGAAGGCCGCGCTGGCGCCGAATGCACCGGCCTTCCGCGTTCCGTACGACGCGCCCAGCGCCTCGGCCGCGTCCTCAATCAGCGGGACACCATAGCGCTCGCACACCGCGGTGAGCCGCTCGTAATCGCAGCACTGCCCATACAGGTCAACTGCCAACACCGCAGCCGGACGTCGGCCAGCCCGCGATTGGGCCGCCAGTTCCTCCTCCAGCAGGTCGGGATCCATCGTCCACGTGTCACGCGAGGCATCGACGAACACCGGTGTCGCGCCAACATACGTGATCGCATTGGCCGTCGCTGCGAAGGTCAGTGTCGAGGTCACCACAAGATCCCCGCGCCCCACGCCAAGGGCCGCAAGAGCCAGGTGCAGCGCGCTGGTGCCGCTCGAAAGCGCGACAGCGTACGGGACCCCCAGGGTGGCGGCGAACTCGCGCTCGAAGGCGTCGACGTGCGGGCCGAGTGGAGCAATCCAGTTCGAGTCGAAGGCGTCGAGAAGCAACTTGCGTTCGAGCTGCCCGACATCCGGCGGGGACAAATAGATGCGCTTCATCTCGCTACATCCGATCGACGCGGCAGACATGCCTCATGATCTGGTCCCTGAATCATCGCCTCGGGAGTGATCGTTACCTGTACTCGATACCGTCGCGCACCAGTCTCGAAGTACGCCGCTTCGTCGAGCCGGTTCGTCGTCAGCGCCCGCAGCTGGCGCAGGAGATCGCGCGTTCGGACGACGGCATCCAGCTCGAGTCGCTGCACTGCCGGATCAAAAAGCGACTGTCGTCGATGGGCCGTCGCCTGCCCGTCGGTCTGGGGAGTTCCCCTCGCGCTGCCATCCCTGATCTGCTGCCATCCTTCTCTGAAGACCTGCACTTCCAGCTTTTTGAGCTTGGCGTAGAGAGTGTGAGCCGTGTCCGCCGGGTCGATCACCGCGTGCCTCTGACAAACGATGTCGCCTGTGTCCAGAGACTCATCGACGTAGTGAAGAGACGCACCCGCGGGCGTCCCATCGAGAATGGCCCATGTCGGGGTATGCCATCCCCTGTTGTATGGAAGATAGGAGGGATGAAGGTTGAGCACGCCACGGCTCGCGGTATCCAGGACGGGGCGTCGGAGCATATAAGGAAAGTGCACACAAACGATGTAGTCGAGTTCGAGGCACTGAAGGAATTCCACCGATGCAGCGCTGGACAACTGCCGTCCGCGGATGACGGGTGGTGAAATCCCCGCGCTCTCGCAGAGCGTCACCAGAGCGGTATCGTGCGACGCACGGTCCTGATCCGACAGCAGGAGCGCTTGCGGTGCGTCCCCCAGTTCCAGCAACGCTGCCAGCACCTCGACCGAGACGTCACGGTCGCCGGCAAATGCGATATTCAGCCTCTGATTAGCCATGACTCGTAGTTCCCTGAAAATCATCGACGGTGGCACGACCCGGCTGCGCAATGCCCCGCCGGGCGAGCACCTCGAGTGCCGTACGCGCAAGAATTCTGAGGTCGAGTTCGAGCGAGCAATGCGTCACGTAATAGAGGTCCAGTTCGAAACGTTCCTCCCAGGTCAGTCCATTTCGGCCCTTCACCTGCGCAAGTCCGGTGATGCCCGGGCGGACATCATGTCTGCGAGCCTGCTGTGGGGTGTAAAGCGGCAGATACTTCATGAGCAGCGGTCGCGGGCCAACCAGACTCATCTCGCCGGTGAGCACGTGCCACAATTCTGGAACCTCGTCGAGACTCGAGGCGCGGAGCCAGCGCCCAAGCGTCGTGAGACGTTCGGAGTCGGGAAGGAGTCTGCCCGAGGAGTCGTACCCCTCTGTCATCGACCGGAATTTGATCAGTGTGAACGGCACGCCGTGAAGTCCCGGGCGACGTTGACGGAATAGAACGGGTGCGCCCAGGAAATACCAAATCAGGCCAGCGAGGCATGCGGCAAGCGGCACCAGCAACACAATCCCCGCGCTCGCGGCCACGACGTCGAAGGCCCGCTTGCCATGTCGCGCGTACAGACCGGGATTACGCGGTGCAACGTCGAGCAATCGAGAGTAGACATCGAGAACGGCGGACGTAATCGTGCTTTGCGAAAAATCGCGAGTTGCCCGTGCCTGCGCTTCTGTGCCGAGCGATCGCCGGAGCTCGGGGTCCGAAATCAATCGCTCCAGCTGACCGGTCAGCCCGTCGAGGTCCGCAGGTTCGTGCAACAGACCCGTCTTCCCGTCGACGACCGCATCGACGACGCCGTAAATGCGTGATGCGACGGCGGGCAGGCCGGTCGCGGCGGCCTCGATGATCACGGTGCCGAATCCCTCTCTATAGCTCGGTAGGCACAGGACGTCGGAGGCGGTCATGAAATCTTCTGGCGCGTTCGTGTACGCGCAAAAGTGCAGGCGTGCGAGATGGCGGCTGCACACGTCGCGGATGGCCCCTGTGAGGCCTTCCTCGTCGGGTCCGACCACCAGCAGGCGGATGTCAGCTCGGCGATCGGCCAGGATCGCAAACGCACGGGCGAGATCCATCACGCCTTTGTCGCAGTTGATCCTCCCCACGAAGAGGAGCACGACATCAGTCATGGGGATGCCCAGCGACTCACGAACGAGGCGGCGGCGCATGGGGTCCCGCCGAAATCTGGTTGCGTCGACGCCGCTGACCGAGCCGTTGGCCAGGACCGCGATCTTCGACGCAGGGACCACGCGTTCGCTTGCAAGAAAGGACTGCTGCGACTGACTATCGGCGAGCGCGAAGGTTGCGGCCCTCGCCATGGTTTTGTCGAGCCACCTGAGCACCGCGCGAGCGATGCCCGTTCGCGTCGCCCAAACCTGACCTGTAAACGTGTGGATACGCACGGGCACCCGGGCGATCCGGGCCGCCACCATCGCCAACAGTCCGGCCTTGGGTGTCATCGAGTGCACGAGATCGAAACGCTCTCTGCGCATGAGGCGCACCAGGCGTGCCAGGCACCGTAGATCGGAGAGTGGCGCAATCGCTCGCTCGATCGGGAGTGCCTGCAGTCTCGCGATGACGCCGAGGTCTTCGAGAAATGCCGGATTCGCGGTGTTGACGACAACCGTGACGTCGTAGCGTGCCTGCATCGCGACCAGCTGAGCGACGAGAAACGTACGAACCGTCATCTCGCTCGCGACGACGACACAGGCCTTGGGCTTCACGCCGCGGTCCTCATCGCAACCATCTGCGCCAGGCCAGTGGGAATCGAGACAGCGAGCGAAAATTTCAGATCGCGTTGAATTCGCTGAATCGAGTACCGGCTCCGATTGACGAGGGCATCGACGCGCGAGTCGGTCAGTGGAAGCGTAGCGACGTGGTTGATCATCCGAACCGCTCGGCGGACGGGCCACTCCGGGAGCCGCAGGCGCGGCCGCGGACAGCCGAGCGCGTCAGCGATCGCGCCGACGAAGTCTTCCACGGTGCACCAATCGGACAGGTTGTAGACCTGGCCGTCAGCGTGCGGCGAGGTCCCACACAGCAGAAGAGCATCGGCGACGTTCGACACGTGAACGTAGTTTGCGGACGCGCCGCTCCGGCCGATGTAGAAGAAGAGCCGATGCTGCACCATGCGCATCATCTGCGCGATGGATTGATTCGGCATCTCTGGTCCGAAGACGATCGAGGGACGCAGGACCGCATACGAGCCGATGTCCTTCAGACGTCCGGCTTCCGTGACCAGTGCATCTGCGTCGGCCTTGGTTTGTTCGTAGATCCCTCGCGGCGCAAGCGGAGTGTCCTCGGAAATGAGACCGCTCTCGCTCGAACCATAGACGCCGACGCTGCTCAACTGAACCCACCGGCCGATGCGCCCGGCGGCGGCACGAAGCAACGCGCGCACCCCCTCCACATTGACGGCCTGCATCCGCCGCACATCCCGCACCTCGCCGGCGCAGTGGTACAGAACGTCGCAGCCGTCCGAGAATCGCGCCAGCGCGTTATCCGGCCTCTCGAGGTCCCCTTCGATCACCTGCACGCCTGACTGCGATATCGCCTTCGACTGCCGGGTGAGGCAGCGCACAACGTCTCCAGCGTCGATGTGCCGGCGCATAAGGGCGGAGCCGACGAATCCCGACGCCCCGGTGATGCCCACTACCATGTCTTCACCCGCGCTCCACAGACGTCCGGGCACCTGAAGACCGACGTCAGCATTTGCGTGCAACCCAGATACACGTGCTGCCCCAGTCGCGAACGACGGGAACGTAGTCCATCAAACCCGCCGCAACATGTGCCAGCCGAGGCGGGAGGTGCCAACCGGCGTGGCGGATGAATGTGTCGAGAGCGGCATACGGTCGCACTTGCACGACCTCGAAGCCGAGTCGTCTGAGCAGCGTCGTCAGGCCATCGGGAGTGAAGGCGTACTGATAGAACTCGCGATCGGCACCGCGCCCGCCGCGGGTCACACGGCCGATATGTCGCTGCTGCCACCGATTGAAACAGGGCGTCGACACGATGGCGACTCCGCCACGGCGAAGGATGCGGTGCGTCTCGGAGAGAACCGTGATCGGCCCTTCGATGAAGTGCTCGCACACGCCCGGCGAGTAGACCGTGTCGAAACTCTCGGTGGCAAACTCCAGGCTTCGCACGTCTCCTACGTGCCACGGAATCGACGGAAATCTTTGGCGGATCGTTTCGATGGTCTCTGCAGACCAATCAAGCCCTTCGGCCCGATAACCGAGGGCGTTCGCTGCGACAGTAAAGTGGCCCAGCCCGCATCCAGCTTCGAGCGTCCTGCCGCCGCGCTTCGCCCAGCGCCGGAATGTCTGCCGCAACTGATGGGGCAAATGTCCACGGCTCGCTCGGACATATGAAGTCTCGCCCGCCTGCTTCCAGAGATCCGTCCAGTACTCGACATCGGCCGCCTGCAAGTAGTACGTGAGCCGCGGACCTGTCACGGCGTCGTGATCGAGGACGATCCGTTCCCTCGCACTGATGCCGCGTGGGGTGACCGATTGCACAGAACTCGGCATAGCATCCGCGGCGGTCAAGACCGATTCACGCACAGCGCGCCTCCAGGAAGTGACTCCCGCTCGCGTGCTTGACGGCGGTGAGAAAGTCCCTCCGAATCGTTGACTGCCACTGCTCGTGATGCGTGCGTGCGTGAGCTCGATTTCGCTGTCCAAAGCGCCGCCTCCCTGATTGGTCGGACATCATCTGTTCGATGCGGACGGCGAGAGCGTGGGCATCCCGCGGAGGAACGAGACACTCCGAAGGAAGCAATTCGGGCACGCCGCCAACATTGGTGGCGACCGCGGGCAGGCCGCGGGCCATCGCTTCGAGCAACGCCCGCGGGAGTCCCTCGGTGAAGGACGGCAGGACGAACAGATGCGCAGAGTCCAGCGCCGCAAGGACGCCTGCACGATCCTGCTGTCCAACGAACTCGACCACCGGCGAGAGACCCAATGCCTCGCCCAGTCTCTGGTAGTGGACGAGGAGCCGACCGTCGCCAACGATGCGGAGCCTTACGTGCGCACCTCGTCGACGAAGTTCGTGTACGGCGTCGAGAAGTACGCCAGTTCCCTTATAGGGCTGATCGAGTCCTCCAACCGTGACCAACACGAACTCCGCCGGCGGCCGCCACTCGTGCCGGTCTTCGGATGCGAACGCCAGATCGTCCAGCGCGGCATCCGAAGCAGCGTAGGACTGCCCATGGCTTGGATAGCGACGCTGAAGCACGGCATTGGTCACGTATAGAACCGCAATCGCCTCACGCGAGAGCTGCTGCTGTGTCGATCTGGCGACCCATCTGATCGGCACGCGGAGGGGATGGTGAAAGGCGCCCCGTGAGAACACCTGATCCGAATCACCGACGATCTCCGCTCCGAAAGGACGGCCCGCCCTGGCCGCCGCCCGTGACGTGAGATACGCAATCGGTGACGGCGCCCTGACGATGATGGCGGTGGTGTCCTGTACCGCAGAAACGACGCTGGCGCGGACGCGAGGGAGGTTGGTTAGTAACCCGGAGAGTCCTGAATACGGAACGAGCGGGCAGAACTGCACGTCGGGCGACGAGGCCGTCACGCAGCCCGGCGACGCGACGGTCACATTGGCGACTCGCGCGGCAATCATGGCGCTCGAAAACACGTCCAGATACCGCGCCCACAGCCGGCGTCCATACGCGGGCGGGCCCCAGATCTCGCCGTCCGGAGTGCGCTCAAATCTCGCTTCTGACGTAAGCAGGACGCGCATAAGCTCTGCACCTGATCGCTGCGGAGACGTGCCGCATGACATGGATCCCGGCCACGAATAAAGCGCCCAGGCCGCATTGCAGCGGGACCGACACGAAAGAGTTCCGAACGTTGATCAGCAGCGGCACATACAAGATTGCGATTGCCAGCACCGCCTGCCCGCGATTTGCGATCCGGTCGATGGCCGCAACGCCTGCACCGAGAAGACCGAGAACGAGCACGACGCCCACAGCGCCAAAATTCCGATACGCTTCGGCGACCGGGGAAAAGCCGATCCCGCCGACCCTGTCAGTCACCAGAACGTTCATGATTCGCATGTCATCCTCTGCGGCACTCGTCTGCAGGCCAGGCAGGACACGCGCCGCCGCGCGCTCGACCGGCGCCCAGTACGAACTGCCCATGTCGAGCGCTTCACCTTCAGCGCGCCAGCGGACGACCTTCTCGACGGGATGCAGCGAGCCTCCCATTTCGACGAACGCGTCGAACATACGCAGTTCGAAGGCCACGTCGGGCAGGCCTTGCAGACCGGTGCTCCGAATCTCACGCACCGACGGAATTACGATGAGCAATCCGATTAGAAAGGCACACGCTTTCCCCGGCGACAGCGTCCAGCCACAGCGGGCAGCGGCGACCAGAGCCGCAATCGTCGGGAACATGATTTCCCCCCGCAAACCGATCGGAAGCGCGATGAGCGCCATGCACCCGAACGCAGCGATCGCACTGGTTCGCAGCCAGCCATGCCTGCCGGTGACCGACATGACGATCCCGCCGCCCAGCGCGAGCCAGACCAGTCCCATGAACCCGCCGACCTCGTCGATGGCGTTCAGGTAATCCCCGTACGCCCCGTAGAACCCGCTCGCTCCGCTCGTCATCAGCACGCTGCCGCACCAAAGCACGATCGCCGCAAAGACCAGCGCGGAGCCGGTACGACCGAACGGGTGAGCGCCTTCGTTTGGATCTGGTCGATTCGTTCGCGAGTCCACGACCCTGACCGACGCGTTGATCAGGCTCGCACCCGCGGCAAATGCCGTGAAGCCGATCAGTGCCAGCACGGCAGCATCGGCACCAAACGGGCCGAGCAGCCAGAGTTGATCCCACATCGAGAGCTCGTGAGGCTCGATGAGGCCACTCGCAAGGACCGCGATCAGTCCGAAATGAAAACACCAGAACACGCTGGCATAGGCGCCCGTCGCACTCCAGAGACCGCTCCGGGCCACGAGCACGGCGACGACCGTGATTGAGCCCAGCACGATCCACCAGAAGTGCCCGACGGATACTTCGAGGCCTTCTGTGGGTAGCGCAATCGCTGCTGTCAGAGCGACCAGTCCCGTGAGCACACCCCACGTGAACGTGCCCGAGCGTCCCCGCAGGGTCCACTTATGCAGACGCACGGACGCGACTCCAGACTTCGTAATGGTCCTCGCGGCTGCGGGCCAGCGTGAACGGACTTCGTGCGAAGAACTCTCGCGCGTCACTGGTCGAGGTCATGCGTTGTCGACTCAATCGCACGACAGCCTCCGCCCAGACCTCGTCGTCTTCTTTGAGAGACAACACCGAGAGATGCGGAAAATGGCTGGCCAGTTCTCGCGTCCCAGGCAGATCGGCGGCGAGCACCGGAATGCCGAGCGCGCACGCCTCGAGCGCAGCCCCCGGGAGACCTTCCCAGAGAGATGGCAGGATCAGCAGATTCGATTCGGCGATCCACGGCATCGGGTCATCGACCTCGCCGACCAGCTCGACCCGATCGGACAGACGCGCCTTGATCGCCGCGCGGCGCACTTTCAGGCCGTAATCTCCCACTTCACGACCCACGAGGCGCAGTTTCAGATTGGGAACGTGGCCAAGGGCGCGGCCAAGGATCCCAATCAGCCGCAGCTGATTCTTCAGCGGCTGAATCGACGCGACGTTGGTGAGGACGGGCGTCTCGGGTGTCTTCACCTGCACACCCAGCCTTGCTGCAGGCAGCCCGCTGTACACGACCCGACACCGGGAATCCGATTTCCACTGCGGGCCCCACGCACCGTGCATGGCCGCTTCGCCGACCGCGAGCAAATCCGTGGCGGCAAACTGAATGAGTCGCCGGCAAGTGGCAAGCTGTGCACGCCGCCGGATGCTCTCCTCTTTATCGTTGACCACTGCCGTGTGGAAGTTCGCGATCCGGCCAGGCGTGCCGGCGAGGCGCGCGAGCGCGAGGATCACGCCGGAGAAGTAGTGAACGTGCGAGTGCACGACGTCGTACCGCCGCTCGCGCAGCAGTCGATACAGACGTAACGGGAATCGGGCATCGATGCGACACTTGATCACCTCGCCTCCGGCCGCTCTGACCCGTGCGTCCAGTGGCCCGTCGAGACCGCTCAGAACGAGGAAGTCCGATCGAACCTGTGCTTTGTTGAACGATTCGGCGAGCTCGATCGTTCTGAGCTCGGCGCCTCCCCGGGCCATCTGGCCGAACACGTGCAGGACGCGGAGCAACCGAGTCGTCATGCGGCCTCACCCGTGCATTCGTCGATGAGACCGGCGGCGTCGCTGCGCAGACGCGCGTCCCCTTTGAGATGGTGAAGCGTCACCGCGGCGTAGGCCGCTCCCTCGACCAGCGCTCCCGCGCAGAGCGCGTATGCGGCACCGCGGAGCCCGTAACGGCTGACCAGCGGCAGGACAGAGGAGCCAACCGTGAGCAGCCCCGCCAAGCTGATGAAGCACTGGGTCGAGAAACGCAGACGCGCCGTCAACGCCGTCCCCAGAAAGAGGAATGAATAGGACAACGCCGACGCGATCATCAGACAAATCAGAACGTCGAGGTGGTCGGCAATCTGTGGGCTGTATATCAGCGTGACGAGAGCACGTCCCATCAGCGCCGCCGTCAGTACGCTGGCCGCACCCAGCGCCACACCGGAACGAACGAGCGTCCGCAGACGTGTCACGTACGCCACTCGCGATATCCGGAGGTCCCGAGCCAGAACCGGGAGCGCCGCCTGCGCAATGGCGTTCGCGATCAGGTTGCCCAACGTCGGGATGTAGGCAAGCGCGCTGAAGACGGCCAGCGCGGCGGGACCGAGGTACACCGCGATGGTGTAACGTGGCAGGTTG
>Ga0207701_10002540_pt1 | contig 18890 bp, 14 predicted proteins | sample KBSSwiSSwithPhiX_FD_184294 | JGI IMG/M metagenome (GOLD analysis project Ga0207701, IMG submission 184294) | Switchgrass rhizosphere bulk soil microbial communities from Kellogg Biological Station, Michigan, USA, with PhiX - S5 (SPAdes) (version 2) | ecosystem: Environmental > Terrestrial >... | reverse complement strand
TCGCTCCCAGGGGGCCCGCCAACGTCACCACTGCCGTCACGAAGTCGCTCGTGGTGTAGAGGGAGCCGAACACGTCGGTGAAGTTGTTGCCGGTGTACTGGTACGTAGTGGGAACGGCCTGAACCGAAGTGGGATAGGCAAGTGAGAGAGCTGCAACACCGGTGAACATCAGTGAGCAGCGAATCGCTGCGGGGATAAGTGTTTTCATAGTAATCTCCAAGGTTTGGAACCGATGCGAAGAGATTACTGCCGGTCCAAGGCTTACCACTGGGAAAGCCCAGTAGTCCGCAGACATCGATGTCAGATGAATCGTAGGGAAGAGCGCGGCGTCGATCACGTCGAAACAATGGACGGTCCCGAAATCCTCAAATCGGTTGATCGAATCGACAAGCTCGACAAGATCGGGCGGCGAACGTTTGGACTGGATGACGCTGAAACGCAAGAGCGCAATACGTTAGTCAACGTCAATATCCTGAACATGTAGTGCGGGAGGCGGAGAAGGTTCTTGCAAGCATTCACAATCAGCCGATGTCGGTGCTTCGCGCCGAGTTGTGAAGAAATCATAGACTTCTCTAGTCAGTAGCACTTTGGCCTTGTGCTTGTCACCGCATTCTGAAGCGGGGCTATTCGTGCTCGACATTGAAAGTCGGCTCTGAAAAAAATGGGGGTACAACTCCGTGTGTGCTGGAGTCAATATGGCGAGTGTTTTAGCGGCCACGCGGTGGCTGTAACTTAGCCCAAGCAATGCAACCGGCCCCGCCAGAAGCCTCCACCTGCCCGAACTGTGGCGGCGTGCTCGAGCAAACACCGAGTGGCGAGCTCGGCTGCATGTCTTGTTTGTTACGTGCGGGAATCGGCAGCGAAGAAGAAACGGTGCACGATTCAATGCCGGATGCTCGTGAAGGCGGCCTGCGCTTTGGTGTCTACGAAATTGATTGTCGCGAGGACGGAAGGCTATGCGAACTGGGTCGCGGAGCAATGGGCGTTACGTATCGGGCCACCGACACCACGCTTCAGCGCAAAGTCGCTTTAAAAATCATAAAAACCGACATCGCAGAGCGAAGCGCAGACGCGCGTGAACGCTTTATGCGCGAAGCCCGTGCAGCGGCAGCACTGCGACACGAAAACATCGCCACTGTCCACCAATTCGGAATGCGTCTTGAGACAGGCCAATATTTTTACGCGATGGAATTAATCGAAGGCGAGACCCTTGAGGATCGTGTTCGCCGCGCCGGGCCACTCGATGCGCGTACCACCATCCAGATTGCACAGCAAGTCACGTCGGCTCTGGCCGCCGCGGAAAAGCAGGGGTTAGTCCACCGCGATTTAAAACCAGCAAATCTGATGCTCGTCTCGTCCGATGGTGAAACCAGCAACAACAAAAAGCTGGTAGTGAAAATAATCGACTTCGGTCTGGCCAAGGCAATTCACACGACGACCGATCCGAAGTCGCTGACGCACGACAGATTTGTCGGCACACCGGCATTCGCCAGTCCAGAACAGTTTGAACATTCTGCGCTCGATGTGCGCTCCGACATTTATTCGCTGGGCGAAACGCTCTGGTTCGCGCTCACAGGAAAAACACCGTTTTCAGGCCGAACCATGGAGGAGATCAAGCGCGCTCAAAAATCAAATGTGCTTCCCGTCGACCAACTCAAAGCAGCGCACGTCCCGCATCTTCTGAAATCGCTGCTTGAATCGATGCTCGCATTCGAACCGGCGTCGCGGCCCGGCACAAGCGAATTAGCAGCGCAGCTGCAACGTTGCTCCCCAGAGGCACGCAACGCGCGACGCACGCGCTTCGCTCTGGCAGCCGCATCCCTTGTCGCTATCGGCGTGTCTGCACTCTACTTCTTTCAAACATCTCGAATCCAAAATCCGGGTTTGAATCCCGCGCCGGACAAAAGCATTGCTGTCCTTCCGTTTGAAAACCGCAGCGAGGACAAAGCCAACGCCTATTTTGCCGAGGGCATCCAGGATGAGATTCTGACGCGGTTATCCAAGATTGCCGATTTGAAGGTGATCTCGCGCACGTCCACACAGCATTACAAAAGCACACCGGAAAACCTGCCCGAGATTGCAAAGCAACTTGGCGTCGCCCACATCCTGGAAGGAAGTGTGCAAAAGAGCGGCGACGCCGTGCGGGTGAACGTGCAGCTGATCAAAGGAGCCAATGATTCCCATCTTTGGGCCGATACGTTTGATCGAAAACTGACCGACATTTTCTCAGTCGAGAGTGAGGTAGCCAAAGCGATTGCCGACCAATTGCGGGCCCACCTTACCGGTCAGGAAGAGCAAGTTCTCGCCGCCAAACCCACAGAGAATGTTGAAGCTTACGATGCCTACCTGCGTGGCCTCGCTTACAGTCTGAAAACGGCTAACACAACCGCCAACGCTGTTGGCGCACAGAAATACCTGAGAGAAGCAGTGCGGTTGGACCCGAAGTTCGCTCTTACTTGGGCGCTATTGTCAATCGTTAATGCGCGCGGCTATATCTCACAGAGTCTTCAACCAACGCTCGCCCTCCGTGAGGAGGCACGGCAGGCAGCTGAAACCGCGCTTACTCTCCAGCCCAACCTCGGCGAGGCCATGTTGGCTAAAGGCCAATATCACTACGCCTGTCTAAAGGATTACGACACGGCGGTGCGTTACTTTGAGGAAGCACTTCAGTTTCTGCCTAACAACAGCCAGATTCCTGCGTCACTGGCCTATGTCGCACGAAGGCGAGGCCAGTGGGACCGGAGCGAGTCGTACTTCAACGAAGCCGAGCGGCTCGACCCGCGTAACCTGAGGCTACTGGGCCAACACGCACTTTCCTACAAAATCCTTCGTCGTTTCCCCGAAGCGCTGCGAAAGCTTGATCAAGCTTTAAATATCACACCGGACGAGCAGGATACTCTCGTACAAAAGGCGGCTATTGCACAGGCCGAGGGCGATGTGCCGGGGGCCTCAAAGATCCTTGCTCCGCTCCATCCTGCCGACGACGCCCCGGCGTTGGAAACACAAGTCTACCAAGTGATCCTGGAGCGCCGCCCCGGACCAATCATCCCTAGGTTAACGCAAATATTAGCCAAACCTGATCCGGCGTTGGGGTATTACAATGGCGAACTGCGGTTTTGGTTAGGCTGGGCGCAGGAAGTCGCCGGTGATCATGCCGGTGCTCAGGAAAGTTGGCGGCAGGCGCGTAGCGAACTGGAACCTTTCCTCAAAGAACAGCCGGAAAATTATATCCTTATTGGAGATCTCGCGCTGATCAATATGGGCCTTGGTGACAAGGCCGTGGCGTTGGCTCTGTCCGAACGCGCCATGGCTGCGGTCCCGATAGAGAACGACGCGGTGGATGGTCCTGCTGCAATCGAAATCCTCGCACGGGTGGCAGCGCAGATGGGAGAGCCCGACCGAGCCATCGCCGCTTTACAGAAATTACTCTCGACACCGTACAGTGGTGCACTGGCCTCGAACCCGCCGCTCACTCCTGCGCTGCTCCGACTCGATCCGATGTTCGATCCGCTCCGGAACGATCCGCGGTTCCAAAAACGCTGCGAGGAAAAGCAGCCGTGAACCAAGCAAACTTCTTAGAGTCTCTTAGAGTTCTTAGAAGCACTCCGGTTGCAATCACTTGCAATCAGCCGATGCAATCAGGCTGCGGCTTACTTGCCGCCGATGCTCGGAATGACTGAGACTGCCGCGCGGGTGGATCACTGCTTTATCCACCGCTTTGTACACCGCCGAAGAGTTTTCAGTACATTTTGGGATAACGTGAGATAGACCGCCCCGATTGCTCTTCCGAGGCGTAGACAGCTCGGGATTGTTTGGGATAGCGTGAGAGAATTTCGCCCAGACTCGGTGTAAACGAGACGCTCTATCACTGAGCTAACCGCCCGTTTTACCTATGAAAATCCGCATTGAAATCGTCAGCCAAAATTTCTGCTTGTCCGGCTATTTTATCCGGCATAAACGCGTCAGAAGGGTGCATTTCAAAGAGTCGGCGAGTGCCTGTACCGCTACTCATCGAACGGTGTTTATTATGCGCGCTTTGAGAGTAGCGGCAAGGAAATCCGCCGCTCGCTACGGACTACCCGATCGCCCATCAGCACAACGCGCGCGGATGGAGTTCGTAAAGGTGCGGACCTTTGAACATAGTTAACATCTGTGGACTTTGTCGCACTCCACCGCGCTACGGCTCACGGCCCTCTGACACTACCGCCTTGTTGACGGGGAAAATTTGGTGGCAGTAGAGGGCCAAAAGTATCGACGTCGTATCGCGACGAAGGAGAGGCCGGCCCGGTTCCAGTAGCGCCCTTCCTAGAAGTGGTTCCCTGATTTGATGCTGTTGGCGTCTGACAGGCACCTAGAACACTGACCATCGCACAGACCAAGTACTTTTTGAGACGACTTTCTTTGCGCGGGAAGACTTCGTAAACGTTGTTCGTTTTCACTTTCGGCACGGCTGCAGATTCACGGTCACCGCCAACAGGACGGCTAGGAAGATCGTCTGCCCGACAAGTTGTTTTACGTCGATCTCTTTACTGGCCACGAAAATCGGTGCGTGTGCATAGCCTTCGGAGCGTAGAAGATTGCCCCCTCTGTGCGGCGCTACCATCAGCGAGATCAGGACAGCGGAATATGACTGCTAGAAGCGTTCGTTTCATGCAGGAATCGTCGATGACATCATGGCAGGATCATTTCGCCCTCTGGCAATTAAAGGCGATTCTAGCGCGATGCTGAGCGGCGTGGAAAGCCCTTTAATTATGGCAACAAAGTAGCAACGGCAACAAGTACCACCAGGGAGGCAAGCACTCTCTCAGGCTGGTGCACGAGTTCGATGTCCGTACGCGGTGCTACCTATGGAACGACATTTTTGACGCACATCGCGACAGTGGAAAGCGTTTCGTCGTGCGCGCCGATGAAATGCTGACTGCGTTTCTGGAACTGCAGGCCGCGATTTATCTGAGGCTCAGCTGGAAAGTCATGCGTAGCTCCATGTTTTGCTGAGTAACCACATTAAAATCGGCCATGCGACCGTGTGGATGAGAACTAGCGTCTGTGTGTCGTTCATGCTTCGTCCTTCTTACTTCCTTTCGGATTTGCACCGTGGTTTGCGCGCATCCTGCGAGACATTCGCCGAGAAGCCGAATGACGCTCCGTCATCGCTAAGTGTTATTAAAAAAGAAGCATCGGCACTCCTCGTCGGCGATACATAGGGAAAGCAATCGCTGAGACGCAGCCCAACTCTAACCGGCTTTGCGGAGTGTGTTCGCGATGTGATTCCAACGGGTAAACGATCTGGATTGCAGACGCGCATCGCGACGACGGAAGGCGCTTTATTGTGCACGCCGAGGAAAAGCTCAGCGCGCTTCTGGAATGGGATTCTACGATTCGCAAAAATAGTATTGACACTCTCTGTCGCTGTTTGCCAGAGTCGTGCTCGCGCTAAGTCCGTTGGGCGTCTCCACGCAGAGCTCCACCTGACTCTCTTCCCGCAGGGTAAATCCGTGAGCGCAAGGCTCGCTCACACAACCAAAATTCAATTAAGGAGGCACCAAGCATCATGAAACCGAAACAAATATTTATCAGCATTCTGACAGTTCTGTTCATGTTCCCATGGATGGGGACGTTCGCTCAGCGAGCATCGAACTCAGGCTCTATCGAAGTGATCACGACTTTTGATTATCCCGGAACCGGGAATCAGACCCAACCGCAAAAGATTAACGAAAGAGGCGACATCGTTGGCATTTTCGTCGATTCGAGCGGGGTGGCGCGAGGGTTTGTCCGGTTCAGCGATGGTAGCTTTAGCGCGCCCATCGTTGACCCTAACGATACCGTGGGTTTTACCGAAGGACGAGGCATCAATAACCGACGCACAGTAGTCGGTGACTACGCCACCAGCGATGGTAACCTTCACGGGTTTTTCCTGTCGGGTGGCACCTTCACAGGATTCGATATTCCCGGCGCGACCTTCACCGCTGTGCTTTCGATAAACAATCCCGGCGACTTTACCGGCACGTTTGTTGACGGCAGCGGGATCCAGCAGGCGTTCGTCAGCGTTGGCGGAACCCTAACATCGTTTAGCGTCCCGGGAGCTCCAGCGACCCTTGCTTACGATATCAATGATTCAAAGCGGTTGGTAGTGGGATACTATGTAGACGCCTCAGGAGTCCTTCACGGCCAGTACCGGGACCGCAATGGGGCGCTGCACTTCCCGATCGATCCCACGGGCTCCGTCGGGACAATCCTGTTTGGAGATAACAATAAGAACTGGGTGGTGGGCAGATATGCGGACGCCTCAGGCGTGACTCATGGACTGTTCTTTGTCCCGCCAGACAGATTTTTCACTTTCGATTTTCCCGGGTCAACGTTTACATCGCTTAACGGAATCAGTTCGCAGGGGAATATCACTGGTCGTTACGTCGATGCTTCAGGCATTGCCCACGGATTCATAGCTCGCGTCAGAGGCACACCGCCGACACAACAGGCGGGGGCGGAAATGAAGGCGAACACTTCCCGTTCGCTGCTCGCTCCACTCAACCCGTCACCAGCGGCGTGGGGAGGCGCGATGCCCGCGCGCTGAGGGTGATCAGTTAACCGTCTTATGAACCTCCCGGCGCAATCGCCGGGAGGTCATGGCCAGAACAAACATGATTTTGGTCGAAGGGATGTAGCGTAAAGGAGGTGTAGCCATGGTCCTTTGGGCCGTCTGCTTCAGCGAGAGTCGATTCAGATGCCCAGTCATAGGCCAGTCGCTACAGCAGATTGTCATGCCGGGCGTCTCACAGGATGTCCTATAATTCAATAGCTGACTTAGCTGCGACTGTGAGCGTCGAAAGGTTGCAGTCTAACCCTCGTTAGGCAGAGTTATGGAATCTCGAACGCCCGTTGATTTCAAAGTGCGATTCAGCGCTGATGTTGCTGGAATCCTTGAGTATGACGATGCAACAGGCAGAATTGAATTCACCTTGGACGCAGGCTCGAAGGGCGACCGGTCGATTTGTTTGCAGCATCATCCTGCGGGTTGGCCTCGAAAAACACGGTACGAGCTTGCGTTCCTGAGGGCTAAGCAGTTTTTAGAGTCGTGCGGGTACGAGGTGGAGATATACGGCGAATAGTCATCCAATGCCGTCTGACCCCGTGGGGCACACATTGTCGGCGTGCTCGCAATTGCTGTGAGCCTGCTAATTGTTTGGTTCTATTTCTATCTCCGCAGGGCAATCGCCTGCGATGAAGAAGCCTTGCAGAAGCCACGCTGGCAATGAGAAGCTTCAGTAACCACGATATTTTTGCCGTAGCTTATCTGTGTCTCGTTAGGTCGTATCCCTGCGGATCGACAGCGGATCACAGGTTGCTGGGAGAAGGGACTTATGAATTTTGCCTGGCTTCGTCCGATTGGCTTCGCGCTGCTGCTTCTTTTGCTTGCAGGAGCTGGTTGCAATCGGCCGAAGCGAGTGTCGTCAGAGTCGAGCACGCCGCCGACACGGCAGGAGGTTCGTACGAGCGTCACTATGCAGACGCCAGATGCATTCTACGATCCGCCGCCGGATGTGCCGCGCAAGCCTGGTGCGTTACTGCGGAGCGAGCCGCTCAAAGACGTGACGCTGCCGGTTGGAGTGCGGGGTTGGCGCATCCTTTATGCAACCAGTGTGGACGACAACACGCCGGCAACAGCGGTCGCAATAGTGTTCGCGCCGACGGGTTCTTCCGCCGGTCCGCGTCCTGTCATTGCATGGGAGCATGCCACAACGGGTCTCTTGCAGAAATGCATGCCGTCGCTTCTGTCGGCAGCAAGCAAGGGCATCTTCGAGCGCGACCGGATCGTGATGTCTGGCTGGGTCGTGGTCGCGACAGATTATTCCTTCGCAGAAAAGGGTGGTCCGCATCCCTACCTCATCGGCGAAGCTGAAGCGCGTGCGGCACTCGATTCGGTCCGTGCGGCGCGGAAGATATCCGAGCTTATGCTTGACCGGCGAATGGTAGTGTGGGGTTACTCGCAAGGGGGACATGCAGCACTTTGGACCGGCATTGTTGGGCCGCGCTACGCACCGGACCTCGAAATCCGCGGTGTGGCGGCAATCGCACCGGCCGCAAACATTGAAAGAATTCTCGATATGAACGTCGAGATGGACAAGCTGTTTGGACCGTATCTAGCGGAGTCGTACAGCCGCTTCTACCCAGACATCAAATTCGAGCAGGCGGTTCGCCCGGAAGCGCTCGACGCTGCGCGTCAAATAGTAAACTTATGCGACTTCCTCCCGCGCGAGGATCAGGAACGTATCGCGGCACTGGCGGCAACGTTCGAAGGTCCAGCATTAGCGACGAGTTCAAACAAAATGCTTCAAGCTCGCCTTCAGCAGAACACGGCGGATCGCCCGATACAGGCTCCCGTCGTAATCGCGCAAGGTCTTTCGGACACCGTTGTGCCGCCGTCTGCCACCGACGAGTATGTCGAAGAGCGCTGCGCTGCTGGTCAACAACTCGAGTATTGGACATTCGCCGGGCGTGACCACCTCACGATCATCCAGTCCGGTACGCCGCTCGAGGATGCGCTCATCAATTGGACGACGGTGCGCTTCGCAAATGAGCCGCGAGCCGCTGGGTGCGTCCGCAAGTCTTTCTGATCGCGCGCGGGGCTCGAAAGGGCCCGGCTGTTTTGCTCATTCTAATTCTCGTTAATTAGTTAATTCGATCGGACAGTTTCGGCGGCCAGTATGGACTGGTAGCAGGTGAGACACTGTGGATTTGAAACGATGAACCGTTTCCCGCGCCACGTTGCTTCAATTGTTTAACCGCCGCTGCTAGTTTTGCTAAACCTTGTTCAATTTGCGCTTGCGACCAGGCCGCAAATCCAAAGACAAATGCCGGATTCAACTGAGCCTTGACGCAAAAGAAAGAGAGAGGCCGGGGCCAGGCGCCGGTTTGCTCACGTGCGCGCATAAATAACGGGAAATCTTCCTTACGCCGCAGCCAAGCAACGAAGTGCAAACCGGCGGGTGTTATATCCAGATGGAAATAGTCACCCAGCCATTTTTGGAATTGTTCGACAAAGAATATGCGTCGCTGGGCATAGAGCTCGCGCATGCGTTTCACATGGCTGAGGAAAAATCCTTCAGTGATGAAACGGGCCAGCGTAGCTTGATCGATCGCCGGGGAGTGCTGGTCCATGATGGCACGCACCTTGACGAGGGTGTCGACAAGTTGTTGCGGCGCGACCAGAAATCCGAGGCGCAGTGATGGATAAAGGATTTTACTCATGGTGCCGGCATAAATCACCCGGCCGGCGTTATCCAAACCTTGGAGGCATGGCAGCGGTGGCCCATCGAAACGGAACTCGGAATTATAATCATCCTCCAGGATGTAGGCGTCGCGCGAATCAGCGAACTCGATCAGAGCTCTCCGCCGCTTCAGGCTCATTGTCACACCGAAGGGAAACTGGTGTGACGGTGTAACGAAAATGAGTCTGGGAGAATTTTGCCGGGAACACCTCCCGATTACCAGCCCCTCGCCATCGATCGGGCGCGGGACCAGTTTGGCCCCGATAAAAGCGAGGACATTACGTGCCTGGTAGAAGCCGGGATCTTCGATCCACGCTACTTCACCATCATTGATTAGCGCGAGCGCGCATGCCAGCATCGCCTGCTGCATACCTCCCACGACAACGATTTGATCCGGATGACAATTCGCCCCGCGGAAATCGCACAGGTAAGTAGCGATCGCCTTTCGTAGTTCGATCTCGCCACGGCTCGAGGCATAACGCAATAGGTGCGCTCCCTTTTTTGCCAAAACCTGTGCGCGCAAGCGTTCCCAAACAGCAATTGGGAATTCATCCACTGCTGGCAGCCCCGCGACGAATGTAACGCTCGGTGGGCCGCCAATGCCGACATCGAGCTGTCGGCCCTTCCGGAAATCGGTCATTCTGTTCACTCGGCGGGCGACACGCGGCGGATGTTCGGTGCGCGCGGTCGTCGCCGACGTGGCAGCCTTCAAAAACGTTGCCGGTAGATGATCGGCGACAAAAATACCGGACCGTTTCCGGGTTTGAAGATAGCCTTCGGCAAGAAGTTTTGAGAACGCCTGGTTTACAGTCGGTCTCGAAATCCCGAGAGTTGCAGCGAGAACTCGTGAGGAAGGCACCCGAGAAGCGCTTGAATCAAAACTGCCGCTTTCGAGTTCTTCTCGTATTTGACGATACAATTGTTCGTAAAGCGGCTCGGACGACGCGCGATTCAGGCGCACCATTTCAAACGACATTACTGAGCGACGCCGGCGCTGCTTTGGGACCGATGAGACGGTGCGGCAGTAGATAGCGCCGTTGACTTTCACGACGCGACTTTCGCACCCAGAGAGTGCTTTCTCAACATGAGGTCCCGGAACAATTCTTCGATGCACAACTCAAAGCCCCCTTTGCCCACGCGGAAACACGAAACTGGTCAGCTATTTAAGCGCGATCTGGTAATGTTAGCATTTTTTCTAATGCAGAATCTCCCTACCTGCCGTGGCTCATCTTCTTCTCCTTATCGTTATGGCCCACGTTGATCGCGAAAATCTTCAGTATCGGTGATGCTTTTGTGGAAAAGGCATGCTGAAAGCCAATGAAGGTGGGCCGCCACTAGGTCATGCGCGGTGATCGTTGATCTCGACATTGTCAGCGACGGACGCGCGACAAAGCACGTGCTGCCTAACGAAAGCGTTGTAAAGTCGGACACGGCACGAGCGTTACCACGCTTCGGTTTGCGTTCGTTGTTCGATCTGTTCCAGACTGGGATCGGTGTGGCTTATCCAATTTCTTGCCTGATTGATCTCCGTTGGATTCACTGGAATCGCTCGGGGAATCTCTTCGCCTCTTGCCACCAGGCCGCCTTCATACTTCACCGGTTTGCCGCGTTTGATGGGAAACTTCCAATGATCCCCGAATTTATAGAGAGCGTAGTACATGGTCTTGGCTTCGGTCCCGCCAACCCCGCTGCAACGCATGGCGTAATAAAACATCCGATCACAATCCTGCCACGGTCGGTTGTGCTCGCCGTACGCGACATCGTGCAACACCGAAGCATTGCGATATTTGCCCTCAAACGGTCCACCCATGATCGACCAGAGGTACCGTGGAATCGATGCGCCATCGACAACCGAACCGATCGGCGCCACCCACACTTCCCCATGTGGATCAGTGTAGCGAAGCTCAGTCAAAAGTGTCATCGTGCGCCCATCCGGATTCCACTTCGTTACCGGTTCGCCGTTGTAATGTCCCCATTTGGTTGCCTCCGGGATTGTTTGATCGATGCCAGGCGCGTCACCTGCGCTACTGTTTGAAGCGCATCCAGCGAAAGCGCTCGCGAACAGAGGAATCAACGCGAATAATTGAATTCCCTTTACGGTTCCCATGAACGGGAACGTTCATCGCTCAACGTTCAAGATTCAACTGTCGTCGCGATGGCGTCTGACCAGAAGCGAGCACGAGAATTCTCGTGCTCACGCGCCGTTGCGTTATTTCCGAGAATTCAACGCGCACACCCACGTTGTCGTCGGCAGCGCCAGATGCGGCTTAACAGTTCGCCAGCGTTTAACGCGTCCAGGCTCTCCACCGTTTACGGATCGGTTTTGCGTAACGTTCCACGTCCATTTTCTTCAGCCGTTTAACGCCGTTTCGCATAACACCTTCCGATTTCTCCCGGGCCGATTTGAACAGCGGCCATAGAAACGGCAGAGACAGAACGCTCCAATTGAATTTTCCCCACGGCGACTCTACGACAATTTCCCGCTTGCGCTCGCTGGGCGCGGCGTAGCGGATCGCCAGACCTATGGCGATTCCGAGGCCGAGTGCGCCGAGAATGGTCGGCACGGGATTTTCGCGCACAAAATGTTCGGTGCGCTCGAGTGCCCAGCCCGCCTTATCTTTCGTTTGGTCCCACGTCTCGCTCATTTCCTTGGAAACCTTTTTTGTTGCTCGACGAAGCTGCTCACGCCCAGTTGCGTCAATGTCTCCTTCGCGTGGCTGAAATTGCTGCTCTGGAAGCGGTTCGTCCCTCGTAAGATCGTTTTCGTTCGGATTCATACAAAATTCTATCGTATCCCGAGGCGCGATTGCGCCTCTCTGTAGCCGTTTCGTTTCGCGAAACGCAGTCTTCGCGCACATTTCACGCTTCGCACAGTGAAGCGGCTACAGCAAGCGCTGATATGCCTTGTAAACGTCTTCGCCCCAAACAGCAAAAATCACTTTCTGGATCTCATCGTTGGCGGCGAGAAAATCGCGCGTCGTTTTGAACGCAATCTGCGCAGCGTCCTCAATCGGATAACCGTAGGCGCCGCAACTGATCGCCGGAAACGCTATCGTTTTGATTTCATTTTCCACCGCTAACTTCAGCGAATTGCGGTAGCAATCTGCCAGTACGTGCGCCTCACCGTATTTTCCACCGCGCCAGATCGGTCCGACAGTGTGAATCACGAACCCAGCAGGTAATCGATAGCCGCGCGTCATCTTCGCTTCGCCCGGCCGACAACCGCCGAGTGTGCGGCATTCGGCGAGCAGTTCCGGTCCTGCTGCGCGGTGAATCGCGCCATCGACACCGCCACCACCAAGGAGCGTTGTGTTCGCCGCGTTCACAATGGCGTTCACCGTTAGCGTTGTGATGTCGCCGCGGAGAATTTCAATCTTAGTTTCAGGAGTTTCCTTCATTCGACCTGTCGCGTGTGCGCCAGCAAAAGCGATGCGATGACGCATCGCACTCCAAAAGCACTTCGTGCGAAAAATACCGCGTTCGTTTCGATTTTCGCCTCAGTTTTGGAGTGCGCACGCGTCCCCGCGTCGCTTTGGGAAGCTGCCTCTGTTCCGTATCAAAGCACTTCACGGCGCGAGCCGATCAATCTGCCACGAGCCGTCTGATTGTCGCGTGTAGCGAAACCGGTCGTGCAAACGGTTGGGACGGCCCTGCCAAAATTCCATTTTCTCGGGTTTGAGTCGAAAACCGCCCCAGTGCGGCGGCAATGGAATTTGCTTGTTGCCAAACCGCTCGGTCATTTCCGCCATGCGCGCATCGAGTACACGCCGGCCGTCGACCACCTCGCTTTGACGCGACGCCCATGCGCTCAACTGGCTTCCGACAGGACGCGAATGAAAATAGGTTTGCGATTCTTCACGCGAGGTCCTTTCCACTTTTCCGCTGATGCGAATTTGCCGGTCGAGCTCGATCCAGTAAAACCCAAGCGCAGCGTACGGATTCGTCTCAAGCTGTTTCCCTTTTGCGCTCTCATAATTCGTAAAAAATATGAAGCCATCTTTATCGAAGCCCTTCAGCAGGACGATTCGCACCGACGGTCTGCCATCGCGCCCGGCGGTGGCCAGACTCATTGCGTTCACGTCGCGGATACCGGCCTCAATTGCCGCGGTGAACCAATTGCCAAACTGTTTAACCGGGTCGCGGGCAAGATCGCTCCGGCGCAGGCCTTTACCGACATGCTCGTAACGTGAAGCGGCAGGATCGCGCGGAACGTCCATGACTTTGAACAAAGGCAGGGCAACAACTCCGTGCAAGGAAATTGTCGAAGGACGCCAGCCTCCCGTCTTTGCTGCCGATTTACAGCAACTCGAGCGCTGGATTTATAGCGATCCGTCAGTCCCATATGGAGGGCGGCAGGAATTCGAAATACCCGATCTTGAGTTGGCCGCCTTCTTCGACCAGAACGACTTTGACATTGAAATAGGGATCCCAGCCACCGTTCTTCTTCAATCCTTCTACACTCATCCCCTCTCTCTGCGCCACATTTTGAAGTTCCTGCGGTGATAGTTCAGTGTGGATCTGGCCGCGCAAACTTGCCTTGCGGATGTCGGCCGGAATCCATTCAGGCATCGCGCCGATGGCAAACATGGAGTCCACCGCACCGAATTGCTCCTTGCTGCGCCGATTTAAAACATCGGCATCAGTCGAGAATACGTGGAGCGTTTCGACGGCGCGCGGTGCCCCATGCGCCGCTTCAACGTATTGCATCAAGTAAGCGAATTGGTCCGCAGTTACATTGTCAAATACATACGCCTGGTTTTGCTGAGCATCAGACGCCTGCTCAGAAGGCTTAAACTGCTCGAGGGACATTCGCGCTACGGCATCCCTGGAGAGTAGCGCATAAGCGTCCGCGTATTTTCGATTCGCGACGGCGATAAAGAATGGCTTGACCGCCAGGAGATATTTGCGTTCCTCCGGTTTGGCGTCTTTGTCTAAAAAGTCATCCTCGCTTTTTTGAACGGTTCTCTTTTCGCCTGCCGCCCCACCTTTCCCGCCGCAACTTGTGAATAAAACTGGCAGTAAGATCGCCGCAGCGACAAACACTAGACGCCAAAGGCCCGACGCGGTGTTGGTCTCACTTCGTTTCAAGTTCATGCGTTAATTGCTCGTGTCCTCGACGATAATTTTTGCGTCGGCGAGCTTGCCTGCGCTGACCGCGCGGACGTTCCACTCACCGGCGGCGAGCTGCCAGAAGAATCGGCCGTCGCGCTCCTGCGTGACTCGCTCGCCATTAACAAACCATTCCACGTCAGTTGCGGCCGCCGCAGTGAGTTCAACCATCTGCTGTGACGGTGGCAGGACAGGATCGATCTGATAACGCGCTTTGGGCGGCGGACTCGTGATGCGAAAATCGGATCGGACATGGGCGCCGGTCGTGTTATCGCGGCTTGCGCACCAGAGAGCGTATGCGTCCGGCAAAATTAACTTTCCGTCATTGGCAAAGTAATCTGCCGAATCCTCGCTCGGCTCCGTTCCCGCGAAGAAAAGCTCGTTCGTAGTTGCGGCGCTGAAACGAGACGGTAGGAGTCCGGTGGTTTTGCAAATGTCTCGGCGCACGAGGTTCTCATCTTCTGCCGGTGGATCGAGCGGATAATCGCGCCTGAGCAATTCCTGCATGATAGCTGCCCAAAGCGGTGTGGCTGCTCGGATAGCGAACGTGTCGTGCATTGGTCGTCCATCGAAATTGCCTGCCCAAACTGCGACGGTGTGTTCGTTGTCGAAGCCAACAGTCCAGGTGTCGCGGAAACCGCTGCTGGTTCCAGTCTTTGCCGCTACGCGTTTTTCGAAGGCGAGCGGTGAACGTAGCCCAAAACTTTTCTGACGCGCTTCGTTATCGCACAAAATATCGGTGATAATCGCTGTCGCTTCTTTCGAGGCGATGCGCGTGAGCGGCCGATGTTCGGATGCCAGAAGTTTGGCGCGCATGGCTGTTCCGCCGCGAGCGAGCCCGGCGTACGCGGCCGCAAGATCAACAAGACGTGTCTCGGCATTTCCTAAAACGAAACCGACGCCGTAATCATCGAGGCCCTGTGGGAAATTGAAGCCCCACTTCTGCAACTGATAGAATGTTGGCCGCGCGCCGAGCTGGCTCAGGACAAATACCGCCGGCACGTTCAGCGAACAACCGAGCGCTTCGCGTAAGCGTACCGGTCCAAAATAACGATGACTGTAATTTTGTGGATCGTAATCGGCGTACTCATTGCGAATCGCATCCGGCGTGTCGGGCAACAAGCTCGCCGCGGTGAACAGCCGTTTATCGATCGCCTCGAGGTAAACGAACGGTTTCAATGTCGATCCACAACTCCGCGGCAGGGTCGCGCCGTTGATTTGCGACACAGCATAATTTTCCGATCCAACCAAGGCGCGGATTGCGCCCGTTGCGTTTTCAACTACCGCAACCGCGGCCTGCGTGATGTCATGACGGTTTAGCGCTGACAAATGCGAGCGCGCCAAGCGTTCGACCGTGGCCTGCAAATCAAGATCCAGTGTAGTCCTGACCGTGCCGCGCAGTCCTGGTTTTTGCGTCACGATCGCATCCACAAAATGTGGCGCAAAACGCGGCGGATCGTTGCGGAGAATTTTCGGCGGTTCTACAAGCAGCGATTGCTGGTCGTGCGTGATCACTCCTAAATCAACAAGCCTCCCGAGCGATCGCGCATATTTGAGATTCGCTTCCTCCGGATGCCGCCAGGGATTGAAGCGAGTTGGCGCCTGTGGCAAACCGGCCAGAAAAATTGCCTCGCTCAAGGTGAGATCGCGAGCCGGTTTGCCAAAATACGCGCGAGCGGCGGCCTCCGGGCCGAGTCGCCGGTTCCCGTAGCTGCTGCGATTCAAGTATTCCGACAGAATTCGCTGCTTGCTCCAGCGCCGCTCCAATTTCCAAGCGACGATGGCCTCGTGCACTTTGCCGCTCCAACTGCGCCGGTCACGGCTGTTCGCGAGTTTCACGAGTTGCTGAGTGATTGTGGATGCGCCCGAAACAATTTGCCGCGATCGCAGATTCCGTGCGCACGCCGCAACGGTCGCGCGCCAGTCAACGCCGTGGTGTTCATAAAACCGCCGGTCTTCCAGCGCCACCGTTACGCGTGGCAGCCACGGTCCCATTTGCTCAAATGCGAGAGGAAATTGGGCGCGCGCTTCCGGTGACGCGAGCTCCGCAATTTCTCGGCCACGACAATCGAGCAGCGTCAAAGTTCCGCTCGGCGATTTTTGCAATTCGTTAGGGATCGGCAGCTGCCAAAGCCACATGACGAACGTCATTAGGAAAACGAACGACAGCAGAACCGCACGAGCTATTCCGCCTCTCCCCTTTAGAAAAGGGGAGAGGATTGAGGTGAGGGGTCTTCCTGCGTTCGCGCGATCATCCCTCACCCTACCCTCTCCCTTGAGAAGGGAGAGGCGGACTCCCTTGCGATGGAGTCGCAGAATTAATCGGCGGAGACGACGCATACGCTTGAGGGTGACAAACCGGAGAAACGACTGTCGTACATGGGCGCAACTTGCGTGGCCGGCCAACGGAACATGCCCGCGTTCGTTGCGCGCGCCAGGACGGAGTATGTGCCTGCGCCGGGACCGACGGTGTCAAAGTAAAGAAGAGCTGCGCGATCGCGCAGTTCGGAGTACGACAAGCCTAACAAACGATCCTGCGGATCGGGTGGCGGCAGCTGGTAGAATTTTCCGATAAGCGCGAGATTCGGGTTTACGACTTCCACGCCCGCAGGCAAGGAATCTTCCAGCGCGACAAAATTCTGAAGCTTCCGCGTATTCAACCGGTAGGTGATGAGCAGTTGGTCACCCAATTTTAATGGCGCATTCGGAGTGCCTACACGAGTTGCGTCGGTCAGATTTTTTACGACACGCTCGATGTGGAATCCGCGGTCCACGCGGTCGGTATCAACTTCGGGCGTTGAATATTCCGCCTGCATCAAAAACGTGAGCGCGCTCTGATTCAGTCCTTTGATCGCGAGATCATTTTCCATTTTGCGATCAACCCATGCTGCCGAGCGTCCATTTTTCGAAACCACGGTTGCGGGCGGTTCCGCCGTATGCAGTTCCGGAGTTGTTTCGACGCCGATCATTGATGTGAACGCCAGCAGGAGCCACAGATTTTCCTGAGTCGAAAGCGATCCGGCGTCGTCCATCAGCTTCGACAAGCGGTCGCGTGCCTGTTGTTTGCGCTGTTTTGTCCACGTCGGCGGCGCGATCGTGTTGAAGGCGAACGCACGCATCGCCTCAGCGCGTGTCATTGATGTGAATGTGGCGGGATTAAAGGCGCGCTCTTTGATGGGCTTATCAATCTCCCGAAGAAGTTGCTGCTGCTCTCGCGCCATAATGTTTTGCTGATGCAACGCAATTGCGAGCAAGGCGCGATCTTCGTCGCCGCCTTCGTTGCGGTGCAGATACAACTCCTGCGATTCGTTTTTGTAATCGTCATCGTTTTTCGATTGCGTGAGGACGAAAAGCGCGAAACATTTTTGAAATCGGGACGCGGGCACCTGGCCCTTGAGCATTTTCTTTACGGCGCCTGCGAGTTTCTCTTGTAAATCCGAGGGCGGCTCAAGATCGGCATCGACCGATTTGTTGACGGACCAAAGCGCCTGGCATGTGACGAAACCGTCGCCTGCATTGCCGCCGGGCCAGTAGGGGAGCATGCCGTCCTCCCGGATCGAGTCGGCATACTGTTTCATCCCGCTCTCGAGCGTGGCGCGATATTCGGTATCGCGTTGCTGAAAATCCGGCAGGTAAGCGAGAACATTCGCAAGCAAACTGTATCCCAGCAGCTTGGTCGAAATTTGTTCAAAACAGCCGTGCGGATATTCCAGAATCACCGGAAGCCCCGACATCTGCGGCAGCCATGGCGACGTTGAAATCGTTGTGGTGAAATGGCCGCGTCCGCGTCTCCACACTTCGGGCATCGCGCGGCGAGCATCGAACTGTGGACCATTGAATGAAGCCGCCACGCTTTCCTTGCGCACATTCGTCGGCGGTTCCACTGGGATGGTGATCTCTACCGCGTCGGACATTTGTTTGTTCGAGTTCGAGACCGCTTCGAAGCGCACCTTTGTCGGTGCGAGATTTGGATCGGTGACTTTTGCCTTGAAACGGAAAACCGTCGGCGCGTCGCGTTGCGCCGGCTGTGTGATCACATCGCCGCCGAGCATCTTAAGATTTGCGTCCGTCACACACCGCGTCGTGAGGCCGTCGTTGTCGGCGAAGTTTTGCCGGACAACTGCGCGCAATTCGACTTCATCGCCCTCGCGCAAAAAACGCGGCAACGCCAGATCGATCAGGAGCGGCTTTGATATTTTTACAGTTTGTGTTGCGTCGCCGCCGAATTGATTCGCCTTGGTCTGGCCGACTGCCACGATTCGATATGTGGTCAGGTTATCCGGCGCGACGAATTCGAACGAAACCTTGCCATCGGGGCCAGTCTTCAAGCTGCCCTGCCAATACGCGAGCGTGCGAAATTCCTTGCGAACATTTTTAACGTTCGAGATCGCCTCCTCTCCGCCACCACCAATGACGAATCCTTTTTGGGTCAAACTGAGTTTGGCGAGGTTCTCGATATAACCGTGCAGCGCCTCGTGAGTGCGCACTGAAAAGACGTTCCTTGGGTAAAATCGC
>Ga0207701_10002537_pt1 | contig 18895 bp, 12 predicted proteins | sample KBSSwiSSwithPhiX_FD_184294 | JGI IMG/M metagenome (GOLD analysis project Ga0207701, IMG submission 184294) | Switchgrass rhizosphere bulk soil microbial communities from Kellogg Biological Station, Michigan, USA, with PhiX - S5 (SPAdes) (version 2) | ecosystem: Environmental > Terrestrial >... | reverse complement strand
CCCTTGGGTGCTTTGAAGTGCGCGAGATGATCACGCGCATAGTTGCGAAGCTCGGCTTCCGTGGCGGTGGCGCCTGCGTTTAGGACAACAAATGCGTGCGGTGCTTCGCCCCAGCGTTCGTCGGGTAATCCCACGATCGCGACTTCTTGCACGGCGGGATGGCGCAGTAATGCGCCCTCCACTTCCACGGAGGAAATGTTTTCGCCCCCGCTGATAATCACATCTTTGATCCGGTCCCGAATTTCCGCATAACCATCAGGATGAACGACGGCGGCGTCGCCGCTATGAAACCAGCCGTCGCGCATGGCCTCAGCGGTGGCCGCGGGATCTTCGTAATATCCTTTCATGACAACGTTCCCACGCACCACAATTTCACCAATCGTCGCACCGTCGTGCGGCACCTCGCGCCCTTCTTCATCGACGACCCGCAATTCCCCAGAAGTTATTAGTTCCACGCCCTGGCGAGCCTTGATGACTGCGCGCTCGGCACACGAAAGGTCTTCGTGTTCGGGTCGCGGCTCACAGAAGGTGATCAGCGGCGACGTTTCGGTCAGTCCATAGGCCTGGGTGATCACCCAGCCGAGCTCGCCCTCGACTCGCTCGATCGTTGCCGCCGCGGGCGGGGCTCCCGCAGTCAGGACACGGACACCCCGGCGCGCAGCGCGACGGAGTTCCTCCGGCGCATGAGCGATGCCGATCAGCACGGTAGGCGCAGCGCAAAGCATGGTGACCGATTCCGCCTCGATTTTCTGGAAAACCGCGCGCGGTTCGACCTTCGGCAAACAGATATGCGCCCCGCCGACAGCAGTGACGATCCAAACGAAAGTCCACCCGTTGGCGTGAAACATCGGCAACGTCCAAAGATAACGATCTGCCATTGTCATCGGATGATGCAAGAGCGTGCCGATGGCGTTTAGATAAGCGTTGCGATGGGTGATCATCACACCTTTCGGCCGCGAAGTAGTGCCACTGGTGTAATTGATCGTGAGCAGGTCCGTTTCCTCAATCGTCGGCCGGTCGAATTGAGGCGACGTTTCCGCCAGCAGCATTTCGTAATTCAGCCAACCGGGTTTGGTTCCATCGAGCGCGACAAAAGCGGACACGTTAGGCAATTGGCCGCGAATGCTGTCGACCGCCTCGAGATAATCGGAATGCGCACAAACAATCCGCGCGCCGCTGTGATTAATCAGATAAACGAAATCATCGGCGATCAGCCGGTAGTTGAGCGGAACGAGAACGGCACCAATCTGCGGCACTGCGTAGAACGACTCCAACTGGCCATGAGTATTCGGTGCAATATAAGCAACGCGGTCACCCTGTTTGACACCAAGCGCCTGCAAGGCGGCCGACCAACGATCGCAGCGGACAAAAAAATCCTCGTAGCTGAGCCGCAGTTCGCCGCACACGACCGCTTCACGCGTGGAATAAACCCGGCGGGCGCGTCGCGCGAATTCGAGCGGGCTTAGCGGCGTTTCCATATTTCTCGATGAATATCGCAAATTGGAGACGGCCGCGAGCCACAAAGAGTCCCCATTCAAAACCGTAGCCAACGGTGGACTCTCCGGACATTAACGGTACTTTGTTAGGTTTTAGCAGAACAAGTTCGATGTCCGAAACGCAAGCTACGGTGAGCGGGAGCAAGGTCGTTTTCTTATGCGAAGATCGCTCTTTCGATTTTCGCGATTTAATCGACGCCGCTCATTTCCGCGGTGAACTCGACCCGGTCTGGAAAGACCTGTCCCGACTTATCGTGGCCGAACGCAAAGCTGACACTGAGGAACTCGAGGTTGATGACGAGGCGATCGAAAGCGCTGCAGAACAATTTCGTTACGAACGTGACCTGATCACGGCCGAGGAGACGGAACGGTGGTTGGCCGAGCGTGGTCTCACGCTGAACGATTTCGGCGCGCATTTTGTGCGGCACCACTGGGACAAGCATTGGACCGATGTCGAAGTACGCCCGGTTGATTATGTTTCTGCGCCTAACGATCTACGTGACCTGCTGTTATGCGAAGTCATTCTGTCCGGCGAAGTTGATCAAATGGCGCGGCGTCTTAGCCGACGCGTCGCGGCCCGTTGTGCGGCAAGACCGCAGAGCGCGGGCCCGGCGCTGATTGCCGAAGAGAGAACACGCTTTCTGGAACGGCACGGGATGGCGGAGAGCCAGCTGGATGATTGGCTCGAGCGACTGGGCCGGGATGCGGATTGGTTGCGCGAAATGCTCGCAATGGAAGCCATTCATCGTCGCGCCTGCACCGCCCTTCTTACCCAGCGCGAGCGGGAACGTGAGATCCGGGCGCTTCGCTTGCCCCTGACTCGCTTCGAAGTGGAAGCAGTTGAATTTGATTCACTGAATTCTGCGCGCGAAGCGCTCCTCTGCGTGCGCGAGGACGGAATGGCGCTCGAAGAGATTGCGAGCGAAGGGCGCTATCCCTATCGAAAGCCGCAGCTCTTACTCGAGGAAATCCCTGACGATTTGCAGCAGAAGTTTCTCAGCGTGCAGCCCGGCGAAATCCTGGAGCCTATTCCGCGCGGCGACGGCTTCCATCTTTACCGGGTGATTGGGAAAGAAGGGCCGAACCCGGATGATCCAATTGTTCGCAAAAGGGTCGAAAGCGTTATCCTCGATCGGCATTTTGCGGATTTGACAGCGCGCTATATTCATTGGCGAATCCTCCCCGCCTAGGCCATGAAAGCGACCGACGAGAACCTCCTTCGGCGCTCGTCCCTTTTTCAGTTTCTGACCGAGGAGCATTACGAGAAGTTGCGTGCGCTTCTCAAGGAAGAGAGTTACGACTTCGGAGATCTTCTCGTTAAACAGGGCGATCCGGCCGATGCTTTTTACGTCCTCGCTTCGGGCCGCGCGCGAGTGGTGAAGACAGACCAAGCCGGCGAAGAAATTGCCCTCGCTTCTCTCAAACCCGGTGACAGCTTCGGTGAATCCGCACTAATCGAGGGCGGAACTCGCACGGCCACGGTTCGTTGCAGCACGGCGGTTGAGGCGCTTCGACTCGGTCGGGATGATTTTCTCCAGCTGACCGAGAAAATTCCGGCGCTCAAGCATCACCTCGAGTTGATGGCGCGTCATCGCGCCTTGCACGGCTTTCTTTACGAGTTCAGCAATTTTGGGCGGTTACCCGTTGCGGCGCTACGAAGCCTGGTAGAAAAACTTTCGCCGATGCAGGTTGCGAAAGGCACCTCGATTATCCGGCAAGGCGATCCGCCCGGCGCGATGTACATTCTCGAGAAGGGAAAAGCCCGCGCCTTTCATTCCGACAACGGCAGCCAGCAAAACCTCGCCTTCTATCGTGAAGGCGATTTTTTTGGCGAGCTTTCGATTTTAGCTAACTCACCGCGTTCCGCTTCGGTCGAAGCGTTCAGCGACTGTCGTTTGCTCGCACTCGAACCGGAAGCGGTTCACGAGCTAAAGGGCAGTTATCCGGAATTCGGCCGACTAATGGAGGAACGGCTTGCGCAATACAGGGCGAAGACGGAAGCGCGGGTGCCGCTTGATTTCACAATCGAGATGCTGCCAGCCGAGGTCGCCGTCCATGACAAGCTTGAGGTTGACCACGATAAGCTGCGGCCGGTGTCGAAAGGCGAAAATCCGTTCGCGGAGGAGACCGGCCTCTTTCGGAAACGGAAAAGGCGCATCCGCAAAATCGACCACATCACGCAGATCGACGAGATGGATTGCGGCGCGGCCAGCCTCGGAATGGTTTGCCGCCATTACGGTCGAAAAGTCAGCCTCTCGCGCATTCGCCAGCTCTGTCACACCTCCACGGACGGAACGAGTTTGAAAGCGATTTGCCGCGCAGCTTCCGAGCTGGGCCTGGCCGCGCGCGCCTTAAAAGTGTCGTTGCGCAATCTCCCCCTGATGCCTCTACCAGCCATTGTTCATTGGGAAGGGAACCACTGGATTGTTCTTTATGATGTGGGCGATACCTATGTAAAGGTGGCCGATCCCGCGACCAGTCTGCGCAAGATTCCTCGGGAAGAATTCGAACAAAACTGGTCGGGTTACACCGCGCTTTTCGATTACACGGCAGCGTTCGAGAACGCGCCTGAAAGCAAACCGGGGCTCGCCTGGATCCTGCCGTTTTTCGCGAAATACAAAGGCATCTTCCTCCAAGTGATGCTGCTCGCTGTCGTCATCACTTTCCTCAATCTGCTGTTCCCGGTCTTCACCGAGAAGGTGGTCGATAAGGTAATTGTCGAGAAGAACATTGGACTTCTCCAGACAATCCTCCTCGGAATGGGCGCCGTCCTCGTTTTTGTCCAGGCTTCGTCGCTTGCCCAGGAATTCCTCCTTTCCCTCGCGGCCGTTCGACTCGACACCACGATCCTCGATTTCGTGAGCCGGCAGATGTTGTCGTTGCCGATGAGTTACTTCACCAGCCGCCGCACTGGCGACATCCAGCGCCGGCTCGACGGCGCGCGGCAAGTGCGGGAATTCGCTGTTCACCATGGCGTTGGCGCACTCCTCGCCCTTGTCCAGCTGATCGGTGCCGTCACTCTTATGGCGCTTTACAGTCCATCGCTCACGCTGGCTTTTCTCGCGACCATTCCGCTCTACGGCGGGCTGATGTATTTCTCGCAAAAAGTGCTGCGGCCTCTCTTCGCTGGGCTCGAGGAAAGTCAGGGCAAATACAGCTCGCGACAGATCGATGCCATCAAAGGAATCGAAGCGGTTAAAGCCGCCTCCGCGGAAAACGTTTTCCGCGACATGATGCTGAATGAATTTCTCGCCGTCTCGCGCAAGACTTTCCGGAGCAGCTTTATCGTTAGGACCTACGACAGCGTGCTGCGATCGATCGGGATGATCTCGACCGCGATCTTTCTCTGGGTGGGTGCGAAACAAGTCATGGCGGGAGCGCTCACCATCGGCGGATTTGTCGCTTTCAGTTCGCTCACCGCCATCGCTTACAGCGCCATCCTGCGAACGTTAGGCGTGTGGGACAACCTGCAATTTGCCGCCGTTCTTCTCAATCGACTGAACGACATTTTCGAGCAGGAACCCGAACAGGGACGGAACCACGCTCGGCTCATGCCGGTGGATAGCCTCGAGGGCCGCATTCAATTGCGCGGCGTGAGTTTCAAATATGGCGGGCCGGAAGCACCTAATATCCTAACGAATATCACCCTCGACATCGTTCCGGAAAAAATAATTGCATTAGTCGGCCGGAGTGGCTCGGGGAAAACGACCTTGATCAAGCTCATTGCCGGTCTCCTCGAACCCACGGAAGGAACAATTCTGTTCGACAACACCGATCTGAAGACGCTCAACTATCGCGACGTCCGGCGCCACATCGGGATGGTGTTGCAGGAGAATCATATCTTCAACGAGTCGATCGCGCGTAACATTGCCTTCGGGGAGGTTGAACCCGATCTCGACCGCGTCCTCGCGGCCGCGCAGACCGCGGCGGCGCACGACTTCATCATGCGCTTGCCGTTAGGCTATGAAACAAAGATTGGCGAATCGGGACTCTCCCTTTCCGGGGGACAAAGACAGCGCATCGCGATTGCGCGCGCGATCTACAATAATCCGCCAGTGCTGATTCTCGATGAAGCGACCAGCGCGCTCGATACCGAATCCGAGCGTGCCATCCAGAGTAATCTCGAGAGAATGATGGAAGGAAGAACGACGATTGTCATCGCCCACCGCTTGAGTACGATCCGCGAGGCGGACTCGATTGTCGTTCTGGAAAAAGGAATGGTGGCCGAGGTTGGCAATCACGACCAGCTGATGGAAAAGCGCGGTCTCTACTTTTATCTTTCCAGCCAGCAACTCGGAATATGAAATGACCGGCGAACCAGACGGCCATGAAGCGCCCTCATTCCAACCTTAGAGTCGAAGATCTCACGACTGCCAATGACGCAATGGCCCGCTGTCTGCGCCTGGCCGCGCTGGCAGCGAAATCTGATGTTCCCGTCGTTCTCCTCGGCGAAACCGGAACGGGCAAGACGCTGCTGGCGCATGCCATTCATAATTCATCGACCCGCGGGAAACGGCCGTTTATCGCCTTCAACGCTTCCGCAATGAGCGACACGCTGATCGAAAGTCAGCTTTTCGGTCACGAACGCGGCGCCTTCACCGGCGCTCAAACCACGCTCAAGGGCAAGTTCGAACTGGCGAACACCGGCACTCTGTTCCTCGACGAGATCGCCGACATGAGTCCGCTGGCCCAGGTGAAGATTCTGCGCGTTCTCGAATATGGCGAGTTCGAACGGCTGGGGTCCGAGCAACTGCTGCATTGCGACGTGCGGATCATTTGCGCCACGAATTGCTCGCTTCTGGAACGGGTTGGGCTGGGCAAATTTCGCGAAGATCTTTATCACCGCCTCAACGGTCTGACCCTTCTAATTCCTCCCCTCCGTGAACGCATGGAAGAGTTGCCGGCCCTGATCGCAGCGGAACTGAAAGCGGCAGCGGCTAACGAAAATAAAACCATCACTGCGATTCATCCCGAGGCGATGGACAAACTAGTTGCCTATCCGTGGCCCGGAAATCTCCGCGAACTTAACCATACCGTCCGCACCATGGTTCTTTTCTGCGACGGCAACGTCATCCTGCCAGAACACGTGGTTTTCCCCCCTGACTTGAAACCCAATGCGCCGCTGATGCAGCCCGCCGCGTCGGGTTCAGAAGCTAATGGCAGCGGAGACAAAACTCGTAACCTGTCGCTGGCCGGCGCCGTCGCCCGCCATGTAAAGTTTGTTTACGAGCAGGCGGGTCATAATCAGAGACGGACCGCCCGGTTGTTAGGTATCTCACGGGCGACCCTGGCCCGGCATCTCCGGCGGAAGTCTCAAAATTGAGCCGTTTTATGGACAATATTAAAAAGATGGTATCGCCCCAAAGCCACGATCTGACGGGAGCGAATGGAAGTCCAAGACTCGTTAGGAAAAATCTTCTGAACGGGAGCACATTATTTTACGAGGGAAAACGAGCTGAATTTCGTACTGTTCAAATCATCTTATTTCGGTCAGACTGGCTTTTGGCATGAATGTTGTTAGGGGGAATTAGACGTGAGCACAGCCAAGGACAAAAAAAATACGCCGGCTGTTGGTTCACCAAAGCTGAAGCGCCGGAAAGAGAAATTGATCCAGCTCGACGACCTCATTCCGAAAGGAAATGTCTCGGGCGGTCGTCAATTGCTCTTCGGCGCGACTGACATCAAGCGCAACAGACAAACCTGAGGGACGCCGCCAAATCCCCCTGGTCTCCCTAAAGGCATCGCACACGGACGATTCAACAGGACATCGAGCTTTTTTCGCGGCACGGGCTCGAATCTCACGCTATCAGCAGCGGTGCCGCCGCTTCGAACAGCTCCTCGTCGGGCGACGACTGAGAAGGTGCAGGGCGATTTCGGACTTCCAAAACTTTTTTTAGCGTGGTCGCCGCGCGATACCACTCGGTCGCGCCAGGTGTGTTTGTTACTTCGCGTCCGGCACAGAAAGCTCGGCCGAGCCCGAGGACGCTTTGCCTGCGTGCCTGGCCGTGTTTGAAAATAGCCCAGCATTTCAACGCTGGGCTTCGCGATATATTCCGAACAAGTCCCCCAAGGGACGAAAGAAAGGCCACTAAAGGCCGGCCGGATGCCGCGGCTCGAAACCCCGTGGTGGTCGATACGTCTGTTGCCAGCGCGGCGCTTCACGATCGCTCCAACTGTTCCAAGCCGTGGTGTCGAGTCGTAATCCGGCAATGACAGCGAAGGCGTGGCCATTGCGCGCATAGACTGTGATCCATTTTCCGCGGCCACTACTGCCGAAACGAGTCAGCTCGTTCGAGCTCATGGGCGACCGAAGCAACCCGGCCGCGGCCAGCGCGTAAGATACCGTCCCGGAGCAATCATAACCGTTATCCGAAAAGGAGGCATGACCGCCGCCGTAACGGTACGGTTTTGACCGCAATTGGTTGGCAGCCCAGATCGCGCGCTTTACTACCGCGGGCGCTTGTTCCGGCGCGCAAGCCACGCCGTGCCGCAATTGCGCATTCCTCCCTGGAACGGTCGGACCGCGGAGGGGAAACAGATCGGCGACCACTGTCGTGGCCGTTCCAAGAAACAGAACTCCGAGTATTGCTCCTCCGCGCGGCAAATACTTCATCCCGACGATTGAGCCGTTATCGTGCCAGCGGAGGGACTGACAAATCAGACGACGACAAGCCATCGACTGACAAGGATTTCCGCGCCACAATTTCTCGTGCCGCCGATGAAAAAAGAGCAGATCGTCGAAGTCCTCGAGACGATCGCGACGCTTCTCGAATTACAGGAAGAAAACCCGTTCAAGATCCGCGCTTACACCAATGCGGCTCGTTCCATCGAGACCTGGGGCGGGAACCTGCGCGAAATGGCAGAACAAGATCGTCTGCAAGAGATCCCGGGCGTGGGCAAGGCCATCGCCGGCAAAATCTCCGAACTTGCTCTGACCGGTTCGTCGCAATTCTACGACGAGCTGCGAGCGCAATTCCCGCCCAAGATCCTTGAACTGTTTTCCATCCCGGGTTTGGGCGCGAAAAAGATCAAGGCGCTCTACGAAAAACTGAAGATAACGTCCATTGCAGATCTCGCGCAGGCCTGCGCAGATGGACGAGTGGCGAAGCTCCCCGGGTTTGGCGAGACGACTCAGAAAAAGCTGGCGGCGACGATTGCCAACCGGACGCGGCAGACCGGAAGCTTCTCGTTAGGCGCGGTCGCCAACGAGGCTGAGCATTTGCTTAGTGATCTGCGCGGTCATCCCGACGCCGCTTTGGCGAGCACGGCAGGCAGTTACCGGCGTCGTAAAGAAATCGTGCGCGATCTGGATTTCATCGTGGCCACAAAAATGCCCGAAGCCATCACGGAATTTTTCGTCAATCATCCGCTCGTGGAAAGCGTGATCGCGCGCGGTGCGACCAAGACGAGCGTGCGGCTGCGTTCTGGAATTCAAGCAGATCTGCGGGTCGTGAGCAGCTCGGAATATCCTTTTGCGTTGGGATATTTCACCGGCAACAAGGAGCACAATATCGTGCTGCGAAACCGCGCCCTGCAACGTGGTTGGACTCTCAATGAGTATCGGCTCGCGCCCGTCGAGCCGTCGGAGAAAAGGAAAGAGGCTCCGCGGGAGATTCCAACTGTTCGGGACGAGATCGAGTTCTATCGCGCGCTCGATCTCGACTTCATTCCGCCCGAGTTACGCGAAAACTCAGGCGAAATTGATGCGGCGGAGGACAAGCGCCTGCCCCGATTGCTCGAGCCCGAGAATCTGCGCGGGACGTTTCATTGTCATACAAGTGCCAGCGACGGGCGCAATTCCTTGGAAGAGATGGCGCGGGCCGCGCAGGAGTTGGGACTGGAATATCTAGGCATTGCAGATCATAGCCGGAGTTCGATTCAGGCGGGCGGACTCGACCACGCCCGATTGCGCACGCAGGTGGCGATGATTCGCGCGCTCAACAAAACCTTCGATGGTTTCAGGCTGTTCACTGGCGTCGAGTGCGACATTCTCCGTGATGGCTCGCTTGATTTCGACGATGAGACATTAAGCGAACTGGATTATGTCGTCGCCTCGGTCCATTCCGCCTTTCAGCTGCCGGAAGCGGAGATGACCAAGCGCGTTATCAAAGCGATTTCCAATCCATTCGTGACTATCCTCGGTCATCCCACGGGACGATTGCTCTTGAAGCGAGAGGGCTATTCAATCGACATCCCCGCGGTTATCGAGGCGGCCGCCGAGACCGGCACTTGGATCGAAATTAATGCCGCTCCCAAGCGGCTCGATCTGGACTGGCGATGGTGGCCGTTGGCGAAGGAAAAAGGTGTGAAAGCGGTCATCAATCCCGACGCGCACGGAGTGGAGAAGCTCCAGGAGCTTTGGTTCGGGGTCGGCGTTGCGCGCAAAGGATGGCTGACCAAGAGCGATGTGATGAATTGCCTGCCGTTAGGCAAGATTGAACCCGAGCTGGAGCGAAAACGAGGTCGCTAGGCGAGAACGCAGCTGGAATGAGTCATTTCCTGTCCAGATTTGCACCCTGACCCCAATTTCAATTCCCCGATCATCAGAAGATTTTCTTACCCAGCGCCGACAGCGCCAATTCAGTACCAAGCTCTGCGGTGGTGTTCCGGATATCGAGTGTCGGGTTCGCCTCGACGAGATCGAGGGCCACGAGCTGGCCTGAATCAGCAACGAGCTCCATGATGAGGTGCGCCTCGCGGTAGTCGAACCCGCCTTTGACCGGGGTCCCAACGCCGGGTGCAATGGATGGATCGCAGACATCCATGTCGAACGACACGTGAATGCCGCCGGTATCACGGGCTGCGAGCGCCAGCGCGCGTTCGGCCACGGTTGCGATGCCGTCGCGATCGATATCCTTCATCGTGAAGACATGGACGCCGGACGCGCGAATCGCCTCCTTCTCACGTTGATCGAGATTGCGAATGCCGACGAGCACTGTGTGCTGAGGGAGCACCGAGGGCGTGGATCCGATCGATGCGAGCTCCAGAGGCTCCTGGCCAAGCAGGGCAGCCAGCGGCATCCCGTGCACGTCGCCGCTCTCGGTTGTCGCGGGAGTATTCATGTCGCCGTGCGCATCGATCCACACGAGGCCCAGCGGTTTCGAGGTCGTGCGACGGATCCAGTCGGCGCTTGCCGCGACGGATCCAGCGGCGAGGCTGTGATCGCCACCCAGCACTAGTGGCAGCGCACCTTCCTCAAGCGACTTCATCGCATAATCGTATAGCTCCTGGCACACCTTGGCGATGTCGTGCACGTATTTTTTCGATGTGTCCGCCGGCAGCTGCGTCTCTGGAATCGGCGTGGCCAGATTGCCTTTGTCGATCGTTGACCATCCGAGATTGGCGATCTGATCGCGGATGCCGGCGATGCGGAAAGCGGATGGTCCCATGTCGACACCGCGCCGGCCGGCGCCGAGGTCGATTGGGACGCCGATTAAATGGACAGGTTTCATGTGAACTTAAAATTCGAAACTCAACATGTCGTGCTTTGCAGCGTCAACAGTAAAGCGGTGTCGGTCATTGCGTCATTAATCCCCGATGCGCACGACGTCGAAAAACTTTAGGAACTCTGGTTCGACGTCGGCGCGGCGCGCAAAGGCGGGCTGACCCGCGATGATGTGGTGAACACGTTGCCGTTAGGCAAGATCGAGCGCGAGCTGGAGCGAAAACGAAGTCGCTAGGCGAGAACGCGGCTGGAATCAGTCATTTCCTGTCCAGATTTGCACCCTGACCCCAATCCCTGGCCCCAAGCTTGACTATCTGGTACCGACAGAAGCATCGGGCGAACTTAGCCGAGGAAGCAGATCGCGCCAGTTGAAGGACCGATTTCGGAGGAGCGGCCCGATTTCCGCTTGTTCCAACCTCTTGCTGAGCTATTAATGCAGCCGCCGAAGCCGGAAGTATCGTGAAAAAAGACCAAAGATCAGAAGCTGCCCCTGCCAAAACAGACGGGTTTTGCCTATCCAACCAGCCGGTGGTGGGAGAAGGACGAACTGGCTCGCCGAGTAAAAGTGACCCTCTCTCGCAGGAGCCTGCCGACGACTTGCTTTACGCTGTCGCGCGGGATCCAGGCTCACTCTTTGTCTATTGGGATTTGCAGTGGGCACGACTGTTCGCTCGCGCTGGAATTTCCGCCCGCGAGGTGCATCTGCGGACGTATCGAGGTGACGGTTCAATCGAGAGCACGCAGGAAATCAATCCGTTTCGAGGCCATTGTTACGCAAGCGTCAGCGCCGCCGGAACGGAATACTATTGCGAGCTGGGCAGCTTCGAGCGCACAGAGTGGAAGCCGCTTGTCCGCTCTAGCACTGTCGCCACACCAGAAGCCGAGATGTCGGAGGAATTTTCGGCGGAATTTGCGACCCTGCCGGCGCATCTCAGCTTTCAGAGATTGCTCGAGGTCTTTGGCGCGACCACCGATCTGGATCGCGCGAACCTCGCTCGTTCCGTGGCGAACTTGCAGGAAACCGCCCGGTTGCTCAAAAATGGCGCTGCACCTGGCGACTGGTCACAACTCGTGACGGAAATCGCGGGCCAGCTTAATGGCGGAGGCGCGGCAACCAGTGGCGCCAATGCCGATCTTTCCACACTCGTCGAAACGGCGCTGGACACGCCCAGCCCGGCCGCCCCGACTCCGGACGAGGTCGCCCGGTGGAAAGACCTCGCCCAGCGCTATGGCGGCTCAAGCTGGAGCGGCGGCGCCAGCCACAGCGGCTTTGGCGGCAGCAGCCTGGCCTGAACGCCACTTAAGGCTTCATCTTAATTCCCTCCGGCATTTCTGTCGGATGTGGCGCATCCAGGCGGCTGTGGTTCTTACCGTAGAGGAAGTAGATGAAGAGACCAATAATCAGCCACCCAAGAAGACGCATCCAGTTTGTCCAACCGAGGCCGAAAATCATGGCCGCGCAGGTTACGACGCCCAGAGTGGAGACCAGCGGAACAGCCGGAACGCGGAACCCGCGCTCAAGATCGGGACGGCGGACACGGATGATCCAGACGCCGATACAGACCAAAATAAAGGCGAACAGAGTTCCGATGCTCGTCATTTCTCCAGTAATGCTGGCCGGCACAAATCCCGCCAGGAGGCCGGTGAAGACGAAGAAAACCATGTTCGATTTCCAAGGCGTGCGGTAGCGCGGATGAACGTCGGAAAAGACGCGCGGCACAAGACCATCGCGGCTCATGGAAAAGAACACACGCGACTGCCCGAGCAACATGACAAGAATAACCGAGGAGAAGCCGGCCAGAATAGCGACGGTCACTGCTTTGGAGAGCCACTCGTATCCGGTCATGTATTTGCTGATGGCAAACGCAACCGAAGCCTCTTTTCCGGCGGTCCGGAAATCTTCCACGGTAGCAAGGCCACTCAGGACATACGAAAAGAGCACGTAGAGAATCGTGCAGAAGAATAGCGAACCAAGAATGCCGATCGGCATGTCTCGTTTCGGATTGCGCGCTTCCTGCGCAGCGGTGGAGACTGCATCGAATCCGATGTAGGCGAAGAAAACCACACCGGCTGCGCCGAGGATCCCTAGAATTCCGCCATAATGAAGCGTGATTCCTTCCGGAGTTGTGAAGGTGCTGGTGGCCGGAATCATTGGTGTGTGGTTGGCCGGATTAATGAATTGCCAGCCGAGGCCGATGATGAGGAGAACGATCGTGGTCTTCAGGATGACGATGAGCCCGTTAACGAAAGCGGATTCCTTCGTGCCTCGAATGAGGAGCAGCGTCAGGAGGAACAGGATGAAAATCGCCGGCACGTTCATGATGCCGTGAATCCCATCCGGTGAAATTTGGAAAGGCGAATGGGACCATTGGTAAGGGATTCGCACGCCGAACCACTCCAGCACCAGATTGAAGTATTCGCTCCATGCAGTGGCGACGACCGCAGCCGCGACGGCGTATTCCAAGACCAAGTCCCAACCGATAATCCACGCGACCAGTTCACCCATCGTCGCATACGAATAGGTGTAAGCACTGCCTGCGACCGGGATCATGGACGCGAACTCCGCATAACAAAGCCCGGCAAACGCACAACCAATTCCCGCAACTATAAAGGCGAGCACTACGGATGGACCTGCCCGCTCCGCGATCGCGGCGGCCGTCCGAACGAACAAGCCGGCACCGATAATTCCACCGATGCCAAGTGCGATGAGATTCCACGCCCCGAGCGAACGCTTGAGACTGTGCTCGCCGACTTCCTGCGCTTCTGCCATCAGCCGTTCGAGCGGTTTGGTTTGGAATAATTTTGCCATAGTGAGTCCCGATCAGATTGAGTTAGTGCCGCTGTTGCTAACTGGGTCAGGCTCGAAAAGTCAAGCCAGCTGTGATTTTCTCCACAGGAAATAAACGGGCACCCCGGTCAGCACGATCATGAGACCGGGCCAGGTCGTCGCCGTTTGATAGATGAAAAGCACCAGGAGAATGACGGCCGCACCAACAACATAAAGAGCTGGGACGATCGGATAACCCAACGCTTTATATGGGCGCTCCTCATTGGGTCGTTTCCGGCGCAGAACGAAGATCCCGATGATGGTTAGAATGTAAAAGATGAGTGCAGCCGAGATAACGTAATCGAGCAGATTGCCATAGAGATTGCCGTATCCGGTCAGGTTGCCGGATGCATCTGTCTTGACCGTGCGAGGCAGGACGAGGGCTGCGGCCCAAACCCCTTGAAAAATAAGACCCCACCCGGGCACATGGTACCGGTTCAGCTCGCCCACCGAGCGGAAGAAGAGACCGTCGCGAGCCATCGCATAGTAGAGGCGCGCCCCGGCAAGAATCAGCCCATTGTTACAGCCGAAGGTTGAGACCATGATCGCAACAGCCATGATGGTGGGACCTGTCCCCGGAAAAATCACGTTGGCGGTTTCGGAAGCGACACGATCGCTGGGCGCGTTCTGAATCGCGGCAAAAGGCAATGCGGCCAAATACGCGACGTTGGCGAGTAAATAGAGGCTAATGACAAGGATCGTTCCGATCGCCAGCGATAGCGGAATGTTGCGACGCGGATTTATCACCTCGCCGGCCGTGAAGGTGACGTTGTTCCATGCGTCCGACGAAAAGAGCGAATTCGTCTGCGCCACGCAGATGCCGACAAATAGACCGAATGCTGTCGCGGCGGTTAAGCCTTGACCCACTTCCTGCAAATTGCCGCGCAGCGTCCAGAAATCGCTGAAGTTCGCGGCGCCCGCACCCGACCTTAGACCGACAATGAGGCCGAGCACGATCAGCGCGATCAGCGCGCCAGTCTTGGCTGTCGTGAAAACGTTCTGGACGAGCTTGCCAATTTTTAGGCCGCGTGTGTTCATGAAGGTCAGGAGCGCGATCATGGCGAGACCAATCAACTGGGCGGTTGAAAGCGAGAGCGCGTAGCCACCAAAACGAATTGGCGCGATCAGATAATTCGATTCCGATACCCAGGGAATCAACACACCGGTATAACGCGCAAAACCAACAGCGACGGCCGCGATCGTCCCAGTCTGAATGACGAGAAAAAACGTCCAGCCATAAAGAAAGCCCCAAAAGGGCGAGAAAGCTTCGCGCAGGTAAACATATTGGCCGCCCGCCTTCGGCATCATGGCGGCCAACTCGCCGTAAGAAAGCGCTCCAATTAACGTCAACGCACCAGTGACCAACCAGACAACGAGCAACCAACCGGGCGAACCCACCTGGCGTGCAATGATTGAGGAGACGATGAAGATTCCCGAGCCAATCATCGAGCCCGCGACCAGCATGGTCGAGTCGAGCAGACCGAGGCCGCGAACGAATTTATTGTCGTTAGTTGATGTTGACTCCGTCATGGCGCGCCTGGGTTCCGAGTTCAATTTCGCGGAGAGTTAATCACTATTGAGTTCAAGGGAGCAACCGCAAACATCGAGAACATGGAGTTGGGTCGGTTAATCTGATGTTTTCAACGGGCAGACGTGCTAACCTCGGGCGAAGTGAAGATGTTTGCGCGCCTGTTCCCACCCACTGTGCTTGCCCTTTTTCTTTGGACAAGCGCGCCGTTTGCCGCGGCCAAGTCGCGGCCTGAACCGGCTCTCGATAATCCGGTTTTTCAAGCGCTGCCACTCGAGCGCTCGCGCCAAAATCACCTCCTTCTACGCGCCGAGATCAACGGGAAGAAGGCTTTGCTCGGCGTTGACTCCGGTGCGCCTGTCAGCGCCGTCTCGATGAGCCGCCGCGACTACTACGGAATGTCACCTCTCCCTGGTTCTTCGAAGCTTCCGTCGCGTCTCAAGATCAACGGTGGCTATAATCGCGTTACCATCGCGCATCGTCTTCGCCTCGGCGCGTTGACCCTGATCGACGAACCGATGGTTGCGGTCGATCTTAGTTCGCCAGTCCGTGTCGCCCGCGAGTTCCACGAGCAGGAACTGGATGGCATTCTGGGCGCCGACATTCTTTTCCCCACTCAAGCGGTTCTTGATTGCGACGCCCAGGTCTTGTTCATGAAAATTGACCCTGACGCCCCCGGAACAGTGCCGGGAGTGAGCCGTTCCACTCGGGCGGGGTGGAAGAACATTCCGATTCGCGTGACGCCAGGCTGGAACCTTTACGTCGATAGCGAATTAAACGGAAAGCGCGCGCAGCTCATGATCGATACCGGAGCGTTCACCACCTTGATTCACCGTCCGTTCGTGCGCGAAATGCGTCTACCGCTGCGGAACACGCCTTACACTTCCGGCGCGGTGAACCTCGATCAGCGGGGTCTGCAACTGGCCACCATCCGGCGTTTTGCCATTGGACCATTCATGGTCAAAGGCAAGGAAGTCGGAGTGATGGATCTCAAGGGTTTAATCCACGGTGACCTTTTGCAAGGAAAGCCGCCGGTGGCGGGTTTGTTGGGATCGGAATTTCTTCGTCGCAATCACGCCATCATCGATTTTGGCACGCGCACGCTTTACCTGAAGCTGTAGAGTGATGTAGGCCGCGTCTCCTCACGCGGGCGGGCTTGCAGTGTCGTGAGGCAGTCACACCCGCCGCGTCGGGAGACGCGGCCTACATTCGGATACGTTTCAGACGCTTCTTCCTGCTTGCGGAATGCACATAATGGGCTAGCAGGCTTCCATGAAATTTTTGCCGCTTTTTTGCCTTTCCACTTTTGCCTTCCTGCCAATGGCTGGCGCGGATGTGTCGATTGTCCAATCCATCGAAAGCAACGGCGCCACTAACAACATCTACATTAAGATAAAGGGGGAGCGCGCGCGCATCCAAGCCAATCCCAAGTATTCGATGATTGTAGACGCCAAGACTGGAGACGTCATCGCCTTGACCCATGAACAAAAGGCCATGCAGCATCTTTCCGCGGAAAAAGCCAGTGCCCTTGGGGACAAGTTCAGAAAACTTGCGAAGGATACGGATACATCCCTGGAGATCGCCACCCCGAAGCCGACTGGGAAGAAAGAAAAAATCAACGGTTACGAAGCCGACGAATACGTTGCGGAAACGCCGAAGTATCACGCCGTCTATTGGGTCGCCAAGAAGTATCCAGATTACGAGACGATCCTGCGTCAAATGAAGTTGTTGCAAGGCAGCGCCTTTAAGGCGGTACGGAGGCAGATGCCGGACTATTACGATTTTCCAGGCCTGCCTATTCGCACAAAAATAAAATTTGAGGGAGCGCCGGAGGCCACGACCACGATTACCTCTGTATCTCAAGATTCTATACCTGACTCGGAGTTTGAAGCTCCGCCCGATTACGCGGAAATGCACTTGCCCGACATAGAGCTCCAGGCAAAACCGCCAGCGCCTCCGGTAGCGGCTTCACCGTCGGAGGCATCGCCGACACCGGACAAGCCCGAAGGCCACTGATTACCTGCGCGATCCAACAATCGCTGATCTGCAAGCCAGGAATAGATGGCCTTAACCCGTCCCGGCTGAACCGTAGCCCAGGCGTCCCGCCCGCCGCGAAGTCAGCCAGAGTATCTGTTTAGCGTCGGAGACGCTGTTCCATTTTTAGCCTGGGGCAACGCCCCAGGATCGTTGCCCCAGGCTAGTAACGATTAGGCGCCTTCGGTACGAAAATCAGCTTACGGTAAACACATACCCTTAGGTAAAAAAAACGTGCTCGCGCAGACACGCTGCGCGAGCACGGCTAATTTTCTTATGACTACGGGCTAATTAATCAACCGAGAAACTAGGCACGTTGCCACCGAACAGGAACCAGCCGCCGCTGGCCACATTGCCGGAGATCTGCGTTTGATTCGAATTGTACCAAATGGAGTCAAGACCGTTCTGTGTCGAATTGGTCGTGGCCGCCACCCAATACCTTGTTCCCGCAACAAGCGCCGCGCGAACACGAGCTACCGCCAATACGCACGGTCCTGCCGAAACGGTCGCCCGTCCGGAAGCGATGAGCGTTCCGACACCGGTCGTGCAATCATCGGCATAGATCCCGAGCGTGACCTGATTGGTGCTGGTCGAGCAAGCGGCATCTAATTCAATACCGGCTGAGATTTGTCTCGTCGTACCGCTTCTCTTGGAGATGAACGGAGCGCCGATCCACTGAGTTGTTCCCGGAGCGATGCAGTTATTGGTGCCCCAGACATAGTAACCGCCGGTAAGTTCATCGAAATTACACGCTGTGCAGGCGTTCGTTTCGAGGTTACCGCCGAATCCGTTTACCTGGACCGAATCCGGATTTTGCGCGGGTCCGGTTTGCCGACCGGGAGCTTTCACTAATCCTTGCGCCATCAGCGTCCCGCACGCCATTGTCGCAACAATCGCTAGACTGAGTTTTTTAATGGTAGGTTGGTTCATAGGGGGGCATTTGCGCAGATTCATTAGCGGGATGTCAAGCATGTTTTTTTCATAATTTTCGTTATTGGCATTATTCGGCGAGAAATCGGGTGCGCCCCGGGGTCTTCCGTGCCACAGATGCTGCATGAAATTAGCCTTCTTCTGCTGCCTCCTCATCGGCTCTTTTGGCCTTGCCAATCTTCGCGCCCAGGATGCCAAACAGCCTGACGAAAAGAAACCGATGGCTTCGCCGGCTAAAGAAGTCGCCATATTGAAAACCAGCGCCGGCGAGATGGTCGCGGAACTTTGGCCGGAAGTCGCTCCCAAGACCGTGGAGAATTTCAAGAAACTGGCACGGGAAGGCTTTTATGACGGCACCGCCTTTCACCGTATTATCAAGGGGTTCATGATCCAGGGCGGTGATCCGAATACGAAAGATCCGTCGAAAGAAAGCAGCTATGGAATTGGCGGTCCCGGCTATAGTGTCCCCGCGGAATTCAATGACCGGCCGCATGTTCGCGGTGTCCTCTCGATGGCGCGGTCGGCTGATCCGAATTCGGCCGGTAGTCAGTTCTTTATCTGTCTGGGTACGAAAAGCTCGCTTGATCATCAATACACCACGTTCGGCACACTGATCAAAGGCCTCGATGTGCTGG
>Ga0207701_10002535_pt1 | contig 18915 bp, 19 predicted proteins | sample KBSSwiSSwithPhiX_FD_184294 | JGI IMG/M metagenome (GOLD analysis project Ga0207701, IMG submission 184294) | Switchgrass rhizosphere bulk soil microbial communities from Kellogg Biological Station, Michigan, USA, with PhiX - S5 (SPAdes) (version 2) | ecosystem: Environmental > Terrestrial >... | reverse complement strand
GCTCGCCCAACCGCTCGAGGGCAGTGGCAACAAGCAAGCGGCATGGCGCACCGACCCCGCGCTGGCCGGTCCGGCGGGCTGCCTCGGCGACATCGGCTCGCATGCCGCGCATCTCGCCGAATACGTCAGCGGGCAGACGCCGAGCGAGATCAGCGCCGAGCTCGCGACCTTCGTGCCAGGCCGGCGCGTCGATGACCATGTGCAGATTCAGTTGCGCTACTCGACCGGTGCGCGCGGCCTGCTGTGGGCCAGCCAGGTCGCCAGCGGCGAAGAGAACGGCCTGCGTCTTCGCCTGTATGGCAGCAAAGCCGGCTTGCGCTGGCAACAAGAACAACCCAATGAGCTGTGGCTCACACCCCTCGGCCAACCGACGCAGCGCCTGACGCGCGGCATGGGCTCATTGCCCGTGGCCGCGCGCGATGCGACCCGACTGCCAGCCGGTCATCCAGAAGGCTTCATCGAAGCATTTGCCCAGCTGTATCGCGACTTTGCGGAAGACGTTCGACAACACCAGCGGGGCGAGCTGGTCGTGGCGCCGCGCGTGCCCGGTCTCGAGGCGGGGTTGCGCAGCCTGGGCTTTATCGAAGCATCGCTAGCCAGCAATCGTCAAAACGGAGCCTGGACTTCACTGCCAGGCTTTGTGTAGTTGCGGCAGCCGGATCAGCTTTGGACGCGACCAAGGACGTGGCCAAGAAGGCGAGCGACTCGATTGGCAAGACCGGATAGCTTGCCTCCCCGCGAGAGCGGCCGCGCTCTCGTTGCTGGCGCAGGCGCGCCAGCGCACCGTTTGGCGTGTGCCGTACCCCCGCATCGCGGACCGCGACGATCGAAGATTCGGCTCCTAGAGCAAGCCAGCATGAACAGCAAAGCTGCAATCCGGGGAACTGACAGATGCCTAGGACAAGAAGGTCACGGCGGCATCCGACACCTTCGCGAAGGGCGACACGATCTACGCGTCGGTCACTACGACCGGATCGGGTTCTGCCACCTTGGCGGCCAAGCGGACCTACACAAAGGACGGAAAGACCGTCCCTGTCAAGGAAGACACAGCGACGATCAGCGCAACGGGTGCGGCGGCCACTGAGTTCCACATCAGCAAGCCGGACGGGTGGCCTGTCGGCACCTATCAGTTGGACGTCGCTTTGGACGGCAAGCCAGCGGTTACCAAGTCGTTCAGGGTCCAATAGGAGGCGCGCCCTGGCCCGGGCCGGAGTCTCCAGGGTCGCTAATGAGCGCTTCGCATTCGGCGATCGTCTGGACCGCAGGCGTCGGCCGTAGACCGCATTGAAGGGCAAGCCGAGCGCGCCGCGTGCGACCATGCGCTCGTAGCCAGCGAGGCGCGCGTGTTGGATGAACTTGGCGATGCTCAGGCTTGCCTGCCGAGCTGGCGGGCGATCCGCTCGGCAAGGGCGACCCGCTGCCATGCCCGGGACGGCTCGCCGAACGCTCGGGCCGGTAGCTGAAGCGGAAGCCGAGTCATTCGGACTTCTGGCGCGCCAAGTGAACGATGCTCGCGCTTCCAATCCCCACCTCATGTATCTGCAGCAGCAGTCGCCGACGACAAAGATCCTTGCTGAGGCATGTGGAAAGGCTGGATCGGGCGGATGCCAACATGACTGCTCCATGAGTGCAGCCGAGTTTCGGCCCTGAGGGTACTCCGCGCTGACATAGCAGCGATTGCGTACAACAAGGATCAATGGATCTCCTCGTTCGAGGACGCGGTGGTGAAGTTGCGACCTCACATCACGATGTGCATCCTCACGACGATTGGGTTGATGGCGTGGAATCAGAAGGGGACGAAAGGCGTTGATCCGGCCCTGGCTGCTCTCGAGTGGTCGAAGTCGTGGACAAGTCTCAAGTGAGGTGAGTCGGCCGCTCAGTTCGGCGGTGGCTATGCACAAGCACCCAGTCCCACTACGGGCTAGTCGTCTGTACCGGCCCCTGCGGAAGATCGAACGTCAAAATCACACTCGAAGTTCCGCTGTCTGCCTTGGCGCGGTGCGCGTGAGTGATCGTCTTTCGATCATGGATCTGCGCCGAGTCGCGGCCGATGCTTCCGGCCATTTAGAACGTTCCTCGACCCTTGAATTGGTTTCAGACGGTCCTTGCCGTTGTCACTTCGGCGTTGGTGACTTGGGTCATCCGTTGGTGGTGGTACCGGCGCAAACTACGGTTGCTAAGACAAAGGCTCGAAGCTCTACCACCGAGCGAGGTCAGTGCGCCTAAAGATGCAACTGACGCGGAGAAGAACCATACGCTCAAGTCGGTTGATGAGTTGGAGAGGACGCTGAACGAGGCAAACGCCAAGTGGGAGAGGGCGCGCCCATTTCTGGACACCTCACCGCTGCCTCACCGCGAAGATGAGCAGCGCTAAGTTGCTGGCGCGTAGCCGGTATAGCAAATTCAAGGTTTGCCGTCCTACAGCCGATTGTCCCGGCGCCTGACTACGCTGCCCTTGGTGCGGGCCTATCTTCCGCAGCATGAACAGAATGCAGTGGCTTCAGGTATGGGGGTGGAACCCAGTGGCTGCCGATCGCAGACGGCAGATGTCGCCGCCGCGGTCATCGGATGGAAGCACCGCCTTCCAGAAGTTCATGCGACGCGCAACGGACCGGCAGCATCTCGAGGTTCGGCCCTTGGAGACGGCCGATGTCTGACAGAAGGCCTGCGTATGTTGGTCGAATGCTGGCTGTGGCGCTATAGGGACCCGTTGACGGGGGAAGTTCGCACGACACAGCGCCCCATGTCTGCAGAAGAGGTTGCTGCGTTCTTGGAGGCGAAGCGCATTCGCGGCACGAGGACACACCGATTCGAGGACGAGGAGTCACCAGAGACGATTCCTGCAGTGTTCCGAACAGCTCCTGAGTAGCGTGTGTTGGGGTGACACGTGCTCAGACCTGTCGCTGGCCAGCGCCTCAGATGCCTGGCCTGCTGCCGTCGCTCAGTTGATGTACTCGGGCGCCGGCACCTGCGCCGGATCCGTTCGACCTACGGTCGGCGCGCAGACGAAGTTCGCCTCGTTGTTCGTGTCGCCGGTGCCCTTGTAGCGCGCGACGTTGGGGTAGACGCAAAGCGGTCGGGTCATCTGCACTGACTGGGTGTCGTCGTCGTTGCTGTACTTCGTCGCGACAACGCGCTGCGGCGCGACGCCCTTTTCGACCCACTGCTGCAGCGCCCGAAAGACGTCGTGGCCCGCGTCCGGCTTGAGCGGTCCCGGGATGATCGTCGAAGTGCCATACGGCTGGCCGAACGCGTTCGGGCCCGGACCGCCTGAGCAGTGGTACATGCCGGGCACCATGAACAGCCGGTAGTAGCTCTGCACCGCCTTGGTCGCGCTGTTGGTGCTGCCGCCTTGCGCGGCGACGAGGCGCTCGTAGTAGTTGATGCCGTCCTGCGGCGAGGCGAGCGGATCCGACCAGCCGTGGTACGCGAGGATCTTGCCGCCGCGGCCTTTGAACGCTGACAGATCGGTGCTGTTCGCGTTCAGGATCGGCGCGAGCACCGAGTCCAGTGTCTGCATGTCGGTGTCGAAATTGAAGTTCAAGTAGGTGAACGTCGGACCGAACACCCACTTGAACAGCGAGCCGAACGGCGTCTCGACCTGGGTGTCGAGATTCGCCCAACCGCCTGTCGAGGGCGGCTCGCTGCCGTAGGGCAAGCCCGGAAAGATCTGCTTGCCCGTCACCGGGTTGCGCGGGCCCTGGTACTTGGCGCGCGCGGTGGCGACCTGGTCGGCCGTCAGGCAGATGCCGTCGGGGGCGCCGGTGCATTGCATCGAAGCCGGATCCCAGTCACAGGCGCGCGGGTCGGTCAGGAAAGGATCGCCGGCGACGCCGCCGCTCTTGACAGCGCATTGCTGGGCGCTCGCCGCCGCCATCGCGCCGGTCTGGCCGGTGCTGAAGAACAGCGCCAGCGGTGCCTTGTGCGCCCACTGGTAGCCCCACAGCGCGGCGGTGTGATCGTGGGTGCGGTTGTTCGCCGCGTCGCCGATGAGGATGCCGTCGTAGTCGGCCGGATAGCGCTGTGCCGACATGTGGCCCTGCTGGCCACCGGTCGAGCAGCCGGTGAAGTAGGAATAGGTCGGCGCGGCTGAGTAGTAAGTCTTGATCAGCTGCTTCGAGGCCACCGTCATCAGGTGCGTCGCGCGGGAACCCCAGTCGATCCACTTCTGCGGATGGCCGATCAGCGCATCCGCATTGGTGGTGTACGACGGCGCGGTGCCCATGTCGGTCGTTGCGACCGCGAAGCCCTGCTGCAGGCCGGTGACCATCGTGCCAAGGCCCTGCTGGATCGTCCCGGCGTAGCCGCCGTTGCCGATGCCCTGGAACTTGCCGTTCCAGGTGCTGACCGGCAACCACAGCTCGACGTTGATGAACGAGTCAGTGGTGGGCGTCATCACGACGCTGACCTTGCAGAACGAGGGAAGGTTGGTGTAGGTGACGCCGTTTGCGGCGGTGAAGTTTGGGCCAGGGACGGTCACCGAGCCGGTGACGGTGCCGCCGCTCAAGCCGACGTTCAGGACGGTGAGGTTCTCGCAGGTGCCCGCGTGCGCGGCGCCCGCCGCGAGCAGGCCGAGCGCTGCGGCGGTGACCGCGACGGGGCGGCGAAGGGTTGGCAGTCTCATGGTTGGCTCGGTGATGTGCTTCAAGCCAGTATCTGGGGCGCGTGGTCTGAGAGCTATGGAGATGCCTCACAAAAATGCGCCCCCAATCATGTCTTTGCGGAACACCGATAGACTCAACCAGACCTGCGCGTAGGAGCAGGCTGACACCCGCACGCGCTCTCAGGCGGTTCGCTTGACCGAGTGGACGTCGAACTCGTCAGTCCCAATGCTTTCGCGGTGAGGGGACGGTGTCAGAAGCTGCGTCGGGCGTGGAGTCGTCCTCTGCAAGCGACGACTCGGCGCTGTCATCGGGCGTGTTGGGAGACGACGCAGGAACGGCAGCGGTACTCATCTAAGCCCTTGTATGGGTGGCGAAAGACAGACCGGAGCGGCAAGGTACATGCCCACTGCCTGTGGTGACGAGGCCAAGCTGCGCCGGCGCCGCGCGAGATCACGAAAAGTCCATGACGGGCAGGCCGCTCATCAGAGGCATGCAGGTTGCCGGCTTCGGTTGGCAGAGACTGCACGTCATGCCGAACAACGTCACTGCAATGGTCGTCTCGCCACATCTCTCGGGGATGACGAAGTGTTGACGCATTCGGCTGGAGCGCTCCGCCTTTTGGCCATGCTGGCCGTGTCGCCTGACGTGGAATCAATGGATGTGGAGCGGGAGTTGAGAGAGACGGCGAGCTACATCAACAGAAGCACACCGTGGCCGATCGCCACGGTGCCGTTCTGGATGAAGCCCAGGCTTACGAGCGGACGCTCAAGTACAGGTTTTCTTTCAAGAACCTGGAAAAAGGTCAACTGTCGTCCCAGTTCGTGATGAAGCAGACCGAATTCTTGACCGACTTCGTCTGCGACAAGCCGGAGATGAAAGTGTTCGTCGACAACGGCGTGACTTTGAAGTACGCGTACCATGACAAGCACGGACAGTTGATCGCCGTCATCTCGGTCGATCCGCGAACTTGTACCAATGAGTGAGCCTGTGAGCCTTTAAGTGGGCGATAGGCAATGGTGCTCGAAGCTTGGACGCTACTTCGCACCCGGTCAATGGCCGACGTCGTTCGCCTGCTCCCATCCCACCCACCACGCCGCGGCCAGTATGGCAAGAAGCACTGCGCGATCGCCCGGAACACGAGCCGCGAACATCGTCAAGGTGTACGGGTTGTGATCCTTCTTGATACCGCGAAAGAACGCCTCGGCTCCTCTTTCCGCAGCGGCCACGAGTTCTGTCTGTTGAATGGTGATCATGCGATAGCTGCCGGACCAGTCATCGCCCGAAGAAGGGCAACGAGCGTTCCTGCGAGCGCCGCCTTCCTGGCGGCACAGCATTTTTAGCGGCACAACGTACCTATTGGCGCTCGGTTGACGGCGCTGCCGACGCAGAAGCAGCGACCAACAGGAATGCAGCTTGCAAAGGTCCTCCGTCACGCAGAGGACCCCATGGCTACGCACCCATCACAACAACTGACCCTGCTTGCTCTCGGGTCGGGCATTGCTTTCCCGATCCGCGCGGAGCTCATGGCCGGACCGACGCGTCTGCAGATGGAAGGCACGATCGCCGATGCCCTTTCGCCTTCGGCGATGGACGTGCGCCTGCGGATGGCCGGCGAGACGCTGGCCAACCTCTACCCGTTCCTGCTGCTCCCGCTGCCGGCGAGCCCGCCTTACGACATGCGCGGCCGGCTGCAGCTGAAGGAAGGCCGCTATGTCATCGAGGACCTCGCCGGCCGCATCGGTGCGACCGATGTCCGCGGTTCGGGCGCCTACGTGGTCCGCGAGCCGCGACCGCTGCTGACCGTCAAACTCGAATGCGACCTGCTGAAGCTTGCCGACCTCGGGCCGCTGGTCGGTGTGCAGACCAAGAGCCGTCCCGGCAAGTTGCAGGCGAACCAGGCGGCGGTCGCGAACCGCGAGCGCGCCCGCGCGACCGAGCTGGCGACGCGCGGCGATCGCCTGCTTCCCGCCGGTACGTTCGATCCCGAGCGCCTGCGCCTGATCGATGTGGATGCGACGTTGGTCGCGCATTGTGTCGATGTGCCGGGGCCGCTGCCGATCGAAGGGCTCAAAGCGACCCTGCAGCTTCGCGACGCGGTGCTGCGGCTCGAGCCGCTCGAGATCGGTGTGGCGGGCGGCACCGCGGTGACGAAAGCGATGCTCGACGCCCGCACCGGGCCGGCTCTGGCGACCGAGCTGCGGACGGAGGTGCGCGGGATCCGCCTGGAGCGCCTGGTGCCGAAGTCGAAGCGTCTGGCCGCCAGTGCCGGCCGGGTCAACGCCGACATCGACCTGCGTGGGCAAGGCAACTCGATCGCGCAGGCGGCGGCCACGGCCGACGGACGCATTGCGGCCGGCATCTCGGCGGGCGAGATCTCGAACCTGCTCGATGCCGGCAGCGGTCTTAACTTTGGCAAGGTGATTCCGCTGCTGCTGGGCGGCGACCGCAGCGTCCGCCTCAATTGCGGGGCGTGCACTTCGACGTCAAGGACGGCCAGGGTGCTTCATCGCTGTTCGTCGTCGACACCGAGCAGTCACAGTTCGTCGGGGCCGGCCGCTTCGACCTCGACCACGAGCGATTCGAGCTGGAGGTCCAACCCAAACCGAACAGCCCAGCCTTCTGTCGCTGCGCACGCCGTGCGCGTGCACGGCAGCTTCACCGACCCGCAGATCGAAGTGGAGAAGACGCCGTTGCTGCTGCGAATCGGCGGCGCTGTGGCCCTCGGTGCTGTCGCACCGCTCGCGGCGCTGATCCCGTTGATCGAGACCGGGCCCGGCGAGAACGCGAACTGCCGGCAGGTGCTGGGGGCGGCCGGAACCAAAAAGTGAGCTCCAAGGACCGCAGCGTCTGAACGCCTGTGTCATCAATCCAGGCTTGCGTGGTAGGTCGGCCCGAGCGCTCCCGCCTCATGCTTTCGAGGCTCGAGCGTTGGGAACCTGTACCTTTGTATCGAGTCACTGGCACAGACAAATCACTCCGTTTTTCCCGTGGAAAAGCCCTATCTCGTCTCATCGATTCCCGAATCGCAGCTTGCAGAGTTTCATCGCCTCATGACCGAGGAGATCGAGGACGTCGCCGTCTTCTTCATGGACGAGCACGGCGTGATCACCACCTGGAACCGCGCGGCGGAGGTCATGAAGGGCTACACCGCCGAAGAGGCGATCGGTCAGCACCTGGAACTGCTCTATACAGAGGAGGACAGGGCACGTCATCACGCTCATGAGAATCTGCGTGTGGCCGCTGCCGAAGGCTTCTTCAAGGAGGAGACCTGGCGCAGGAAGAAGGAGGGGAGTCGCTTCTGGGCCCGCATCAACTTGACGGCATTGAAGGACCATTCAGGCCGATTGCTCGGGTTCTCGAAGATCACGCTGGACCTGACGGGTCACAAGCTGCTCGAGGGCTGCGTCCGAGAGCGAGAGCAGGTGCGCCGAGTGTTGCGGGCCGCGAACGCGGGGAGTTAGACCTGGAATCCAGAAAGCGGCACGGTGGACGTTTGCGAGAACTTTCAGCGGCTGCTCGGGCATCCAGGTGGCGACACAAACCTGTTCCTGGACGAATGGTTGAGCTTTTTCCATGAGGCTGACCGAGATCAGGTGATTCGAAGTCTCCGGGACGAACGCCACGAGTCGCTGAGCTCGCAGGTGCGGCTGAGAAACGCACAAGGCGAGTACAGATGGTTCTTCCTGCACGCCGATTGGTACCGTGATCTGGACACCGATCCTTGGAAACTGGGCGGGGTCAATGTCGACATCGACAGCGTGAAACGAGCCGAGGAACAGGCGCGCCAAGCCGTCCAGAAGCTGAGAGAGGCCGACGTTCGCAAGGACGAGTTTCTTGCCATGCTCGCGCATGAACTCCGCAATCCGCTGCCGCCGATCCGCGTGGCCGCAGAAGTGCTGCGCCGTTCGAACGTTGAAGACGAGCGTGTGCGCAAGGCAAGCGACGTCGTGGCCCGCCAGTGCGACCATCTCACGAGCTTGGTGGACGACTTCTGGACGTTTCCCGCGTCACACGGGGCTTGATCGAGCTGCAGATGAAGCCGGGGCGAATCCGGGGTGTCATCAACGATGCGATCGAGCAGTCCGGCCCAGCCCTGCAGACACGACGACATCACCTGGCCATCGAGAACGCGTCCGACTCACCGCTCGTCCGCGCGGACGAGAAGCGGCTCGTGCAGGCGCTGACCAACCTGTTGAACAACGCTGCCAAGTACACCCCTCCCGAGGGACACATCTCGGTGAAGACCGTGGTCGAAGGCAACACGGCCTGCATCAGTGTGCAAGACGACGGAATCGGCATCGAGCCCGAGATGACAGAGCGAGTTTTCGACTTGTTCGCCCAGGCTCAGCGCACCCCGGATCGATCCTCGGGCGGCTTGGGTCTGGGCCTGGCGCTGGTGAAAACTCTGATCGAGTTGCACGGCGGGTCGGTTGCTTGCAGCAGCGAAGGCTTGGGCAAGGGAAGCTCTTTTCGCTGCGCCTGCCTTTGATCCAGGGAGCAAGCGACCATCAGCCTGCTGTCAGTGCGGCAGGAGCCGGGACCGGCGGGCGCAAGCCGCTGCGGATCGTCGTGGTGGACGACAACAAGGACGCAGCCCAGACGCTGTCCATGTTGCTGGAGGGAGAGGGGTACCAGGTCTGGACCGAGTTCGATGCTCGAGACGCGCTGGAGCGAGCGGCCGCGCGGAAGGCGGATGTGTACCTGCTCGACATCGGCCTGCCGGAAATCGACGGACTCGAACTCGCACGCAGGCTCAAGTCATCGTTGCAGCCGAGCCAGCCGATGCTGGTTGCGGTGACCGGATACGGTCAGCAGAATGACCGAGCGGAAACTCGCGCGGCTGGCTTCTCACATCACCTGGTCAAGCCGGTAGACCCGTCGGAGCTGCTCGCCATCCTCGAGGAGATTTGAGCGGGTGAATCACGGGTGGTTGGCCGAATGGCAAGGCGAACCGCCGGGTCGGCACTTCATTTGAGCTGCACCGTGATGCCATCCCGTTGCACGGTGATGTCACCGATCTCATAGACCTTGTTGCCAACGGTCAGGTCCTTCGCATCGAAGGTGTGAAGGGCCTGGCCTTGCAACAGCTCCTGCGCGACCATCGCACCGATCTGCTGCAGCCGCTCTGCATCGCGTCCAGTCAGGCCCTGTATCTCGATGCGATCGGCGCGCGGCTGGTCCAGGCGCACCGCGCGGGCTGGCGCGTCGTAGCGCAGGGCGCTGCTGACCGACACCAGGCCTTCCACACTGGGCGGGCGCAGCAGCGGGCTGGCGACGTCCAGAAGGGCGGTGACCCTCAAGCGGTTGTTTGTCGGATCGAGGTCGAGCTGCGGATCTCGCAAAGTCACGGCAAAGAGTTCCGCATAGCGTTGCCGCAGCGGAAAGCGCTTCGTCAATTGCGCTTGCAGCTCGGCATGACTCGCGCTGTATTCGCTTAGGAAAAAGTTGAGACCGGCCAGCGCCACGGATGGGAACTGGAGCGCGGCAGCGCCTCCGATCCAGCGCAGCAGGCCGCGGCGGGAATTGCGATTGACGCAACGAGTGGGGTCCATGGTCTCCATCCTTAAAGGCCCTGCTTGACGGACCAGACCGCGCTCGTTCCACCGAAGTTCATCGCCCCTTCAGCCCTGACCTTCGAGCAGCCCTTTGATCGAATGGACCTGCTCGATCTCGACCAGCCGATCGACCACCCGGCAATTCAGATGGTCGCGCACCGACGCCGGCAGGGCTGTATGGTAGCGGCGGGTCGTCTGCAGGTCGTGCCGGGCGGCATTGCCTCCATCGGGCGCATCGACGCCGATGACGAGCACCGGCCGGGATTGGGAGGAACGATTGGCGGTGCCGCGGTGGATGGTGAGGGCCGAGCGGGCCGAGATGTCGCCCATCTGCGGCAGGCGGTACTGGGCGCGTGCTTCGTAGCGCGGGTAGAGCTCCATCGGCGGAAACATTGCCAGCTCGCGATTCGGTTGATCGAGTCCGCCAAAGTCGTCCCATTGCGTGCCGGGGGCTATCTGCAACGGTCCCATGTCGGGAACGGTGTCCACAGCGGTCAGGTTGAACGCCAGTGAATTGAGGCGCCGGCCGACGCGGGTCGCGTCGGGCATCGGGAAGTCACGATGCCAGGGCTGGGTCTGCGCGCCGGGCCCCGGCACGTCGAAGCCGACTTCAACCACCTGATAGTGAGGGCCGAGCACCGCCTCACAGACCGCTACGAACCAGGGGTGCGTCGCGATGTCGACGAAGCCTCGCAGCCGCTCGCGATGCACTTCGACGTAGTAGCGCTCGGGCCCGCGCGGCAGCGCCCCATGGGGCCGGGCCCGTGCGTCGGCGAACAAGCGGTCAATGTCCTCGCGCATGTGCTGCGCCCACTCGCGCGAGAAGGCGCCCTTGAGCGCGATGATGCCGTCGCCGTACAAGCCGCCCATGATCGCAGCGGGATCGCAGGCGAGGTTGACTGCTGTGATGCTGGAAACCATGGTCGGCTCGAAGCTGGCTTTCCGCGCATTTTGCAGAGCTCCGGCCAGGTGTCTTGACGGGCGCGTTCGTAACCTTGATACGCCGGCCCTGATCCGCATCAGCGCTTGCTGACGGGCATGTTCATTGCCATCGGATCGGCATGACTGCCACGGCGTTTGACGCCCACATGAATGGCCGCCGGCCCCTTCATCCGCTTCGCGCGTTTCTGCTCGCCGGTAGCGTGCCGCTGTTTCTCGGCGTGCTGCTGAGTGACATCGCTTATGCCAACAGCGATCGCATGCACTGGCAGTGCAGACCCTGCTGTCTATGGCGCGGCACCGCCACTGCCCGAGCCACACCGAGGCCTGCTGCCCTCGATGAAGATCGCTGAGCCGGCACTCTGGGGTGATCGTCGCCCGCAGGTTCCCGAGGGGTATCGGATCACAGCCATCGCTACCGACCTGCAGATCCCGCGGCAGACGCTCGTCCTGCCGAACGGCGACATCCTGATCGCCGAAGGGCGCGGCGGTGGCGCCCCGGCGCTGACGCCGAAGGACGTGGTCGCCGGCATCATCAAGGCGCGCGGCACGAGCCCGGTGAAGGGCGGCAACCGTCTGACCCTGCTGCGCGACGCCGACGGTGATGGTGTCTACGAGTCGCGGACGGTGTTCGCGAAAGACCTCAACGCACCGTACGGGCTCGCACTGGTCGGCGACCAGCTGTATGTCGCCAACCAGGATGCGCTCGTCCGCTTCGACTACCAGCCGGGGCAGTTCACCGCCGCCGGCCCGCCGGTCAAGGTCGCCGATCTGCCATCGGCCATCAACCACCACTGGACGAAATCGCTCACGGCGAGCGCCGACGGGAAGTTTCTCTACGTCGGCATCGGGTCGAACAGCAACATCACCGAGCGCGGCATGCCGGCTGAGATCGACCGTGCAATGGTCTGGGAAATCGACGCCCAGACGGGCGCGCACCGACCGTACGCGACGGGCCTGCGCAACCCGACGGCGCTCACCATCCAGCCCGGATCGGGCCGGCTCTGGGTCTCGGTCAACGAGCGTGATGAGATCGGGCCCAACCTGGTTCCGGACTACGTCACGTCGGTGCGCGAGCATGGCTTCTACGGCTGGCCGTTCAGCTACTGGGGCCAGAACGCCGACACACGCGTGCGACCCCAGGACCCGGCCAAGGTCGCGGCCGCCATCCGGCCCGACTACGCTCTCGGTTCGCATGTCGCGGCGCTCGGCCTCGCGTTCTCGACACCGGCAATGGGATCGCGGTTTGCGGATGGTCTCTTCGTCGGCGAGCACGGCAGCTGGAACCGAAACCCGCCAAGCGGCTACCGGGTGATCTTTTTGCCGTTCCGCGACGGCCGTCCCGCCGGCGACCCGGTGGATGTCGTGACGGGCTTTTTCGGGGACGACGGAAAGACACGCGGCAGGCCAGTCGGGGTGACGGTGGATCCGCGCGGCGCGCTGCTGGTCGCGGACGATCTCTCCAACACGCTCTGGCGGGTGACGTCGAACCGGCCCGCCGCCGACAGCCGCGGTGGCGTTGCCCCAATGGCGCCAGGTGCCGGCGCGGCGTCCACCTCGTCGAGTCGCTCGTCCGGTGGCGCGGGCGAGGGCGGGGCGCGCAGCGCCATCGGCGGGCCCGATGCAAGCGGCGGCCGGAGCACGAACGGCACAACGGGGACGCCAGGCACGCCAGGCGAAACGACCACCCCGAGCGGACCGGGCAACGCATCGGGCATGACGGGCGCAGCCAGTGCAGCGCCCTCGCGCTAACCAGCGATCGCCTCTCATGGCCGACCGCGGCACGATGCCTCCGGTTGAATGGATGTTCAGCCTCCAGCCGGTGTCGCCATGAAGGAATACGCGCCCACCGTCGCCGTGCTGCTCGACATCGACGGCACCCTGCTCGACAGCAATGACGCCCATGCGTTCGCCTGGGTCGAGGCCCTCGCGGCTGCCGGCCGACCGCTGCCGTACGAGCGCATCCGGCCCCTCATCGGCAAGGGGACCGACAAGGTCCTGGCGGAATTGCTGGGGCTGGCCGAGGATGATCCGTTGGCCAGGCAGCTGGCGGACGAGCGCAAGCGGCGCTTCCTCACTCAGCATCTTCCGTCGCTGAGCCCGACGCCCGGAACCCGACCATTGCTCGAGCACATGAAGGCCGAGGGGCTGGTGCTCGCGGTGGTCACCTCGGCCAGCAGCGAGGAGCTGCAAACCCTGCTGCGCCAGGCCGAGGTCGACGATCTGATCGACCAGTCCACCACCTCGAGCGATGCGGCCCATTCCAAGCCCGATCCGGACAGCGTCGCCGCTGCCGTGCAGCGCTGTGGGATTCAGCCGATCGAAGCCATCATGATCGGCGACACACCCTACGACGTGGAGGCGGCCAGCGCGGCCGGCGCCGACAACATCGCCTTTCGCTGCGGCGGTGCGTGGGACGATGCGGCGCTGTCCGGCGCGGTCGCGATCTTCGACGGTCCGGCCGACCTGCTGGCGCGGTGGGAAGACTCGCCGATCTTCAAGCGACGAATCCCGGCCGGTTAGTGAACCTTCATCCGATCAATCATCGGTGAGCGAAGGTCTGCGCTCACACGTAGCAGGGCCCCTCGATGAGCGGGTGTTCGGCAATGAAATCCGTATTCACCTTCAGGCCAATCCCAACGCCGTCGTGCGGCCGGACACAGCCGTCCGCATCGAGTGAATAGGGCGCCCGGTCGGCGAGGTGATCTCTGAACGGATTCAGCGACGTCACGTCGCCCTCGAAGTAACCAGGGTTGTCGACCGCGCACAGGTAGTGGATCGTCTTCGCCATGTTCACGGCGGTGGCCGACGTATGCGGGTTAACCGTCAGCTTCAACGCGCTCGCCATCGCGGCGATTCGCACGGCCTCGGTGACGCCGCCGGTCTTCGAGAGATCGGGCTGCACAAATTGCACATGGCCGTCCTCCAGCAGGGTCACGAACTCGTAACGGGTGTAGTGGTTCTCGCCGGCCGCGAGCGGTACGCGGCCGAGCGATGCGGCGACCTTGTAGGCGCGCCGGTCCTGCGGCGGGAACGGCTCCTCCAGCCAGCCGATGCCGACTTCTTCGTAAGCCGGCATCACGCGACGCACGTCGTCTATCGAGTACGCCGTGTTGGCGTCGACCAGCAGCTCGATCGAATCGCCGACCGCCAGGCGCACCGCGCGCACGCGTTCGATGTCCTTCTTCCAGGTGTCGCCGACTCGCAGCTTCAGAGCGCGGTAGCCGTCGCGCACATGACGCAGTGCTTCGTCGGCAAGCGCAGCCGGCTCCTGCCAGCCGAGCGCGATGCCGCCCGCATACGCCTTGATCGGCTTCGAGGTGCCGCCCAGCAGGCGAAAGAGCGGCCAGCCGGTCAGCTGACAGCGCAGGTCCCAGAGCGCCATGTCCAGTCCGCTCAACGCCAACGCGGCGGCGGCGCCCATGCCATGACTCGCGAGCTGCATCTTGTAGACGCGGGCCCAGACGCCGGAGACGTCGCAGGGGTCCATGCCGAGCACCAGCTCGCGCATCGTCGTGTCAAGCAGGCGGGCGATCGCGCCCGGCGCGCGGCCGTGGTGGGCCTCGCCCCAACCGACATGGCCTTCGTCGGTTTCGACGCGGACGAGCACCGAGTCGCGCTTGACGCTGCGGCCGATGCCGAGGCGCACCGACTTGTCGGCGGGAACGGGAAACGAGATCGGGACGGCGCGGAGGTCAGCGATGCGCATGGTGATAGAACCTTCGAGATGGGATAGAGATCAGCGGAAGACTTCCGGATTGACGACGCTCGGCGGCCGCTCGCCGCGCAGCAGCGCCAGCATCGTTTCGACCGCGCCGCGGCTCATTCCTTCCATGCTGGTCGCGGTGACGCCTGCGACGTGCGGCGTCAGCAGCAGCCGCGGCGCAGCGAACGACGGCTCGTCGCCGGCCAGCGGCTGGCGGTCGTGAACGTCGAGTGCCGCGCCGCCGAGCCGGTCGTCGCGCAGCGCAGCGAGCACGGCCGGCGTGTCGATGACCGGGCCGCGTGCGACGTTGATCAGGGATGCTTCGATCGGCGCGTCGACCCAGCGGATGCCCGCCTCGTGCATGCGCAAGTGCTCGTCGTCGCTGATGGCTCGGGCACCCGGTTGCAGGAACACGGTGAGCTGGTCCGTGAAGTCCCTCAGATAGAGCGCTTCCCGGACTCCCGCGGGGCCGTCGGCGATGACGCCGACTTCCTGACCGACGACCTCGAAGCCATCGCACACCGGGCAGTAGCGCAACGCGCCGTTGCGCAGGGCTTCCGCGACGTGGGGCATCGTGGGTTCGACGTCGCTGGCCCCGGTGGCAAGCAGCACAAAGCGTGCACGGGCATCGCCGCCGCCCGACCGCGCGGCGCGACACCCGTCATCGCAGTGCGCCAGGCGTTGTGCTTCGCCGGCCTCAACAACGATGGGTAGCGTGCCACCTGCTCGCGCAAGTTCAGAAGCGACTGCGGGCCGGCGATTCCATCGGCAAAGCCAGGATAGTCGTGCGAGCGCGGTATCTTGGCCAAGCGACTGCGGTCGGCATCGACGACGCACACAGTTCGCCGAAAGCGTGCGAGATACGTGGCCGCAACCAGCCCGGCCGGGCCGCCACCTATCACCACGACATTGAAGATTGGGTGGGTCGAGGCGGCGGTCCCGTGCATGAACAAACGTTTCAGGAATTGGACGGGATCACCGAACAGCGAGTTGTTGTCAGGCGGAGGCATCCCGCCTATCGCGGGCCAGGAATGCTGTCAGCCAGGGCCTCCGCGTCGACGCGCGCGAGCAGCAACGAACAGGAGGCCGCCAGCCATCAGCAAGAACGTCTCGGGTTCCGGGATGGCCTGGATGTTGTCCACACCCAGTTGCCCTGAGACCCGCTCAGGAGGAAAGTCAGGGGCCATGCCATTGAAGATGCGGAACACCGTGGTGTTCGACAGCAAGGTGGCCGCGCTTCCCTGCAACACGGTGAGGTTGCCGGGCGCCAGCGAGAAGACCGCATGGGTCCAGGCCCCACCTGACGGCAAGAACACGCTGGAGTTGGTCACCGCCTCGTTGAGCGGCGGGCCGGGAATCGGATCTTCGAGATAGAGGCGGATCGTCAGATCGGAGGTCCCGAGGTTGCGGAGATCCATTCCGATGCTGCTGATTCCAGCGGCGGCATAGTTGCCGGCCCACTGCGCTGCGTTCATCGCGACCAGCCGCCCGCCGGCGACATCGGTGCCGTTCGCCGTGATCAGCATGAAGCTGTCGCCTGCGCCGGCCGGTCCGCCGGTTGACACCACGGACGGCGGAGGCGAGGGCACCTGTCCCAGAGGGCCCCCGCCGGCAAACCAGCCCTCGATGCCGGCGCTGAATGTATCGAGCTCGGCGTTGCTCACGGCGTGCGCCGCGGGCGACAGTGACAGTGCTGCTGCTGCAACCGCTGCCGTGATCCATGAAGTTCTCATAAGCGGTTCCCCCTAAAAGTGATGCCGACCCGACGTTTTACGCCCAATTTGCCTTACGTCGCAGCACGGACAGCTTAGGTCAGGCCGAAACCCATCAGCGCCCACTCGGGTGCTTCGGGAATGGCCGCGATCTGAAAGACGACGCGCCCCCGGTTCCATTGGCTGGCGTGTTCGTCATGAGCGCATACAGCTCGCCAGAAGCGTCCTCGCCGAATCCGTCCTGTTGGCATTGAACGCTTGGGATAGACGTAGAGAGCGGGCGGCCTATTCTCGTAACGTCGCTGTTCCTGCGGCCGGGAAAATGCGGATCGGGTGCCCGGCTTTTGCGTCGGTGACATCATCGATCGCGGCTTCTGTCAGCAGTTCACCAACGGAGTCCGTTCCTATCCCGCTATCGGGCGCTGCACTACCCGCCGTCGCTGGCGGGGCGCCCAATCTATCCGAACTTCGTTTCGAAGGCGACGAGAATCCGCATGCCCCGCTTGGACGCGCGGCTCAATGAACGAACACCAAAGGAGACCCAATGACCCCTCTCATCCGCGCCGCCGTCGCAGCAACCGCCATGGCCTGCGCTTGGACAGGAGCATCGGCGCAAGTTGCCGTCTCGGCGAACGACAACAAGGCGACGCTCGACAACGGCACGAACAAGGTGGTTGCGAGCCCGCCGCCCGACACCGTCACCATCATCGACTTGGGCGTGAAGCCGCCCAAGGTCGTCGCCGAGTTGAACGTTCCGACCAGCGTGGTCGGCCCGCCGATGAGCGTCGCCGTTTCGCCGGATGAGTCGCTGGCGCTCGTCACCCGCGCGAGCAAGCTCGACCCCGCCGATGCGACCAAGGTCGTCGCCGACGACACGCTGACGGTGATTGACCTGAAGGCGTCTCCGCCCGCGGTCATTGCGACGCTCAGGGCGGGGGCGGGCGCCTCCGGCGTGTCCTTCAACAAGCAAGGCACGCTCGTCCTTGTCGCCAACCGCAACGAAGGCACGGTCTCCGTGTTCACGGTCAGTGGCAAGACGCTGACGCCGGCCGGCACGGTCAAGCTCGGGGACGACAAGTCCGGGCCGAGCCACGCGATGTTCACGCCCGACGGCAAGAGCGCGCTGGTCACGCGCGACGGCGACAACACGATTTCCCTGCTCACTGTCGACGGGAGCAAGGTGACATCCGCGAACCGCGACTTTGCCGCAGGCCTGCGTCCCTACGGTCTCGACATCTCGGCCGACGGCCGCATCGCCGTCGTCGCCAACATCGGCCGCAATCTGGGCGATGCCGACACGGCCAGCGTCATCGACCTGCAGGCCAAGCCAATCCGCGTCGTCGAGACCGTGACGGTTGGGCCGACGCCCGAAGGCATTCAGCTCTCGCCCGATGGCAAGACGCTCGCCGTCGTCATTCACAACGGCTCAGGCAAGGCCAAGGAATCGCCGTTCTACAACGCGAACGGACAACTGCTGCTGTACCGGTTCGACGGGTTCAAGCCGGTCAAGTTTGCGCAGGCGCCGATCGGCCGCTGGTCGCAGGGGATCGCGTTTTCGCGCGACGGCACGACGATTCTTGTCCAGAACATGCTCGAGAAGGACATCCAGGTGTTCCGCCTCGACGGCACGACGCTCACCGACACTGGTCAAAACATCAAGCTGAACGGGGGCGGCGCGGCAATACGAACCGCCAAGGACTGATGATTTCGGCTACTGACGAAGCCTGCATCTTGATCTAGGGGCTCCCTTGCGCTGACCGCGCAGACGACCTGCGGATGGGGTGAGCTGCAAAGTCCGCGTGCGGATTTCCCAACTACAGGTCCGGGAGATGTCGCCAGCGGATGCTGAATGTGAATGATTCACGCCCGCCTGTTGGGATGCCCTCTGTCTAGGGGATGGCCCTTGGTTCAACCGGCCGGCAAGCTGAGATCCAGAAGCCGCGGTATCCCCACGCCGAGGCGCAGCAAGGAGTCCTACCGTGATTGCCATTGACCAGATCCTCGACGGTTCATTGTTGAGCAAGGAACGCCTTCTCCAGGCCCGTGAGCACTACACGCCGAGCGCAGCACCGGGTTCGCCCGAGCTGGCCTTCGCACGCTGGACCCAGCGCATTTCGGTGCAGTCCGAGCTCGGCAGCGCACGCGAGATCGCTGGCCTCACCGACGACGAGATGTCGGCGATGGAAGCGGAATTCGTGCGCTGCCCGACCCGGCCGCGTTCTACCCGCGTGCGCCAGGCGGTTCCGGCCGGAGTTGCGCTGTCGACGCTCGGCGGCCTCGGCCTCCTGGTGCAGGGCCTCGTCGGCGGCACGGGCGCCGGTGCCCAGCCCGCGGTCCAGATGATCAGCGCGACCTGTCTCTTGATCGGCCTGGTCGTCCTCGCGATCGGCTTCCTGTCG
>Ga0207701_10002533_pt1 | contig 18928 bp, 18 predicted proteins | sample KBSSwiSSwithPhiX_FD_184294 | JGI IMG/M metagenome (GOLD analysis project Ga0207701, IMG submission 184294) | Switchgrass rhizosphere bulk soil microbial communities from Kellogg Biological Station, Michigan, USA, with PhiX - S5 (SPAdes) (version 2) | ecosystem: Environmental > Terrestrial >... | reverse complement strand
GCAGTTCTACGAGCCGCAAAGCGACATCGCTGCGATCCGCTGGACGCACTACGACGACCTGCGCAATGTCTATGGCGTCGATGCCACCGGCGCAGCGCGTCCGACCTGGGACAACGTCGGCGTGCAGTACGGCCTGAACTCGCTGAAGGCCGGCAAGATCACGCCGGCGGAGTTCGTGCACCTGAACTGGAACATCGGGGGTTGGAAGCACCCGAGCCAGATGGTTCAAGAGGGCTTCCCGTTCTTCGGTACCACGGCGGCCGAGATCCAGAAGGCGCTGACGATTCCAGGCTACTTCGACCCGTGGAGCCGGCGCAACCTGAACCTCGGCACCGCGAATGCCCCGGCGCCGCGAACGGCCGGTGACCCGACCGCGATGCGGGCGGCCTACAGCTCGGGCCACGTATTCAGCGGCCGGCTCGACGTGCCGGCGCTTGACCATCGGCAGTACATGGAGCGCGAACTGGACATGCACAACTCGCACCAGTCGTTTGCCGTTCGCCAGCGCGTGCAGCAGAAGATGGGGAACAGCGACAACCTGGTGGTCTGGTTCACCGACACGACCCCCGGCACGCCGAAGGCCAGCCAGACGCTCGAGGCGCTGGCGGTGATGGACGAGTGGATGACGAACATGCGCCTGGCACCCGGCAAGGGCATCGTCGGCAACAAGCCCGCCAAGGCCGTGGACAGCTGCTTCGACCTGCAAGGCAAGCCGATCTACGCCGGCGGTGACGCCTGGAGCGGCATCCTGGACAGCGGCGCTCCGGGTGCCTGCGCGCAGAAGTTCCCGCTCTATGGCACCTCGCGCATCACGGCGGGGGCGCCGATCGAGGGTGGCATCTACAACTGCTCGCGCAAGACCGTGGAGCAAGCTGTGGCCGACGGCACGTATGCGCCCTGGGTCCCCGGCGCCGACGACGTGATGCGGCTGAAGGCGATCTTCCCCGAAGGCGTCTGCGACTACCGCAAGCCTGATCAGGCCCGACCCTGAGGCCAAGCGGAGCCAGACCACGGCGGCCGACGCCGCCGAGGTCGGGCTCCGCTCCTTGCATGCGCGGAGTCGGTCAGAAACAGGACGATGGGGGTGCCCGCGGTCAATTTCATGAGCATGGGTTCTCCACCGTGCGTTTCAAAGGGTCAGGGAGGGCGACGACCACAACCTAAAGGGCGATGCGCCCTGACGCGTTCGCGCATTGCTCATGGAATGACCTTGTCGGCGCGTTGCAGCAACGCCGGCGGGATCGTCAGGCCCAAGGCCTTCGCGGTTTTCAGATTGATGACCAGCTCGTACTGCGTCGGCTGTTCGACCGGGATCTCTGCGGGCTTCGCACCCTTCAGGATCTTGTCGACGAAGCCGGCTGCCCTGCGCCAGTGCCAGGCGTTCGACGACAGATAGGACATCAGACCGCCGATCTCGACATAGTCGCTGCCGCCGTAGATCGCCGGCACGCCCGCGCGGAGGGTCAGCGCGGTGACGCGCTCGCGGTGCAGGGAGAAGAGCGGATCGCCGACGACCACCAGCGCCGTTCCCTTCGCGCGGGCGATCGCGGCGTCGAGGTCCTGCTCGCCCGCCACGTCGATGCGCTCGAGCTTCAGGCCCAGCGACTTCGCGCGCGCCGCCATCGCGTCGAAGAAGAAGCCGTTCGCCGGGTTGGTGCTGTTCATCAGCACGCCGATCCGCTTGAGATGTGGCGCAGCGGCCGACAGCAGCTCGATCTGCTTCGGGAGGATCTCCTCGCCCGAGGCCGACGTGCCGGTCAAGTCGCCGCCGGGCCGGGACAAGCTCGCGACCAGGCCTGCACCCACCGCATCGCCGGCATTGACCATCACGATCGGCACGCCGGGTGCCCCGTCGCGCGCCGAACGGATCGGCGTGGTCCCGAGCGTGACGATCAGCTTCACCGGGATCGCCTTGAGCGCGGCGGCGACCTCGCGCTGGCGTTGCGGATCGCCTCCGGCGTAGCGCGTGTCGATCGCGAGAGTCCTGCCTTCGACCCAGCCGAGCTCTCGCAGGCCGGCGCGCAGCACCTGCTCGGCCTCCTGCGCGCGCGGTGTCGGCTCCGGCCAGGGGAGCAGCAAGCCGATCCTGGCGACGTCCCGACCCGGTTGCGAGAGAACCGCGAGCGGCTGCAGCAGGCAGGTGCCGGCGACCAGCGCGACGAGTCTTCGCCTGTCCATCACTGATCTGCCCATCGCACGATCGGACTCGCCGGTGAATCGGAGCAGGATCATAGGCGGCAGACCGGGCGGCACGGCGGTGGGTCGTCGCGATCGAGTCTCCGGGCGGCTTGACTGGCCAAGCCGGTTCACCCCGTTCGGCGGGCGTCGCCGTATCAACGGTGTCGCCACCTCAACCCGGAGATCCCATGCCGACCCGCCGCGCCTTGCTGCTCGCTTCGCTCACACTCGCCGGCCTCGTCGCCGCCCTGCCGGCCCATGCCGCCGGCAGCCTGGTCGACGTGCAGATCGTCGACCGCAACCTCAACCAGGTGCTGCCCGCGTACCGCCACCGCGGCGTGCCGTACGTCGCCGGCCAGCCCGGCAACCGCTATGCGGTGCGGATGGTCAACCGCACCGGCGCGCGCGTGCTCGTCGTGCTGTCGGTCGATGGCATCAACGCGGTCAGTGGCGAGACAGCGGCCGTCAACCAGACCGGCTACGTGCTGGCGCCGTACGCCAGCGCCGAGATCACCGGCTGGCGCAAGAGCATGACCGAAGCGGCCGCGTTCTGCTTCACGTCGCTCGCCGACTCGTACGCGGCCCGCACCGACCGGCCCGACAACGTCGGCGTGATCGGCGTCGCGATCTTTCGCGAACGCGCGCTGCGGCCGGACCCGCGCGCCTGGGAGCCGCCGTGGTCGTCGTCAAGCCGCGAATCGGACGGATCGCGCGACGCGGCGAGGGGCGCCGGCTCGGGGTTGAACGAGAGCCGGTCGGCGGCCGCCGCCGCCGAACCCGCGCCATCGTCCGACACAGCCCGCGCGAAGGCGGCGCAGCCGCCCGCCTCACCAGCCGCCGAGGCACAGCGTGCCGACGCGATGGGGCGGCTGGCCGAGAGCGCAAAGCGTCTCGGAACCGGCCACGGCGAGCGTGAGCATGCGCCGATCACGCACACCGCGTTCGAGCGCGCCGGCAGCCAGCCGAACGAGGTCGTGCTGGTCCGCTACGACAGCCATGCGAACCTTGTCGCGATGGGCGTGATCCGGGCTCCGGATCGGCCGTTCGAGCCGCAGCCGTTCGCCCGCTTCGTGCCCGATCCCCGATAGCCCCCGCGGGCGTCAATGCCGCAGGCGCTGGCCTAGGATCGATCGATCCCAGCGCTAAGGAGCCCTGTTGATTCCCCCGTTCATGTTCGCGACCGGCATCGAGAACAGCTACCCGACCTTGCAGGGCGGCACCGTCCGGGTCGACGAGATGGAGAAGTGCGGGCACTACCGCCACTGGCACACCGACTTCGACTGCGTCGAGGACCTCGGCCTGCATGTGCTGCGCTACGGGCCGCCGCTGCACCGCGCCTGGCTAGGCCCCAATCGCTTCGACTGGGAGTTCGCCGACGTCACGTTCGGCGACCTGCTCGCGCGCGACATCACGCCGATCGTCGACCTGTGCCACTTCGGCGTGCCGGACTGGATCGGCAACTTCCAGAACCCGGACTTCCCGGCGCTGTTCGCGCGCTATGCGCGGGCGTTCGCCGAGCGCTTCCGCTGGGTCCAACTCTACACGCCGGTCAACGAGATGTTCATCTGCGCGACGTTCTCGGCCTCGTACGGCTGGTGGAACGAACAGCTGCGGAGCGACCAGGCGTTCGTGACCGCGCTGAAGCACCTGGTCAAGGCCAACGTGCTGGCGATGAAGGCGATCCTCGAGGTTCGGCCGGATGCGATCTTCGTGCAGAGCGAATCGACCGAGTACTTCCATGCCGACAGCCCCGACGCGATCAAGCCGGCCGAGATCCGCAACGCGATGCGCTTCCTGTCGCTCGACCTCAACTACGGCCGGCGGGTCGACTCCGAGATGTACGAGTATTTGATGGACAGCGGAATGACGCGGGAGGAGTACCACTTCTTCCTCGGCAACAACGTCAAGCAGCACTGCATCATGGGCAACGACTACTACGTGACCAACGAGCACCGCGTGTTCGCCGACGGCCACACCGTCGCCTCCGGCGAGATCTTCGGCTACGACGAGCTGACCTGACAGTACTACAACCGCTACCGCCTGCCGGTGATGCACACCGAGACCAACCTCGCCCAGGGGCCGAACGGCGACGAGGCGGTGTTCTGGCTCTGGAAGGAATGGGCCAACGTACTGCGAGTTCGCAACGACGGCATCCCGATCGTCGGCTTCACGTGGTACTCGCTGACCGACCAGGTCGACTGGGACAGTGCGCTGCGCGAGATGCGCGGCCATGTCAACCCGCTAGGCCTCTACGACCTCGACCGCCGGATCCGGCCGGTCGGCGAGGCCTACCGCAAGATCGCGCGCGAATGGGGCGACGTGCTGCCGACGCAGAGCATCTGCCTGCGGGTGCCGGTGTTCCCGCCGAGCGAAAGCGAATGGGCGCTGCGCAAGCACATGCGTGCCGACGAGCCGCCCGTCGAGGCGCCGGCGACCGCGCCGTCGACGTCCGACGGCGGACACTGAACGGAGGTCGCTCGATGCGCTTCGACGACAAGGTGGTCATCGTCACCGGTGCGGCCGGCGGCATCGGGCTCGCGACCGCGCGGCGCTTCGGACGCGAAGGCGCGCGCGTCGTCCTCGCCGACCATGACGCGGCGAAGGCCGATGCCGCCGCGGCCGCCATGCGAGCCGACGGCGCGCCCGACGCGCTGGCCTTCCGCTGCGACGTCGCCAGTGACAGCGATGTCGAGCACACGGTCGATGCCGCGATCGCACGCTTCGGCCGACTCGACGTTGTCGTCAACAACGCCGGCGTGATGATCTTCAAGCCGATCGAGGCGCACAGCGAGGCCGATCTGCTGCACGTGCTGCAGGTCGACTTTCTCGGCGCGTTCCGGTTCGTGCGGCAGGCCTTTCTCAAATGCCGACCGGGCGCTTCGATCGTCAATGTCGCCAGCATCCACGCGATCGAGACGACCCCGCTGGTCTCGGCCTATGCCGCGGCGAAGGCGGCGCTGCTGTCGTTGACGCGCTCCGCGGCGATCGAGGGCCGGCCGAAGGGCATCCGCGTCAATGCAGTGCTGCCGGGTGCGATCGAGACGACGATGCTGCGCGACAACCCGAACGTGCGGTCGGGCGCCGAAGTGCTCGACCCGGCCGACATCGGGAGTCCCGACGACATCGCTGCGGCGGTCGCGTTTCTCGCCTCGGACGATGCGGCGTTCGTGACCGGCATCGACCTGCGGGTCGACGGCGGCCGGCTCGCGCGCCTCTAGCGCGACAAGGCGCAGGGTCTCAGGCTGCGGCGACGGTCGACGCGGCCGGCGCGTCGAGGCGGGCATGCGCCTGGCTGCGCACCATCTCGTGGAAGAGCGGCTGGCGCTGCTCGACCTCCGGCACGGTGCCGCTGTCGACAATGCGGCCGTCGACCATCAGCACGACCCGGTCGAAGTGCTCGAGCAGGCTCATGCGGTGCACCGACGCGACGATGCACGCGTCCTCGAAGCTCGCATCGAGCCGGCGGTGGACGTTCGCTTCGGTGACCGGGTCGAGTGCACTGGTCGGCTCGTCGAGCAGCAGCAGCGAGCGGCCGCGCGCGGCGAGCAGCCCGCGCGCGAGGCAGAGGCGCTGGCGCTGCCCGCCCGACATGTTGAAGCCGCGCTCGGAGATCAGCGTGTCGAGGCCGTTCGGCATGCCCTCGAGCACGGTCTCGAAGCCGCTGGTGTGGATGGCGCTGCGCAGTTCGATCTCGGCGCACTCGACGTCGAAGGTCAGGTTCTCGCGCACGCTGGCCTCGAAGACGTCGGCCTCCTGCGGGATCAAGGTGCCGACGCTGCCGAGGTGGCGCAGGCCGATGCGGGCGACGCCGTCGATGTCGAAGCGGCCGTGGTGCGGTTCGTAGAGGCCGGCCAGCACGCGCATCAGCGTGCTCTTGCCCGAGCCGCTCGGGCCGACCAGGGCGACCCGTTCGCCGCGCTGCAACGTGAGTGAAACGCCCTTCAAGCCGCCGCCGGGCGCATCGTTCGCTGCCAGCGGTGCCGGGGCGGCGCCGGGCGCGGGCAGCGGCGCGCTGTGGTCGTAGGCGAGGTCGACGATGTCGATGCGCGACCAGTCCACATCGACTGCGGCACCGCCGTCACGGGTTTCGGGCGCACGCCAGATCAGGTCGGCGCTCGCATAGTCGGTGCGCGCCCGTGCGAAGCCTTGGAAGTTGGCAGCCATCGAACCGATCACGCCCCCGGCCTGTTGTGCATAGGTGTAGATCATGAACACGCTGCCCATCAGCAGCGCATCGCCGCGGCCGCGCGTGTGCCAGACATACACCGCAACGAGCAGCCAACTCAAGCCCGCACTCAGCAGGTCGACCGCGCACCACTTCATTTCGTTCAGCACGATCGAGCGTTTCAGCGGCGCGAACACCGCCTGCAGGCGCCGGCGGAGCAGGCGGCGCGTGCTCTGCTGCAGACGCAGGCTGAGCACCGTCGAGATGTTGCCGAGGAAGTCGAGCAGCCCGGCGGCATAGCGCCGCTCGGCCTGGTTCTCGTGCGTCGCGAGCTTGATGAGGGCGCGGTCGAAGCGCAGGATCACCGCCCCGACGACGAGGTAGCCGCCGAGCGCGATCCAGCCGGTCGCCGTCGACAGCAGCGCGAGCGCGACGACCGGGCCGACGAAATTGACGGTGCTCTGCAGGTAGATGAACTGGCTCTGCGCGAACTCGTACAGGCCGTGGCTGGCCTGGTTGACGCGGTTCTGGATCTCGCCCGAATGCTGGCGCTCGTGCCAGGCCAGCGGCGCCCGCGTCAGCTTCGCATAGAGCGCGTCGGAGACGCCCTGGCGCACCCGCACGCCGACGTTGCGTTCGAGCACGCGGCCCGGTCCGTGCAGCAGCCAGGACGCGATGTAGACGACGAGGATCGCGACGACCCAGCCGGCCGCGCTGCGGACCGAGCCGTCGCCGCCGCCCTGCAGCGAATTGATTGCCTGCGCGGCCATCCACGGCAACGAAAGCTTGACGGCCGTCGAGCCGGCCAGCAGCACGGTCGACGCCAGCATCGTCGCGCGCGCGCCGGCCGCATAGCGCCAGATGCTGCGGTACAGATTTGCCAGGGACGGAACGGGTGCGACGGCGACGGACGGGTTCATGAAAACAGGGCTCGAAACACGGAGGGCAACACCGTCACAGGCTAGCGGCGCGGCGACCGCTCGATGAAACGAAAAGGCAGGGCACGGTCACTCACTTCGGCGATCTCAACGTGACGCGGGTGCGCCCGTTGACGCCGCTGCTGTCGACCGCCTTCAGGATGCGGCGGATTTAACGACGGCGGGTGGCATTCCCGAATTGTCGGCAGCGCTTCTCCGCCGCTGGAGCCGATCGGTCAGTCGGTGAGCACGGAGCCGAGTGCGCGCACTGTTCGCGTGACGTTGTTAGCGCGCGGTGCGACCGTCCGTTGCGGTCATGCGACGGCGAATGTCGGAACGGCGCTGGCCTCCGCGCCGCCGTGGATCACGACTGGCCCCGGCGCGTGGCACGAAGGCTCAGCGCCGCGCCGTCGGGGCGTTGTCAGCGCCAGACTTCGCGCGCGGTCTCGACAACCAGGCGCAGCTTCGCGCGCTGCGCCTCGACCGCGATGTCGTTGCCGTGCACCGTGCTCGAGAAGCCGCACTGCGGCGACAGGCAGAGCTGCTCCAGCGGCACGAACTTCGCGGCTTCATCGATGCGGCGCTTGATGTCGTCCTTCGACTCGAGCTGGCTGAGCTTGGTCGTGATCAGGCCGAGCACGACGGTCTTGCCCTTTGGCAAGAAGCGCAGCGGCTTGAAGTCGCCGCTGCGCGCATCGTCGTACTCGAGGAAGTAGCCGTCGACGTCCATTTCGGAGAGCAGCGCCTCGGCCACCGGCTCGTAGCCGCCCTGCGCGGCCCAGGTGCTCTTGAAGTTGCCGCGGCACAGGTGGACTGCGAGCGTCATACCGGTCGGCTTTTGCGCGACGACGCGGTTGATGAACGTCGCATAGCGGTGCGGCAGCTCGTTCGGGTCGTCGCCGCGGGTGCGCGCCGCCTCGCGCATCTTGTCGTCGCACAGGTAGGCGAGGTTGGTGTCGTCCATCTGCACGTAGGTGCAGCCGGCATCGGCGAGCGAGCGCAGCTCGTCGCCGTAGGCATCGGCGACGTCCTGGTAGAACGCCTCGAGGTCGGGGTAGTGCTCGCGGCTGATGCCGGCCCGGCCGCCGCGAAAGTGCAGCATCGTCGGCGACGGGATCGTGACCTTCGGCGTCAGGCCGGGCGAGACCTGCGCCTTCAGGAACTCGAAGTCGGCGCGCTGGATGTCCTTCACGTGGCGGACCTTGTCGATCACGCGCATGACCGGCGGCGCCAGCTCTTCGGTGCCGTCGGGCTTTCGGATCGTCACCGGGATGTCGGTCTTGACGCCGCCGAGCTGTTCGAGGAAGTCGATGTGGAAGTAGGTGCGCCGGAACTCGCCGTCGGTGATGCTCTGCAGGCCGACGTCCTCCTGGAACTTGACGATCTCGGCGATCGCATCGTCCTCGACCGCACGCAGGCCCTCCTTCGACAGCTCGCCCTTCTGGCGCTGCTGGCGCGCCTCGAGGAGCCGTTTCGGGCGCAGGAAGCTGCCGACGTGGTCGGCGCGGAAGGGTGGTGCGGTGCGCGTGGTCATTTGGTCTCTCCGGGGTGCGATCGAAAGGGTGGCGAAGGCCTGCCGACGATGATAGTCAGCGGCTCGTCGTATGCCGCGCGTGAACACCAGTGCCTGTATGCGCATCGACGCATATGCTCAAGTCCGGCGAGGCAATCGGGGAGCCGGTCTTGGACGAGATGGACGAGGTGTTCGAGTCGGTCGCGCGTTACTTCTCGATCCTCGCCGAGCCGGCCCGGCTGCGCATCCTGCATGCGATCTGCCAGGAGGAAAAGCCGGTCGGCCAGATCGTCGACGAGACCGGCATGACGCAGACCAATGTCTCGCGCCACCTCAACCTGATGTACCAGGCAGGCGCGTTGAAGCGGCGCAAGGAGGGCAGCACGGTGCTGTACGGAGTTTCGGATCAGACCCTAACCGACGTCTGCCGCCCGGTCTGCGTGCGCGTCTCGGCCGAGCTCGACGGCAGCAAGACTCTCAAGCGCAGCTTCCGCGAGCTGATCGAGAACCTGCGCTGAGACCGTGATGGCGCGCCACCGGGTGCAGACGAAACGAACCGGTCGGCGACCGGACGCCGATGCGTGAGCTCCCGCGCTTCTCGGGCCGCATCGCCAAGGCGCCCGAAGGACACCTCGATCCCGTGCTGCTCGAGACGGCGCGGGTGGCCCGGCGGCGCTTCATGGGTCGCGCGCTCGCGCTCGGCGCCGGCGCTGCAGCGACCGGGTTGGCGAATGCGCAAGGCGGCGGCTCGACCGCGGCAGCCGGCCCGCCGGGCAAGCCGTCTTCGTCCGCCGACGGCGATCCGGCCATCCTCAACCTGCCGGCCCACACCACCGGTCTCGGCCAGCCGGTCGCGGCCACCGGCTACGGTGCGCCGTCGACATGGGAGCGCAACATCCAGCGCCGCCAAAGCCCGGGCCTGACGCAGGTCGCGCAGGCGTCGGTCTCGTTCTGCCCGTTGCAATCGCTGTTCGGGATCATCACGCCGAGCGGACTCCATTTCGAGCGCCATCACCAGGGCTGGTGGGACATCGATCCGGCCCAACACCGCCTGATGGTCAACGGGCTGGTGCGCGAGGCCCGCGTCTTCACGATGGACGACCTGATGCGGCTGCCGTCGGTGTCGCGCGTCCACTTCATCGAGTGCGGCGCGAACAGCGCGATGGAGTGGGGCCGGTCGACGGTGCCGAGCGTGCAGTACACGCACGGCATGCTGTCGTGCGCCGAGTTCACCGGCGTCAAGCTGTCGACCCTGCTCGACCTGTGCGGCGCCGACCTGCGCCGCGCGCGCACGGTGCTGGCCGAGGGCGCCGACGGCTCGTCGATGACGCGCACGATCGCGATCGAGCGCGCGCTCGACGACGTCATCGTCGCCTGGGGCATGAACGGCGAGATGCTGCGGCCCGAGAACGGCTACCCGCTGCGCCTCGTCGTGCCGGGCGTGCAGGGTGTCAGCTGGGTCAAGTACCTGCGTCGCCTCGAGGTCGGCGACCAGCCGTACTACACGAAGGACGAGGAGCTCCACTACGTCGACCTGATGCCCGACGGCACCTCTCGCCAGTTCACGTCGATCCAGGAGTGCAAGTCGGTGATCACGACACCGTCGGGCGCGCAGACCCTGCTCGACACCGGCTACTACAACGTCACCGGGCTCGCGTGGTCGGGACGCGGCAAGGTGCGACGGGTCGACGTCAGCGTCGATAGCGGCCGCAACTGGCGCACCGCACGCCTCGAAGGGCCGGTGCTGTCGAAGGCGCTGACCCGATTCAACATCGACTGGGTCTGGGACGGCACGCCGGCGGTGCTGCAGTCGCGCGCGATCGACGAGACCGGCTACGTGCAGCCGAAGATCAACCAGCTGCGCGCGGTGCGCGGCACGCGCTCGATCTACCACAACAACGCGATCCAGTCGTGGCGCGTCGCCGAGACCGGCGAGGTCACGAACGTGCAGGCGTTCTGAGCCGGGGATGGGATGGTGACGGTCGATTGCATCAACGCCGGACGAAGGGCATGGCGTGTCGCGGCCGCGCTCGCGATGGTCACGGTCGACATCGCCGCGCTTTCGGCGAGCGCGGCGATCGCTCAGCCGGCGCAGCGTGCCGCGCCTTCGGCGTCGCCCATGCCATCAACGTCGCCATCGCAGACATCCACCCCGAGCGCCGCGACCTCGGCCGCGTTCGCGCGCGTCGGCCGCGCCGCGACGCCGGCCGAGGTGCGCGCGTGGGACATCGACGTGCGCGGCGATTTCGCCGGCTTGCCGCGCGGCGCCGGCAATGTCGCGCTCGGCGGGCGCATCTGGGAAGCGAGATGCGCGGCGTGCCACGGCGTGTTCGGCGAGTCGAACGAGGTGTTCACGCCGCTCGTCGGCGGCACGACGAAGCAGGATATCGAGACCGGCCGCGTGAAGAGCCTCGTCAGCGGCGGCCATCCGCACCGGACCACGCTGATGCGCGCGTCGCGCCTGTCGACCCTGTGGGACTACGTGCACCGCGCGATGCCGTGGAACGCGCCGAAGTCGCTCGCGCCGGACGAGGTCTACGGCGTGCTTGCGTACCTGCTGAATCTCGGCGAGATCGTGCCCGACGACTTCACGCTGAGCGACCGCAACATTGCCGAGACCGAGCGCCGGCTGCCGAATCGCCACGGCAAGGTCTTCTTCCGCGACCTCTGGGAGGTCGCCGGCAAGGGCGATGTCGCGAACCCCGCCTGCATGCGCGACTGCCCGGTCGAGGGCCAACTCGCGGCCTCGCTGCCCGACGCCGCGCGCAACGCGAACGGCAACATCGCCGAGCAGGTGCGGCCGTTCGGGCCGGCGCGTGGCACCGACACGTCGGCGCCGCCGCGCACCGAGCCGGTCGGCACGCGGTGAACCGGCGGCGGCCGCGGTTCCTACAATTCCGCTTCAACGAAAAACCCGATCCGGCGCCCCCGCCGCATCCTGGAGACAACGAATGAGAAGGCTTATTGCACTGGCTGCCGCGGCGCTGATCGGCGCGCCCGCCGCGGCGCAGTCGTCGGCCGACGAGATCGCGAAGTACCGCGCGATGCTGGCCGACGGCAATCCGGCCGAGCTGTGGGAGGCGAAGGGCGAGGCGCTCTGGAAGCAGCCGCGCGGCCCGAAGAACGCGTCGCTGCAGCAGTGCGACCTCGGGCGCGGGCCGGGCGTCGTGAAGGGCGCGTTCGTCGGTTTGCCACGCTGGTTCGCCGACACCCAGCGCGTGCAGGACCTCGAGTCGCGCCTGCTGACCTGCATGCAGACCCTGCAGGGCTTCGACGCCGCCGAGATCGCGAAGACGCCGTTCGGGCGCGGCGAGCAGACCAACATCGAGACGCTGGTCGCATGGATCTCGTCGGAATCGCGCGGCATGAAGTTCGCGCTGCCGCAGGCGCATCCGGCCGAGCGCACGATGTACGAAGCCGGCAAGCGGATCTTCTTCTACCGCGCCGGCCCGTACGACTTCGCCTGCGCGACCTGCCACAGCCAGGAAGGCAAGCGGATCCGCCTGCAGGACCTGCCCGACCTGACCACGGCGAAGGGCGCTGGCGCCGGCTTCGGCGCGTGGCCTGCGTACCGCGTGTCGAGCGGCGAGCTGTGGAGCATGCAGCGCCGCCTCAACGACTGCTACCGGCAGCAGCGCTTTCCGTATCCCGGCTACGCCTCCGACGCGACGATCGCGCTCGGCGTCTACATGGGCGTCACGGCGCAGGGCGCCGAGTCGATCGCCCCCGCGTTGAAGCGCTAGGAGCTCGCATGACGTTCACTTCCCGATGGATCGCTGGCGGCGCTGCCTTGCTCGTGATCGCCGCCGTCGCGGCCGGCTGCGCGATGGCGCCGGCGCCCGACTACGACAAGGTCGCGCTCGACATGATCAAGGGCTCGTTCCGCCCGCAAGGCCAGGCCGGCCTCGACCGCCTGCAGCAGGACGAGGCGCAGCGCCTCTGCTCGGGCCCGACGGCGCCGGCGCCGGCCGACCTGAAGCGGATCGAGACCGCGGAGCTGGCGACGGTCAAGCCGCCGCCGAGCGGTCGCTACATCGGCGACTGGCGCGAAGGCGAGAAGCTGGCGCAGAACGGCCGCGGCATGACCTGGACCGATCCGGCCGGCACGCCCGCCGGCGGCAATTGCTACAACTGCCACCAGATGAGCAAGGCCGAGATCTCGTTCGGCACGATCGGCCCGAGCCTCTACAACTACGGCAAGCTGCGCGGCGTGCAGGATCCGGCCGATCCGGCCTCGGCGCCGATCGTCCAGTACACCTGGGGCAAGATCTGGAATGCGAAGGCGTACAGCGCCTGCTCCGAGATGCCGCGCTTCGGCCATGCGAAGGTGCTGTCCGAGCAGCAGATCCAGGACCTGATGGCGTTGTTGCTCGACCCGAAGTCGCCGGTCAACCAGTAGTCGGCCTTGAAGCCCCCGGCTTAAAGCCGATTCCTCTGTTTCACTGGACCAGTCCGTCGTGAGCCTTGCCCGGCGCGACTTCCTGCAGTTGCTGGCTGCCGCGTCGGCGGCTGGCATGGCGCTCGACGGCGGCCGCGTGCTCGCCGCCGAGCCGGCCGCGGCCGAGCGGCTCTACGAGCAGCCGGCCTTCGGCAACGTCAGCGTCCTGCACTTCACCGACTGCCACGCGCAGTTGCTGCCGCTCCACTTTCGCGAGCCGCACGTCAACATCGGCGTCGGGCCGGCAGCCGGCAAGCCGCCGCACCTGGTCGGCGAGCGGCTGCTGAAGGCGTTCGACATCCCGCGCGGCTCGGCACGCGCCCATGCGTTCACGAACCTCGACTTCGAAGAGGCCGCGAAGACTTACGGCAAGGTCGGCGGCTTCGCGCACCTCGCGACCCTGATCAAGCGGCTGCGCGCGACGCGTCCGAACGCGCTGCTGCTCGATGGCGGCGACACCTGGCAGGGCTCGGCGACCGCGCTTTGGACGAAGGGCCAGGACATGATCGATGCCGGCAAGCTGCTCGGCGTCGACATCATGACCGGCCACTGGGAGTTCACCTACGGCGCAAAGCGCGTGCAGGAGGTCGTCGAGAAGGACTACCAGAGCCGCATCGCGTTCCTCGCGCAAAACGTGAAGACCACCGACTTCGGCGACCCGGTCTTTCCGTCGTACGACCTGCGCACGATCAAAGGCGTGCCGGTCGCCGTGATCGGCCAGGCGTTTCCGTACACGCCGATCGCGAACCCGCGCTACTTCGTGCCCGACTGGACCTTCGGCATCCAGGACGAGAACCTGCAGAATGTGGTCGACGAGGTGCGCGCGAAGGGCGCGCAGGTCGTCGTGCTGCTGTCGCACAACGGCATGGACGTCGACCTGAAGCTGGCGTCGCGGGTCAGCGGCATCGACGCGATCCTCGGCGGCCACACGCACGACGGCGTGCCGGAGCCCTCGGTCGTGCAGAACCGTGGCGGCAAGACGCTCGTGACCAATGCCGGCTCGCACGGCAAGTTCCTCGCGGTGCTCGACCTCGACGTGCGCGACGGCAAGGTGCAGGACTTCCGTTATCGCCTCTTGCCGGTGTTCGCGAACCTGCTGCCGGCCGATCGCGAGATGCAGGCGCACATCGATCGCGTCCGCGCGCCGTTCCTGCTGAAGCTGACCGAGACGCTCGCGGTGACCGAAGGCCTGCTCTACCGGCGCGGCAATTTCAACGGCAGCTGGGACCAGCTCGTGATCGACGCGCTGATGGCCGTGAAGGGGGCCGAGATCGCGTTCTCGCCCGGCTTCCGCTGGGGCTCGACCCTGCTGCCCGGCCAGCCGATCACGCGCGAGTCGATGATGGACCAGCTCGCGATCACCTACCCGACGACGACCCTGACCGAGATGTCCGGCGAGACCATCAAGGTCGTGCTCGAGGACGTCTGCGACAACCTGTTCAACCCCGATCCGTACTACCAGCAGGGCGGCGACATGGTCCGGGTCGGCGGCCTCGAATACACCTGCACGCCGAACGAGAAGGCCGGCGCGCGGATCTCGGCAATGCGCCTGAACGGCAAGCCGATCGAGGCCGCGAAGACCTACAAGGTGGCCGGCTGGGCGCCGGTCGCCGAAGGCGCGAAGGGGGAGCCGATCTGGGACGTCGTCGAGACGTACCTGCGCGATCGCAAGGTGGTTGCGCCGCGCCAGCTCAATCGGCCGACCTTGGTCGGCGTCGATGGCAACGCGGGGCTGGGCGCGCCGACGTGAACGTGGCGCGAAGCTCGCGGGCGGGCCGAGGCACCGATCGAAGTCGCGGTGCGACGGACGTGCGAGTGCATCGCGTCACTGCCTGGCTAATCGGCGTTGCGGGTCTGCTCGTGACCGGGCTCGCGCTGGCGGTCGAGGAGTTCCAGCCCGGCACGGTCCCGATGAAGGCCGAGCAGATCGCGCCGCACACCTGGGTCGTGCAGGGCCAGACCGGCCTGGTCTCGAACGCGAACGAAGGCTTCAACGCGAATGCCGGTTTCGTCGTCACCGCGGAGGGCGTCGTCGTCTTCGATGCGCTCGGCACGCCAGCGCTCGGCAAGCGCCTCGCCGGACTGATCGCCGCGACGACCGCGCAGCCGATCCGCAAGGTCGTCGTCAGCCACTACCACGCCGACCACTTCTACGGCCTGCAGGCACTGAAGGGGCCGGGGGTCGAGGTCTGGGCCCATGCGATCGTGCGCGACTACCTGGCGAGCGAGGCGCCGGCGGCGCGCCTCGCCGAACGGCGCGAGTCGCTCGCCCCGTGGGTCAACGAGAAGACCCGCGTCGTCGCGCCGGACCGTACGTCGGCGACGACACGGTTTTCAAGCTCGGTGGCCTGATATTTCGCGTGCTGCACGCCGGCCCGGCGCACACGCCGGAAGATCTGATGATGCTGGTCGAGGAGGACGGCGTGCTGTTCGTCGGCGACCTGATGTTCAGCGGCCGCATCCCGTTCGTCGGCGATGCGCAGGTCGCGTCATGGATCGCCGCGATCGAGCGCGTGATCGCGCTGCGGCCTCGCGTGGTCGTCGGCGGGCACGGCCCGGCGTCGCTCCGCGCGGTCGACGACCTTGCGCTGACGCGCGACTACCTGATCTACCTGCGCTCGCAGATTACTTCCGCGTTCGAGGAGGCCCTCGATTTCGAGGCCGCCTACCGGCGCATCGACTGGTCGCGCTACGCCGCGCTGCCGGCGTTCGCGGCGGCGAACCGGCGCAACGCCTACCAGACCTACTTGAACGTCGAGCAGGAAGCGCTGCAGGCGGTGAAGACGCCGGCGCGACGGCCGTGAGCGCGGGCGTCAGCGCGCCGGCGCGATGCGCCGCAGCGCGGCCTCGAGCGAACCCGCCGTCAACGCGCCGACGTGGGTATCGATCAAACGCCCATCGGCCGCATAGAACAGCGTGATCGGCAGCGCGCGCGACCCGGTCGCCGCGCCAATCGCCTTGCCCGGGTCGAGCAGCACGTGATCGAGCGCGAGGCCGCTGTCCGCAAGGTAGCGCTGCGCGGTCGCTGCGTCCTCGCCCTGGTTTGCGAACGCGAACGCGACGTCGGACCGGCGCCGTTGCGCGTCGGCGAGCAGCGGCATCTCGTGGCGGCACGGCCCGCACCACGTGGCCCACAGGTTGACGACCAGCGGACGCCCCGCGGCACGTCCGACCAGGCCGTTCGCCGGACCGTTCAGCATCGCGATCGGCAAGGCGTCGAGCATCGCCGGCGTCGGATCGCGGCCGAAGCGCAGCGCTCCGGGCGATGCGATCCAGGCCAGGCCGGCCGCGAGCGCGACCAGCAGCAGCGCGCGGACGAGTCGCGGATGGCGCGCAGACCGGCTGCGTACGCTGTCAGGGACTTGCATCGGAAGCGGGGCTCGGCATCGGTCTCTTTGCTACATTCCTCGGCGCCCATCATCGCCCGACTCGAACACCGGAGATTCCCATGACCGACCGCCGCCGCTTCATCCACCTTGCCGTCGGCCTGGCCGCGGCGCTCGGCGGCACCGGCGTGCACGCCCAGGCGACCGGGCAGCCGTTCAAGATCGGCTTCATCCTGCCGATGACCGGCCAGTCGGCGTCGACCGGCAAGCAGATCGAGGCCGCGATCAAGCTCTACGTCGCGCAGAACGGCAACACGGTCGCCGGCCGCAAGGTCGAGGTCATCGTCAAGGACGACGCCGGCGTGGCCGACACCACCCGCCGGATCGCGCAGGAGCTGGTCGTCAACGAGAAGGTCGGCGTGCTCGCCGGCTTCGGCCTGACGCCGCTCGCACTTGCGACCGCGCCGATCGCGACGCAGAGCAAGACGCCCATGGTCGTGACGGCGGCGGCGACCTCGATCATCACCGAGCAGTCGCCGTACATCGTGCGGACCAGCTTCACGTTGCCGCAGGTCTCGGTCTCGATCGCCGAATGGGCTGCGAAGAACAAGATCAAGAAAGTCGTCACCTTCGTCGCCGACTACGGCCCCGGCCTCGACGCCGAGAAGTTCTTCAAGAGCCAGTTCAAGCTGAATGGCGGCGAGATCGCCGGCGAGATCCGCTCGCCGCTGCGGAGCCCGGACTTCGCGCCCTTCCTGCAGAAGGTCGCCGACCTGAAGCCCGACGCGGTGTTCGTGTTCCTGCCGTCGGGGCAGGGCGCCGCCTTCATGAAGCAGTTCGGCGAGCGCGGCCTCGACAAGTCGGGCATCAAGCTGATCGCGACCGGCGACGTCACCGACGATGACCAGCTCAACGACATGGGCGATGTCGCCCTCGGCGTCGTCAACTCGCACCACTACTCGGCCGCGCACCCGTCGCCGACCAACAAGAAGTTCGTGCAGGCGTTCGAGGCGGCCAACAAGTTCCGCCCCAACTTCATGGCGGTCGCCGGCTACGACGGCATGCGCGTGATCTACAAGGCGCTCGAGGCGACCAAGGGGCAGGGCGGCGGCGATGCGCTGCTCGCCGCGATGAAGGGCCAGGTCTTCGAGAGCCCGCGCGGGCCGGTGCTGATCGATGCGCAGACCCGCGACATCGTGCAGGACATCTACATCCGCAAGGTCGAGCGCGTCGCCGCGATGGGCAACCAGCTCTACAACGTCGAGTTCGACGTGCAGAAGGCGGTCAAGGACCCGGCGAAGACGAAGTAGCCGCTGGCGCGGTGCAGCTCGCTCAGTGCAGTGCACCCGCGACGCGGGCTATAGGAAGGCGCGCTTGGCCCCAGGGGTGATCAGGCCGGCTTCGGCCGCTCCGGAATGTTCCGCCCGCGCACGACCGCCGGCCGCGCCATGAACGTTTTAACCACGCGGTCGACGTTCGGGAAGTCGCTGAAACCGACCAGCTCGCCCGCCTCGTAGAACGTCACCAGGTTGTTGACCCACGGAAACGTCGCGATGTCGGCGATCGTGTAGGTCTCGCCCATCAGCCACTCGCGGCCGACGAGGCGCTGCTCGAGCACGTTGAGGAGCCGCTTCGCCTCGGCGACGTAGCGGTCGCGCGGCCGCTTGTCCTCCCAGGCCTTGCCGGCCCATTTGTGGAAGAAGCCGACCTGGCCGAACATCGGCCCGATCCCGCCCATCTGGAACATCAGCCACTGGATCGTCTCGTAGCGGCGCGCCGGATCGGTCGGCAGGAACTGGCCCGACCTGTCGGCGAGGTAGATCAGGATCGCGCCCGACTCGAACAGCCCGAGCGGCTTGCCGCCGGGCCCGTTCGGGTCGAGGATCGCCGGGATCTTGTTGTTCGGGCTCAGCGACAGGAACTCGGGCGTCGTCTGCTCGTTCGCGTCGAAGCGGATCGCGTGCGGCTCGTACGGCAGGCCGGTCTCCTCGAGCATCACCGAGACCTTGACGCCGTTCGGCGTCGGCAGCGAATAGAGCTGGATGCGGTCGGCGTGCTTGGCCGGCCAGCGGCGGGTGATCGGGAATGCGGAGAGGTCGGTCATGGGTGGATGAAAAGCGAGGGTAGAGCCGGGATTCTCATCCGCCTTTGAACGCGTTGCCGCAGGGGCCGAAGGCGGCCCTTCGGGCGGCGGTGTCGCGGCGCAGTGGTTGCGCATGCTGTGATGCTTGCGGCGCACATCAAATCGTGGCAATGTCAGGAGCGCGCGCTGCCTGAGCGCGCAGTCAGGTCGCGTGAACCGGCCTAGTGGACTGTAACGTTTAAATAGGAAGTATCATCGCGCCTGTGGAGGGCGCGATGAAGCTGACCAAGACGGAAGTCATGGAACTG
>Ga0207701_10002532_pt1 | contig 18932 bp, 16 predicted proteins | sample KBSSwiSSwithPhiX_FD_184294 | JGI IMG/M metagenome (GOLD analysis project Ga0207701, IMG submission 184294) | Switchgrass rhizosphere bulk soil microbial communities from Kellogg Biological Station, Michigan, USA, with PhiX - S5 (SPAdes) (version 2) | ecosystem: Environmental > Terrestrial >... | reverse complement strand
GCCGGCCGCATCATGGCGCCATACATCGGTGTGTCGCTCTACACCTGGACGAGCGTTATCGGCGTCGTCCTGGCGGGCATGTCGGTCGGCAACTTTGTCGGAGGCGTCGTCGCCGATCGTTTCGCCTCACGCCGCACGCTCGGTCTGATATTCATGGCGGGCGGTGTGTCCTGCCTGAGCATCCTGGTCGTCACGCACGCGATTGTCGGCACGACGTTTGGCCTGTCGTTTCTTCCGCGGATCGTCGTCTACGTCGCCGCGAGTTTCTTTCTCCCGAGCTTCGTGCTCGGGATGGTTTCACCGGTAGTGGTGCGGCTTGCGCTTGCCAACCTCGAACGCAGCGGTCATATCGTCGGCACCATCTACGCCTGTTCGACGATCGGATCGATCGTCGGCACCTTCCTCACCGGATTCTATCTAATCTCCTGGCTGGGGACACGGACGATCGTCTGGCTCGTCGCCATCATTCTGCTCTTGACTGGCTTTGCCGTGGCCGCGGCGGACCCGCGGAAGAAGCGAGCGGGCGCGGTGAGCGCCGGCGTTGTTGCCCTCGCGATCTTCGCGCTCGTCGGAGTGCGATGGAAGGCAGGACGCTATGTGGCGCCGTGTGACGTTGAGTCGAACTACTACTGCATTAAAGTGCTCGAGACGAGCCAGAACGGCCACGCGGCACGCATGCTCATGCTCGACCGGCTGGTGCACAGCTTCATCGTCCCAGACGACCCGCGCGCGATCGACTACGGCTACGAGCGCGCCTACTCGAATCTGACACAGGCGCACGCGGCGGGACGGCCCGAGATCGACACGCTGTTCATCGGTGGCGGCGGTTACTCCTTTCCTCGATACATCGAAGCGGTCTATCCCTCGTCTACGGTCGACGTCATTGAGATCGATCCCGCGGTTATCGCCATCGTGCATGAACGCTTGGGTCTGCCGCCGAATTCGCGCATTCGGTCCTTCAACCAGGACGCCCGCGTGTTTCTGACCGAATGGACCGACCCGAAGCAGTATGACTTCATCTACGGCGACGCGTTCAACGATCTCTCGATTCCGTATCACCTGACGACGGTCGAGTTCAATCGGATCATTGCGTCGCGGCTAAAACCAAACGGCGTCTACCTGTCGAACATCATCGACAAGTTCGAGGGCGGGGAATTCCTAAAAGCCGAGGCGAATGCGCTGCGCGCGGTCTTCCCGCACGTCTATATGTTCGGCCGGAGTGACGCGTTCCAGCCGTTCGATCGAAACACATATGTGTTGATGGCGAGCCGGGCGCCACTGAATCGCGCGGCCCTCGATGCGATTACCGCGCGCGACGAACCATCGCTACGGACGACGCCGCTGTCGGTGGATCGTTTCAATGCGTACGTCACGTCTGGTCGCGCCATCACGTTGACCGATGATTTCGTGCCGGTCGATCAGTTGCTGGCGAGATTGTTCGTTGAGCGGGGGAACTAACCACGGAAAACTTGGCGACGGAGAGGTCGATGCAGACTCGATACGATCTCAACGGGGTTTTCCTGCTCGCGCTGCTGGGCGCTGCGACGGCTGCCGAGGCGCAGGTCAAACCAGAGCTCGCCAAACGTTATTTCGAGGAAGCCACGAAGCTTGGCGAGCGAGACGCGGGGAGGTTGTGGGGTGTATCGCTCTGTGGTCCGATGGTGATCGTTGATCAGGCGACGGGAACGCGTGCCACAAGCCAGCCGGAACCGGACGGGCCGCCACCCCGGCCACGGAAGAACACGGATTAAGGCCACGGAAGAACACGGATTAACACGGATTACGACCTCCCCATTAACAGGCCACGGAAGAACACGGATTAAGACCACGGGAGAACACGGATTAACACGGATTACGAAAGACCCCCCATTAACAGGCGCTAACAACGGACTGACACGGATGCACCAACCCGCGAATGAACACCGAATCACACGGACAAGACCCTCATCGAGTCCGTGTCATTCTGATCCGTGTTAATCCGTGTTCCTCCGTGTTTCTCCGTGGCGCAAGTCGCGCACCATGAGTCTCGCTTTGCGATCGTCCATGTTCGCGATGGGTGCGTACTGGGGAAAACGCTCGACCACGCGATCGTCGAGACGCAGACGGCCGCGCTCGATGGCCAGGCCGGTCAACAGTGACGTCACGCTCTTGCTGACCGATTGCAGTGTGTGGACGTCGCTCGCTGAACGGCCACCGAAATACTCCTCGACCACCAGCTTTTCGTGGCGCACGACAAGCAGGCTGTCGATGTTGCCGTAGGTTCCGCTGCGAATCCGACCGACCAGCTCGCCGAGAATCGTGGCGTCGAGCCCTTCGGCATCCGGCGTCGATGCAGGCCAATCGCCGGTCGATGGCACGGACGTCAACGTCGTCGAGCTGGCCGGCGGTGACGGCGCAGGCGATGACGGTGTCGACGGCCCGCATGCCGTCGACATCACGGTCATCAATGCCACCGCGCAAACTTCACTTCGCACGGCTGCATTATCGACTGCTAGCAGCGATTTGCTCGTTACTAATGAGCTTGTGTCTGTTATAGTCCCGCCATTCGTCACAGTTCTAAGCGTTTGGTCACACGCCGATCGGGTTCAGTTGAACCGGATCGGCCAGGCCACCCCCTGCGCGCAAAACACGGTCCGTTGGACCTGTAGAGGAGAAGGATGATGAGGATGCTGATGAAGGCCGTGTTGGCGGGCGCAATTGGCGCAGAGACACTTCCGCGCCTGAAGGAGCGACCGATGCGTACATTCATCGTTGCCCTTGGGGTGCTCGTCTTCGCGCCAGTCGGGATCGAATTGGCCGCACAGAGTACGGATCCGGTCGTCGGCACGTGGGAACTCAACGTCGCCAAGTCGAAATTCAGCCCGGGGCCGGCGCCAAAGAGTGAGACACGAACGTATGCAGTGGCGGGGCAGGAAATCAAAGCGACATCGAAGGGCGTCGACGGCACCGGCAAGGCCGTAACCGGGGAATGGACGGTCGTCTACGACGGCAAAGATCGCCCCATGACCGGAAGCGCCGATGCGGACATGCTCTCGGTGAAACAGACTGACGCCTACACGACGGAATTCACGCAGAAGAAAGCTGGCAAAGTCGTGATGACCGGCACGCGTGCGATTTCAAAGGATGGAAAGGTCATGACCATCACGACGAAGGGGACCAACGCCAAGGGTCAGCCGGTCAATGACGTCGAGGTTTTTGAGAAACGATGACGTCACGCGACTAACCGCGTTATGAAGGGAATCAAGCATGCACAGCATGATGGTTGCGATCAGCCTGATGGTATTCGTCCAAGGTTCGACCTCCAGCGCTGAGCAGAAAGCCGCCATGGCGGTCGTGGAGCAATTCACCGACGCATTCAACAAGGGCGACACAAAGACCGCGGCTGCTACGTGCGCGCAGGAGACGTCGATCATCGACGAATTCCCACCGCATGAGTGGCACGGTGCCGGCGCCTGCGCCAAGTGGATGGCCGACTATGACGCGGATGCGAAGAAAAATGGCATCACGGATGGAAGCGTGAAACTCAGCCCGCCCAAGCACGTCGACGTCGCTGCGGACCGCGCTTACGTCGTAGTGCCGGCTGATTACTCGTATAAGCAGAAGGGTAAGCCCGTGAAGGAGACCGGCTCGCTTCTGACGGTTGCGCTGCAGAAGAGCGCGGCCGGCTGGCGGATTACAGGATGGTCGTGGAGCAAGAATTAATGCTAGTCGCGTGACTGAGCGATGACCTCGAGTGTCTTCTTCTCTCCTTCTCCGATCGCGATCTTGACAGCCGAGGTCACCGCCAGCCGTTCGAGCAGGACAGGATCGTACCAGGCGTAGTCGTCGACATCGGAGACGGCGGCGACGAAGTATTCACCCGCTGGCAGCACGCGGAACTGAAACGAGCCCTCGGTGGACGACTGCTCGGCGCGAATCCACCGTGACCTCGGGGTCCACAGCGTCCGGTCCGCTGGAAACAGAATCATCGTCTCGCCAACACTCGATCTTCCGGTTGCGTCGCGAACCGTTCCCGACAGTTCTGCGACGCGATCCGAAAACGTCAGGACGACGCCGTCAACGCTTTGCCGGATATCGAGCGGCGTATCGAGCACATCATGTCCGTTCACCGCCAATGTTCTGACCATCCATCCGGGTGATCCATCGATCGCTCCTTGCAGCCGATACTTGCCGGCAGTGATGCCGCTGATCGAAAAACGACCGTTGTTGTCGACACGGGCGGGTGGAGTGGCAAGGCTGGCTTGAGCACCGGAGAGAAGCGGCACGAGCGAGACCTGGATCCTCGAGTAGTTCGGCGCCGCCTGACTGTCGAATGCAACCCGCCCCGAGAGGGTCATGCCGGGCTGCATCGACAGCGCGACATCGGGTTGCGTCTGTCCATCGACGACGACCTCCGCCATCGCCCAGTAGATACTCGAGGATTGCGGCGCCCTGGCGATGACGGTGTAGGAGCCGGGTGGCACATTGGCGAAGCTGAACTCTCCTTTCGCCTGCACAGACGTGATGCGCGATTCGCTGTTCGTGTTCGACAGGATCACGTCATCGGTCGCGATCAGGTGCACGGTGATAGAAGGCGGTATGTTCGATGGCCAGGTGACACTGCCGCGAATCGTCGACATCGGCACGTACTGAAGCTGAAAGTCGATGCCTGTCCGCTCCTCTGCGCTACCGAGCGGAATCATCACTGATTGCGACGAGACGGGCGTTCCTGGATAGAACACCGTTGCATACCCGACGGCGCGCCGTTCGTCTCCGCCCGCGACTCCTGTCGTTTCACTGGCAACCGGACTCTGACGCGAAGACGGCCGGACTTCGTTGAGCGCTCGCTGAACTTCGCTCTCAGTCATCATCAGAATCTCATCGCCGGTCGAGAGTTGCGGAATCGCCGGCGCGGCGATCGTGTAATCACCGGGAGGCAGACCATAGATGCGATACGCACCACGATCGTCGGTGATGTGACCCGCCATTGTCGTCGTCACCGCCGTCAATCGCCGCTCGCCGTTGACGGTATAGCCATACCTCAACGCGCGCATGCTGACGCCCGGGATCGGTTGACCATCGGGATCGAGCAGCGTTCCGGTGATGACCGCGCCGCGAAGAAGCCGCAGCGTGATGTCTCCTCGCGCACCGCCATCGCGGAGAACAACTGGCGATCCTGCTCCTCCGGGCCGGCCGGCGCCAAAGTTTGTCGTGACGTATCCTTCTTTGGCCGCGCCAATCGTGTAACGACCGGAGGGAAGCTCGGCGAATGTAAAGCGCCCGGCATCGTCGCTGATCGTGGTTCGCGCGATCTCGACCTCAGTGCCGTTCAGGAACACCCGAGCGCGCCGCAGCGGCTTGCCCTCGGGATCGTCGGTGACGACGATTCCCGAAACGGATCCGGTCGCGACGCCCGGCCGGCGAGCCTCGCGCGCCGGTTGCTGTCCGATCGCTGGCGCACTCCACCCGAGCGATAGCGCGAGGCACAGCGTAAGCGGCCGCATGTCTACCTCAACTCGCGAACGCGAAGGTCCAGCGTCCTCGACTCGCCTTCAGCGATCGTCACGGATGTCGCACCCCGGCTCAACGCATCGAGGAATGCGGGATCCTGCCAATCGGCGGTGGCCTCGTCAGGTACGGCGACGATGAAGTAACTGCCGGCGGGCAGCGGCGACACTTTGAACGCGCCGGTGGCCTCAACGCGGACGCTGCGGAACCGCTCCGCACTCAGCCACATGCTCGACCAGGTCTGGCTGTCGGAAGGAAAGACGATGACGCTGGCACCTGGGTCGCTCGTGCCGGCGCTGTTACGAACACTGCCAACGACTTCTGTTGGACGATCGGTGAACGTGAACGTGATCCCGGTGGCATCCGCGGTGTCGACGACCAGCGGCGTGCTCGAGACATCGCGGCCGTTGTAGGTGATCGATTGGAGAAACCAGCCTCGTGGTGGAGAACCGACGCGAATGACGTACTTACCGGGAACAAGCCCGGAAGCGCTGAACTGTCCGTAACCGTAAAACCGCCCGGGGACCGGCGCGACGGGTGATGTCGCGGCCATCGAATCGAGCACCACTGGCACTTGCGTCAGGCCAGGACCAGGCTTGTCGCGCGGACCAACAGATTCCGAACGGCCATTGATGGTCAGACCGAATCGAAGTGGAATTGAGAGATTCGAGATGTCGTCACGTCCGACCGCGAGCGGAAAGCTGGCCCATCGAACGCTCGACGAGTCCATGAAGGACTGCGCGCCCATCAGGTCAGCGGACGAGATCGTTCCTCCACCGGTGTGAACGATCGTTGACGTGCCTGCGAGCGCACCCGGAAGCCGTGCACTTCTTACGACGCGAATCGAATACAGCCCAACCGGTACTGCCGGAAACACGAACCCACCCGACCGATCCGTCAACGTCGTCGCGATCTCCTGCTCGAGTGGCGTGTCGACACCTTCCTCCGCCATGATCCGAACTGGCAAGGCCCCCGCGGGGGAGTCCGGACTCGAGATGACCCCCGACACTCGTCTGGTCGCCACTGGCGCGATCTGAAGATCGATGCCGCTGCGCTCTTCACCTGAACCGATTGTCACCAGTTGTGCCCGAAGCGGGCTCGGTGAATTCGGGTGAAAGGTTGTCGGATACACGAACACATGACCGTCAAACGTCGGCGGCGGTCCTACCGCCGACCCCGCAAGCGTCAGCAGGGCGCCGCCGAGTTGCATCGCAGAACCGCGCCCGGCAGTCGTCGACGCGCCGATTTCTGCAATCGAAGCCGGCGTCACGCCGGTGCGGCGGACGTCATCACCCATTGATGCAGCAACGGAAACCTTGGTCGAGACTGTCGCGACGAGATAGTCGCCGGGCAGAAGCCCGTGGATTCGATACACACCCCGGTCGTCGGTCCACCCGATGCTGCCTGCGACCGAGAATCGACGTTGTCCCGACACCGTTCGCCGCATGAACGCACGCATCTGAATGCCGACGACAGGCTCACCGGCCTCATCGACGACTACTCCCGTGATCGCCGAATGCCGCCACAGGTAGATGCGAAGGCCGCCAACCTTTTGACCATCGAAGAGCACCAGCGTTTGCGAATCGCCGCCCGGACGGCGGCGGCCGTAAGCACCGTTCAAGTACCCCGGCTTGATTGCCGTCACCATGAAATTCCCCTTGGGGAGTCGGCGGAACACGAAACGGCCGTCAGAACCAGTCAGGACTCTCGGAGTTTGAGTCAGCGTTGGCGGTGCCGGTCGCGCAAACGGAGTCGGCGGGGCGGATACCGTCGCCTGCATTCTGACTTCGACCAGCGCGCCACTGACCGGAGTTCCCGTTCCAGCGTCGATGACCTGGCCGACGATGAGGGCCGAACGTGGCGCGGCCTGTGGCAGTCCTGGCAGTGGACCCTGCGACAGGATCCGGGTCAACGCGAGGGCAAGGATCCAACAGGAAACGTTCATAAGAACGCGAGAACATTAACCACTGGCCAACCCCAGGGGCCAGTATACGGGCGGTCGACGGAAATCCCACTGAACTCCCAAGGTCCGCCAAAGATTTCGCTCACGCTGCCAGGCACCATGAGTCTCGCACTCGATCCGGTCCGCGAATGCACCGCGACCGGAGAACTCATGTGAGGCCTTATGAAGCGTATGGTCATTTTCCTTGGGCTGCTGACGGCACTGACGGCGTGCCATGGAGCGGGAAGTTCGACATCACCCTCGCCCATTGCGACCACGTTCGTGCTGACCGGCACACTGCGAGAAGCTGACGAGACCCCGATCGCGGGCGCCACAGTGCAGGTTTCCGGTGTGGCGATTAGTCCTCAGACGACGACATCCGGCTCGGACGGCACGTATCGTTTCGAGCGGCTCGCCGGAGAACTGACGCTGCGGGTCTCGAAGAACGGTTATCGCGAGATCTCGACACCGATCACGCTGTCGTCGAACAGTGTCTTGGATCTGAAACTGGATCGGCTGGGACGATTGATCAGCGGCGAAGTATATCGCGGCATCGTCGACGGGCCGCCGTGCGATCCCACAGGATGGGACGCGAATGCCCCGTGTCACCGGATTCTGTACACTCCGACCGAGAGCGGAACGGTACAGCTGCACCTCGAATGGAACGGGCCGAGCGGGCTAGACCTTCAGTTCGCCGGCGGCTATTGGCCGGGGATCAACCAAACGATCGATGCGTTCGCGCTGGTCGAGCGTGGCCGTCAGTATGAAGTGCGGTTGAACTCATACTACAAGCCGGTACCGTTCGAGCTGAAAGTTGAACTTCGCTCGCAGTAGAGGCGTCACCGCTTGTTGAAACGACCGTCGTTGCGTGACGAATACCTCGTTGTTGGGTGATTAGCGAGCCAGCGCTGCGGCCGGCCGCGCAGCGAAGAGCTTCACCAGCACGAGACCGGCGACGAAGCCGCCAATGTGCGCCATGTAGGCGACACCGCCACCCTCGCTCGTGCGTCCAATCGATCCAACCTGACTGATCAACTGAATCACGATCCAGAAACCGAGTACCACGATCGCCGGCACGGAGGTGACGCCGGCACGCGACAGCACGCGAACGCGGTTGTGCGGAAACAGCAGCAGGTAGCCGCCAAGCACGCCGCTGATCGCACCGGACGCGCCAACGCTCGGGACTGCTGATCCGCCGGCGAACATGATGTGGGCGAACCCCGCAGCGATGCCGCAAATCAGGTAGAAGATCAAATACCGCACGCTGCCCATCGCTCGTTCGATGTTGTCGCCAAAGATCCAGAGATAGAGCATGTTGCCGCCGAGGTGCATCCAGCCACCATGGAGGAACATCGATGTGATGAGTGTCGCCCAGAAAGGAAATGGAATGAGCGGTGGCAGATCGCGTCCAACACTATACTCACGAGGCACGACGCCCCATGCCGTAATAAAAGACTGAAGAGACGCTTCCGAGCCTTGACCCAGCTCGAGCATGAAGACGAGAACGTTCAGTACGATCAACGCGATCGTGACGATTGCCGGCCCGCGTCCTGATCCCTGGTCATCATCTCCGATTGGAAACATCGCACCCTCCGGCCGGCGTCCGCAGCAATACCGATACCAGAGAAAATACCTACTGCTTCAACTCGATTCTCAGCACATGCCCTTCTGTCTTCCCGACATTGCGAATTGTGTGAATGACCGCATCGCTCCACGCGAACGTACCGGCGGTCCGGCGATTCAACTGCGGCGGTTTGCCGTCGACGGTGACTTCGACGTCCCAGTCGGTGAAGTAGACGCTCAAGCCGTGCGGATGCCGATGGCGCGGCTCGATCGATCCGGGCGGGACATGCACGTCGAGGATTCGCACGAACGCGTTCTCGAGCGCAATCTTGTGCGTGTTCGACGCGACCTTCACCGGATCCAACGCATCGTCTTGCGCGCGCGTCGCCCCCGCCAGAACGAAGACAACAAACGCCGCGACGGCGAGAAGGGCGAGTCGTTTCCGAGTCATGAATACACTCCTTCGCGTGACGGTAACTAGCGTATCGTGGACGGGACATGGCGCACAAAGCGGACCGCTGGAGCACGCCGGATACCGTCGCTGGTTTTGCGCAGTCACCGGCGAACCAGCGTCTGCTGCGTTTCGCCGAAGACCGGCTGCGGCAACGCCCCACCGGCGTCGCACTCGACATCGGCTGCGGCGCCGCGCGAAACGCCGTGCCGCTGGCACAGGTCGGCTGGCAGGTCGTCGGCACGGATCTATCGTGGCCGATGTTGATCGCCGCCGCCGGGCGCGTACAAGCCGACGGCGTGGCAGCACGCGTACGGCTGATTCGCGCGGCGATGGATGCCATTCCCGCGAGCGACCACACGTTCGATCTGATCGTGGCGCATGGCATCTGGAATCTCGCGCGCTCGTCAGCGGAGTTCCGGCGCGCGGTGGCCGAAGCCGCGCGCGTCGCGACTGCCGGCGCCGACCTCTTCGTGTTCACATTCTCGAGGCACACACTGCCGGGTGACGCCGATCCGGTGGCCGGCGAACCCTTCGTGTTCACGCAGTTCGCGCAGCAGCCGCAATGCTTCCTGACCGAGGAGCAACTCGTCAACGAGCTCGAGCGAGTCGGGTTCGTTCCGAACCCGGCGATGCCGATTCAGGAATTGAACCGGCGCTCGGCGGGCGCGATATTCACGGGGACCGCACCGGTCATTTACGAGGGCGCCTTTCACTTCACTGGATCGCGCACCAAATGACGCTGAGAAGATCGTTGATCAGCCTCGCTCTTCTCGGGCTGCTGACGGCGCAGTTGGCCGCAGCCGACCTGCAGCCGCGCACCGTTGCCGCCTTCGACAGATATGTGCGCGCGGCCGAGGCGCAAATGCCTCCGGAACCATTTCTGCGAATCGACGCGCTGTCGGAAACGGACCGGCGCGCAAGACTCGCCGAAGTGAAAAGGGGGGAGGTGTACATTGAGCGGCTGTCGGCGCGCGAAGCGGGAAAAACAATCGATGTTCCCGGCGGACTGATTCACCACTGGCTCGGAGCCGTGTTCGTTCCGGGCACGACGCTGCGGCAAGCTGTCGATCTCCTACAGGACTACAACCGTCACGCCGAGATTTTCCGGCCAGCGATTGCGCGTTCGAAACTCGTCTCGCGAACTGGTGAGACGTTCCGTGTCGACCTCCGCTTCTACATGAAAAAAGTCATCACGGTCGTTGTCGATACGGAGAATGAGGCGAAGTTCACCTATCCTGGCCCAGATCGGGCGCAGAGCCGTATCTACAGCCTTCGGGTCGCGGAAGTGGCAGATCCGGATACTCCAAAAGAACACCAGCTGCCTCCCGGACAGGACGGTGGATATCTCTGGCGGCTTTACACGTATTGGAGATTTCTGGAACGGGACGGCGGCACGTACATCCAGTGCGAGGCGATATCGCTCACTCGAAGCATCCCTGCGCTCTTCGGATGGCTCGTCGGTCCGTTCGTGTCGAGCATTCCGCGCGAATCGCTGGCCTTCACGCTCGACACCACCCGCAAAACACTTGCGGCGCGTCAAACATCTCCCAGGGTCGCCTTGGTTGTGGCAGGCTCGAGCACGAGCGCGGCCAGGACGATCCCTATTCCAAACGCCATCGTCAACATCGAAGTCAATGGCCATACGCGCACAATCGCCGCATCGACGATAAGAGCGGAAGCCATGACAAGATCCGACACCAGCAGCGCGCGAGACGTGCGCTCACGCTCGGCCCTGAGATTCAGCCGATTGAAGTATTCGGTGAACAGCAGGTGCGCGCGCAGAACGCCGCCAACAGCGGCACAGGCACCAAGACCGATAAAGAGCGATTCGGTCGTCGGTACCTTGATCCATTCCTTGACGTACCAACCAAGCGTCGCTGCCACCACATACAAAGCAACAATCGTCAACTGATGCGTCCGCCACCAGGCGGTGCGTGATCCGCGAACGATCGCCGTCGCCTGAGGCTGGCGCTGATCCGAAGAACGCAGCCGAAGTCGCGCCACTTCCAACTCGAGCTGTTCGAAGTCGACCACGAGATCCTGGGTGGACTGATAGCGCTCCGCAGGATCCTTGCGCAGACAGGTCGAGACGATGCGATCGAGTTCTGGGAGACTCTGTGGCTGAATTTTCGATAGCGGAGGCGGCTCAACTTCCACGATCCGCGCGAAGGTCTCGGTGACTGTGTTGGCGGCAAACGGGTTCGCACCCGAGGCCAGCTCGTAGATCACCAGGCCGAACGCGAATAGGTCGGTCCGGAAGTCGACGTTTTGTCCAAGCACCTGCTCCGGCGCCATGTATGCCGGCGTGCCGACAACCAGGCCCGCCTGAGTGATTCCTGGGCTGGCCGCGCTCTCCATCCGTGCCAGCCCGAAGTCCAGGATCTTGATGACGCCACTCGGCGTTCTCATGATGTTCTCTGGCTTGATATCGCGGTGAATCACACCACCCATGTGAGCGGCTGCCAGCGCTCGTGCCAGTTGAGCGCCCACGGTCACGACCTGCGCGACTGAAAGAGGGCCCGAAGCAAGCAGCGCACGCAGTGGCTCGCCGGGCACGTATTCGTACGCGAGATACAGCGAGTCTCCGATCTCTTCTAATGCATAGACAGTTGCAATACCCGGGTGGGAGATTGCAGCGGCCGCGCGCGCTTCGTGACGCAAACGCTCCCGACGTCCCGAATCACGCCCGAGTTCCGGAGCGATCGCCTTCAGCGCGACACGGCGCGACAATCGCGTATCGTCGGCAAGGTAGACCACACCCATACCGCCGCGACCCAGCTCCTGCCGGACGATATAGGGACCGATGATCTTGCCTTCGGTTCCTTCCTGGCTGAAAGCCTGCGTGACGGCGTCGCTCTGCGCAAAGTGCTGAAGCCGTTTCGAATCTTCGGTGGTCATGAGCGGTACAGCAATGCTAACTCACCCGCTCCCGTCGGGCAGACTCGGATCGGTCGGCACCGCAAGAGGACGTCACGATTCATTGCGCGAACGCTATAATCCCGGGCCATGCCGTTGGCGCCAGGCTCGCGCTTCGGTCCGTACTCCATCGAGACGCCGCTTGGCGCAGGAGGGATGGGCGAGGTCTACCGAGCTCGCGACACGGTTTTGAACCGCGCCGTCGCGATCAAGATCGTTCCCGATCTTTTCGCCGGGGACCCCGAACGCATGGGGCGGTTTTCGCGCGAAGCCCAGACCCTCGCCGCGCTGAACCATCCAAACATCGCACATGTGTATGGCCTCGAAGGCAGCGGGCTCGTCATGGAGCTCGTCGACGGACAGGATCTGGCGGAGCGCCTGACGCAGGGGCCGCTTCCGCTCGATGACGCGTTGCCAATCGCGAAGCAGATCGTTGAGGCACTCGAGGCGGCGCACAATCGCGGCATCGTCCATCGCGATCTCAAGCCCGCCAATATCAAGGTCCGCGCCGATGGTGTCGTCAAGGTGCTCGACTTTGGTCTCGCGAAAGCGTTGGACCCCGCCAGTGACCCTGCGTCCAGCGATTCGAATTCGCCGACCGTTCTCGGCCCCACGTTACGGTCGGGTCTTTCACAACAAGGAATCATCCTCGGCACGGCCGCCTACATGGCGCCTGAGCAAGCGAAAGGAAAAGCGGTCGACAAGCGCGCCGACGTCTGGGCTTTTGGCTGCGTGCTCTTCGAGATGCTCACGGGAACGATGGCGTTTCCCGGTGACAACATTACCGAGATCCTCGCGGCGGTTGTGCGAGGCGAGCCAGATTGGACAGCGCTCCCGGCGGATACGCCAGCATCTGTACAGCGACTGCTGCGCCGCTGTCTGACGAAAGAGCCAAGGGATCGGTTGTCGGACATCGGCGTCGCGAGACTCGAGATTCGAGATGCCTCCGATGTCGCACCATCGCGTGAGGCGGTTCCGCAAGTTGCCGCTGTGCCACGAACACCGCGCGGGTGGTGGATGCTCGCCGCAGGCGTTGTCGGAGGCGCGATGGTCTCGGCGCTTGCCGCGTGGAGCGTATGGCCGACACCGTCGCCACTGCCGGCGTTGCGGTTTGCGATCGATTGGCCCGAGGGGCTGACATGGGCCGGGCCAAGCGGGCCGGGTCTTGCCATCTCGCCCGACGGCACGCGGGTCGCTTATGTCGCTATCAGCGGCACCACGGGGCCGCAGATTTGCGTTCAGGATCTTCGAAGCGGCGAGATGCGAGTCGTCTCGTCGATCGATTTGCCGTATGGGCCGTTCTTCTCACCCGACAGCACGCAGGTCGGATTCATGGCGAATGGAAAACTGTGGCGAGCGCCGGTGGCCGGGGGAACGCCATTCGAGATCGGAACCGTTGACGTCAACGACCGAGGAGTGGCGTGGTCTGATGACGGCTTCATCTATTCCGGAGGAGGATCGGGAATCTCCCGGATCTCGGAATCGGGCGGTACGAGGGAGCCGATCACGTCTGTCGATAAATCCGCCGGTGAAGTCGCTCACCGGTTTCCAGCGATCGTTCCGGGGCGGCGCGGAGTGCTCTTCACCGTGTTCAAAGGCTCGCTGGAGGAGGCTCGGGTTGCCGTTGTCGATGTGACAACGAAGAAATGGCGCGTTCTCCTCGATCGCACCGGACACGCCCCGATTTACGTGCCGACGGGTCACCTCTTGTATCTCCGAACCGGCGTACTCATGGCCGCACGGTTCGATGCATCGCGCCTCGAAGTCACGACCGCTTCCACGCCAGTGATGTCCGGCGTGCTCTTTAACAACGGCGGCGCCGGACACTACGGTGTGTCCTCGACCGGCACGATCGCCTACATGCCGGACTCGGGGAGTCGGCCGCAAGCCGATCTTGTCTGGGTCGATCGTACGGGACGGATCACTGCAACCGATCTTCCGCGCGGTCCTTACAGCGGCCCCGCGCTGTCACCGGATGGCACTCGCGTCGCGCTTGAATCGTCAACGTCACCGGGACGGCAAAGCCTCGTCGTCTGGGACTTCGCTCGACGCACGCTTACCCCGATTACTCGCGACTCGAGTGTCAGCGAAGCGCCGATTTGGACGGCGGACGGCACGAACCTGTTTTTTGTTTCACGTCCGCAACTTGGCGCGCTGGGTCGTCTCGTTCGACAGCGATCGGACGGCGCCGACGCGCCGACGCAGCTCACAAGCGGGTCGCTGAAACAGGTTTACGCGAGCGGCGGAGAGCACCCGGCCGCAGTGCTATCCGAGGCAAGCATTCTCTATGCGGTCACTGGAACAGACGCCGACGGAATCAAGCAGCTGGACCTGACGACGGGCGCGTCTCAGATGGTCGTCCCGAGCGGCCGCACGGCTCGGCTATCTCCCGATGGACGCTGGCTGGCCTATCGCACGGTAGAGTCGGGACTTCCCGAAATCTACATGAGCCCGTATCCGAACGTAGCAAGCGCACGCTGGCAAGTGTCGAACGGCCCGACGAGTGCGCCTCGATGGTCTCGCGACAGCACCGAACTGTATTACCGCGGCCTTGGCTCGAATCGTTCGCATATGTACGTTCTGAAAGTCGGTGCCGGGACTACCCTCGGCGCCGCCCGGCCGCAGGTTCTCACCGACGTACCGGACTCCGGCAATAACGTGCTGGTGGAGTTCGACGTTGGGCGCGACGGGCGATTCCTGATCCTCAAAGGGCTCCCGCAGCAGGCGCCGGTCCCTCACGTCATCGTCAACTGGTTCGACGTCCTGAGGCAGGCGATGCCTGCCGATGCGCAAATCACCAAATGACATCGACCCTGCGTCGACCGACTTTGATAACCGTCCTGCAACCGGAACGACAGCATGACTGAATCGCGCGTCCTCGTCGTCGGCGCCACCGGTCAACTTGGCAGTGTGATCACGCGCAAACTGATTGCGTCGGGTACGAAGGTTCGCGCGCTCGCTCGCAACGCTGAGAAGCTGGCGCCATTTGCGCCGCACGCCGAGGTGGCCGCGGTCGATCTTCGCGACGTGCCGAAGCTGACCGAGGCGTGTCGTGGGATCGATCAAATCGTCGCCACCGCCAACAACAATATGGGGACCGGTACGACGAGCCCGTCGCGCATCGATCTACCCGCGTATCAGAATCTCTGTGCCGCTGCGCGAAATACGCGCGTCCGGCGCCTGATTTACGTCTCGTACCGCGGCGTGGCACAGGACGCGCCGGTGGATATCTTCCGGATCAAGTGGTATATCGAGGACGCGATTCGGCGCAGCGGTGTCCCGCACGTCATGCTTCGGCCGACCGCGTTCATGGACATCTGGATCGATCAGCTCCTGGCCAAGGACATTCGTGAGAAGGGGGTCGGCACGATCTTCGGCGACGGCAACGCGGTGGCCAACTATATTGCGGTCGATGACGTCGCGGAGTTTGCGGTGAAAATTCTTGGCCGGCCAGAGGTCGTCAACGAAGCGGTCGACGCGGGCGGGCCATCGAACGTGTCGCAGAACCATCTGGCGACTCTCGTCGAACGTCGTTTGAAGTCCTCGGGCAAGCGCCGACACATGCCGGTTGTCGCGATGCGATTGCTCGCGCCAATCATTCGGCCGTTCAATGAAGTGACGGCACGCTTGATTACGCTTGGCCTGTACTCTGCAACCGAGGCGCGGCCATTCCCGGACTGGAGAAAGTCAGCCGACCGCTTTGACGTCGCGCCGCGAACCGTCGAGACCTACGTCGAACAGATGTCGTAACCGCGCTGGCGTCGTCCAGTCCTACTCCGGCTCCCCGATCAACACGAACCCCGCCCAGAACAACGGATCCTCGGGCAGCACGATGACCCCCGCCGGTGAGGGTAGACGAACGGTGCCGCCGCGAAGCTCGCGGAGGAACCGGAGCTGCGCTGCGCGCAGGCTGCGCGCCTTCGAGGCGCCGGCAAACCACGATCGATAGAATCCTGGAATCAGCCTGTCGCGATCAAAATGCGCACGCGCTTTCGACCGATCACGTGGCGGTAGAGATCCTCGAAGGTGTCCATGGGGGATACGGCTAAAGGTACTAGATCGGAAGACTTTCAGCCGCCGGGCATGAAAAATACGATCGCCCGACCCGGGCGTCAAATGCGTGGTGCGGGTATTCCCACCCGGCTTTGATAAAACGGACTGACGAGATTCCCTCGATCGTCCCATTCAGCGTCAATCTCTTGTTCGATTTCGACGTGTGATTGCGACGCAACGTTCGCGCGCAAGTTGCTGCTGATCACCACGCGATCGAGCGCGAGCGTGTTCCGAATCCAGCCGTAGGTAACCTCTTCAGCATTCATCTTGCCGGCCGTCGCCGCTACCCACTGCAGGCATTCGCGATCGCTCGGGAAATGGAGTGGAACGCGAATGCGCGCCGGCAGTCCTGAACTCAACGCGTTCACCCGCGTCGCCTCCCAATCGATTTGACGAACGAGGCGGTCGGTCGTGACATCGGCCATGCCGATTCCCATCGCATTGCCGTGCGTCTCCGGTTCGAGATCACGGACGAAGAGGCGCTGAATCGATGGCACCCCCGGCCACGGGTTGTATTCACACGCCTCCCCGCGGTTGACGACCTTCGCGTCCATTCCGGTTCCACTGATGTTCTTCCCCATGCGGTCAACGATGAGAACGTCGAGATCGCACGGCAGCTTCGGCATCCACGACTTCGCGAGCGCCAGATTCTCTTCATCACGCTGTTCGGTACAGCCAGCCGGCACCGCCTCGATCTTTGCCGTGTTGTGGTAGGCATCTTCGACGACGGCAATCCCACCGATCATCTTTCCAGAGGCGAGAACATGCCGGCCGGCCGTACGAATCACGTGCTCGAGACCCAACCGCTTCGCATGCGTGTGGTACTTCTGCGCACCCGCGAACTTTCCAAGGCCGATCGCCATCATCTTCATCAGCCCGCTTTCGAGCCGGCCGCTGAACGTGGTATGCCATTTGACGCGCGCGACGATCATCACCGCGTCGGCCGCATGCGCGGCAGCATCCATGAAGACTTCAACGCCGTCACCGGTCTTGCCGAGCGAGACCACGTCGAGACGACTGACGATGGGACAGCCGATCGATTGCTCAGTGATACCGAACCGGGCGAGCACGTCCGCCTGACCCTCAGCCGTGGCGGCACCATGACTTCCCATCGCTGGAAAGATGAACGGGGCCATGTCGCGGCTGCGCCAGTACTCGACGACGCTGTGAACGATTGCGGCGATGTTCGCAATCCCGCGACTGCCAACCCCGATCGCGACGCGGGCTCCCGGTTTCAGTTGCCCGGCAAAGCCGCTGTGCTCCATCTGACGGCGGGTTTCCTCGCGCACATCCGGCAGCCTGGCATCAGGGAAGGCTTGACGAACGATCAAGAGACGTGACGGCAGCATCAGAATAAAGGATAACCGCAGACGGAGCACGGAGCCCCTTTGAGAGATACACTCACCCAATCGACCACGGGTTCGAGCCCATGCATCGTCGCGACTTCCTGACCGCACTCGCCGCAATTGGCGCTACGCCGAGAGCATCGACGCGCGCGCCCCAGGCCTGGCGCGCGGGATCGGCGTCGATCGACATAACTCCCGATCGCTCGCTCTGGATGGCTGGTTTCGCCGCCCGTACGCAGGCGTCGCAAGGAGTTGCCCTGCCACTGCATGCAAAGGCGCTGGCGCTCAAGTGCGGGAATCAGCCGACCGCGGTTCTGGTCACCGCAGATCTCCTCGGCGTAACGGCGGGTATGACCGATCGTGTCGCCGCGCTGGTTCAAAGGCGTCGTGGCCTTCGACGCCCGAATATTCTGTTCAATGCGAGCCACACCCATTGCGGTCCTGTCGTTGATGAACAGTTGTCGGTCGCGTATGGATTGACCGCCGCGCAGCTCGCTGATATCCGCACGTATACAGCGCAACTCGAGGACAGGCTTGCGACGCTCATCGGACAAGCCGTGTCGCGACTCGAGCCGGCGCAGCTGTCGTACGCGCAAGGCGAGGCTGATTTTGCCGCGAACCGGCGTACCGCATTCGTTCCAGTGGGCCCGGTCGACCACACGGTTCACGTTCTTCGTGTCGACAGCCCCAACCGTGGATTGAAAGCCATCATCTTCGGCTACGCGTGTCATAACACGACGCTTCCACCGACCGTGGTCCAGTTTCACGGTGATTACGCTGGCGTCGCGCAGGCGGCATTAGAGGCTCGGCATCCGGAAACAACGGCCATGTTTGTCGCCGGCTGTGGCGCTGACGCGAATCCGCTGCCCCGCGGAACGATGGAACATGTCAACGCCCATGGCGCGTCGCTCGCCGATGCCGTCGACCGCGCGCTGAATTCTCAATCGCCGGTTGCAGTCACCTTTCGGGCCACCTATGGAACCGTAGATCTGCCCTTTGTCGACGAGCCGGCTCGCGCGCGATGGCACAGTCAACTCAAGATCGATCCGATCTACCTGGAACGTCACGCCGCCGTGATGAAGCGCTTGATGGAGCGCGACGGCCGCTTACCTGCTGCGCAACGGGATCCGATTCAGGTGTGGGAGTTCGCCGGCTTCACCCTGGTTGCCCT